>Ga0209253_10001130_pt1 | contig 23284 bp, 23 predicted proteins | sample FrelakmetBRP12BR_FD_187145 | JGI IMG/M metagenome (GOLD analysis project Ga0209253, IMG submission 187145) | Freshwater lake sediment microbial communities from the University of Notre Dame, USA, for methane emissions studies - BRP12 BR (SPAdes)... | ecosystem: Environmental > Aquatic >...
GAAATCTGACTGGTGCAGATTGATTGATTTTGATCCTGAAGGAGAGAACAAGGTACTGGCAGCAGCTTTGTACCGCTTCGGAGGCATGCCTTATGCTGAAGCCCAAGATAGATTGCGCTCTGCTTCTGATGCAGAGCGCCTGAGCCTGGCGGAGGCCCTGCTTGGACGGCTGGGCGAACACGACACCCCCTTGCGCGAGCTGGAATACACCTCTTATACATTCGAGTTGATCCTGGACCAGGGCGGATTTGGCGAGTTTAAGCGCCACCGCATGATGACGCAGACACCGCAAACCCTGACGACCCGGCTTGGATATACTGTTCCATACCGGTTCGTTGAAGCTGGTCTTGAACTTTTCTACCGTTCAGCCATGCAGGTCGCCACAGATGCCTTTGAAAAATTGGCGAAATTAGACCAACAGGTGGCGGCATATATCGTCCCGAATGGCTTTAACCGGCGTGTCCTTTTCAATATGAACCTGCGGGAGGCCTATGCCTTTTGCGAATTACGTTCTGCCGCGAATGCACATTTTTCGATGAGACGGGCGGCAGGACGCATGGCTGAACAAATCCGGCAGGTTCATCCCCTGCTGGCAAAATACATGCGACTGCCGGAGGAAACCTGCCAGGAGGTTGAGAGCCGGCATTTTCTCCAGACATAAATCAGCCGTCCCGGCTGGAAAACCCGGGGCGTTTCAATTTTTTTATCCGAGAGATATCTATCTACCGGACAGTTTCAAAGAATTGGACGCGGACGCCCAAAAAACGGGTGCAGGCGAGCGCGGAAAACGCGGAAAAGAGCGTTTTCAAACCGTTTTTTTAGAATATCAGCGTTCATCCGCGTTTTCACCTGCCCTTGCGGGCGGTGCAAGGGTCCGCGTCCTATCTAAAAGTGTCAGATGCTAGAGAGATATTACTCGTGAAATTCCTGCACCTGGTATATCAATACATCCAAATGATTGCGCTTCCAGGTGTCAGGCGCCGCTCCCATCTTGTAACAAAGGTTTGCCAGGAAGTCAACCGGATCTGGAATCTTTTCCCAAACTTGCGGTAGAAATGTCGCCCGGCGGATGCCATCGCGCAGGATGACCCCATCCACGCCGGGGCGTATCTTTGTAAGCAGATCGGCAGGATCCTTGTAATCCAACGTTACGGGTATCGTCAGGCGCGAGACTTCGATCTGAATCCTGGCGAGTTCCTTTTCCTGAACCGGTGGGAAACGGTAATCCTCCAGCGCTGCGGCCACTGCGTGCTCGCACACATCCGCGGCCAGAGACTGGTATGGTTCCAATGCGCCGATACAGCCGCGCAGATCACCATCCACCGTCAAAGTAACAAAAGAAGCTCCATCTGAACGCAGGGCAGGGGTCAACGTGGCAGGATCGGGTGTAGGCAGCGAATTCCCCCGCACACCGGCTTCCAACGATTGACGTGCCAATTTTAGAAGGGTCTGTTTTTCTTCAGGAGTAAGATTGGGATTCTTCATCAGACTCCATCATACAATTCTCGCGGGATGAAGTCAAGAGATATTTCATTAACTTAAAGGGTGTTGTTTACGTCGGGTTTATCTCTCCCCAAATCTGGGAGCTTCCCCTCACCCCTGTCTCAATCTGGTTAATCAGCTGAAGTTGCAGCGAATTTATTCCCCTCCATCCCCGCCCTGCTCCGTCGCGGCAGGTTGATCAAATTGAATAATTTCACCATGCACATTAATGATTATCTTAAAACCGGACATCCCCATAAAGGCGCGACTTTCCTCAGGAATACCCATCTCGAGCAGCGCGTCGAACTGCTTATCGATATTCTTTAATTGATTCTCGAGCATGGCTTTTGAAAATATATCATCGGTGCCAAGCATTTTGGCAGCCTGCTGGCTGAGCATGTCTTCATTTCCGGTGATCTGCCGGCGCATCATTTCCAGCACCTGGCGATCCACCTGCTCAGACGGGATATGACGAAGGAATCCTTTGTCATTCACCACATAGCAAGGTTCCCCTCCCACATAGGCGGTGCCGGCCGGTTGCTCGTTCTCGTCCACCACGAGACCCGCAAACAGGGGTTGGCGCGTCATAGATGAACCCATGCCTTCATTAAGTACATACGTGTTTCCTTCTCCAAGAACATGACCATATTTTACCTGCTCTCGTGTACCTTATTTTCTTAATTTCCTGTTATCAGCACCCTGGTTCCGCTGCCCGGCTGCAGGATGAGGTTTTCACCGGGTGGGACCGTCGGGAGCGTCCACCGAAAGATCCAACGGGCATCCTCAATCGCCATGTTTATGCACCCGTGACTGTGTGGCACACCAAAATCATTATGCCAGTAAGTTCCATGGATGGCAACCCCATTATCCGTGATATATGAATCCCAGGGAACGCCGGGGAGGTCAAAAATGGAGAACTCGTCCGCGCCTCCGAACATATGGTACGTAGGACGTTTGTGAAAAGTACGGAACCAGCCGGTTGGACTCTCATAATTCTTCCGTCCGGTGGCAACGCGGGCTGTATATACCAGCACACCCCATTCGTACGCCTGTAAGAGCTGGCGATCTAGACGGATTTCGATATGTTTAGCCTCCCCAGGCACTTGCGGGGAAAGCGGAGCGATCTCTTCAGGGGAAACGAGATGCAGCCACTGCGGACGGATATAGTAGTTGGCGCGGGTGGCGGGATCGAACGCCTTATACCATAGGCTGCCATCGCGCTTATCCACCACCATGGCAGTAATCCAATGGGTGCTTCCATAGTACAGGCGCGGACCGGGGGAAGGGTTTTTATTAATGCCATAAGAAGAATCTGCAAATGGCATGGTAATTTCTCCCAGTGCCCCACTCCCTGGAATTTCAGTCACGATTGGATTGAGAATGGTTTTTACTGGCTGGATCCAGCCGGAATAAACGTAATTCTGGTTGGCCAGGCGATACCACAGGCGATTGTAATCTCCCTGCTCACCACCATAGACCTGGCCGATGATATCCACCATATCATCACGTTTCAGCACACCCACCTTCTTCCCACTGAAAGTTGGAAAATCACGCACATTCAGGCTGGTTGCTAGAACTCGTCCCTGTGCGGGAGACAGGACTGCCTCAACAGAGTCAAGCCTAAAATTTGATAATAAAAGACTGAGCAGCGCAGAGCTGCTCAGTTGCAGAAACTCGCGCCGTGAAAGAAAATCTTCAGGCATTTAAAAACCTCATAAGGAATTCCATCAGATCCCATTTCCGCCCATCAGGATCTGAATACCACTAGTAATGGACATTTACCAATGTACCCATGGGAGCCCAATAATACAACCATTCTGCATCAGGCGTATACATGTTCACACAGCCATGACTCATGGGGGTGCCAAAATTATTATGCCAATAAGTGCCATGGATTCCATACCCTTTATAAAAATACATTGTAAAAGGTACGTCAGGCAGGTAGTATCCCGGCCCAGCCATGTCAGTATAAACAAACTTCATGTAAATGTGATATTGACCCGTGACTGTCGGGAAGGCGGCCACACCGGTGGAAACGAGGAAAGCTGCCACACTCGTATCGCCTTCATAAGCATACAACATCTGTTGTGATAGGTTTACATCAATCCAATGGACGCCACCCCCGCCACCTGGATTGATAACCGGCACTGGGGTGTCCGTAAGATATGGAATCTCCGTATCCGTTGGCCAGGGGGTATCGGTAGGCGTAAAGGTTGAGGTTGGAGACGGGGTATCAGTGGCGGTTGGAGTCAGAGTAAATGTTGAGGTTGGAGTAAAAGTCGAGGTGGGTGTGAAGGTTGAGGTTGGCGTGAAAGTGGAGCTGGGGCTGGGAGTATATGTCGGCTTATCGATAACCGCAAAAATACCAGGGAGGCCTGGCGTTGAATTTCCCATGCGCAGGAAGGCAAACACAGACGAAGCGTTTACCGGCCAAAATGCCCAGGCAGCGGAAACGCAGATGATGATCAGGAAGATTGGTAGAAATGACCAGCGGTACCTGGCAGAATGCTTATTCAGAAGCAGACCATCAGGTAAAGGGGCAGCTGCAGCTGTCTGCGCAAGCAATTTATGCCCCGGGGGCTGAGCATTCGGTCTGGTTTCGATTGGTTTCTCTAAACGGGGACATTTGGGCTTGACGGTTTTTGGTTCCCCAACGTGCTTGCGGGTAGGCTGGGTATGACCCACTGCAGGCGATATCGGCTTAGCACGCCGCAAACGTTCCACTGCCCAGTGCATCCCCTTGCGTGCACGCCAGCTGTGGGGATTAATCTTCAATGCCTGCTCAAGGTACTTTACGCTGGTGCGCGGACTGGCAAGGGCAGCCAGAACAAGCCAGGCTTCTTCAGAATCAGGAGCCGCCGCGACTGCCTGCTCGGCCCAGCGGCGGGCAGCCTGACGGTCGCCATGTTGCATGGCTTGCTGTGCATTCAAAAAAAACCGGTGGGATGTTTCCAGTTCAGGTCTCATGGAACAGGAACAGAGGTTGGATTAACACTCTCATTATTAACAAAGCACAGGATTCCTGACATGATGCCATCGGCAAGCAAATCAGGATGATTGACGAGAAGGTCCTGGTCAAGGTTCAGGAAACCAGTCTCGATAATGGCTGCAGTCGTGGCAGTATCGATAACCTTAAATGCATAGTATTCGGTCATATCACCAGTAATGCTGCCCGGATGAAGATGCAGACCAGTCACGCTGGCGTAACGATCATCCAGGCAGGCCGTCAGGCGGCCAGCCAGGTTCTGATCGCGGCTATTCGAAGAAGCCGCCACCTTAAAGCCAGTTGCCTGGTCGTTAATGACTTCGCAGGTGTCGGCATGGATTGAAAGAAGCATAGCCGCGTGATAGCCATCCAGGCGAGGATCATTTTCCTGCAACAGGTCAATTATCATTCCGCGGGCTTCCAGCTTCTGCCTGACAAGAGAAGAGATTTTCATATTGACCTTCTCTTCAGTGGTCGTCCCATCCGGGCAAACGGCACCCGAGTCTTCGCCATCACCCCAGTGGCCTGAGACGATACCGATCCGCACCGCACTGAGCGTCGGAACGTTCACCACGCTTTCCGATTGTGAACTTCCCTGGATGCCAGTCAGCAGGGAATTCAAATTTCCTGAAAACATTCTCGGAGAAAAAGCAACAAAAAGAGTTGCCAGCAGGATGGCCACGCTGAACACGGTTTGCAGGATGCGCGCAGTTTGGACAGCATTGCTCGGGCGGGAAGGGGAGGATCGATGATGGATGGTCATATTAAGGCAATGGTACCCCAATTCAACCAAATTATACAAGGCCTGTCCAGGCGAAAAGGGTGAAATTGACCATAAAAGAGCCTATCTAAAACCACTTTTGGATAGCACGCATGGATTAAGGCTATAATATCGGAGTCGAGACATATTCTCGGGAGTCAGGATGCTCATCATTGCCAGTGATATTCACCTGGGAGACGGGACATGCGGGAAGACCATCTCTGCCGCGGCTTTCCACTTATTTGTTGACAGGCTAAGGGAATTGGCTTGGAATGCCTCCTGGCGAGCTGATGGGAAGTACTGTCCAATCGAACAAATAGACATATTATTGCTGGGGGATATTCTCGATCCTCTACACTCTTCCGCCTGGCTTGCCAAACGAGAGGCTGGATCTGGTACCGTGCGCCCATGGACGGATAACCAGGCTCCTGAATTTGCCAATACCGTCAAGGCCATCACATCCAATATCCTTTGGAAAAACAGCACGGCAATCGATTATATTAAGGGCCTTACCAGCCCAGCCGGTCTCAGCCTGCCGGAAGCCACCCGTTCCGGGCAACCGGTTATGAGGCCCAGAGCGTGCGTGCCAGTAAGCGTGAGGTTGCATTATATGGTCGGTAACCATGACTGGTATTACCACCTACCCGGACCAACCTTTGAGGCCACCCGGAAGGAAATAATCCAATCCTTCGGGTTATCCAATCCACCCGGGCCGTTCCCGCATCAACTCCATGAAACCAATGATCTCCAGAATCTGCTGGAAAGCTACGAGGTATTTGCCCAGCATGGCGATCTGTATGATCCGCTCAATTACCGCAAGGAAAAAGGCCGCGACGCCTCCAGCCTGGGGGATGCCTTTGTGGTGGAGATCATCAATCGCTTCCCGTTGGAGGTGGAACGCCGCCTGAAAGAAGCTCTGCCCCCGGGAACCATGGAAGCCCTGCATGAACTGGCCAATGTTCGACCAGTCCTGGCCACCCCCTTATGGATCGGAAGCCAGCTACAGCAGAATAATATCAGACCGGCCATACAGCGACAACTCAAGGAAGTCTGGGATGAAGTATGCCGCGAGTTTATTGCGCTGCCCTTCATTCAGGATCTTGACAAACCTTATAAGCTGGATTTGGTGGATGCTCTCGAATTGGCCATCCGGGTAACCGACCGGTTCTCTTTCAAAACGATCGACGATATCGTCTTCTGGGCACGTAGGAAATTCAAATCCAATGAGAAAACCTTTGCCCGGCATGCCTTGAAAGAGGATGCCTTTCTAAACCGCTCGGCGAAGTTCGTGGTATACGGGCATACACACCATCACGAGATCGTTCCGCTTGATTCATATCCAGGTACGCAAAAGGCCACCAACCAGATATATATCAATTCTGGCACCTGGCATACTTACTTTGACCTGGCGATTCATAAACCCAAGGAACAGAAATTCGTCCCCTACCAGGTATTGACCTATCTCGCTTTCTACAAAGGCGATGAAAGCGGTGGTCGAAAATTCGAGACCTGGTCCGGTACCTTCTCGGATTAACCATGCCTGAATACCTTTATCTGATCCACCCCTTCCGTGAGGATTTTTTCGAACAGTCCACTCCGGAGGATGATTTCATTATGGAGGAGCATTTCCAGTATTTGAAACAGGCAACTGAGGCAGGGATCGTCCTGCTGGCAGGAGCATGCCTTGACCAGACTTTCGGCATCATCGTCTTTCGTGCCGGGAACGACGAAATTGCACGAACTTTCATGCTAAACGATCCGTCCGTCAAGAAGAATGTCATGATGGCGGAGCTTCACCCCATGCACATATCTTTACACGGGCGATGACAACCTACCCGGTTTCTGCCCTGCGCGCCGTTGCACTTCACACCCAGGGTCTGGATAAAGCAACTTTTTCGACTCCGAGGCGGGATTCCATATACAGGATCATCGACCAGATCGGCTGTGTACAGATTGATACTCTACACATGGTGCGCCGCAGCCAGTATCTCGTTTCCTGGAGCCGTCTGGGGAACTTTGAACCCGGTGATCTTGCCGCTCTGACTTCTGCAACAGACCGCCGTCTCTTCGAGGGCTGGCAGCATGCCGCCTCGATCATACCATTATCAGAGTACCGCTATCAAATCCCGGCCCAGCGCAACCTGCAGGAACATCCCACCAATTGGTATAACCGCTGGCTGAGTGAAACCGTCCAAAAAGAATTCGTCCCGCAAGTCTTGGAACGCATTCGACGTGAAGGGGCGTTGAAGGTAAGCGACTTCGAATCGGATGGTCACCAGGCAGGCACATGGTGGAATTGGCGCCCGGCCAAGGTTGCACTGGAATTCCTATACGCATACGGCGAGCTGATGATCTCTGATCGCTTCAACTTTCAGCGCATTTATGATTTAACCGAACGTGTTCTGCCAGGATGGGCTGATCTGTCCGAACCGACCGTCGAAGAGCGCGATCGTTTCTGGGTGGAGCGCGGGGCGAAAGCCCTGGGAGTCTGCATGCTCCGCCATGCCGGCGACTACACATGGATGAAGGTCTCCCGTTCGGGGCCAATCGTGGAAACTTTGATAAAAGATGGCGTTCTACGCGAAATTACTGGAAAACTGGTTGATGGAAAAACCGAGCGACTCATCGTTCATCGCGATAACTTTGCCCTGTTGGAACAAGCAGCCGATAGAGTATTGAAAGCCGAACGTACAACCTTCCTCAGCCCGTTCGACAACCTGTGGTGGGCCAGCCGGCGTGACATGCAATTCTGGGGATTTCACCAGTCTCTCGAAGCCTATTTGCCTGCGCACAAACGCATATACGGTTACTTCTGCATGCCAATCCTGCACAAGGATAAGCTGGTAGGCCGATTCGATCCTAAGCTGGTACGAAAGTCGGGTACTTTAATTCTGAAATCCCTCATTCTGGAACCTGGGATCAAGCCATGTGAAAAAATGGTGAAAGAAATTGCCGCTGCCTTGCGCGATTTTATGGATTTTCATACCGCCAAAGAACTCGTGATCGAACGAAGCGAACCGGCGGAATTTGCAGAAAGGCTTTTTAAGAAGATATAGGAAAATAAACCATGCCAACCCACCCTCTCCTGGCCTTGGCGCGTACCATGGGTAATCCAGTACTCCAAGACGAAATTGCCACATTTGTCTGGCAAGGAAAAACGGCACCGCGTCTGGTTGATGATCTGCATAATTGGGATGAATCACCCCAGAAGATGCTGCGTGCCGGCTCCGAATTATGGTTGCATTCCATTGTGCTCCCGAAAGACGCCTACCTCGAATATGCTTTTCTGGATCCGAGCACGAACGAACGCGTCCCCGACCCGCTCAACCCCAGGAAGATCTGGAATGGCATTAATGCATACAATCACTATTTTTATATGCCCGAGGCAAAGCCAAGTCCATATGTGCTGCCATCCAAAGGGGTCGAGGCGGGGAAAGTGACCAAGCATGCGGTGGCCACCCGTGAATTAGCTGCCGGCAAGACCAGGACCGTTTATCTATACCATCCACCAGTCACGAGTCCTGTCCCACTATTGGTGGTCTACGACGGTTCCGATTACCTTCACCGGGGCAAGTTGAATATCATTGTGGATAACCTGCTGGCGATGAAGCGCATCCACCCGTTCGCAATGGCAATGGTGCAGAACGGCGGGTCAGCCAGATCGATCGAGTATTCCTGTGGAGAATCCACGCTGGGTTTCCTAACGGAATGCGTTCTGCCACTGGCAAAGGGGGAATTGGAATTGGAACCGATCAACGCAGGTGGTTATGGGGTTTTGGGCGCTTCCCTGGCCGGTTCCATGGCACTTTTTACCGCCGTGCGCCTACCCCAGATATTCCACAATGTTTTGTGCCAATCCGGGGCTTTCATTTCACCTGATTACCAGTCCGTCGTTGTAGACCTGGTACGTTACGTCCCATGTCCAGAAATCAAAATCTGGATGGACACGGGACGGATGGAATGGCTGCTGGAGGGCAACCGGCAAATGTATAAGTACCTTAAAGAAAATAGATACCAAGTAAAATATCACGAACATTCAGGTGGTCACAACTACACCTCCTGGCAGAATGATATTTGGCGAGGCTTGGAGACGCTTTATAAGTAATCCATTGGGGAAAAATGGATCAAAAGAAAACCGTCACCACGGTAAATAGCGATGCGACGATAATAACCACCGTGCATGCAATCGAAAAGATTTTTTGAAATTTATTGTTGGCAAATTCGCCCATTAGTTGCCGGTCATTGGTCAGTCTAATTAAATAGTAGAACACAGGTGGTAACGCCACCGCATTAACAGTCTGCGTTAGGACTGCCACCTTGAACAACGACAGTGGGACAAAAAGCGCAATTGTTGTCGCCACAACCAGTTGGATCAGAAATAAGATATAGAAAGTCTTGCTTTTCTGGTATGTGTCGTCCAAACTGCCGGAGAGACCAAAAAACTCCGCGAAAGCATAAGCCGTGGAAAGTGATACGATCACCAAACCCATAAAACCGGCGTTCAGGATTCCGATGGCAAAAAGAGTGCCGGCCAGTTCTCCGGCGAAAGGCTTGATCGCCAGTGCAGCCTGCTCGCCGGAGACAAGCGGGATGCCATGCACAAACAGGGTGGCTGCCGTGGCAGTAATCATAAAAAACGAGAAGAAATCTGTCAGGAATGCACCCCAGTAGGCCTCCATCTGGGAATAATTGATCTTACCTTTCTCAATTTTTTTGTCAAAGGCAAAACTGCTAATAAAAAACTGCCCCCAGGGAGTGATGGTGGTTCCAAGCACACCCATGCCGATCAAAAGGAAATCACGCAAGTAGCCGGGGGTCATTTCGACACCGTGCGGATATAACAGGTTGCTGACCGCCAGCCCCCAATCAGGTCGAGCTTTGATTGCCGAAATAATATAGACAATGTAAAACAGACTGACAACCAACATGATAGCCTGGGTGAGCTTGTAGTTCCCTTTTGTCACGAAGAAAAAAGACACCAATACAACAGCCATGACAAAAGGAATCGGTGGTATCTTCAACATGGCGCTGGTGGTTTTAACTGCGGCAATTTCTGTGATAAGAGTGCCGATATTGGCGATTAACAAGGCTCCAAACATGAAAATGGCTGCCTTGACGCCGAATTTCTCCCTGATCAGGTCAGCCAGGCCTTTGCGCGTGATGACCGTCAGGCGCATGCCCATTTCCTGGGTAATTCCAAGCAGGACGGTAATAATGACCAGCGGAAACAGAATCGGATAGCCTAGTTTTGCCCCGGCCAGGGAATAGGTTGCAACACCTCCGGCATCATTATCCGCCATGGCGGTGATGGTTGCCGGCCCGAATATGGACAGGAAAATGAGGATTCGTTTCCAGAATCCTGGCAAAACTCTGCGCATGCGGGGTGCATTGGTTTCATTCATGGAGACCTCCGGTAGAGGTTAGCGATAAAAGCGCGGCAGGCGTTTTTTCCAAGCTGTCGGGATGATTTTATCCAACGCATCATCGGCAGTGACGATGCCATGCAGGCGGTTCTGGTCATCCACCACCGGGATGGCTATCAGGTCATATTTGGCGACTGTCTGGGCAACTGTTTCCTGGTCGTCCGTCAAATTGACAGTGATGATACGCTTGGTCATGAAGTCTGAGACAAATTGACCTGGAGGAGCAAAAATCAGGTTATTTAATGAAAAGGTACCTATCAGGTGCTCTGCCTCATCCACAACGTAGACATAGAACATCGTTTCCACCTCATCGGCCATCCCACGCAGCATCTGGATGGCCTCGGTGGCAGTCAGGTCAGGATGAATGGAGGCGTATTCGGTGGTCATGATACCGCCAGCCGACTCCTCCGGGTAAGCCATCAGTTTACGAACATCCTCCGCATCGTCCTGTTCCATCAAGGCCAGCAGGTCTTCCTTGCGTTCCTTGGGCAGGTCACCAAGCAGGTCGGCTGCTTCGTCCGGCTCCATCTCCTCGAGCACATCAGCGACCTTCTCATTCGACATATGTTCGACTAATTCCGCCTGGAATTCCGGTTCCACCTCCTCAAGGGTATCGGCAATATGTTTCACATCCAGGGAATCGAGCAACTGTCCACTCTCCAGCTTGTTTAAATCACTCATAATTTCAGCCAGGTCAGCCGGGTGGAGATCATGCAATTTCTCAGCTGGAACACGCAGATGCATGGATTGGTCACGGCGCATCAGCTCCACATCGTCCCAGGAGATCCCTTTTTGCTTGATGCGACGGGCAAGGAAATGCGCCAAACCAACCAGACCCATCCGTCGGATAATTCCCAGCCATGAAACATCCACATTGCTGACATAAATCGTTCCGTTGACGCGTATCAGTTCGACGTCATTGACCCGCACGACGCGCGCCCCATCCGTATCAATGATCTGCTTATCCAGTACATCCCTGGACAGTAAAATATCGTCTTCCTTTAGCTCGAAAGCCGGGGTTTCTTCCAGCCGATATTTCAATGGAATAACAGGTGAGAGCAAAGCCGCAACCGCAGCAAAGGGTAAATAGCGTGTTCCGCCGCCATGGATTTCGATTGTCACCGCCTCAATCAAAGGGTGCGGGAATTCTGCCCATGGACGGACAATCACATCGGCTAGTTTGCCAACTGGCTTCCCATCCAAATCTGTGACGGGGCGTCCAATAATTTCACTCAAATATGCCATGATCAACCTCCGGACTAACACTCAACAAAAAAAAACGCCGCCTGCTACTCCGGCAGAAGGCGGCGGCATTTACGTTAGGATGCAAGAGACATGTCAATTTGAGGCATGGACATGCCGCAATTAAAAAACCATAAAAGAGCGCTTTCTGCCTGAATATAATACTTCTTAGAGGGTTACCATCATCATCCATGCGACCACCTCCTTCCATGTAAAAATAGGAATATTGAAGCCGAGCCAAAGAGATTGAAAAACCTCCCAGTTTCCAGGAGGTTGAAGAAAATACACACCACTCACGATATTCATCGTGAGTACCTCCTGGTTGAGCTTTGGCACTGGGCGTCGTAGGGATTTTGCTCCCAGCCACTTTGAGCGGGGCCTTAATCCGGCCCGGCCTGGTCTATCCCTTGGCATCTTTCGACGTTTCGGGACAATGGCTTATTTCCACGCAGTTGCCTCGCCTAACGAGGTTAAATTGTCGACAACACTATACTACCGCATAAAAATTGAGTCAAGGAAAAAAGAGGTGGAAAAAGCGGTGCGGAAGGCGTAACACTCCTTTGCACCGCTTTTTCCTAATAAACCTTACAAAAGGGATAGGCTTTTACGGCATCGGATTGGAATTGGCCCAGTCGGCTCCTATGACCAGGATAATATCAGCCGGGGCAGCCGGGTCGAAATCCACTACCAGTTGGTTGGCACTGTCAAAATTCATGACAGACATCAAGTATACCGCTGCATAGGGTTTTCCAGTATGCATAATGAGCATGCTGCGGTCCGGGAGAGGTGGAAAATTATACTTATCGGGGTAATCGACCATATTCCCGGGTCCCGTTACATTCATACCCTGGGCTTTGAAGTAATCATAGCTACGCCCAGCAATACCTTCCACTCCCGCACCATTGATCACCAGGACGCGTGCGCCCTCCTGCTGCATTAACTGGGTCGGGTCGCCTGAGGCCATCGGTTTCATCGAGCCGCCCCCAAAGATTTTATCCACCAGTTCACGGATCTTATCAGGATACGGCCGCAAAACATCCAAGGTTTGGCCATTCAGGTCGTATTTCGCATCCTGCATCATCGTGTAATTAATCACTCCCGGTTGGATGGAATCCAAGGGAATATCTTTTGCAAGCATCGCCAGTCCCAACATATCAACCAGGGATAAGTCCGTATGAACGCCGGCAGAGAGCTCATCATACAGTGGGCCTGCCTTGGTCACCAATGCAGGTAATTCTGATAGCGCCTTATCCCGGATGGCAAGGATAACCCGCTGCTGGTTCTGGGAGCGTTCCACATCGCCACCTTCAACACCCTGTCCTACATCACGGGCGCGGGCATACCCCAAAGCCACTTTACCGCTCAGGCATTGATGGCCTGGTTCAACAGTGGTCGTTCCGTTTTCATCGAGAACGCCCGCCTCAACCTTCACAGGGACATCCAGGCAGATCCCACCAATTTCATCGATCATTCTCTCAAAAGCCTTGAAATCGACCTGTGCGAAATATTGAATCGGTATACCCAAGAAATTTTCGACCGTTTTCATTGCCAGGCCTTTCCCCCCACCAGGGAGCTTATACAATTCCCCCAAGGCATAGGCATTATTGATCTTACTATATCCGAAACCGGGGATATCCACCCACATATCGCGCGGGATGGATAGCATCCCGGCGGTCTTGCTCACCGGGTCAATTGTCAGGAGTATCATCGTATCCGAACGGGGCGGTCCCTGGCCAGCTATCCAATCACGGTAATCCAGCCCGACAACCATAATCGTCACCCGGCTGGCACCATCCCAAGGAGGCGGTAATTCCACCTGCGGTGCATTTAAACTTGGGGTCACCGTTTCTGTCATGGGAGTGCCACTGGAATTGGTGGCGACAGACGCTGTCCCACCGGCAGTACACGACTGCGGTGGAATACCCGGCAAGGCGGTCAACTGCCAGCAGGCGACAAAACCGCTTAGAAAAACAAACAACAATACCGCCAGAACCAATCCGACCCCCATCAGTATGTAGTGAACAACGGATGGACGGTTGTAGGCGCGCAATATGCGCATCAGATCAAATTTCTTTTGAGCCATCTACTTGATGGGCGGTGGCGGCACAGGTAAATCTGCCTCAGCCACCTTTACCCATTTGTCTCCTTCTTCGATCAGCATGACCGGAATATCTTCTACAATTGGATATTTACGTCCACAATCCTGGCAGATCAGCCAGGATTCCTGATAAAGTTTTAATAAACCATCTTTTTCATGGACGCAATCCGGGCAACGCAGGATCTCAAGCAACTCTTGATTTATCATGCCATTCTCCAATTCTGGAAAGAACAAACGGCAATTTTACCACGCTAATGGCACAACCCTTGGGCTACCAGAGCCTGGGGGTTTTCCGTTCCAGGGCCGTATTGATAGACTGCCTGCCAGGGCTCGTAATGAGTGCGAATAGTATCACCGGGCAACACCAACTGTTGTCCATTGCGGGTTATGGTACGAATCACGGTGATATCTGCTCCATCCCCCGGCCAATCAACCTGCTTGCAAATTTCTGGCGGCAGGTCTGGATTCTCCTCGAAGCGTGGTTCCGGTGCAGCCACGAAATTCTGCAAGCCCAGGTTCTGCACGTCAACGGTCCGTCCATCATCGCCGGAATAGAACTTCCACTGGAGTTTCTGTTCATTGGGATAGAAATACGTTTCCATCAGCAGCCAAGAAGAGCGATCGTTCGTGAACTTTAAATCTACCAATGGGAAATACACGGTGGCATCCAGCCCAGCCAGATAAGTATCTGTTATACCAGGATTGGATGTCTGTTCATAATAATAAACCCGATAAGCGTGCTCGTGCCGTTCATCAATCGGGTAGCCACCAAAGAATGCTGTCCGGAAGAGCGTGGTGCTCACCTGGCAGACTCCGCCGCCAACACCAGTGATGGTTTTTCCGTTATAGATGATCAAGGCTTCTGCATAACCATTATCCAGGCTGATATCTCCGATCGCCTCTCCCATGGAGAAAGTCGTGAACGGCGGTATGAGCAGCCCATAGAATTGCTGGCTGGCGGCGTCAATGTTTTGCATACGGGCGGTGCCTGACCCCCGGAAGTAGCTGGTATAGTTAGAAACCAGACCGGTAATACCCAGCGAAGCGGCCGTGGCATCATCCCCGACCTCGGGTATGGTCAGGGTTAGCATCAAAGGAATGTCATGTTCCCCCTTTAAAAAATATTCAATCACCTTGGTGCGTGTGTCGTCAATATCCAGCTTACGCCCGCTCACTGCCGGCTGCACAAGCACCAATTGGCCGGTAGGGTCGTCAAAATAGAAACGGGCGTTTTTTGAATCCCGATTCACCGCCGGAGCGATCCCTTCCAGGAACAGCTGAATGGTTTGTGGGTTGACCGAGAGCTGGTATTGCCAGCCGGTATCGGTATGGACTCGCCCAACCTCCAACATGGTCGCCAAGGAAACCGGTTCGATGCTCCAAGGTCCTGGATCACCGGCCTGGGAATTCGCAATCCGCAGGGTCAGAGGGGCACTCAATGCCTGGCGTAAAATCCCAGCCTGGGCGGAAGCATCCAATATAAGCGGGGACTGTTCTTCCACAATCAAGGGAATTTCACCATCCCGGAAGGTTTCCAACTGTGCCAACAGACTGGCAAGCACTTTGTCCACATTGACCAGGCGACCGGTTTGCCCGGGTGTATAAAACACCTCCGGACCATCCAAGCGCAGGTCGGCTTCCAATACAGGCTTGTCGACCTGGGCGGCAATATTCTGGAGATAAGCATGCGCCATGCGCGCATTGATTTGGATCACCGGTGCAAGTTCCAATCCGCCCTGCCAGGCATTTAGCTGACTGGCCACATTTGCAAGCAATCCTCCATCACGACCAAGCCCATAAGCGCGTTGCACGCTGGTGCCTGCATCGAAAGCCATCCCCAGTTCTGCAGGTGTTACCACCCATACCCGCTCGCCATCACGGAAAACAATCCGGCCATTCGTTGGGTAGGTGAGGCGCTGGCTGAGAGCCACCGTGGCCTGTTCAGGCGTCAGGTTTGAAAGGTCCACTCCCGCCATTGAGATCCCGGGAAAGACACGCTCCGAAAAGAGCAGCTGATAACCGCTGGCAATCGCGGCTGCACCCATGAAGAATAACGCCAGCCCGCCAATCAAAGCAGCCAGGATTTGAAGCAGGAGGGGGGAATGCTGGGTGCGTGTTTCGCTTACGAAGGACATTTCAGTAGATTATAACCGCGAGATTGGATCCTCTACCCAGACGTTCATTGAGGATGTTTGTTCCCTTTCAGGAAAGGGACAAACATGGGAGTGACGGCTGCATAATCGGTATATTCCTGACCAAAAACTCTGCGAAGTTTACGTTCCTCATAGAAAGACCCTATTACGACGTAAACCGTCAGAGCGATATTGATCGCCAGCACATTGATCGTCATTAAAGGAAGCAGCCAGATAAAGGCTATCCCGGCCGAATAGAGCGGATGGCGGACATATCGGTATAATCCCCTGGTAACTAACCGTCCCTGAACGGTTGCCATAGGACTATCCGGCGACTTGTTCGGAGCAGAACCGGCCAACTGCCGCAGACCAAGGAACTCCCAAACATCCGTTTGACGGAACCCGGCCATCAGTGCAAACAGCACCAGGATTTCACCAATAATCATCAGAACCGACCAGGGGAACGGAACCAGATACAAGCGCCGATCGGGAGTCACCGCGGCGATGCCAAGGATCGGCAAGAAACTTAATCCGGCAAACAGGTTATAAACCAGCCGATAGGAACGTGCCAGAGGCTCCCTCAGCAGGCGAACAACCAATTCCTTCGCCGTATGCGAGGCCAGGAGAGAGTGGAGAAAACCCCATAGAAGTACGGATAAGATAAGCCAGATCATTTATTTCCTTTCCATTTGCCAATGAATAATCCCTAAGGATTTCCTCCCGACTCTCCTGTTTCAGGCTGCTGCGCCTGCTCATAAATACGTAGAAATTCTTCCATGTAACTTTTTGCAACAGAAGGGCTGAAGATAATGACCACATTCTCGTCATTTTCTTCTTCGGCACTGGCAGTGAAGTTATAAGAGCCGGTGATGACGATTTTTTCATCTACGATGATCACCTTATGGTGCATAAGCCCAGCATGGTTTCCATCCAGCCGCACATTTACTCCCATTTGCATGAATAGATCGTATTCACTTCCCTGACCGGTTGCGACCTGGCCTTCATCCATTACTCCCGCCACGGTGATTCCGGCCTGTGACTGCTGGATGATCGCGTTTCCGATTTCGTTGGAGGTGATGGTATATGCCATAAAATTTATGCTCTCCTGGGCGCCATTCAGGATCTCCAGGATGTGCGTCGCCACCTTATCATCTGGTGAGTAATAAATTTCAACCGGCGTAGCATTGATGGTCAGTTTTGGGTATGGGGTATCCGCAACCGTGTCGGGACCAAAGAGGTGATGGGTGAACATCTCCTCGAACTCAGTCGTGTAATCCTGTGCGACCTCGGCAGAACGAATACGAATAAGATTATTGTTATCCTTGTAAGCGCCGCCGACCGTGAAATTCATTGAACCGGTCCAGACATCCATGCGGTCCAATACCACGAACTTGTTATGCATCAGGCTTTCATGTTGATCACCGACCACCGGTATCCCGGCATCCTTGATCTGCTGGATCTCCCGTTCATCGATGTTGTCGCTTTCCATTACAATACGCACCACCAGCCCGCGCTGGTGTGCATGGATGAGCGCATCCCGGATGCTCCAGAGATTAAAACTGTAAGCTGCCACATCCACCGAAAGATGGGCTTGGTCAATGGCAGCCGCCAGAATTTCATCCGGTCCGCCCTCATAATCTGCGGCATGTGGCGCAGCAGGGTCGGTAAAGTAAATCTGAAGCCAATTGGATTCCGGTCCGACTTTAGTTCCAGTCGTTGCCGGGAGAGGCGTGGGTAGATCCGGGGTCGGGAAAGCGCAAGAAGAGAATAATACCATCGATAGTAGAAGAATAAAAACGATATAGCTATGCGCAAATTCTCGACTCTTCATTTCAAGCATCCTTTGATGACAATTTGACACGATTATACTTCTTCTATTTCTTCGAACGTTACCTGCATTCATGGTCGGTGTATAATCCCCACTCATGAGCGAGAGTGCCAGGAAAGCAAACAGGCAAATTGCCCGCGCGGCCGGGATAGTGATGCTGGCCTTCATTATCAGCCAGCTGGCAGGATTGATTCGCAGCATTCTTGTGGCGCGTGCCTTTGGTGCTGGTGCCGAATTATCCGCCTTTTTTGCCGCCAACCGCGTATCCGAAACACTTTTTACCCTGCTGGCAGGCGGTGTACTCAGCTCGGCTTTCATCCCAACATTCACAACCGTACTTACGAAGAACGATAGGGAATCCGCCTGGCGCTTGGCTTCAGCGGTCGCCAATTTGATCATCGTCATCCTGGGTGCGGTGGCAGCCGTGGCGGCGGTCTTTGCACCACAAATCTCGCGCTACCTGCTGGTACCTGGTTTCGCCAATGATCCGGTTCTGCTGAAATTAACAGTGGATCTGCTGCGCATCCAGCTCGGCTCGGTAGTGATCTTTGCCTTGGGCGGCCTGATAATGGGCATCCTCAACGCTCACCAAGTATTTTTAATTCCCGCCCTCACCCCAGCCATGTACCAGATCGGGTTGATCTTTGGGGTGCTTGTGCTGGCCCCACGTATGGGAATTTATGGCCTGGCTTATGGCGTAATCATCGGATCGATCCTGTACCTGCTGCTACAAGTTCCAACGCTCATCAAGCACGGTGCCAGATACTCTGCAACCTTTGGGAGGAACGATGTCTCTGTCGCCGAGGTAATGCGCCTGATGGGGCCGCGCATCTTCGGCGCTGCAATCGTGCAGTTGAATTTTTGGGTCAACATCTTGCTCGGATCACAGATGCCGGATAAAGGCAGTGTGGCGGCTTTGTCGTATGGCTTTGCTCTCATGATGATGGCGGAAGGTGCGATCGCCCAGTCCATTGCCATTGCGGCAATGCCGACCCTTTCCGCACAGTATGCCCTGGGGAAGTTGGATGATCTGCGCATTTCTCTATCCACCAGTTTGCGCGGAGTGATCCTGCTCGCTCTGCCGGCTGCAACCGGCCTTATTTTGCTGCGCCTTCCGATCGTTGCCCTGCTCTTCCAAAGGGGCGAGTTCACAGCCTACTCCACCCAACTGGTGGCGTGGGCTCTGCTCTGGTATGCTGCAGGATTGGTCTTCCATTCGGTCCTGGAAGTGCTGGCACGGGCATACTATGCCATGCACGATACCAGAACCCCCGTGCTGGTTGGCGCGACCGCCATGGGGATTAATGTTGGCTTGAGTTTTGCATTCGTGGCTCTATTCAACAAGATCGGCTGGATGCCGCATGGGGGGCTGGCCCTCGCCAACACACTGGCAACCGCACTTGAGACGACCACACTCGTTATTCTGATGCGTAAACGCCTGGATGGCATAAAAGGCAGGGATTTACTGAAAGGGGCCGGCGCAGCGATCCTGGGAACATTGGGAATGTCCACCGCGATCGTACTCTGGCTGATGTACATGCAACCTTATCCAGCCGCACTGACTGCCCTTGGCGGAGTAGCCATCGGTGGCATGATCTACTTATTGGTAATGATCTTGTTACGCGTCCCGGAAATCCAGCTTTTATTTCAAGCCATCCTGCGGAAGTTTACAAATAAATAATTCCCAATCGCTATCGCCAAACAAGCCACAGAACAATCGCCATTACCAAACCTAATAACATGCCGCCAATTGCTTCCAGGGGAGTATGTCCCAATACTTCGCGTAAGTGCTCCTGTGAGATGGGGTGGCCCTTTAAAAGTTCTTCCACCAAGATATTTATCTGACGCGCCTGCATTCCGGCCTGGCGGCGGATACCAGTGGCATCATAGACGACAATCATTGCAATCGCCGTTGCTACACCAAAGAGCGGATTATCGAAACCATTATGCAATCCTACCGCCATGGCAGTGGAAGTCACCAGGGCGGAATGAGAACTGGGCATTCCTCCTGCCGCGAAGAACAAGGCCCAATTCCAATGGCGGCTTTGGAAAAGATCAATGGGAATTTTGAACGCCTGTGCCAAAATCCAGCTTGCCAGCCCTGTCAATAGAACATGATTCTGGAGAATAATGCCCATATTCATTCACCCTCCTGGAAAGGCTCAAGTGTCTCACCGGAAAGTTTTTGTACCTTGAGTTCGGCCTTGTCCAATAGTTCTGCGCAATGCCGGGTCAACAACTGGCCACGCTCAAAAAGTGCCAACGCTTCTTCTAGAGGTTTTTCGCCAGATTCAAGCGCACTGACAATGCCCTCAAGCTCGGCATAAGCTTCCTCATAGGTCAGCTTTTCGATCGATTTGGAATCAGTTTTGGACATATTCACCTATCCATCGCCCGTAACACGGGCACTAAATTCACCATCCTGGACGCGCAGGCGCAAGGCATCCTTATCCTGAACCTGGGACACGGATTTGACCACCTTTTCGTACTTGGTGATGACCGCGTAGCCGCGCCGCAACACCTCCAGCGGGCTGAGAGCCAGGAGGCGGTTTTTCAACCCATTGAATTTCTCAGCCAGGATTGCCAGTCGTTGAACCTGCGCAGAATTCCAACGCCGGCTCAACTCGTCCAGACGCTGCCGCTCGGTCTGCAAACGGCGCAATGGTGAGGCCAGGCGCAAACGGTCATCCAACCGAGTCCCCGATTCTTGCTTCAGCTGGATGAGTGATTTCAGCCTGTCCGCCAGGTACCCTGCATTCTGGACCAGCCTCGCTTTCAAATCCAGTACAGTGATGGAGGTGGCCAGCTCCGCGGCGGCGGTCGGCGTGGGGGCGCGTAAGTCAGCGGCAAAATCAGCCAGGGTGAAATCCGTTTCGTGTCCTACCCCGGTGATGACCGGCGCGGTGGACTCAAAAATCGCTCTTACGACCCGCTCGTCGTTAAAAGCCCACAGATCCTCGATGGAACCGCCCCCACGCGCCAAAAGGATCACATCCGGTGCAACCACTTGATTAAGGATTCGCAGGGCGGCAACAATGGCTGGTGGAGCCTCGAGCCCTTGCACAGATGCTGGAGCGAGAATCACCTGCGGCAGCGGGAGCCGGCGGCGTAGGGTATTGAGTATATCCCGCAAGGCTGCGCCGCTGGGTGAGGTCACAATTCCAATCCGGCGTGGTAGCTCCGGGATGGAACGCTTGCGGTTCGGATCGAAAAGACCTTCAGCCTCGAGCAGGGCTTTCAGGCGCAGGAATTCCTGGTAGAGTGCGCCTTCTCCCAGTGGGCTGATGGTATCAATGTAAAGCTGGTATTGACCACCGGCTTCGTAAATACTGATTTTGCCATGCACATACACCGCCAGGCCATCTTTCAAGGTCACCCGCAGCCGGGCCGCGTCGGAGCGCCACATGACGCAGCGCAGAGCCGCGCCGGCATCTTTCAGGGTGAAGTAGATATGTCCGGAGGCGGGCCGTGACAGGTTTGAAAGCTCCCCCTGCACCGAGACGTCCTGCAGGCTGGCATCTTCTTCCAGCAACTGGCGTAAATAGCGCGTCAGGGTTGTGACTGTCCAGCGCGGGGAGGCGTCAAAGAGTGCCAACTGTTCCATGTCTAGAGAATACTCGCATTCCAGGGAGATGTCAACCGATAGTACAATTGAGGTGAATCATAATCCCAAGATTGGACTGCCATTTTTTCACCGCCGAGCACGCGGAGAACGCTGAGAATAAAAAAAATATCACATATGAGGCTGAGATCATGAAACGACTCTGGGCACCCTGGCGCATGAAGTTCGTTCAATCACAAGATCCAAAAACAATCTGCTTGTTCTGCACCGTGCTCGAACAGACCGATGATGCAGACAACCTGCTGGTCTTGCGCGGGCAGAAAGCCTTTGTGATCCTCAACCGCTATCCCTACACCAGCGGGCATTTGATGGTGGTTGCTAACAGCCATAAACCAATTCTCGAGGATCTGGAGGCCGGAACACGGGCGGAAATGATGGAACTGGCCACCAAAGCCATGCAGACCCTGCGAAAAACCTACCGGGCAGAAGCCTTCAACTTCGGCGCCAACATCGGCGAGCCGGCCGGAGCCGGAATAGCCGGGCATGTCCACCTGCACATCGTGCCGCGCTGGAGCGGGGACACGAACTTTATGTCCGCGGTAGCTGAGACACGCGTCCTTCCGGAAGCCCTTGAAGAGACCTACCGGCGCATCCGGGCAGCCTGGAACGAAACTTGATCCAATGGATCTCAACTTCTCACGTGCTTATGCTGAGAACTTGGACAGCCAGGATCCGCTGGCCTCCTTCCGCTCGCATTTCGTGATCGCCGACCCCGGTCTAATCTACCTGGACGGCAACTCACTCGGGCGGCTTACTCGCTCCAGTATCATCTGGAACCAGAAACTCGTGGAGCAGGAATGGGGTAGTGAGCTGGTGCGCGGTTGGACTGAGAGCTGGTGGGAAGCACCCATACGCGCCGGTGAAAAAATCGCCCGACTGGTAGGTGCCGCCCCGGGTCAATTGGTCGTCTGCGATAACGTATCAATAAACCTGTTCAAACTGGCTGCCGCCGCCCTGGCCTTGCGCCAGGATCGCACCTGCATTGTCACTGATACGCTCAACTTTCCCTCCGACCTTTACATCCTGCAAGGACTTGCGCGCCTGCTTGACAAAGGCCACTCCATTGTGCGGATCGGCTCCCAAGACGGCGATATGACCCCCGATCTGGTAGCCCTGGCAGCGGCCATCGATGACAATACTGCCCTGGTCACACTCTCGCATGTCGTCTTTAAGAGTGGTTATCTATACGACATGGCTGCCGTCACCGAGTTGGCCCACCGGCAGGGTGCGCTGGTATTATGGGATCTGAGCCACTCCGCCGGTGCGCTGCCGGTGAAGCTGGATGCCTGCAATGCCGATTTCGCAATCGGCTGCACCTACAAATATCTGAACGGCGGGCCCGGCTCGCCGGCCTTTCTCTACGTTCGCAAGGATCTTCAGGAGCAGGTTCTCTCTCCCATCACCGGCTGGTGGGGACAAAATGCCCCCTTCGCATTTGACCTGGATTACTTGCCTGCCCCGGGTATGGCGCGTTTCCTGAGCGGCACACCGCCGATCTTATCGTTGATCGCAATGGAGGCCGCACTAGATCCACTCTTGGAGGCCGGTATGGAGGCGATAAAGGCCAAATCCTTGCTGCTGGGCGAATATCTGATTTCCCTGGCAGATGCCTGGCTTATTCCACTCGGATTTAGCCTTGGCTCCCCCCGTTCTGCCCGGCAGCGCGGCTCGCACATCAGCCTGCGCCACCCGGAGGGTTACCGCATCAACC
>Ga0209253_10001131_pt1 | contig 23254 bp, 26 predicted proteins | sample FrelakmetBRP12BR_FD_187145 | JGI IMG/M metagenome (GOLD analysis project Ga0209253, IMG submission 187145) | Freshwater lake sediment microbial communities from the University of Notre Dame, USA, for methane emissions studies - BRP12 BR (SPAdes)... | ecosystem: Environmental > Aquatic >...
CTCAGGCCGGGATGCGCAGGACGGGATGCTGTCCCGTGGATTGCCTCAGCATGGTCTCCAGGAAGTCGTCGGCCGTCATCGGCTCGCCGAACAGGCGTCCCTGTCCGTATTGACAGCCGGCCCGCAGCAGGAACGCCCGCTGCTCCTCGGTCTCGATGCCTTCCGCCAGCACCTGCAGCCGGAGGCTGCGTCCCATCTCGATGATCGTCCGCACGATCGTCGCGTCGTCCGGGTCGGTGGCCGCGTTGCGTACGAATGACTGGTCGATCTTGAGCGTGCCGATCGGGAACTGCTGCAGCGCGCTCAGGCTCGAGTAGCCCGTGCCGAAGTCGTCGATGGACAGGTGAACGCCCATGGCGCGCAGCTCGCCGAGCAGCGGCAGGGTGCGTTCGGCGTCCATCATCAGCGTCGTCTCGGTGATCTCGAGTTCCACGCGGCTGGGCGACACGCCGTGCTTCTCGAACACCGACCGACAGCGCGGGATGAAGCTCGCCTGGCCCAGTTCCTTGAGCGAGAGGTTGATCGCCACGAGTCCGGGGTCCGCCACGCGCCGCTGCCAGGCCGCGTAGTCGCTGCACACCTGGTTCAGCACCCACGCGCCGATGTCGAGGATCAGGCGCGATTCCTCGGCCAGCGGGATGAACTGGGCCGGCGCGATCTCGCCGTGTCCCGGCAGCCGCCAGCGCAGCAGCGCTTCCGAGCCGACCACCAGCCCGCTCGCGAGCTCGACCTTGGGCTGGTAGCGCAGCACGAACTCGTCACGCCCGAGCGCGCGCCTGAGCTTGCCCTTCAGCAGCAGCCGCTCGACCGCCGCCGCGTTCATCTCCGGCGCGTAGAACACGTGGCAGTTCCGGCCGGCGCGCTTCGCGTGGTACATCGCCGCATCGGCGTTGCGGATGAGGTCGATGACGTTGTCGCCGTCCGCCGGGCACGCGGCGACGCCGATGCTCGCGGTGACCTCGAGTTCGTGCTCGTCGACGTGCTGCGGCCGCGCGATCTCCGTGAGCAGCATCCGCGCCAGCGACGCGGCCTGTTCGTGCCGGTCGCGCTCGACGTCCGACGTCTCGGCGAACACGGCGAACTCGTCCCCGGCGAGGCGCCCGACGACCGACTCTCCCGGCAGGATGCGCCCGAGGCGTTCGCTCAGCGTCTCGAGGACCCGGTCCCCGGCCTCGTGGCCGAAGGTGTCGTTGATCTCCTTGAAGTTGTCGAGGTCCAGGTACAGCAGCACGAGCGACCGGCCCTGGCGCAGCGCGCGCGTGATCGCCTGGTGCAGCAGGTGCTGGAACTGCATCCGGTTCGGCATCTTGGTGAGCGCGTCGAAGCGCGCCAGGTAGCGTATGCGCCGCTCCGACCGCTTGCGATCCGTGATGTCGCGCAGCGCGAAGATGCCGCCCTGGAAGCGCGGATCGTCGCTCGAGATCGCGGAGGCGGTCACGGACACCGGGATCGTCTGTCCGCGCGAGCTGCTCACCACGGTCTCGCCGGGTGCCGTGAGGATGCGGGCCGGGTCGAAGGCCGCACGGTGCCCGTCCGCAATGAGCGAAGCGAGCTCGAGCCCGGCGAGCTGCCCGGATTCGTATCCGAGCAGTTCCTCGGCCGCACGGTTCGCAGTACGCACGCGGCCGTCGGGCCCCGTGACCAGCACGGCGTCGCTCATGCTGTTCAGCAGGATGCCCAGGTAGTCCCGCGAAATCGTGGTGCTGGCGAGCTCCTGGCGCATGCGCTCCAGGGCGTCTTCGATGTCGGCGATCTCGCGCACGCCGCTCGCCGTGACTGCACCCGCCTGGTGCCCGCCGCCGATGAGCTCAGCGCTGTGTACGAGGGATGCGATCGCGCGTTCGATGCGCGAGATGAGTTTCCAGGCAAGCGATCCGGCGAGCAGCGTAAGCAGGAGGCCCGCAACGACCACCATCAGGATCCGGCCCGGGTGGACGTCCGCGAGCAGGTGCTCGCCTTCGCGCTGCATGACGGCGAGCGCAGCGGCGGGGTCCGTCGCCTGCAGCTCGGCCGCCTGCGCCAGCGACGCGCTTATGTGCTGCGCTTCCTGGCGCTCGGTGACAACCACGACCGTCGTGGCGGCCGCAGTGAGCAGCACGCCGACCATGACGATCGCGAGCACGTAACGGTGCCTTAGACGAATCCCGCGCATGTGCCGCCTGGGTTTCCCGCCAGCTCAAGCCTGCCCGACCGAGTTCTTGTTCTGCCTGCCCCGGCCTCCTCGGCATCATAGACCCGGCGCGGCGCCGCGGCGATAGCCGAGGCGATGCCAAGCGCTTGAGAAACTGGAAAGTTTTCCGACACTTCGGGGGCCTGGCCGCATCAGCACGGTGCCGGCTCCGGTATGCTTGCGACCCGGGGGCCTCGCGCATGAATGAACTCGAACTGACCGGCCGCGCCCGGACGCACGTGGTGGAGCTCGAGCACCCGCGCTGCGTGCTGCACGTCGAGGCCGCCACGTCCTTCCTCGCGATGCGCGACGCGGCCACCGTGGCCGGCATCGACCTGGTCGCGGTGTCGAGCTTCCGGGACTTCGACCGCCAGGTGCTCCTGTGGAACCGGAAGTGGCGCGGCGAGCGCCCGCTGCTGGACCGCGGCGGCCGGCCGATCGATCCGGCGGTGCTCGACGATGCGCGCAAGATGGATGCGATCCTCTGCTGGTCCGCGATTCCGGGCGGTAGCCGCCACCACTGGGGCTCCGACCTGGACGTGATCGATGCGGCCTCGATGCCGCCCGGATACCAGGTGCAGCTCGTGCCGGCCGAGTACGCCACGGACGGAGTGTTCGCCAGGCTCACCGGATGGCTCGACGCGAACATGGCGCGGTTCGGCTTCCACCGGCCGTATGCCTCGGCCGGCAGCGGCGCCGGGATCGAGCCCTGGCATCTCAGCTACTGGCCGGTGTCGTCCGTTGCGCTCGAGGCACTCACGCTGCCCGTACTGCGCAGCGCCGTTGCGGCCAGCGACATGCTGGGCAAGGCCCAGGTGCTCGAGCGACTGCCCGAGATCTACACGCGCTTCGTGCTCGCGGTGGACCGGCCTATCGCGGACGCGCGCGGGGCAGTAAGGTGTCCCGCGTAGGCCGGCGCATCGGCCGGCCGGCAGCGGCAGCACGGCCCGGGACATGAACGCACTGGACTATCACTCTCTCGCCATCGTCGGCGTTTCCACGCTGGCGCTGGCGATCGCCTGCGTGCTGCTCCACTACGAGGCGCTCTCGCAGCTGACCGGGCGGCTGAAGCGCATCCGCATCCGCCCGCGGCCGCGCATCCTGGTCATGATCTTCACGATCCTGGTGATCCACTCGGTCGAGATCTTCGTCTTCGGCCTCGGGTACTACGCGCTCACCCGCGACCCGACGCACGGCCAGCTCGTCGCATCGCACGCCCTCGGCCTGTTCGACCACGTGTACTACTCGGCCGTGTGCTACACGACGCTGGGCCTGGGCGACATCACGCCGATGGGCAACATCCGCTTCCTGACCGGAATGGAGAGCCTCACCGGCTTCGTGCTGATCGGCTGGTCGGTGTCGTTCACCTATCTCGAGATGGACCGGTTCTGGCGCGGCTGAGCGTCCTCGCCGCACGCAATGCGCAGGGTCCATACCGCCGAATCCGCGATCGAGATTGCGCACCTGCGCAACCTGCTCGAGAGCGAAGGGATCGCCTGCATCGTGAGGAACGACCGGCTGTCCGGCGTGATCGGCGAGATCCCGTTCGTCGAGTGCTGGCCGGAACTGTGGATCCGCGAGCCGGGCCAGGAACTGCGGGCGCGCGGGCTCCTTGAAGTTGCGCTCCAGGCGCGGCCGAGCGGCGACGCGTGGACCTGTCCACGCTGCGGCGAACGGATCGAGGCACAGTTTTCCGAATGCTGGAACTGCACCGGGCCTGCGGAGCCCGGTCCGGGGGACCCGTGAAGACTCTCACGATAGAGCATCGCTACAACGGGCCGCCGGGTTCCGCGAACGGCGGCTATACCTGCGGCGCGCTTGCCGTGGCCGCCGGCGCGGACTTGAGGGTGCGGCTGCTCGCGCCGCCTCCGCTCGACGAGGCGCTGACCCTCTCCGCGCGCGAGGGCGGGGAGTGGGAGCTCGCGTCAGGCGCCGGCCCGGTTGCGCTCGGCACGCCCGCGCGGCTCGTGCTCGAGGTGCCGCCGCCGCCGCCGTATGTGCAGGCGGTCTGGGCGTCCCAGCACTATCCCGGGTTCAACCACCACCCCTTTCCCGACTGTTTCGTGTGCGGGCCGCATCGCCGGCGCGGCGACGGGCTCAGGATCTTTCCGGGAATGCTCGAGACCGGCATCGTCGCAGCGCCGTGGCTTCCGGCCGACGATCTCGACGCGGGCGACGGCAAGGTCGCGGTCGAATTTCACTGGGCTGCGCTCGACTGTCCGGGCTACTTCGCCGTCTGCGCGGGCCGCCGCACCATGGTGCTCGGGGAGATGCACGCGCACGTCGATCGCCGCGTTCACGTCGGCGAGTCCTGCACGGTCATCGGCTGGAATCTGGCATCCGAAGGACGCCGGCACCGCGCTGGAACCGCGATCTTCGACCAGGACGGCGAGCTTTGCGCTCGTGCGCTTGCGACGTGGATCGAGCTACGGAGAGCGGATAGTGAATAGTGAGTAGCGGATGGTGAAGAAGCAGGCCGCACCGGCCGCTCTTCATTCCGACTATCCGCTATCCGCTACTCACTACCCGCCTTCCTCAGCTCCTGCGCGCCACCATCGTTCCCATCAGCCCTGCCGCGCAGAGCACCACGCCGGGCCACGGCGAGACCCCGATCGCGAGCCACACGAGGCCGCCGAGCAGCGCGGTCGCGGATACGATCGTCGCGTCGCGTCGCCGCGCGCTCGCGCGAATCTCGGCGCGTACGTGCTCGATGCCCGGCTGCTCGATCTTCAGGCGGAACTTGCCTTCCGAGGCCTGCTGCAGGAACTGCTGCAGCACCTGCGGCAGCGTGCGCAGCGCCTCACTCAGGTCCGGCAGTTGCCTGCGCAGCTGCTCGGCGAGGGTTCGCCCGCTCAGCCGGTCCGCCGCCCAGTCCCGGAGGATCGGCTGCGCCGTCTTCCACAGATCGAGCTGCGGATAGAGCTGGCGCCCGAGGCCCTCGATCTGCAGCAGCGTCTTCTGCAGCAGGATGAGCTGCGGCTGCACCTTCATTTCGAACCGTCGTGCCGTCTCGAACAGCCTGAGCAGCACCTGGCCGAAGGAGATCTCCGACAGCGGCTTGTTGAAGATGGGTTCGCACACCGTGCGCACCGCCGCCTCCAGCTCCTCGACGCGCGTTCCGGCGGGCACCCAGCCCGAGTCCACGTGCAGCTGCGCGATGCGGTGGTAGTCGCGATCGAAGAACGCCAGGAAATTCTCGGCAAGGTAGTGCTGGTCGCGCACGTCCAGCGATCCCACGATGCCGAAGTCCACCGCGCAGTACTTCGGGTACTCCGGGTCCTCGAGCTGCACGAAGATGTTGCCCGGGTGCATGTCGGCGTGGAAGAAATTGTGGCGCAGCACCTGCGTGAAGAAGATCGTGACGCCGTTTTCCGCGAGCCGCTGGATGTTCGTGCCGCGGCGTCGCAGTTCCGCGAGGTCGCTGACGATGACGCCGTGGATGCGCTCCATCACCATGGCCTCGGGGCGGCAGTAATCCCAGTACACCTCGGGCACGTACAGCAGTTCGGAGCCGGCGAAATTGCGCTTGAGCTGCGCGGCGTTCGCCGCCTCGCGCATCAGGTCGAGTTCGTCGAGGATCGTCTTCTCGTACTCCTGCACGACCTCGACGGGCCGCAGGCGATGGCCGTCGGCGGCGTAATCGAGCGCGAGGCGCGCGATCGCGTACATCACTTCCAGGTCGCGCTCGATCTTCTCGCGCACGCCCGGACGGATCACCTTGACGACGACCTCCTCGCCGGTGCGCAGCTTCGCGAGGTGGACCTGCGCGACGGAGGCGGCGGCGAGCGGCTGCTCGTCGAATTCCTCGAACACCTCGCTGAGCGGGCGGCCGTAGGCGCGCTCGGCGATCGCGCGGGCTTCGATGCCCGGGAACGGCGGCACGCGGTCCTGCAGCTTCTCGAGCTCCTCGGCGATGTCGCCCGGCAACAGGTCGTGGCGCGTGGACAGCGCCTGGCCGAATTTCACGAAGATCGGCCCCAGCTCCTCGAGTGCGAGCCGGATGCGTTCGCCACGCGAACCGCCGCGGCGGCGCTCGAACCACGTCGCCGGCGACAGGTAGAAGACGTAACGGAACGGCCGGAAGAGGTGCGTCGCGAGGACGATCTCGTCGAGCCCGTGGCGCACGAGCACGCGCTGGATCTGGAGCAGGCGACCGATGACGCGGAGACGCATGGGGAAGTGATCAGTGACTGGCGGTTAGCGGTTAGTGAAGAGGCGGGTGGCGCGGACCGCCACTAGTCACCCTGGCCTTGCCGGCGAGCGCGCTTCGCGCCGGGCGCCGCGCCGCGGGACTCCTGGCGCGCCAGGCGGGCTTCGAGGCGCTCCACGTCGTCGCGCAGGCGGTCCACGTCGGCGAGGAATTCCTCGGCTTCCGTGCGCGTCGGCAGGTCGCGGCCTTCCTCCTGCAGGTACTCCGAGACGTTTCCGGCGAGCGACTGGCCGGCCTTGCGGCCGAAGTCGAGGAATCCGCGCGCGAGGTTCGCGAGGTTGCGGGCCGCGACGTCGCCGATCACGCGCGCGAGTTCCTCCTCGACGTCCGGCTGCGCGTGCCCGAGCAGGTCGCGAAACTTCTGCGCGACCTCCGCGTCGCCCTCGATGCGCACGCCGCCGCCGCGCAACGCACCTTCGGCGCGCGGGCCCGCGAGGGCGAGGAGCGCGATCGGCGTTCCGGACAGGCTCGCGTCCGCCGTGCCCTCGTGCCGCGGCGACAGCGACAGCCGCCCGTCCTGCGCCTTGAAGTAGAACTCGAGCGGCGTGCCCGTGACGGCGAGCGACACGACCCGCCCGTCGAGCTGTCTGCACAGCGCCTGCGCCTTGCGCGACTCCGCGACGTTGCGGTTCAGGGCTTCCTCGAGGCGCTCGAGCAGCATGTCAGTAGCGGAATCCGCGGTGCAGCGCGACGATGCCGCCGCTCAGGTTGTGGTGACGGCAGTCCTCGAGTCCCGCCTCGCGCATCATCGTGAGCAGCGTCTCCTGGTCGGGAAAGCGGCGGATCGACTCGGCGAGGTAGCGGTAGCTGTCCGGGTCCCCTGCCACCCTGCGGCCGAGCCAGGGCAGCACGTTGAAGGAATACACGTCGTAGACGGGCTTCAGCCCCGGGAAGACGGGCTTCGAGAACTCGAGCACCAGCACCCGTCCGCCGGGCTTGAGCACCCGTCGCATCGACGCCAGCGCCGCGGGCTTGTCGGTCACGTTGCGCAGCCCGAAGGCGATGGTCACGCAGTCGAAGCTCTCGTCGGCGAAGGGCAGGCGCTCGGCGTTCGCGAGCGAGAAACGCACGTTGCGGATCAGCCCGCGGTCGAGCAGCCGGTCGCGGCCGACCTGGAGCATGGCGGCGTTGATGTCCGATAGCACGACGAGGCCTTCCTCGCCGACCTGCGTGGCCATGCCCGCGGCGATGTCGCCGGTGCCTCCGGCGACGTCCAGCGCCGACTGTCCCGGCCGCAGGCCCGTCTGCGACAGCGCGAACCGCTTCCACAGGCGATGCACGCCCGCGGACATCAGGTCATTCATCAGGTCGTACTTGTCCGCGACCGAGTCGAAGACCTCGCGGACGCGGACCGCCTTTTCGGCGACCGGGACCTGCCGGTAGCCGAAGTCCACGGAGCCGGGCGCGCCCGGGGCCGGCGTCTTGGGGTCTGCTTCGCTCATGGGGCCGCCATTCTACGCGGTCGGGTGCGGGCCGTTCGCGGCCCGTTCGCGCGCTCCACGTGCCGGGCGGGACTGGCCGGAGTGCGGGTCGTGCCGGGCAGGGTGCGGCTTCCTGAGGAGCGCCGTGCCGGCTGGGGTTCTACTTCCCGGGGGACGCCGTGAACCCATCCCTGGGGGCTCGCGCGCCGCGTCCCTGCGGCGCGACGCCCCCGGGAAATAGAACCCCGGCCAGCGCGCCCCCCATTCCGGCAGATCCTGCCCGGCACGACTCGCGCTCCGGCCAGTGTGACGCTCCCGGGACGCGGCGCCCCGTCCGGCGCGACGCCCTCAGCCCGGCCGCTTCGCCGGCACCGGTGTCGGATAGGGAAGCCCCAGCTTTGCCAGCCGGTCGAGGTAGCGCTGCCACTTCTCCGCGCGCGTGCGGCCCAGTTCCTGCAGGTAGCCCCAGGTGTAGAGGCCGGTGTCGTGCCCGTCGTCGAAGACGATCCGGACCGCGTAGCTGCCGACCGGTTCGACCGCCTTGACCCCGACCTCGTGCTTGCCGAGTTGCAGCGTCTCCTGGCCCGGCCCGTGGCCGCGCACCTCGGCCGAAGGCGAGTACACGCGCAGGTATTCGAATGGCAGCTCGTGCCGCTCGCCGTCGTCGAAGGTGATCTCGAGCACGCGCGATCGCGTGCGCAGGCGGATGTCGGTGGGGCGCGGGTCGCTCATGGGCGCGTCAAGGCTCTCGTCGATGGATCGGGTTTCAGCGGGCTGGCCCTGCGACTACGGGCTCTTCCTTCTCGCCCGCGGGTGGGCCGCGTCGTAGGTACGCGCAAGGTGCTGGAAATCCAGGTGCGTGTACACCTGCGTCGTGCTGATGTTGGCGTGGCCGAGGAGTTCCTGCACCGCGCGCAGGTCGCCCGACGACTCGAGCAGGTGCGAGGCGAACGAGTGGCGGAACATGTGCGGGTGCACGTGCTCGGGCAGGCCCTGCAGCCGTGCCCACTGCGCGATGCGCCTCTGCACGATGCGCGGGCCGAGGCGCCGGCCGTTCTGGCCCACGAACACGGCGGTCTCCCCGACATCCGCGAGGGTCGTCCTCTCGCGCAGCCAGCGCGACAGCGCCTCGGCCGCGTGCTTGCCGACGGGAACGATGCGCGTCTTGCGGCCTTTGCCCAGCGCCCGCACGGTCCGGTCGCGCAGGTCGAGGTCCGTGAGGTCCAGCCCGAGCAGCTCGGAGAGACGCAGCCCCGACGAATAAAAGAGCTCCATGATGGCCTTGTCGCGCACGCCGAGGTGGTCGTCCGTGCGGAACTCGAGCAGGCGGGCCATTGCGTCGGCGTCGAGCGTGACCGGCAGGCGCTTGCGGGCCTTGGGCGCCTGCACGTCGGCGGCCGGGTCGCGGGCGAGTTCGCCCTCGCGGATCAGGTAGCGGAACAGGCTCCGCGCGGCCGAGAGGCGACGCTGCACGCTGCGCGGCGCCAGCCCGCGCCGATGGCACTGCGCGGCGAAGCTGCGCACGTGCTGCGGGTCGAGCCCGTCCCAGGCGGTGATTCCCTGCTCGCCGCAGTATTCGAGCAGAGTTGCGAGGTCCCGGGCGTAGGCGGACCCGGTGTGCGGCGACAGCCGCCGTTCGTGGCGCAGGCTCCGCAGGAAGCGGGTCACACCGCCTGCGAGCGCCTCGCTCATTGGGCGCGGGCCGTGATTGCCTCGGTGACGATTTCGCCGATGCGCACCAGGAAGTCCGTGCTCATGGTCGGCAGGTACCGCTCCGTGTCGTTGCTCGCGATGGCGAGCAACCCGAACGAGGCGCGCTCGCCCAGCGGGATCAGCACGGTCGAGCCCACGGGCCCGCCGTCGCCGCCGAACAGGTAATCGCGCTGCGTGTCGCGGATCTGGCCGCTGCGCGGCCGCCCCGACTCAAAGAAGGACTCGAAGATCCTGAGTTCCGCGCTGCCCCTCGGCACCACGCGCACGTGCGGGTTCTGGTGGCCGGACAGGCCGGGCACGGTGGCATCGGTCAGGAGCACCAGCCAGCGCGAGGCGCCGAAGTCCTCGCGCAGGGAGGCCTCGAGCCCGACGAGCGTCGAGGCGAGGTCGCGCGCGCGCAGCAGGCGGCGCGTCAGGCGATGCATGCGGTCCGCGATGGCGTCATTGGTGCGGCCGTTCTCGATGAGCTCGTGGAGCTTCTGCTCGAGCGCGCCGTGCTTGTCGCGGAGCACCAGTACCTGCCGCTCGACCAGCGAGACGGCGGCGCTGCCGCGCTGGTGCGGGAGCCGCAGGCGCGCGAGCACGCCGGGATGGCGCTCGAAGAACTCCGGGTGCGCCACGAGGTAATCGCCGACCTGCTCGTCGGCGATCGATTCCGGCTCGACGCCGCGTATCGGTTGCTTGTTCACGTTGCTCTCCCCTGCGCGACGTCCGGGACGTCCACCTGGCCTTCGAAGGCCGTCTCCGCCGGTCCCGTGAGCCAGATCGGTTCGCCCGGACCCGGCCACTGCACCGTAAGCCGACCGCCGGGCAGGTCCACGCGGACTTCCTCGGCGAGCGGTCCATGTCTTCGCGCGACCGCGACGGCCGCGCACGCTCCCGTGCCACAGGCCTGCGTTTCGCCGGCGCCCCGCTCGAACACGCGCAGCCGCACATGGTCAGGCGCGACGATCTCCAGGAAGCCGACGTTCACCCGCCGCGGAAAGCGCGCGTGATTCTCCATCGCGGGTCCAACGCTGTCCACCGGAGCATCGTCCACGGATCTCACGCGAATCACGGCGTGCGGATTGCCGATGGACACCGCGCCGAACTCGACCGGCCCCGAGGGCAGGTCGAGGTGGTAGCTCGGCGCCTCGTGCTCGGCCGCGAACGGCAGCGCCGCCGGCGCGAAGTCCGGCACGCCCATCGCGACCGAGACCGACCCGTCGCGCCGCAACCGTGCCTCGACGAGGCCGCCGGGGCTGTCCATCAACAGCGGCCGGTCCCGGCGCGAGGCCCGCGTCGCCACGAGGCGCGCGATGCAGCGCGCACCATTGCCACACTGCTCGACCTCGGAGCCGTCGGCGTTGAAGATGCGGTAGTAGAGGTCCGTTCCGGCGCGTCGCGGCGGTTCGAGGACGAGCGCCTGGTCAAAGCCGATGCCCGTGCGACGGTCCGCGAGGCGGCGCAGGGTTGCGGAGGAGGGCACTTCGTCCGGGCCGGCGGCGTCGAAGACGATGAAGTCGTTGCCGAGTCCATGCATCTTCGTGAAGGCGAGCCGCATACGCGCAAGGATATCCGACGCTCAACGCGCCTGCGCGCGCATTTCCTCGAGACTCGCCGCAATTCCTGATGCGAGGCTCGCGTAGCGCGGGGCCACGCCGAGTTCCTCGCGCATGCGCCGCGTGAGGACTCGGCGCGACTCGACGAGGAACTCGAGCAGCCCCGGGTTCACCTGGCCCTGCGCCTCGGCCAGCGAGACGAGGCGGGGCGGCGGCAGGCCGGCGAGGCTCGCTGTCTCCTGCAGGAACCCGGTCGTGCTCGCGTGATCGCCGTCGCCCACGTTGAAGACACCGCTCACTGGCTGCTCGATGGCCGCGATGCAGGCGGCGACGAGATCGTCCACGTGGATGCGGTTGCCGGGCCCGCAGTCTTCCGGACGGAGCGCGGGCTCACCGCGGCCCAGCCGTTCCAGCGGCAGTCGGTGGGGCCCGTAGATTCCGGGAACGCGCAGCACCACGGAGCGCACGCCGCGGTCGCCGCACCACGCGGTCGCGGCTCGTTCGGCCGCAAGCCGGCGGCGCGAGCGGTCGTTCGTGGGTGCGGCCGGGCTCGTCTCGTCGACCGCGGCACCGCCCGTGTCGCCGTAGACGCCGGTCGTGCTCATGTACAGGAGCACCGATGGCAGCGCAGGCCCCAGTGCTGCGAGGAATCGCTCGAGACGCGGGTCCGCTGCGCCGGACGCGGGCGGAGGTGCGAGGTAGGCCACGGCGGCACCCGGGGGAATCCGGCGCAGGGCCGGGGATGGCGGGTCCGCGTCGAGGTCGGCACAGATCGTGTCGCTGCCCTGCGCGCGCAGCTCCGCGAGCATCGGCGGTGATCTCGCGAGCGCAACGACCTGCCACGACTCCAGGAGCCGCATCGCCAGCCGGCGACCGACGTAGCCGCAGCCCGCGATGAGCAAGGTGCGATCCATGCCGCCTAGGATACGCGGCGCGTGCGGCGCCGCGCGGCCCGGATCTTCGTGGCATCCTTCGCACATGCCGCAGGTCACGCTCGTTCCGTCGGGCCAGGATTTCACCGTCGAGAGCGGCGAGCCGGTACTCGCCGGCGCGCTGCGTGCCGGGCTCAACCTGCCGCACAGCTGCAAGGGTGGTCACTGCGCGTCCTGCCTCGCGCGGATCCTGGACGGCGAGGTCGCGTACGCGGGCGAGCGGCCTCCGGGGATCACGGCGGAAGAGGCGGGCGCCGGTTTCGCGCTGCTCTGCCAGGCTCGGGCGCTGTCGGACCTGCGCGTCGAGGCGCGGGAAGTCCGCCCTGCGCCCGAGGTCGAGGTGAAGAGCCTGCCGTGCCGCATCGAGCGAAAGGAGCAGCTCGCCCCGGACGTGATGGCGGTCTTCCTGCGACTGCCTGCGGTCGAGGAGCTGCACTACCGTGCGGGGCAGTACCTGGACGTGATGCTGTCGGAAGGCCGGCGCCGAAGCTTCTCGATCGCGAGCGCGCCGGCGGACGGCCGGCTGCTCGAGCTGCACGTGCGTCGCGCATCCACGACCGGGTTCACGGCCCGGCTCTTCGACAGCCTGCGTCCCGGTGCGCTGCTGCGCATCGAGGGGCCGCTCGGGCAGTTCTGGTTGCGGGCGGAATCCCCACGACCTGCGCTCATGGTGGGTGGCGGCACGGGATACGCGCCGCTCAGGGCCATGCTGCGGCAGCTCGTGGCAACCGGCGACCGGCGGCAGGTGACCCTTTACTGGGGTGTGCGCGATTCCGCCGGGCTCTACGAGCACGAGTGGCTGCGCGGCCTGGAACGGGAGCGCCCCGGCTTCCGCTATATCCCGGTCCTGTCGGACGCCGCCGCTTCGGGCGCGGGCATGCGCGCGGGCTTGGTGCACGAGGCAGCGCTCGCAGACCACCCGGACATTGCGCGCTTCGACGTCTACGCGAGTGGCCCGCCCGCGATGATCGACGTCATCCGTTCGCGCACGGTGGCTGCCGGCCTGCCGCGTGAGCAGCTCCACTTCGACTCGTTCGACTACGCGCCGGACACGCTCGCGAAAATGGGCGCGAAGGGCGCGCGATCCTGACGGGTCTTCAGCGCCGCCTGAGCCGCACCCGCGGCACGTTGGGCCGGCGACCCACCGACAGGGTCACGGCCTTGCGCAGGCACTCCGCGGCCCTCGCGCCCTCGCCGATCTGCTCGAGCAGTTCGGCGAGGATCAGGCTGTTCTCGGAGCTCGGTCGTCGAGCGAGGCTGGCCTCGAGGTAGCTGCGCGCCTTGCCGACGAGGTCCGCGCGCAGGCAGAGCCGCGCGCAACTCGCGAGCAGCTCGGCGTCCTCGGGCCGCTTGCGCAGCCAGGCCTCCGCGCGCTCCAGCGGCACGAGCGGGTCGGGGAGCACCAGTTCACCGTACAGCCGGACGGCCGCCGAGTCCGGCTGCTCCTCGATGAGTTCGCGCAGGACTTTCTCGGCCGTCGGGTGATCCCTGCAGGTCATCGCGGCCCGCGCGTAGGTCACGATCGACGACGGCAATTTCCGCACGCCGCGCGACAGGCCCGACCACGCCTTCTCGAGGCGCGACTGGTCGGCAGCATCGCCCGCGGCGCGGATTTCCTCGAGCTGCACCTGGGCCAGGAGCTCGTTCACCTGTGCCGCGGGCAGTTCCTTTGCGCTCCTGAGGCGCGGTGCGAGCGCCAGCAACCGGTCGCCGCGACCGAGCTTCGGGTAGAGATGCCCGAGGAGCTCGAGGCCACGCGAGTTCAGGTCGCCCGACGCGTCGAGCTGCTCGAGTGTCTGCACGGCCGCTTCGTTCTGCCCACGCCTGATCTGCATCTCGGCCAGCGTGACGAGTGCCGCCGCCCGTTCCTCGGGCGCGTTTTCCTGCGCGTGTGCGAGCCACTTGTCGCGGCGGTCGATGGCGTCCTGCAGGTCCGCCGCGCGCGCCGCGACCAGGTAGTTGGCGGTCGGCGAATCCGCATCCGTCGCGGACCGCGAGAGAAGTTCCTCTGCGCTGCGCCAGTTGCCGGCGGCGAGGTCGAGGAGTCCGCGCCCGGTGTCGCTGCGGGCGCGTCGGCGGCGTCTCTCGGTGCGCAGGTCCGCGAGCCGTCGGCGGGCCCCCGCCGCGCGGCTGACGACGCGCGCCGTGAGGTGGGCGGCGCCGAGCAGCAGCAGGAACATGGGCAAGGTCGTCTCGACCAGCGACCGGCCCGCGCGGATGGCCACGTAGCCCGGGTCATCGAGCAGGAACTGGGCGAGCAGCCCTCCGCCCACGAGCGCCAGGACCACGATCACGGCGCCCTTCATGGCACCGTCGCGCCCCCGTGCGTCACCAGCTGCAACTGGCGGGCCGCCGCGCCGATCGCCGGTCGCGCCGGCTCGACGTTCGCGCTGCGCAGCGCTGCGATTTCCGCCTGCGCGGCCACGACCCCGGGCGAGGAGGGGTCGAAGAATTCCGTGAGCCAGGTGCCCGCGGCCTGCAGTGACTGCGTATAGGCCGCACCGTCGGGTTGCATGGCCGCGACGCGCGCGGCGAACAGCAGCAGTTCGAGGTGCTGCTTGCGCAGCGACTGTTCTACCGGCGTGACCAGCCGCGAGGTCGCCGGATCCACTCTCCTGAACGACACGAGGCCGGCCAGCGCGTCGGCAATGCGATGCAGTGCGCGCCGGAACGCGCCGGTGGGCTCCGGTGCCGTGTCGGCCTGCGATCCCCTGGTCACGGGCACGCCGAGCACCGGCAGCGTGGGCACGGTGTCCTCGAGCGCCGCGATCCGCGCCAGTATGGCGGGCATGTCCGGCAGGGGCACCGCGCGCAGTGCCGCGAGGTCCTGGGCCAGGAGGCGCCGCACCTCGGTCATCGCCGGGTCCTTGAGCGCCGCGAGCCGCGCATCGGCCGCTTCCATGGCCGCGATCGCCGTGCCCACGTCGCGATCCAGGTAGAGCTGTCGCTCGGCGAGGTCGAGCAGGTACAGCGCCTCCGCGCGCGCCCATGCGCGCTGGGGCGCCTCGGTGCGGGCTTTCAGCTCCTCGACGCCGCGCCCGAGCACCGCGAGCTGCGCGGGCAATTCCTTCAGTTCGCGCAGCTCGGAACGCAGCGCGTTCTGCGAGGTGTCGAGTCGGGCGTTGAGCGTCGAGACCTGGCCCGCCAGGCGATCACGCGACGCACGCAGCTCCACTGCCTGCCGGCGTACACGGTCGATGCGGTCGTCGAACTGGCTGAATCGCCAGTGTGCGTAGATCGCGAGCAGCAGGGCCAGCACGGCCAGCACGAACAGCATCGGGCTCGCGCCGCCGCCCGTGCGGCGGGAGTTCATGTCACTGGACAGGGATTCGATTTCGGCGGACATCGGCTTCGCGCGGGCGCGCCCCGGACTCCCGCGGATCGTATCACGCAGGCGCTATCGCGCCTTCGCCCGGAGGACGAAGTTTCAGCGCATCGAGCATCGCCTCGTCCTCGGCGCTTCGGGCGACGACTACCTGGCCGCGCCACCCCAGGCGGCGAGCTTCCGCCGCGACCCGCTCGCCCGGCACGAGCAGCGGGACGTCGCGCAGCCACGGGTAGCGTGCGCCGGGCGCGATGGCGAGCAGCGATTCGAGTACTTCCACGCTGGTCACCGACACGACGACCGACGCGGACTCGCGGGCATGGTCGAGCGCCAGCAGTGCTTCGGCCGACGGCACCGGCTGCGCGCGGCGGTAGACCTCGGCCGTGCGCACCACGGCGCCCCGCTCGGCGAATCCCGCGCGCAGCGCGTCGCGGCCGCCGACGCCCTTGACGATCAGGATCCGCCGCGCGCGTACCTCCGCGAACTCCGGCAACGCGAGCAGGCTCTCGGAGTCGGCGCCCGACGCGGGCACTGCGTCCACCCGGATGCGCGCGTCCGCGAGCGCCCGTGCCGTCGCACGGCCGATTGCGGCGACCCGGGCCCGCTCGGGCCGCCCGATCTGCGGGAGCGAGTGCTCCACAGCATTTGCGCTGGTGTAGACGACCCAGTCGAACGCGTCCGGCACGAGCGCGGTACGCGCCGCGGCATCGAGCGTCGCGGGTTCGATCATGAGCGCCGGGAAGGCAATGCCTGCGGCGCCGTGTTCACGCAGCCGCTCGATGAAACGCGCCGCCTGGCGCGCAGGTCGCGTCACGACCACCGCGAGGCCTGCGAGCGGCAAGGTCACGGTGGCGGAACGGCCTCGAGTCGCAGGCGCTCGAGCAGCGCGCCGGCGCCCGCGGCCTGCATGCGGCGGGCGAGCGCGAGGCCCAGATCGTCCGCGCTGGCTGCCGGACCCGCGATGCTGTCGCGGTACACCTCGGTCCCGTCGGGTGCGCCGACGAAGCCGCGCAGGGTGAGCGAGCCCGCGGCCAGCGTCGCGTGCGCGGCGATCGGCGAGTGGCAACTTCCGTCCAGCGCCCGGGCGAAGGCGCGCTCGGCCGAGAGGCGCACGAAGGAGTCCTCGTGGTGCAGCGCCGCCAGCACGTCGCGGCTGCGGGCGTCGTCCTCGCGGCACTCGATGCCGATCACGCCCTGTCCGACGGCCGGCACGCAGAGGTCGGCGTCGAGCACCTCGGTAATGCGATCGCCCAGGCCCAGCCGCTCGAGACCGGCGCAGGCGAGCAGGATCGCGTCCAGGCCGCCCTCCCCGAGGCGGCGCAGGCGCGTGTCCACGTTGCCGCGCAGCAGCTCGAGCGCGAGGTCCGGTCGCGCGTGGCGCAGCTGCGCCTGGCGGCGCGGGCTCGAGGTGCCGACACGCGCGCCGCGCGGCAGGTCGGCGAAGCGCCGGAACCTGAGCGAGAGGAATGCGTCGTTCGGATTGGCGCGCGGCAGTGCGGCGGCGATGCGAAAGCCCGGCGGCAGTTCGCTCGGCACGTCCTTCATCGAGTGCACCGCGATGTCGGCGCGGCCTTCCTGCATCGCGACCTCGAGTTCCTTCACGAACAGGCCCTTGCCACCGACCTCGGCGAGCGCGCGATCCAGCACGCGGTCGCCCTGCGTGCTCATCGGCAGGAGTTCAAACGGGACCTGCGGATGGGCGGTTCGGAGCAGCGCCAGGACGTGTTCGGCCTGCCAGAGCGCGAGCTTGCTGCGACGGGTAGCGATGCGTATCGGGTTCGACAAGCGGGACTCCGGGATGGTCGTGGTCACTTTCAGGTTCCGAACAGGGAGTCCTTGAGCCGGAACAGTGTCGAGATGTCCTCGTCGCCGTGCCCCTGCTCGATGAGCAGGCGGTATTGCGGCAGCGTCGTCTCGACGACCGGCAGCTGCACGCCGTGGCGTGCCGCCATGTCGCGGCAGATGCGCAGGTCTTTTTCGTGCAGCCGCACGCGAAAGCCGGCCGGGTAGGCCCCGCGCACCATGTTCGGGGCGCGGTTGACGAAGTACCAGCTCGAGCCGGCGCCCTTGCCGAGCGTGTCGATGAGTTTCTCGAGCGGCAACCCTTCGGCTTTCGCGAAGGCCATGGCTTCCGCGACCGCCTGGATGATGCCGGCGCACATGATCTGGTTCGTGGCCTTCGCCGCCTGCCCGGCGCCGCTCGGCCCGAAATGGGTGACCGTCCGGCCCATCGCCGCGAGCACGGGCCCCGCGCGCTCAAATGTCGCGAACTCGCCCCCGACCATGATCGCGAGCGTGCCGTCGCGCGCTCCCTCGACGCCGCCGCTGACCGGCGCGTCGAGGAATTCGGCGCCACGTTCGGCAAGACGGGCGGCCGCAGTGCGCGCCGTGTCCGAGCTCACGGTCGAGCAGTCGATGACGATCGTGCCCCGACGCAGGCCGGGCAGCATCGCGTCCACCACCGCCAGCACGTCCGCGTCCGCGGAGACGCACAACACGATGACGTCGCAGGCCGCGGCCAGCGCGGCGGGGCTGTCGGCCGCGGCGACGCCGAGTTCGGCCGCGAGTTCACCGGCCACCGACGACGTGCGGTTCCAGACGCCCCCGAGGAGCCCGGCCTTGTGCAGATTGCGGGCCATGCCCCGGCCCATGGCGCCGAGGCCGACGAATCCGGCGGCGAGGCTCACGTCACTGGCCGGAGCAGAACTGGTCCATGACCTGTTTTGCGTTCGCGCGCGCCTGGTCGATTTGCTCGCTGGTGAGGTAGGTGCGCTCGCCGTTCGGGCCTTCGTCGTAGAGGCGCCAGGACGTCATGAGCTTCTGGTACTGCTGCCGCGCCTCGGCGCAACGCTGCGCACGGTCGTCCGCATCAGCCTGCGTGGCCTGCGGCGTGGCGGCCGGGGCGCTGGCCTGGGACGGCTGGCTGGGTTGTGTCGCCTGGGGCGTCGTGCCCTGCGCGGCCGCCGTAGAGTCCCCGCCCTGGACGTGGATATCGATCCGTTCCGCCGGCATCGTCAACGGCGTGTCGGTATAGACCGGGCGGCCCTGGGCGTCCTTGGTGACATACACGTCGCCCGCGGCGGCGGTGCCGCCGAGGAGGAGGCCGGCGAGGAGCAATGCCATCGGTTTCATGCCAAGTGTCTCCATAGCTACTTTCCGAGTGTATCAGGACGGTCCCGCAAGGCGGCAGGATGCCCGTCCGGCCGCGCCCGGACTGCGTACTTCTCGACAATTCTGTGAAGCGGAACCGCTCCGGGGTCGGCGACCCGGATGGTCCGCCGCCCACCCCTCGGCGATCACGTCCCGGCACACCCAGAAGAAAGGGCGGCCGAGACACGCTCGGCCGCCCTTGGTCTGCTTCCCCTGGGGCCCGCGCCCGCCGGGGGCTTTTCTCAGTTGTACGCCCGCTCCCCGTGCGACACGGTGTCGAGCCCCTCGCGCTCCTGGTCCTCGGCGACCCTGAGTCCGACCACGAGGTCCACGATCTTGAACGAGACCGCGGCGACCACGCCCGACCAGGTGAGGCTGAGCAGCACCGCCCAGAGCTGGGACTTGAGCTGCGTGAGGATGGAGTAGTCGCCCACTGCGTTCGCCACGTAGTCGTACACGCCTGTGCCGCCGAGCGCCGGCGAGCAGAACACCGCCGTGAGCAGCGCGCCCAGGATGCCGCCCACGCAGTGCACGCCGAACACGTCGAGCGAGTCGTCGTAGCCGAGCTTCTGCTTCAGGCTCGCCACCGCCCAGAGGCACACGAGGCCGGCGATGAGCCCGATCGCGATCGAGCCCATCGGTCCCACCCATCCGCAGGCCGGGGTGATCGCGACCAGGCCGGCGACGGCGCCGGAGGCACCGCCCAGCATCGTCGGCGTGCCGCGGTGGATCCACTCCGCGAACGACCAGGCGAGCGCCGCGGCCGCGGTGGCGAGGAAGGTGTTCGCGAACACCTGCCCGGCGAAGCCCGAGGCCTCGAGGTTCGAGCCCACGTTGAAGCCGAACCAGCCCACCCACAGCAGCGCGGAGCCGATCATCACCATCGGCACGTTGTGCGGCGCCATCGACGCCGAACCGTAGCCGACGCGCTTGCCGATCATCAGTGCGCCCACCAGGCCGGCGATGCCGGCGTTGATGTGCACCACCGTGCCGCCCGCGAAGTCGAGCGCGCCCTTCTGGAACAGGAAGCCCGCCGTGGACGCTGCGGCCGCGCCCGCGGCGGCGTCCGTGTACGCGTCAGGACCGGCCCACCACCAGACCATGTGCGCGATCGGCAGGTAGGAGAACGTGAACCACAGGACCATGAACAGCAGCACGGCGCTGAACTTGATGCGCTCGGCGAAGGCGCCGACGATCAGGCAGGGCGTGATGCAGGCGAAGGTCATCTGGAACACGAAGTACACGTACTCCGGGATGTAGACGCCTTTGCTGAAGGTGGCCGCGACCGAACTCGAGGTCATTCCCTGCAGGAACAGCCGGTCGAACCCGCCGATGAACGCGTTGCCGTTGGTGAACGCGAGGCTGTAGCCGTACACCGCCCACAGGATCGAGATCAGGCAGAACGTCATGAAGACCTGCATGAGCAGCGACAGCACGTTCTTCGAGCGGACCATGCCGCCGTAGAAGAGCGCGAGGCCCGGGATCGTCATCAGGATCACGAGCATCGTCGAGGTCATCATCCAGGCCGTGTCGCCCTTGTCGGGCACCGGGTCGTCCGCGAATCCGAGCGAGGGCGCGAGAATGGCGCCCAGGGCGAGCGCGATGGCCCAGGGACGGCTACGCGCGGCGGTCAACGTGTTCACTGGCGTTCTCCTGTCGGTCGGTCTGTCTGAATCAAATCTTTGCCGATGGCAGCCGGGTCAAACAGCCTTGGCCCCGCTCTCGCCCGTGCGTATGCGCACGGTCTGGTGCAGTTGCGTCACGAAAATCTTCCCGTCGCCGATCTTTCCGGTGCGCGCCACATTGGTCATGGCCTCGATCACCTGCTCGGCCACGTCGTCGTCCACCGCGATCTCGACCTTGGTCTTGGGGAGGAAGTCGACGCTGTACTCGGCACCGCGATAGAGCTCGGTGTGGCCGCGCTGCCGGCCGAAGCCGTGCACCTCGGTGACGGTCACGCCCTGCACGCCGATGTCGGCGATGGCCTGCCGCACTTCATCGAGCTTGTACGGCTTGATGATCGCGGTGATGAGCTTCATCGGCGGCGGTCCTCCGGCCGGGGGGGCGGTTGCGAGGACCTCAATGCAGGAAGCGTGCCACCGGTGGACAGGGCAGAGTGCCGCGGTTTCGCGTGCCCGGGGCCGGGGGCCGCATTGGCGGCTGCACCATCCTGGGGCGGCTCCCAGCGCCCGCGCCTCTCGACGGAGCGCGGTGCTTGGATCGCCGTGGTCTTCCTGTCAACCGCTGACCGCTAACCGCTGCTCGCTATCCGCTCCCTTCCTCTTAAACTACCCGCCCACCGCTGGTCACTAACCGTTTCCCCATGGCTTTCGACCCACGACTCATCGACGACCTCGCCCGGCGCCTTGCCGGATCCGTGCCCGAAAGCGTCTTGGCGCTGCGCCGCGACCTCGAGCAGAACTTCAAGGGCGTGCTCTCCGGCGGCCTCGCAAAGCTCGACCTCGTGACGCGCGAGGAGTTCGACGTGCAGGCCGCTGTGCTGAAGCGCACGCGCGCAAAGCTCGCGGCGCTCGAGAAGCGGCTTGCGACTCTCGAGGGACAGGAGTAGCCCGCAGGGGCCACGGGTTCGGCGGCGCACGGGTGTGATTCGCTGCCCGCGATGCCGGGCGGGTCAGCGCATCAGCTGCGGCGCGACGTCTGCGGCGATGAAGAGTCCCATCAGCACCAGGAATACGCCGAACATCCGGCGCAGCACGGCCTCCGGCAACCTTCGTCCGAGCCTGTGTCCGGCGAGGCTGCCGACGATTCCGACCGACGCGACCACGAACAACACGTGCCATTCGAGCGCCAGGCCCTCGTGCTCGAGGACACCGAGGTATTTTCCGAAGCCGCTGAAGGAATTGAGGGTGATGACGGCCAGGCTTGTGCCGACCGCACTCGCCATCGGCACGCCGGCCAGCAATACGAGCGCGGGCACGATCAGGAAGCCGCCGCCGACCCCGACCAACCCGCTCAGCAGGCCTACGCCCGTACCGCCGGCGATCACCGCGGTTCGTCGCGGCTCCCGGCCGGTACTCGCGATCGCCGGGCCCCACAGCATGCGCACGGCGGCGAGCAACATCACACCGGCGAAGACGGCGAGCTGGACCGGTCCTGGGACCCAGTGGGCAAGGGTGGCGCCGGCCCAGGCGCCGACCATTCCCGGCAGGCCGAACCAGGCGACGTTGCGCCAGTCGACTTGGCGCCGCAGTGCGTAGGGAACGCAACCTGCCGCAGCGATCAGACCCACGACCAGTAGCGAGCCGCCGATAGCCAGCTTTTCAGGCTGGCCGACCAGGTAGTGCAGGACCGGTACTGTGAGGATCGAGCCGCCGGAGCCCAGCAGCCCGAGGCTGAGCCCGATCGAGAGGGCTCCGAGCAACGTGAGCAGCAGCGCCGGCACCCGGTGTTCAGGCCGGGCAGGGCCCGGTTCCGCGACGGCGACGTCCCGCCCCGGCGGCGGGCGCGCAGTACATTTCCTGCAACAGCGTCAGGACCCGCGTCACCGGACCCGCGGGCAGCGAGTAGCGGATGGACTGCGCCTCGCGCCGGGTTTCCACGAGCCCGCCCTCACGCAGCAGCGCGAGATGCTGCGACAGCGCGGACTGGCTGAGCGCCACGCGCGCATTGAGTTCCCCCACCGTCATCGGCCCCTCGAGCAGGTTGCAGAGGATCAGCAGCCGCTGCTCATTCCCCAGCGCCTTCATGAGCTGCGCGGCGTCCGAGGCGTGCGCCTTCATTTCGTCGGCCGACATGAGCGGCTCGGGCGTCTCGGGTCGGCGGCGTGCGGCAGGCGACATGGTCGGTCCGTGTGCTTCGAGTACGCGAATTGTATTTCAGCATTGACTACATTAGCAAGAGCTAATATGCTGTCACGCAATAGCCGAGGAGGAAGACTCCCATGCGACCAGCGGTCACCCCTTTCCACCACCCGTCCACGGGCACCTGGACGTACGTCGTAGCGGACGAGGCGTCACGCGATGCGGTCATCATCGACCCCGTCCTCGACTACGACTGGCGGTCGGCGCGGACAGGAACGAAGTCGGCGGACCAGGTCTTGCGGCACTGCGAGGAGCGCGGGCTCAAGGTGAGCTGGATCCTCGAGACGCACGCCCACGCTGATCACATTTCCTCCGCGCCCTACCTCAAGGCCCGCCTCGGCGCTCGCGTTGCGATCGGGCAGGGCATCCGCAAAGTGCAGGCGGCCTTCAAGAAGATCTTCGGGCTCGGCGACGACTTCACGCCCGACGGCCGCCAGTTTGACCGGCTGCTCGAGGACGGCGAGGCGATCGACGCTGGCACGGTGCGCGGCCGCGTCATCGCGGCGCCCGGTCACACGAACGACAGCGTCGCGTACCTCTTTGGCGACGCGCTGTTCCTGGGCGACACCATATTCATGCCGGACAGCGGCTCGGCGCGATGCGACTTCCCGGGCGGCGACGCCGCCGCGCTCTATCGCTCCGTCCAGCGCCTGTACGCGCTCCCGGAGGACACGCGGGTCTTCGTCTGCCACGACTACTCGCCGGGCGGCCGCGAGGCGCGCTGCGAGACGACCATCCGCGAGCAACGCGCCGCGAACATCCACGTCCGCGACGGCGTGAGCGAGCAGGAGTACGTCGAAATGCGCCGCAAGCGCGACGCAACGCTCGACGTGCCGAACCTGCTCATCCCGTCCGTGCAGGTGAACATCCGCGGGGGCGCGATGCCACCCGTGGAGGTGGACGGCGTGAGCTACCTCAGGGTCCCGCTGAACGTGCTCGGCCGACCCCTCTGAGCAATAACCCGCAAGCGC
>Ga0209253_10001132_pt1 | contig 23247 bp, 17 predicted proteins | sample FrelakmetBRP12BR_FD_187145 | JGI IMG/M metagenome (GOLD analysis project Ga0209253, IMG submission 187145) | Freshwater lake sediment microbial communities from the University of Notre Dame, USA, for methane emissions studies - BRP12 BR (SPAdes)... | ecosystem: Environmental > Aquatic >...
AAGGACCCGTCTGGCCGCACCTCTGGAAAGCCGCAAGGCGCCGATGGGGCAAGTCCCGGACGGGACGAATCTCTCAGGCCGCAGACAGAGGGCGCACCCATGTGTGGGATTGCGCCCATTCCCTTTTTCTACGCTGCACACCCTTGCTTCCCAACCCAGGAGGACACGATGGAGTTCCCGAAGGACCTGAAGTACGCGACCAGCGACGAGTGGGTGCGGGTGGAGGGCAAGACGGCGACGGTCGGGATCAGCGACTATGCCCAAAGCCAGCTCTCCGACATCGTCTTCGTCGAGGTGACGGCGGCGGTGGGCGAGACGATCGAGCAGGGCAAGGCCTTCGCCTCGGTCGAGTCGGTCAAGGCCGCCTCCGAGATCTACCTGCCGCTCAAGGGCAAGGTCGTAGCCGTGAATGACGAGCTGCCTGGGACGCCCGAGTTGATGAACAGCGATCCGTACGGCAAGGCGTGGATGATCCGGGTGGAGATCGCCGACACGGCACAGGTCGCCGGGCTGATGGACGCTGCCGCTTACGCCAAGCACTGCGACGAACGGAGCCACTAATGGCCTACATCCCGCACACCGAGGACGAGCGGCAGGCGATGCTGGCGGCCGTCGGCGTCCGCTCGCTGGATGACCTGTACCAGGCCGTCCCGGCCGCCGTGCGCTTCCCGGATCTCGAGCTTCCGGAAGCGGTCTCTGAGCTCGAGGTCATGGAAGAGCTGCAGGCGCTCTCGGAGGCCAACCTGGATGCGCGCCACACGGTGTGCTTTCTGGGCGCCGGAGCGTACAACCACTTCGTTCCGTCGGTGGTCGATCACATCCTGCGCCGGGGTGAGTTCTACACGGCCTACACGCCCTACCAGCCGGAGGTTTCCCAGGGCACGCTGCAGGCGATCTTCGAGTACCAATCGCTGATCTGCAACCTGACCGGGATGGACGTCTCCAACGCCTCGCACTACGACGGCGCCACGGCGCTGGCCGAAGCGGCCATCCTGGCCTACAACCACCACCGCGGCAAGCGCTCCAAGATCGTCCTCTCGCCGGGCATCCACCCGCACTACCGCCAGACCGTGCGCACCTACATGCAGGGCATGGGGCTGAACCTGGTCGGCGACGCGGCGCTCGGCAATGACAGCGCCGCGCTGGCCGGCCTTCTGGACAGCGATACGCTGATGGTAGCCGTGCAATACCCCGATTTCTTCGGCCGGATCGAGGACTTCACCGCGCTGGGCAAGGCGGCGCACGCCGTCGGCGCGCTGCTGTGCGTGTGCGTCAATCCGCTGGCCCTCGGGCTGCTGAAGCCTCCGGCCGAGTTCGACGCCGACATCGTCGTCGGCGACGGGCAGCCGCTGGGCATCCCGATGTCGTTCGGCGGCCCGTCGCTCGGCCACTTCACGGTCAAGAAGGAGTTCGTGCGCAAGATGGCCGGCCGCCTGGTAGGCGAGACGGTCGACGGCCGCGGACAGCGCGGCTTCGTCCTGACGCTCAGCACGCGCGAGCAGCACATCAAGCGCGAGAAGGCCACCTCCAACATCTGCACCAACGTGGCGCTGATGGCGCTGGCCTCGGCCGTGTACCTCTCGGCCATGGGCAAACGAGGCCTGCGCCAGGTGGCCGAGCTGTGCTACCACAAGGCGCACTATGCGGCCGAGCAGATCGGCGGCCTCAAAGGCTACACGCTGTGGAACCGGGGTGAGTTCTTCCACGAGTTCGCCGTGCGCTGCCCCAGGCCGGTGGCCGACGTCAACCGCTTTCTACTCGATGAGTGCGGCATCCTCGGCGGCTACGATCTGGGCCAGGACTACCCGGAGCTCAGGGATCACATGCTGATTGCCGTGACGGAGATGAACTCCAAGGAACAGATCGACGACCTGGTGGCCGGGCTCAAGGAGGTGGCGCATGTCTGAGCCGCTGATCTACGACCTGTCGGCTCCCGGCCGCCCCGGCGTGCCCCTCCCGGCTCCCGATGTCCCCGCGGCGGGATTGCCGAAGGGACTCGTCCGGAAGGACCTGCCGCTGCCCGAGCTCTCCGAGATCGACGTCGTGCGCCACTTCGTGCGCCTGTCGCAGCTCAACCACTCGATTGACACCGGCTTCTATCCCCTCGGCTCGTGCACGATGAAGTACAACCCCAAAGTCAACGAGGACGCCGCCCGGCTGCCCGGGTTCGCCTTCTCGCATCCTTTGCAGGATCCGGAGACGGCGCAGGGCAACCTGGCGCTGATGTACTCGCTCCAGGAATGGCTGTGTGAGATCGGCGGCTTCGCCGGCATCAGCCTGCAGCCGGCCGCCGGTGCCCATGGCGAGCTGACCGGCATCCTGATCATCCGCGCCTATCACCAGGCGCGCGGCGATGCCAGGCGAACCAAGATCCTGATCCCCAACTCGGCGCACGGCACCAATCCGGCCACCACCGCCATGAGCGGCATGCAGGTCGTTGAGCTGCCGTCCGATGCACGCGGCAACGTGGATCTGGCCGCCCTGCGAGCGGCGTGCGATGACACCGTTGCCGGGCTGATGCTCACCAACCCGAACACGCTCGGGCTGTTCGAGGAGCACGTCCAGGAGGTCGTCGAGCAGATCCATGCCTGCGGCGGTCTGGTGTACGGCGACGGGGCCAACATGAACGCGCTGTTGGGCGTTGTCCGACCGGGCGACCTGGGCATCGACGTCATGCACTACAACCTGCACAAGACCTTCTCGACGCCGCACGGGGGCGGCGGCCCGGGGTCGGGGCCGGTGGGGGTGTGCGAGAAGCTGGTCGACTTCCTACCGGGGCCGATCGTCGAGGTGATCGAGGCCGGCGACGAGGATGAAGCGCCGCTCTTCGGCCTGGTCATGCCCGCCCAGTCCATCGGGCGGGTCAAGGCCTTCCACGGCCACTTCGGCATGCTGGTGCGTGCCTACACCTACATCCGCATGCAGGGCAAGGCAGGCATGCGGGCGATCGCCGATCATGCCGTGCTCAACGCCAACTACGTACGCGCCCGGCTGCGCGGCACCTACCACGTGCCCTACGACCGAATCTGCATGCACGAGTTCGTGGCCGAGGGCCGCTGGGCGGAGGCGCCCGATATCCGCGCCCTGGACGTGGCCAAACGCCTGATGGACTTCGGCTTCCATCCGCCGACGAACTACTTCCCCCTCATCGTTCACGAGGCGCTGATGATCGAGCCCACCGAGAGCGAGAGCAAGCAGGTGCTGGATGCGTTCGCCGAGGTGATGCTCAGGATCGCCGAGGAAGCGCGCACGAACCCGGACATCCTGCACAGCGCGCCGCATGTCACCCCGGTCGGCCGATTGGACGAGGTCAAGGCGGCCAAGGACCTGGTTCTGTGCTGCCGCCCGGCGGAGCTGGGGGAGCCGGCGAAGAGGGGCTGAGGTGCCGCCTGCCTCACCTGACCGCAAGCGCCACGAGCGGCCCGAAAGGGCCGCTCTCCAGCGGTTTCTGCCATGGGCCCCGCTTCTGGCTGGGGCGGGGTAGCCCTCACACGGGCGTTGTCGGAGGGCGGTTCGGGACCGGCGGTCTCGAACGCGGCTTGACACGACGCCGGTGCTCGGCTAGGATTGAGTCATCAGACGTCTGATGACTGCCCGTCCCCGATCCTCACCGCTCGGCCTCAGCCGTCTACGGTTCAGCCTGGTATGAACCGCCTACCCGCCGCACCCTCCGCTCTCGCTCCAACTTCGGCGCCCGCCTCGCGGGGCCGGGCGCGCGCCAAGCCGCTCCGCCTGCAGGTGCGCGACCGCGTCTTCGACCTGCTGGCCCAGCGCGACCTGCGTCCGGGCGACCAGATCCCCACGGAGCCGGAGTTGGTCGCGCTGCTGGGTGTCAGCCGGGCGACGCTGCGCGAGGGGCTGCAGTTGCTCGAGCAGGAAGGCGTCCTGGCCACGCGCCATGGGATCGGCCGCTTCCTGGTCGCCTCGCCGGAAACGCTGGTCACCGACCTCTCGCGCTTGCGCGGCGTCAGCGAGCTACTGCAGGAGCACCGCATCCGCGCCGGGGTGCGCCTGCTGGAAGTCGTCCGCCGGGAGGCGGATGATGTTGTGGCGCGAGCGCTGCAGGTCGCGCCCGGGACGCCGGTCATCCGCCTCGAGCGTGTGTGGACGCACAGCGCCGGTCCAGTGATCTACTCGGTCGACATCCTGCCCGAGGCGCTGCTCGGCGAGGGTTGGACGCCGCGCGAGTTCCAGGGCTCGCTGCTCGAGCTGATTGAGGCGCGCAGCGGGCGTGTCCTCGGGCATGCCCAGTCGGACGTGCGCGCTGTCACGCTGCCGCCGGCGCTCGCCCAGCGAGTGGGTGTCCCGGCGGAGACCGCCTGGCTGCGTATGGACCAGGTCAACTTCGACACCGCCGGTCAGCCGATGATCTACTCGCAGGACTACCACCGCGGCGATTGGATCACCTTCCACGCCGTGCGCCTCCGCCGCTAGCCCTTCTTGGAGGTCGACGATGACTCCACCGAACACGATTGTTGATCCGATACCTGCCGAAGATCTGACGCGCCAGTACGCGCAGATTGCCGACGAGGTCCACACGGCCATCGACCGCGTCCTGCCCAGCGGCAAGTACACGCTGGGCCCGGTGCTGGAGGAGTTCGAGCACGACTTCGCCCGCTTGTGCGGCACGCAACACGGCATCGGCATCAGCAGCGGTACGGCGGCGCTGCAGCTGGCGTTGGCCGCCATGGGCGTCGGACCGGGCGACGAGGTCATCACACAGGCCAACACCTACGTCGCCACGGCCTTCGCCATCAGCTACCTCGGCGCCACGCCGGTCTTCATCGACGTCGACCCGGTGTATGCCAATCTGGATGTGACGAAGCTCGAGGCGCGCATCACCCCGCGCACCAAAGCCATCATCCCGGTCCACCTGTATGGCCATCCGGTGGACATGGACCCGCTTGTGCAGGTCGCGCGCACGCACGGGCTGCGCGTGCTGGAGGACGCCTCGCACGCCCACGGCGCGACGTACAAGGGCCGGCGCATCGGGTCGCTCGGAGATGCAGCGGCGTTTTCCTTCTATCCATCGAAGGTCCTGGGCGCCTACGGCGACGCCGGCGCCATCGTCACGAACGATCCCGACCTGGCGAAGAAGATCCGCCTCCTGCGCTACATGGGCCAGGAGGTCAAGGGCACGCACCTGGTCATCGGCTACCAGGAACGCCTCGACCCGATGCAGGCGGTCATCCTGCAGGTCAAGCTGCGCCACCTCGAAGGCTGGATCGAGCAGCGGCGGGCGATCGCCCGGCGTTACGCGGAGCTGCTCGACGGTCTGCCGGTGCGCCTGCCGCCGGAGGCCGCGGACTGCCGGCACGTCTACTACCTGTACACGCTGCTCGCCGCGCGGCGCGATGAGCTGGCCGCGTTCCTTCAGGGGCGCGGCATCGCAACGCAGATGATCTACCACACCCCCGTGCCGCTGCAGCCGTGCTACGCGCACCTGGGGTACTCGGCAGACGACATCCCAGTGGCGACGCACCTGGCCGCAGAGCTCATCAACCTGCCCATGTTCCCTGAGTTGCGCGACGATGAGGTCGAGCGCGTCGCGGCCGGTATCCGGGGCTTCTACGCCGGAGGCAAGCCATGAGCAATCGAATCAAGCTGGCCGTCCTCGGCGGCAGCGCGCTGGCCACGCCGCTCCTGTTCGAAGGTATGGCCAGGGCGGCGGCCGGCGCGGCGTACGACGCCGTCCTGTTCGGGCGGGATGCCGAACGGCTCGATCTTGTCGCCCGCGTCTCCGATGACCTGGTCTCCCGCCATCCGGATGCGGACATCCGCGTGCGCCTTACGCAGGACCTCGGCGAGGCGGTCGACGGGGCGGCGTTCGTTGTCAACCAGATGCGCGTCGGCGGACTCGAAGGGCGACTGTTCGATGAGACCTTCCCGCGCGCCTTCGGCCTGCCGGGCGAGGAAACCGTCGGGCCGGGTGGATTCAATAACACGCGCCGCGGGCTGCCGGTCGTGCTTGAGGCCTGCCGTCAGATCGAGCGCCGTGCCCCCGACGCCGTCCTGCTCAATCTGACCAACCCGTCGAGCCTGATCCAGTACGCCATTCGCCGCTACACCAAGGTCCACGTCGTCGGCACATGCGATTCGCCGGTGGCGCTGATGAAGATGATCGCCGGCCTGCTCGCCGTCCCGCGCGACGAGCTGACCTTTGCCCTGAGCGGGATGCATCATTTCACCTGGATCTCCGGTGTGACGCACCAGGGCAAGGAGCGCCTGCCCGAGATCCTCGCGCGCGCCCACGAGCTCCCCAAGCTGGGCATCGACGCCGATCTGATCCGGGTGCTGGGCGTGATCCCGTCACCCTACTACCGATACTACGCGCACCCCGACCGCATCCTGGCCATGACCGAAGGCCGCCCGGTCCGCGCCCAGGAGTTGATGGGCATCCAGGACCAGATGCTGGCTGAGTTCCGCCGCTGGCAGCCGGGCGAGAAGATCGCTGCGCTGGGCCAGCGCGGGGCTGTGTGGTATGACGAGATCGTGCTGCCGACGCTCCTGGCGTTGTCCGAGCACAAGACACTGGAGCTGGTGCTCAGCGTCGACAACGGCCCGGCCGTGCCCTGGCTCTCGCCGCATGCGGTTATCGAGGCGCCGGTCCCGATCCGCGGCGGCCAGGTTGGCAAGCCCCGTCCGGCGGATCTGCCCGACGACATCCGATCCCTCATCCACCGCAACGCCGCCTACGAGATGCTGGCGGTAGAAGCCATCGTCGAAGACGACCGCCCGAAGGCGCTGCGGGCCCTGATGTCCAACCTGATGGTGCGCTCGTACAACCAGGCACGCGGCTTGCTCGACGTGATCTGGCCGGACAAGCCCTCGCCGGGCATCTCAATCCAACGCCGGGAGGCGGACGGCCCAGAGCCGATGAAGGCGCCGACGCTGCACTACGGCGACCGGCTGCTCGAGTCGGTGCGGCTGCCCGAGGACGATGTCGCCCTGATCACGATGGAGGAGCCGTGGGAGCTGGCGCGCGACCGGCTCGGCCTCCGGCCGAAGGTCATCGCCTTCGTGCGCGAGCTCGACTGGTTCCGCCTGGAAGCGCTCGAACGCGAGCTGCCGGAGGTCTCGGCCATTGTCGGCCTGGGCGGCGGCACGCCGACCGACGCCGCCAAGTATGTCGCCTGGCGCCGGCACCTGCCGGTCGACGTCTTCCCGTCGATCACCTCGGTCGACGCCGCGGTCACCAAGAGCATCGCCGCCCGCAGCGGCGGCCACGTGACCTACATCGGCTACATCGTCCCGCGCCACGTCTATGTGGACACGACGCTGATCGCCGCCGCGCCTGCGCGCCTCAACCGCAGCGGCGTGGGCGACATCCTGTGCGCGCACGCCGCGCTGTGGGACTGGAAACTGGCCCGCGACTCGCGCGGCGAGCGCTACGACCCGGCAGCCGTCGACGCCATGCGGCGCTGGCTGGAGCGCATCCTGGCTGGAGCCGACGGGATCCGCGACGTCACGCCGGACGGCATCCGGTTGGTGATGGAAGCCTTTGAGGACATCAGCCTGATCTGCCGCCGCTTCGGCAGCAGCCGGCCTCAGGAGGCTTCCGATCACACCTTCGCCTACAATGCGGAGTTCCAGACCGGAAAGTCCTTCCTGCATGGCGAGCTTGTGGGCCTGGGTACCTACGTCATGGCCTGCCTGCAGGACAACGATCCCGGCTTCCTGCTGGATGCCTACAAGAGGACCGGCCTGCTGTGGCAGCCCCGCGACATTGGGCTGACGCGCGACGAGTTCGTCCAGACTCTGCGCACGTTGAACGCCTACCAGAAGAGCTTCGGCCGTCGCTATTCGATCCTGGATGAGCGCAAGGTGGATGTTGCCTTTGTCGAGTCGATCGCCGGAAGGCTGGCGTTCTGAGGCGATGGGCACACCGCTGTTGCGCCCAGCGCGCCTCGACGAGGCGCCGGAGCTGCTCGAGGCCATGGCCGCCTCGCAGGCGAGGCAGGGGGCCGCCGGCGCGATCGTCCACGCGTACCCACATCCGGAGGGCGAGACGGCATGGCTGCGCTACCTGCTGGCAACCGGTTCGGGGTGGGTGGCGGAGATCGACGGCGGCGTCGCCGGATTCGGGATCACGGCCTGGCGCGGATCGGTCCACTGGCTGGCGTCGTTGTTCGTGCGGCCCGAAGCTCAAGGACGAGGGCTCGGGCGCCTGCTGCTGGAGCAGCTTTGGCCGCCCACATCCAGCGCCAATCGGGCGACACTGGCCGACGCCGCTTCACGGCCGGCCATGAGCCTGTACCTGCGCGCAGGCCTGACGCCGCACTTCCCGGTGCTTGCGTTCGGTGGCCGGCTCGAATCGGACGAAGGCAGCGCCCGCGGCTTGGTGTCGCGGGATGATTGGGTAGAAGCGGGGGAGCGGGTCGCGGACGCCGATGCCGCCGTCTTCGGCGCCGCGCGGCCGGGCGACCACGCGCACTGGACGGATCGCGGGTTTGGCTTCCGCAGCCTTTGGACCAATAGTGGGGAGTGGCTCGGGTACGGGCGCTGGAGCCCGACCGGCCGGCTGGGTCCGGTTGTGCTGGCCCAAGCCGCCGAATGGCCCGCGGCGCTCGGCGCGCTGGCAGCGGACGCCGCTCAGGCCGGGCATGAACGGCTTCGGCTGTTGGTCCCGGCGGTCAACGAATCGGCGCTGAGATGGTGCCAGCATCTTGGGATGCACTACCTGGGGATGGAGATAGCCATGGCGACGCACTTGCCCGGCGCGTGGAGTCGCTGCCTGATCCACCGGGCGGGGCTGCCATGACGCCCGCTCCCGGAGGATGGCAGAGACCATGAGCGAACCGGATCTGCTGCTCGGATTGGACATCGGGACCCAGGGCGCCAAGGGCGTACTGGTCAACCGTGCCGGAGAGGTGCAGGCACAGGCGCAGGTCGAGTACGACTGCGAGTACCCGCAGCCGGGGTGGGTCGAGCACGACATGCAGGCCAACTGGTGGGAGCACCCGGCGCAGGTCGTGCGGCGGCTGCTCGAGCAGCCGGGGATCACGCCAGGACGCGTGGCCGCGGTCAACGTCAGCGGGCTATACCCGGCGATGGGGCCCACCGACGCCGACGGCCAGCCGATCGCCGGCGCCATCCTGTACTCCGACAACCGCGCCCTGGCCGAGGTCGAGGAAGTGAACGCGGCGCTCGGATTGAAGCTGACGAGCGAGGAGCTGACCCCGAAGCTGCTGTGGTTCCTGCGCCATCAGCCGGATCGGGCAAGGCGCGTGCGCATGTTCTTCGATGCTGCGCACTATGCCGTCTATCGCCTCACCGGAGCGTACGTGGCCGACACGATCACGCTCGGCCTTTGGGGCGCGATCTACTCGGCGCCGCGTGCCGCCTGGCGGCCGGAGGTCTGCGCCCGGTTCGGCATCCCGGTCGACATCCTGCCCGCCATCCACCCCCCGGCGACCATCGTCGGCCGTGTGCAGGACGCCGCCTCGCGCCTCACCGGACTGCCGGTGGGCACGCCGGTCCTGACCGGCATGCCCGATCTCGTGGCGTCGATCATCAGTGCCGGCGCCACGCAGCCGGACGAGGCCGTCGCCTACTACGGGACGGCGGGCGTCGTCCCGGTCCAACTCGATGACCTGCTGCGCGGGCTGAGGCACTCGCATCCCACCGAGGACGGCTACCTGTTCTACTACGCCGCGTACAGCCTGTCCGTGGGCGATGCCGTCAAGTGGTTTCGCGACGTCTTCGGCCAGCCAGAAGTCGACGCTGCGCGTGCCGGGGGCTCAGGTGCCTACGCCCGCCTGGACGCGTTGGCGGCCGGCGTGCCCGTTGGGTCGGAGGGGCTGCTGCTCCTCCCATACTTCCAAGGGCAGCGTTCGCCGGAGTTCGACCCTCAGGCTAGCGGCGTTTATTTCGGGATGACGCCGGCACACGGGCGCGCCCACTACTTCCGCGCCGTGCTCGAGTCGTGGGGCTACAGCATCCGCGATGGACTCGAGACCAGCTACCCGCAAGGGTCCCCGGTCCGGCGAATGATCGCCACCGGCGGCGGGGCACGCAGCGCACTGTGGCGCCAGATCGTCAGCGACATCACCGGGCTGCCCCAGTCCTACGTGCCGGATGCCGACGGGCCGCTGGGCGCGGCGTACGTCGCCGGCATGGCGCTTGGATGGTTCGAGGACTTCGAGCCGCTGCGCCGGACCTGGGTGCGCAAGGCGGGCATGACCGAGCCGGACCCCGCGGCCCGGCGGGTCTACGACCGCCTGTACCCGATCTACCGCCGGCTGCACCGCGACCTGCACCAGGCGTTCCGCGATCACAACCTCATAGCCGGCACGGCCGTGAACGGCTGAGGGAGGAGCAGATGGCCAAGCTCGCCCTGTTCGGTGGGACGCCAGTCTTCCCCGGCGATCGGCTGCTGGAGGATCCCTGGCCGGTCGTCCTGCCCGAAGACCTGGCGGCCGTGCAGCGCGTGTTCGACAGCGGGCAGTTCGTCGGCATCCATCACCTGGAGGTCGAGGCGCTCGAGCAGGAGTACGCTGCCTTCGTCGGGACGCAGTACGCCCTGGCGCTCGGGTCGGGGACGGCCTCCCTGCACGCCGCCGTCGCCGCTTCCGGCTGCCAGCCCGGCGACGAGGTCATCGTCCCGGCGCTGACCTTCCTCGCCTCCGCGTCTGCCGTCCTGCATCACCTGGCCATTCCGGTCTTCGTCGACATCGACCCGCGCACCTTCAACCTCGATCCGGCCCGAGTCGAAGAAGCGATCACGCCGCGCACGCGCGCCATCCTGGCGGTCGATCTGCACGGCCTGCCGGCCGACTACGACGCGCTGCATGCCATCGCTCGCCAGCACAAGCTGGTCGTGATCTCCGACGCGGCGCATGCGATGGGCGCGGTCTACAAGGGGCGCTGCGTCGGCAGCCTGGGCGACATCAACGGCACGAGCATCATGCCGGCCAAGCAGCTGGCCACCTGCGGCGAAGGCGGGCTGTTCTCAACCGACCGCGAGGAGTACCTCAACCGCGCCAGTATGGTGCGCATGTTCGGCGAGATCGTGCGCAAAGGGCAGCCGCGCGCCTACAACGCCTACACGTTGGGATGGAACTACCGCATGAACCCGATCCAGGCCGCCTTCGCCCGCAGCCAGCTCCAGCGGCTCGGCGCCAACGCCCGGACGTTCTCCGAGACCGGGGCACGCCTGGCAGAAGGCATGCGTCCATTGCCGGGGCTGATCCCCCCGCATATCCCCGAGGGCAGCACGCACGTCTATCACATGTTCCGCTTCCGGGTTGACGCGCAGGCTGCCGGGGTGGACGTCCCGGTCGGGCGGTTCGCCCGGGCGGTCGAGGATGCTATGGCGGCCGAGGGGCTGCCGCTTCGCTTCTACCAGAACACGCCGGTGCCCGGGCAGGCGATGTTCCAACTGCGCGAAGGATTCGGCGGGGGAATCCCGTGGAAGCTCCCCGGGGTGCAGGACCGGCGCTACGATATCGAAGAGTACCCGGTGACACTCGAGGTGCTCGAGGCAACGCGCTGCATCGGGCGTGCCGGATCCTCGGGCCCAAACTACTTCGGCCGCCGGGAGACGATCGACCGGTACCTTGAAGGCTTCCGCAAGCTGTGGGACGACCTCCCAGCGCTCGGACGCTACGCCCGGCAGGTCGACTACCGCCCGCCATGGTCGAACCCGGCGCCGTCGACGCGCGGCGAGTGGGACGTGCTCACGCCCTCCTCGCCGGCGTGAGGCCGGACCGATCCGCAGAATCACGGCGCCGAGGTCATTGACCTCGGCGCTTCTCGTTCCGGCTCTCGCAGACGGGCTAGATCTGCCCCAGCTTCCAGGCGAACATCCCGACCAGGGCAAACAGCAGCAGCACGACGCCAATGCCAATGACGATGTAGTCAATCCCCTTGAGGTGGATTTCCTGGGTAGGTGTCGGGCGCCCTGCGCCGAAGCCGCGGACCTGCGTCGCCAGCGTCATCTGTTCGACCATGATGGCCACGCGCCGCATCAGCGGGTTCATCAGCGGCACGGCCCTCCGAACCATCTTGATCGGGTTCCAGTGCGCCAGTTTCCAGCCCCGCAGCCGCTGCGCGCTGAGGATGTTCTCGACCACCCGGCTCAGGTCCGGGATCAGCCGATAGACGATGGCGATGACGAACACGACCGGGTTCGGAACCTTCAAAGCCAACAGCGTGTCGGTTACCTGCGCCATCGACGTCGTGTAGATAAACACGAACATGTAGCTCGCCATCAGCATCGTGCGGATCTCGACCGCCGCCATCCATAGCAGTCCACCCGGCGTGACGCCCAGCGTCCCGGCAATGGGGAAGTCGTAGACCAGGATCGGGGTCGTCGCCCACTGCGGGTCGAGGACCTTGTAGATGCCGGGGTCGGTTTGACCCATCGCCGCCAGCGTCACCGGATACCAGGCGGTGACCATCGCCAGCAGGACGACGCGAAACCAGGTCAGCGGGATCTTCGACACGTAGACCAGCACCACCAGCGGCAAGGCCAGGCCGATCAGGTAGCGCGGATCCCACCAGAAGCCCGAGACGATCAGGATGCTGAGCATCAGGGCCATCTTGGACAGCGCGTGCAGCCTCTTGTGCAGGAAGGTGTTGCGGCTCTCGTATTCCAGCCAGCGTGCCATCGCCCTATCTCCCCGGCTGCAAGTTGTGCAGCAGCAAACGGGCCATTTCGTCGACGGTCAGGACGTCGTCCGGGAACCCCAGATCCCGCAGGTCCTGGCACAGTCGGGTGACCTGGGGCGGGCGGAGGTCGGCCTCCAGCAGGCGCTGCGGCTGGCTGTAGATCTCGCGCACGGCGCCGTCCATCAGGATCTGACCCTGGCTCATGACGATCGCCCGGTCACAGTACTGGGCGACGGTCTTCATGTTGTGGGTGATGATGACCAGTGTGTGCCCGGCGTCGCGCAGCCGGCACAGGCTGTCCATCATCGTGCGCTCGCCGTGCGTATCGAGCCCCGTCGTCGGCTCGTCGATGATCAGGATCTGGGGCTTGAGGGGATAGATCGAGGCGATCGACAGGTAGGTCTTCAGATCCTCCGGCAGCGACAGGGTGTAGTCGTCTTCGTGGCCGTCCAGGTGGAAAGTCTCGAGCGCCTCCTTGACCAGGGCGTCGGCCTCATCCTTGGGCACTTCCATCATCTCGGGGGCGAAGGCGACCTCCTCGCGGATGGTGTTGGCGAAGATCTGGTCATCGGCGTTCTGAAAGACGTAGTTGATCTTGCGAATGATGTCGCGCATCTTGAGGCGCGACACGTCGCCGCCCAGAACGGTGACTTTCGAGGTCTTGCCGGTCGGCTTGAGCAGGCCGACCAGGTGGCGTGCCATCGTGGTCTTGCCCGACCCGTTCTGTCCGATGACGCCGACGATCTCGCCCGAGCGGATCTGAAAGGAGACGCCGCGCAGGGCGTGGATGTTGGGCGTGAAGACATGGCGCAGATCGGTGACCTCGACGATCACGTCGCCGAACGTGCGCTGGCCGCGGCCATCGCGGTACTCGGGAGGGATGGATACCGTCTGGATCTTGCGGTCGCCCAGAAGCCGGCGGACGCCCTCTTCGGCGGCGGACAGTGTGGTTGGGATGCTCGCGACCCGAACGCCACCCTGGCGCAGGCGGTCGAAGACCTCCGATACCTGAGGGCGCCCCACGCCGATCTCTTCCATTCGCGGATCGGCCAGGGAGTCCGGCCCGCCGTCGAACAGGATCCGTCCCTCGTGGAGGGCCACCACCCGGTCGACCTTCTCGGCGATGGCCTCGATGTCGGCGCCGGACTCGGAAACGATGGTCGTGGCGCCGCTCTTCGACACCCGCTCCATGATGCCCATAACGCGTTCTTTGCCCAGCGGGTCCAGCATCGACACGGGTTCGTCCATCGCCAGCAGCTGCGGGCGCATGGCCAACGCGCCGGCTACGGCCAGACTCTGCTGCTCGCCGCCCGAGAGGTTGTTCGGGTTGCGGTCCTCGAAGCCGTGGAGATCGGCCTCCTGAATGGCGTAGTTGACCCGGGCCCAGATCTCCTCGCGTGGGAAGCCGAGGTTGGCCGGCCCGAAGGCGATGTCGTCCTTGACCGTCAGCGAGAAGATCTGGACCTCCGGGGTCTCGAGCACGATGCTGACCAGCCGCGACATCTCGCTGGGGTCGTGGTCTCGGATCGGCATGCCGGCGACGACCAGGTCCCCCTCCGCGTACCCAGGCTCGATGTGGGGCAGGATGCCCATCAAAGCCTTCAGGAAGGTTGTCTTGCCGGCGCCGGCTTTGCCCACCAGGCCGACGACCGTGCCGGCCTGGATGTCCAAGGTGATGTTCTTGAGCGCCGGCTCTTTGCCGCGCAGGTATCGGAACGAGTAGTCACGTGCTTCAACCAGAGCCATGGATCCGTCTCTTCGCTCGTCCTCACACCGGGCCGCTCCGTTGGTCTCTCCGGAGCGGCCCGGCCGGACGGTGCACCAGGATGGATGGATGCTGCGGCGGGGTGGCTCCCCGCCGCAGCCTGAGTCTTACCGGCCGCCCTTCCAGGCGCGCCGTGCCGCCTCGCCGGCCAGGAAGCCGATCGGGACGAACGCCAGGGCGCTCAACACCCAGTAGGGCAGGAACGGGAACGTCGGTTGCGGGACGAACCACTGGGCGGCGATCAGCGCCGCGGCTGCCGACCACGGGTTGCCGATGATCGTGTCGCCCACAAGCCAGCCGATCTGATGGACGGGCTCCGAGATGATCCAGGCCGTCAGGAAGGCCGGCAGGAAGGCGCGCGTGCCGCGGTTGTGAACGTACTTGAAGTAGTTGTAGCCGGCGAAAGACCAGATGGCGGCGTCGAAGATCGAGTACGGCGCGATGTTCAGGAACACCGCCGGGCCGCCCGAGACCCAGAAGGGATGGATGAACAGCCGGCCCATGATCTGACCGATCAAGAGGCCGAAGAAGGAGATGATCGAGCCGAACAGCGAAGCGGAGGCCGCGATCACCATGGCCTGGAAGTCCAGGCGGATGCCCTCCGTCAGCGCCGCCACGGCGAACAGCGCGCCCACGACGGCGATGGCTACGTAGGTGTAGGGCGAGAAGGTCTTGACCTTCATTCCCGCCACGAAGCGGCCCGGCATGGCGTTCCACTCCGGAACCTGGGCGAACTTGTACATGAAGTAGGTGCCGAAGGGCAGGGCCCCAACGATGGCGAAGATCCACAGCAGCAGGGAGCGCTGTGGGGAGCCGGACACGCCCATCTTGTCGCTCCAGGGCGCCATAAAGATGATCGCCAGGGTCGCAATGATGAGCCCGGCGAACATCGCGTAGCGTAGCGTCTTCTCCGAAATGCCTTTCATCTCAATCCTCCTCGTTGTCGCGTCCACGATGCGGGTAGGAACGAAGAACGATACCTTAGTGTCTCCAACCATTGGGAGAACGTTGAGCCTCGATCCCCCGTTGTGTGCTGCGCCCAGGCTGTGGCGCCAGCTTCCTGGATCCTGGATTCGCCGTCCGCTCCTCCTTCATGGCCGGGGAGGCCCTTAGGCCTGCACCCTCCACCTCCACCCAGGTCCGAATCCGGGCCTGGATGCTGTTCGGCGCGCTCGCTTGCCGCCCGGCAAGGGAGCGCATTCGGTTGAACCCCGCACCCGGCGGGGCGTTCCGCCCTAGACGCAGTCGACCTGCACGCCCTCGGCCCGCAAGGCTCGGACCAGCTCCTCCGGTGCACCGCTGTCGGTCACCAGGCGGTGGATCTGGTTGACCTGGACGATCGGTTCGAATCCGGCGCGCCCGAGCTTGCTGCTGTCCGTCACCAGGATGACCTGCCGGGCGCGCTCTGCCATGCGCCGGTTGATCTCGGCCATCAAGATGTCGGCCGTTGTCGCCCCATCCGAGAGGGTCAAGCCGTCCACGCCGAGGAAGACCTTGTCGACCATCAGGTGCTCGAGCTGCTCAAGCGCCTGCGCGCCGACGATCGCCTGGTAGTCGGGGACGCACAGCCCGCCCAGGAGGATCAGGTTGGGGGCCGGCCAGTTCATCACATCTTCCGCCAGCCGAAGAGAGTTGGTGATAATGGTCAGCATACCGCTGGTGCGCAGGCTGGGGGGGATGTGGGCCGCAACCTGAAGCGTCGTCGTGCCCGAGTCGAACAGGACGATCTCGCCCGGCTCGATCAGCCTGGCGGCCGCCTCGCCGATACGCTGCTTCTCGGCCAAATGCAGCCGCATCCGGTCCGTCACCGGCTTGGGGCGCAGCTCGCTTGCCCGCGCTACCGCCCCGCCGTGGACGCGCAACAATACGCCGTTCGCCTCCAGGATCGCCAGATCGCGGCGAATGGAGGTGTCGGTCACGCCGAACTCGTGCACCAGGTCGGCCACCCGCAGGCGGCGGCCTTCCCGGAGCATCTGAGCAATCCGGGCGCGGCGGTCAGACGCTCGAGCGAGCCCCTGCTCCAACATGCACCTGGGACTATAGTCCTAACAAACCAGAAGGTCAACCGAACAATGTCATGTTCTGTTTCGAATATTCGTGCGTTGACTTCAGGTATTGATACCTGTAGTCTTCTCATGCCAACCGCGTCCAGGCAAGTCACGGCGTTCTTGGTCGCCCCTGGCTCCAAGTCCGAACAGAGGAAGACGGCGCCGCCGACGCCCGGTCGCGGAGTTCTCACCTCGAGGTGACCGAATGCCAAGCAATGCCGAACTGCTGGCCCGTGATGCCCAGGTCGTGATCCGCGGCTGGGAGAACATCGCCGAGCCCACGCCCCTGCTGCGCGGTCAGGGTGTCATCGTCACCGACTACGACGGCAAGGACTACATCGACTGCTCGTCGGGGATGTTCTGTGTCAACGTCGGGCACTCCCATCCGGCGGTGGTCCAGGCCATCCAGGAACAGGCCACCCGCCTGATCCAGATCTCCGGGCACCAAACGACCGAGTCGACCGTCGCCTTCGCCGAGCTGCTCTCCTCGATCGCGCCGGGGGACCTCAAGCGGCTGTACTTCACCGTGGGCGGGACTGAGACCAACAACGTCGCCCTCAAGCTGGCCAAGTCGTTCAGCGGCAAGCACGAGATCGTGGCACTGAGGAACGCCTACCACGGCCTGCACGGCATCGCCCTATCCTGCACCGGCTCGACATCCTACAAGAAGGGTTTCGGGCCACTCGAGCCGGGCGTCCGCCACGCGCCCCATCCGTACTGCTACCGCTGCCCGTTCGGCCTGACCTACCCGGCCTGCGACCTGCGCTGCGCGCAGGAGATCGAGGCGATCGTCAGGAACGAGGGCCTCTCGGCCGTCGTCGAGGGCGACGTCGGGACGGTGATCGTCGAGCCGATCCAGGGACGCGGCGGCATCGTCCCGCCCCAGGGCTGGCTGACCCGAGTGCGCGAGATCTGCACCCGCAATGGGCTGCTCATGGTAGTGGACGAGGTGATGGCCGGCTTCGGACGCACCGGCCGCATGTGGGGCTGCGACCACGAGGGCGTTGTCCCGGACATCATGGCCGTATCCAAGAACACCGGCGGCGGGATCCCGTCGGGCGCCGTGCTGACGCGGGCGGAGATTGCCGAAACGTTCCAGACCTCCGCCTCGCCGACCTTCGCCGGCAACGCCCTGGCGTGCGCCGCCGGCCTGGCAGCCACGCGTGTCATCCTGGACCAGAAGCTGTGGGAGAACGCCGCCAGCATGGGCCGGCGGCTGATCGACGGCCTGCTGGCGATGAAGTCGGCGCGCTTCGTGGGCGAGGCGCGCTTCAAGGGTTTGATGGGCGGGCTGGAGTTGGTCAAGGACCGCCAGACCAAGGAGCCGCTGGGCAAGAAGGAGATGGCCCGCATCAAGGAGGAGACGCTGAAGCGCGGTGTGATGGTCACCTACTCGGGGCCCAAGGGCAACGTCTTCCGCATCCAGCCAGCGCTTGTCATCAGCGCGGCGCAGATCGACCAGGTAGTGGCGGCCTTCGACCAGGCAATCCTGGCCGTCGCGGGCTAGGACCGGAGCCGGCGAGCGCATGGTCTACCTGGCCATCGACGTTGGGACGGAGAGCCTGCGGGCCGGCCTGATCGGCCCGGACGGCCGCCTGTTGGCCTCGGCTCGCCAGGCCTACCCGACAGCGTATCCACAGCCCCACTGGGCCGAACAGAATCCAGATGACTGGTGGCAGGCGGCGCGGCGTGCGGTCCCGGCCGCCCTGGCACAGGCCGGCCTGCAGCCAGGCCAGGTAGCCGCCATTGGGCTCGACGCCTTTGCCTCGACGCTGGTGGTGACGGACGACGCCGGGCGCCCCCTTCGGCCGGCGATCCTGTGGATGGATGCACGCGCGACCGAGCAGGCCGCGGCGATCGAACGGACAGGCGATCCGGTCCTGCGCTACGGCGGCGGCCAGGAATCGGTCGAGTGGATGCTGCCCCGGCTGCTGTGGCTGCGCCAGCACGAGCCGCGCCTGTACGAGCGCTCTCGCTGGATGGTCGAGGCGGTCGACTGGTTCACCTATCGCCTGACCGGCGAGTGGACCCTCTCGCTGTGCGCCGTCACCGACCTGTGGCACTACGTGCCATCGCGTGGGGGCTGGCCGACGACGCTGCTCGAGGCCGTCGGCCTGACCGAGGCACGCGCCCGCTGGCCCGACCGAATCCTCCCCATCGGCGCGCGCGCCGGGAGCCTCTCCGCCGCCGCAGCGGATGAGCTGGGACTGATCCCCGGGATCCCGGTCGCCGCCGGGGGTGTCGACGCGCACGTCGGACTTCTGGGACTGGATGCGCTACGCCCGGGCCAGCTCGGGTTGATCCTCGGTTCCTCCTCCGTGCAGCTGACCCTGATCGAGCAGCCGGCCTTTGATCCTGCGTTCTGGGGACCGTTCGAGGACACGATCCTCCCCGGGCGATGGCTGATCGAGATGGGACAGGTGTCGACCGGATCGCTGCTGCGCTGGTTCAAGGACAACCTGGCTTCGCCAGCTCTGAATGCCGAGGCAGAGAAGGCCGGCGTCTCGGGGTATGCCTCCCTCGACCGGCTGGCCGACCTGCTGCCCCCGGGTTCCGGCGGACTGACGGCGCTCGACTACTGGCAGGGCAACCGCACGCCGATCCGTGACCCGCTGGCGCGCGGCGCGCTGGTCGGATTGACGCTGTATCACACGTCGGCCCACATCTTCCGCGCCCTGCTGGAGGCGGCGGCATTCGGCAACCGTCACATCCTCGAGACGCTCGCAGCCGCAGGCGTGCCCATCTCCGACATCCGTGCCGCCGGCGGGGGCGCCGCGTCGGACGTGTGGCTGCAGATGCACGCCGACGTGGCCGGCGTCCCGGTCAGCGTGACCTCGAGCGAGGATGCGGCGCTTGTCGGCGGCGCAATTGCCGCGGCGGTGTGCGCCGCTGAGCACGCCACCCTGGAAGAAGCAGCCGCGAGGATGGTGCGGCCGGTGCGGACTTACCTTCCCGACTCCGCCCGGCATGATGCCTACGCCCAGCCCTACGCCCTGTACCGCGACCTGTATCCGGCGCTCCGCCTGCTGTTCCCCCGTTTCGCCGCCAGCGCCGGGCGAGTGTGACCAACGCCCGTTTCCCTCTCGCGTAGAGGCCAGCCGAGTCCGGCCATACGCGGGCAATACCCCTCAGGATTCGCGGTAGAATCCAGCCCCCCAGGGGAGGCCCCGGTGAGCGAGTCAGGCGCGCAGGGCCCGGTGCACGCGGCCCTACTGCGGTCGATGGTCCAGATTGTTCTGCCAGACGGCCGGGTCCTGGAAGGTCCGCGCGGCGCCAGCCTGGCGGAGTTTCTTGCGCAACCGGACCTCACCCCGGCGCCGATCGTCGGCGGGGTGGTCAACGGCGAGCTGCGCGAGCTGACCTACCCGATCGAGTCCGAAGCGCATGTCCGGCCGATTACCATGGGCGAGGCCGACGGCATGCGGATCTACCGCCGCTCGCTCACCTTCCTGCTCGCCGCCGCCTTCGAAGCGCTCTTCCCCGATCGGCAATTGACGGTGGACCACTCGGTCTCGTCCGGCGGCTACTTCTGCCAGGTCTCGGGCGGAGAACTCTCAGCTGATGATCTGGGGAAGCTGGAAGCGCGAATGCGCGAGCTGGTGGAGTTTGACCTGCCTTATGCCAAGTCCGAGGTCAAGCTGGCCGAGGCGATCGCCTACTTCCGCGACAAGGGCTACCTGGACAAGGCCCGCCTGCTGGCACACCGTCGCAAGCCGACGCTGGTGCTGTATTCGCTTGGCAAGCTGCGCGACTACCATCACGGCTACATGGTCCCGTCCACGGGCTACCTGCGCTGGTTCGCCTTGAGTGCCGCGGAAGGCGGCTTCACTCTGCAGTTTCCCCGGCGGCACAAGCCGACCGAGGTGCTCGCCCCGCCACGTTTCGCCAAGTTGCTGACCGCCTTCCGCCTGTATGGCGACTGGCTCGACCGGCTGGGGATCTCCAGCGTCGGGGCCATGAACGATGCGATCGTCGCCGGCCGTGCCCGCGAGATCGTCCTGGTGGCCGAGGCGCTGCAGGAAGCCCAGATCGCCGCCATCGCCCAGCAGATCGCCGCGCGGCGCAAGGCGGCCCGCATCATCCTGATCGCCGGTCCGTCGTGTTCCGGCAAGACAACGTTCTCCAAGCGGCTATCGGTGCAGCTCCTGGCGCAGGGCATCTCGCCGCTGCCCATCGAGCTCGACAGCTTCTTCGTCGATCGGGAGAACACCCCTCGAGACGAGAAAGGCGAGTTCGACTATGAGGCGCTGGGTGCGCTCGACCTGGTTCGGCTGAACAACGACCTGCGCCGGTTGATTGCCGGCGAGCAGGTCCGACTGCCGCGCTACGACTTCAGGGCAGGCAGCCAGGTCGAGGGCGACGTCGTCAGCCTGGGGCCGGGACAGGTGCTGGTCCTCGAGGGAATCCACGGGTTGAACCCCGAGCTGCTGCCGGAGATCCCGTCCGCCCAGACCTTCCATATCTACGCCTCGGCGCTCACGCAGCTCAACCTCGACCGCTACAACCGGGTGTCCACGACCGACACACGTCTGATCCGCCGCATCGTGCGCGATGCCACGCAGCGCGGCTACTCGGCGGCGGATACCATCCGCCGCTGGGAGTCCGTCCGCCGCGGCGAAAAGCGGCATATCTTCCCATACCAGGAGAACGCCGACGTCACGTTCAACTCGGCGCTGGTGTATGAGGGCTGCGCGCTGGCGCCGCTGGCCGAGCCGCTGCTGCGGCAGGTCACCTTCGGCACGCCGGAGCACATCGAGGCCAAGCGGCTGCTGCGTTTCCTGGAATGGTTCCTGCCCGTTGATCCTGGGCTGATCCCGGACAACTCGATCCTGCGTGAGTTCCTGGGGGGTTCGATCCTGACGGAGTTCACACCCTGGCAGCGGCCAGGGGCGGCCTAGCCGGCCGGCTTGGAGATATGGCCTTGCTCGCGGAGCCCTTTCGGCGCGATAATGGGGGTTGCCTCATTGTGGGACCGGCCGGAGGGCGCCTCGGAGCCACCTTCGGCTGTTTTGTCGTTAAACGATGACTGAGCTGGTCGGGCGCACGCTTGCCAACTACACGATCCTGGAGGTCATAGGCCAGGGGGGCATGGCCACGGTTTACCGCGCCCAGGACCTGCGCGACCAGCACGTGGTGGCCATCAAAGTCCTCTCGCCGTACGTCGCGGCCGACCCGAAGTTCCGCGGCCGGTTCGACCGCGAGGTCACGCTCCTGCGGCGGCTCGAGCACCCGAATATCGTCCCGATCCTGGCCTTCGGGCAGGCCGATGGCTTCCATTACATCGTCATGCCCTACGTGTCCTCCGGGACGCTGCACGAGCGCCTGCGGGCGGGACCGCTCCTGCCGCTCGAAGGCGGGCGCATCATTGAGCAGATTGCCTCTGCCCTGGATTTCGCCCACCAGCAAGGCGTCATCCACCGCGACATCAAGCCTTCGAACATCCTGCTCGACGAGAACGGCAACGCGCTCCTCACCGACTTTGGCTTTGCCCACGTCCCTTGGGACTCGGTCAGCCTGACCGGATCGCTGCTCATCGGGACCCCGGCCTACATGTCCCCGGAGCAGTGCCGGGGCGAGGACGTCGGGCAAGCGTCGGATCAGTACTCGCTGGGCGTCGTGCTGTATCAATTGTGCACCGGGCGTCTGCCGTACGAGGCCGACACGCCCATGGGCGTGGTCATCAAGCAGGCCAGTCAGCCTCTGCCGCCGCCCCGGCTGGCGAACCCAAACCTGCCCTACCCCGTTGAAGAGGTGTTGATCAAGGTGCTCGCCAAAGAGCCAGGCGAGCGCTACGAATCGATCGCGGCGCTGAACCAGGCGTTCCAGGCGGCGGTGAAGGCCTCGCTCGACCCGACCGGGAGCTACCGCCGGCGGCAACTGCGCGCCGAACAGCCAACCGAGAGCCTGTCGCGCGGGGTCGTCCTGCGCGGCTGGGCGCGTGAGGGCGCCCGGCGCGTACGCCGCTTCGCGCCGCTACTGGCGGCGATCTTCCTACTCGGCTGCCCGGCCGCGGCGTGGGGCTTCGGCATCCTGCCCCCACTCCTGGGTACCGACCCCGTGAGTGTCTCCGCCGCCTCCGCTTCGGAGGATCTGCTGGCTACCATCCATGCCCTGTCGACCCAGAACGCACCGGGTGAGGGGACCGTCGCAGCACCGGGCGCGGTCGAGACTGCGGTCAGCGGGACGGTCGTGGCCATGGGAATTCCCGAGGGCGGGCTGGCGGCGCTGACCGAGCAGGCAGGCGTCCCGACGGCCGAGGCGGCCACGCTCGGTGCCACCCCGTCGCCGTCCAAGACGCCGCTCGGCTTTCGCACGCGAACACCAACACCGACGTCAAGCGGCGGTGGCGAGTTGACCTTGCTCCCTGGCGAGTCTTCGCCGACGCCCAGCCGCACGGCGACACCGACCGTCGCACTCCCCACCATCACCCCGGGTGGGCCAACCGCGACCAACACACAGGTGCCAACCAACACCCAGGCCTGGACGAACACGCCGGTGCCGCCAACGAACACCCCGTTGCCGCCAACGAACACCCCGTTGCCGCCCACGAACACGCCCGTCCCGCCCCCGCCCACCAATACGCCGGTCCCGCCGCCACCGCCGACCATCGATCCGGACAAGTGCAAGTACGACAAGCCTTGGCACCAGTTCTACTGCACCCCGTCACCCTGACGCGAACGCCCGCCGCGCCCCTCAAGTTCCAGTAGCAGCGGACTTCCAACTCGCGTGATGGTGTGCACCTGCGCCATGCAGGCGCGTCGATGTGCGCGCCTTGACTTGTCGCTCGGCGTCGACCCATGACCGCTACTCGTCACGTGGATG
>Ga0209253_10001133_pt1 | contig 23225 bp, 20 predicted proteins | sample FrelakmetBRP12BR_FD_187145 | JGI IMG/M metagenome (GOLD analysis project Ga0209253, IMG submission 187145) | Freshwater lake sediment microbial communities from the University of Notre Dame, USA, for methane emissions studies - BRP12 BR (SPAdes)... | ecosystem: Environmental > Aquatic >...
CCTCCTGCTCTATTTCAAACCGGTCGCTGGAGACGCTGCTCACTATGACGTAATCCTCCAGAATGATTTCTTTCCCGTCAAACTGTCCGGCATTGGCAAGGCACATTTCAAGGTCTATATATATTTTTTTACTTTCCCGGTAGCTGTACAAGCACAGAAGCACAAGAATAAGGATGAGTAGAAATATTTTTATATATCTGTGGTTATCGCTGAACATACAATTTTATCCACTAATAAAAAAGGACTTGCAACAAAATTTAGCTGCTGCAAGTCCTGCAAAATTATATCAAGTGAATTTATTAACTATTTGCGTTGTTCCCCGGCGAACAAAAACTCCTTCAGATACCGCTCGCCCCATTCCTCGCCGAAATGATGCTGCAGCGGGGCGCTGCCGGGATCATAGGTTATATAGTCATAACGGTAGTCCTCCAGATACTGGTCGCGCCTTTTGCGCAGTGACGGATCGGTGAGCGGCTCCGCCTTTTTAATGCACTGGCAAAAGGCCCGGAGGTAATCCCGGAATGCCTCTTCCACGTTCGGCACATACTGCGGATCGCACCAGCGGTAGAGGGCGCAGCCTGAGTCATATTTTTTCGCCCAGTCATGCACTTCCGAGCGTCCGCCCTCTGTCTTGGGTATCCAGGCATATTTTTGAGAAATAGCCTGGAGCGGGGCAATGTATTTCTCCGTGTATTCCCTGTCTTTTGCAACGGGGTGCAGATCAAGAACAGCTATTAAAAATTTGCTGGAATAAGCAAAGGTGTAGCCAAACACCGGGAAATCATAATCTTTGCCCGGCTGCGCGCTGCCGAAGTGCACCAGCATGGAGCCGGCAAAATCCATGGCGCCGATGCGGATGCCGGAGGTCTTGTCGCAGGCCAGCAGCTCGTTTTTGAGACAGACGCTTTTATCTTCTTCGCTGGGATATTTAAGGGCAAAGTCCGGATCAAGCGGCAGCGGCTTCAGCTTAAAAACCTTCCCCATCTCCTCCCTCAGAATCTCATTAAACCTGATCGGCAGTGTCTTCTCTTCCATTCCGCCCTCCTGATGTGAAATACGCGCAGCAACAATGAACCACAGAGAAAAAATTATTGCAGCTGATAGCTAACAGCTGTCGGCTGACAGCTTCATACTACTTATTCTCCACCGGGTATTTATTTTCCACCCACTCGTTCCAGCCGCCTTTCAGAGCCTTCACTTTGGTGAAACCTTTAGACAAGAGCTCCTGCGCCACCCGGGCGCTGGTGTGCTCAGCTGTTCAGGAGCAATACAAAACGATTTCCTTATTTTTTGGCAGCGTGCCTGACCAGGCGGCAACGTTGTCCGGATCCACCCGCTTTGAACATTTAATCGTTTGATTGCTTTTTCCCCAGCTCCCGGCAGCCCGTGCATCAAGGATAATCACCTCCGGCGAGCAGAGCTTCTGTTTCAGCTCCTCTTTGGTAATGCGCGGGACATCGCCTGCCTGGACACCCGGCACCAGCAACCCCGCGAAAGCCGCGATCAGCCATGCGGCAAGAATGATACATACTCTTTGCTTCATACGTCACCTCCCTGTTCCTGGCTGAAAGCGTTGAAGCTGTCAGCTCTCAGCTTTCAGCCTTTCACTTTTCACCGTATCGCCCGAGTCCCGAACCCCTAACCCCGAGCTGATTTTAATCCAGCACCTGTTCTCCGGTTGCAAACAGGTCCCAGACGAGAGCGCCAAACATCAGCACGCCGGCCGCAATATAGAAGATGAGGTCCCAGCGGTTGTATGCTGATACAATAAAACCTACCACCACCGGCACGACAATGCCAGCAATATTTCCGGCGGTTGTCTGCATGCCCATGATGATGCCTGCATAGCGGGGGCCGATGTCCATGGCATTGGGCCCGGTGGTGCTGCCGGTCATGGAAAGAAAGCCCAGAGCGCAGGAAACAAGGGTGATGACGGCGGTCTTTGTTTCAGCACCGGCCAGATAGATAAGTGCGATGCTGCCCCCGGTCAGGCTGATGGTATGAATAATTTTTCTTGTAAGCGTTATGTTGCCGCTCTTTTTAATACAGTAATCCGCCAGCCACCCTGCCCCGTTGCTGCCAATCACCATGACCAGATACGGCAGCATCGAGTAGAGCCCCATCTCCTTAATGGAGAAGCCGTGGGCCTTGACCAGATACGTGGGGAGCCAGGTCAGGAACATAAAAAATCCCCAGCTCCCGCAAAAGTGATTGACCACCAGTGCCCACACCGGGAGCTTTGAAAGCAGCAGCGACCACGGAATTTTTTCCACCGGCGGAAGCTCCGGCCTGTTTGCGGTGATATAGGCAAGCTCCTGCGGATCTATGCCCGCGTGCTCCTCGGGCCGTTCCGCCGCGCACCGGTACCAGAAGATAAACCAGAAAAAGCCGAACAGGCCGAAAATATAAAAAACATAGTGCCAGCCCAGAGCGGTCATGATCCAGGTGGCCAGAGGAAAGGCAATAATATTTCCCACGGAAATGCCGGACAGGATAAAGCCCGATACCCGGGACCGCTCGCCAACCGGAATCCACTTTGAAGCAAGGCTTTGAATGGAGGGAAAGTTGACCCCTTCGCCCAGTCCCATCAGAGAGCGCATTATTGCCATCGCGCCGGCAGTACGCGCCAGCGGGGTTATCAGGGTAAAAAACGACCACCACAGCACCCCGATGCTTAAAACCCTTTTTCCGCCGTAGCGGTCTGCCAGCCATCCGCCCGGTATCTGCAGCAGGGTATAGCCCCAGAAAAATGAGGAGAGGATAATGCCCAGCGCTGCCTCGTTCCAGCCCAGCTCTTTCATGATTACCGGAGCAGTGACGGCGATGTTGATCCGGTCCATATAGCAGATGAGATTGCAGGTGAAAAAAAGAAGCACCAGGTTCAGGCGCCGGGGCATCCGGGGAGGCTTCATCGGTTGAGCGGGGCGGTGGGTGGCTGCATCATGCATAGGCAGGCTTACAGGATAGTGCTCGCAAGGTCTGCAAGCTCTGAGCGCTCGCCTTTTTCAAGGTTGACATGGGCATACAGGTTCTGCCCCTGCATCTTGTCTATGAGATAGCTCAGGCCATTAGAATAGCTGTTCAGATAGGGATGATCGATCTGGAAAATATCCCCGGTTAAGACCACCTTGGTGCCTTCGCCGGCGCGAGTGATAATAGTCTTGACTTCATGGGGCGTCAGGTTCTGCGCTTCGTCAACGATAAAATAAATCTTCACCAGGCTGCGGCCGCGGATGTAGGACAGCGGTGCAATCACCAGCTTGCCTTCTTCACGCAGTTCCCTGATGCGGCGGTGGTTGGCATCGGTTTCCTGGAACTGGTCCTGAATGACGCCGAGGTTGTCAAACAGCGGCTGCACGTAGGGGTCAAGCTTGGCCTGGATGTCGCCCGGCAGATATCCCAGGTCCTTGTTGCTCAGGGGCACGATGGGCCGGGCAACATAGATCTGACGGTAGTATTTGCGCTTCTCCAGTGCCGCGGCAAGTGCCAGCAGCGTCTTTCCCGTGCCGGCCTTGCCGGAAATAGTGACCAGGCGGATGTCAGGATTCAACAGGGCATTCAGGGCGAATATCTGCTCGGCATTACGCGGGGTTATGCCATAGGCTGAGGCCTTATCAATGCGCCTGATGGCCTTTCCGATCGGATCATAGGTCGCAAGAGCCGACTTCTTGTCATTGCGCATGATCAGGTATTCATTGGGAATGAGCGGTGCAGCGAGCGGAAGCACCGCCGCCTCGATCTGGTAGGGCTCTGCGTACATCCGGTCGATCAGGTCTTCCGGAACATGCTCTGCGATGCGCCGCCCCGCGTACAGTACGGAAATGTCCTTCACATGGTCGGTGGTGTAGTCCTGAGCCATCAGGCTGATTGACTTTGCCTTCATGCGCAGGTTGACATCCTTGGTGACCAGGATAACGCTTCTTGAAGGATTGTCGATGGAGAGGAGATAGGCGGTGTTCAGGATATGATGGTCGGGCTTGTTCGCGGGATAGTTAAAAGCAATTTTTTCGTGGAAGGTCTGCTCAAGCTTGATGGAAATCCGTCCCCGGTTCGGCCCGATCTTGACGCCGCCGTTAAAGAGCTTGTCACCGCTTAAAAGGTCGAGTGCGCGGACGAACTCGCGGGCTTGGAAGTTCAAGGTGTCGTTGCCCTTCTTGAACTGGTCGAGCTCTTCCAGGACGGTTATGGGGACCACGACGTCATGCTCCTGGAACTGATAGATGCAGGAGCTGTCGTGGAGGATGACGTTGGTGTCGAGGACAAATAGCTTCTTTTTTCCCGCAGCCAAATTTAACCCTTTGTCACAGTTCGCTACCTTGAGTCAGGAAACACCTTAATGCAAAACCGCCTGCCCGTCAAATTAAAAGTTGCACTCTTTTGAGAGGTGGCTTCACAGAAGTGCTTATACATGGTAAGAAATAATAACCGTTGCACGAATTATCAGCCGGTTGAAGGTACTGTGGATAAGCTCAATCTAATCAGGAGATGATTTTTCATGGACACGCTTGCACACGGGCTCTGGGCTGTGGCAGCTGCGAAAACAGCCAACAGTGTTGCGCAAAAAAAAATCCGCACCGGATGGGTGTTATTCTGGGGGGTGATGCCGGACCTGGCCTCCTTCACGCCGGCGATATGCTGGATGCTGTGGCTGATGCTGATGCAGGGCGTTCACTTTTCCGAAGTGCCGCGGCCCGAGCTGCTGCCGCCCGAGGTGCGCGCGAAGTTTTTCATCTTCCGCCTGACCAATGCCCTCTACCACCCGACGCACAGCCTTATAATCTTTGCCTCCGTGTTCTTTCTGGTCTGGGCCGCGCGCTGGTACCGGCTCAATTATTACCGCGGCGTGAAATTACCCGTGGTTGCAACCACACCCGCATCGCCGCCCTGGGAAATGTGCGGCTGGCTGCTGCACATCCTGATTGACATACCAAGTCACACTTTGCTGCTCTACCCCACTCCGTTTCTCTGGCCGCTTTCTGATATTAAGGTTGACGGCATCTCCTGGGGCAGGCCCTGGTTCATGGCGCTGAACTACGGTGCGCTGCTTACTATGTTTATCGTGCTGAGACTGCGCGCAAAAAGGAAGCGGGTGGCGGCGGCCCGCACGGCAGCAGAGGCAAACTGCAACTAATCTCTTGTTACATCTGTTTCCGCAGCGGCATTTATTACCGGCTGCACCGGCGGTACCCCTGAGGCAGCGGGCCATGAAGACTGCTCAAGGGCGTGGAGCTTCATAAGGTAGATAAACGTCTCGTGGTACTGGTTGGTTTTGAGCCACTGGTACTCAAGCTGCTCCCGGTGGGTCATCTTCTGCCGTCCCGAGAGAATGGCGCGCCGCTGCCGCGGGTTGAGCCATTTGAGGCCGAAATGTTCAAGCCCGAATTTTACCCGCTCCGGCCCGCCGTTGTATGCTGCTGCTGCAGCATATTTTTCAAACCCTGAACCGAGCAGCTTCGGGTGCTCCCCGGCAATTTCAGCCAGGTACCTGTCAAGCAGACAGATTTCCGCCTTGATGGCGCTCACGTGCTCGCTGGTCGCCTTATGGAAGTTGCTGCTGATCCCTGATGTCGGATAATTGTCCCATACCACCCGCATGCCCATGGTGGTAAACTGGGTGATGCCGCGGGCGCCGGCATAGTTGCCGGTAAAGCGGTAGGCATCCTCCCGGTTCGCGCCGATAATTACCAGGATGCGCTCTGCGAGGCGCGCAAGTTCGGCGTTCTGCTGACGGCTGAGGAGAACGCTGTCAGAAACTATCGCATAGAACCGCCCCGGGTCCATCTGCTCGGTAACGATCACCGCAAGATAATCTTCCGCGGTAAAGGCCGGGCTGCTGGCAAGAGACCTTCCGGGGAATGCCTGCGAGCCGATATGTTTGAGCTCCTGCCGGGCGCTGGCTATCTTTTCCAGCAGATAGGTTTTCCCTGCCGCCACCAGCTCGGGCTGCATGAGCGCGCTTGAATAGGGCGTGTAGAGGATGGCGTTTCTGCTGAAAAAACTGCGGCGCGCTGGCTCCAGCGCGTAGAGCATGGCAACCACCGCCGTGTGTTCAGGCTTCAGGATATTAATTGCTGAATTAAACCCGTTCCACCATTCTATCTCAAAAACAATATCCCCGTCGTTCAGGAAAAGGTTCTCACCCCTGGTCCATCCGGAAACAATCCGTATTGAACCGGTTTTAAGATTGGCCAGTGCCAGCTTCACCTCGCGCTTTTCAGCGTGGCTTCTGGTCCAGGGGGTATAGGAGACTTTCTCCGCCTTCAGCAGAGACCTGCCCTTCTCGATAACCGGCAGCAGCGGCACTTCGCTCCTGACCCGCGCCGGGCTCAGGGGCGGCATGGGATTGAGCAGCGGGTTTACCCGCGTGCGGCGGCGGGAAGATTTCTTCCTCACCGCTGCGGCCTTCTTCTTTTTTGCCGGAGAAGACAGAGCTGCCGATGGTGCGGTGTGAAGTGACGCAGATGCACGCTTGACCGCAGCAGGTGCGGTTCGATTGAGCAGCGGCGCGCTGATGATGCTAAACGTAAAAACCAAACAGGCAGCAATGGATAATCTTTTCGTATTCATGACCGGCTGAAGCACCTTATGCATGTTAGCGTACGGGAACAGGCGTAGAGAGACACGATAATCGTATCAGTAAACTACCTAAAGATTCTACTGATGTCAATGCAGGATACGGCAACGGTTCGAACGGCCCTGGCGCCCTATGGTTGCGGCAGCGCGATATGAAACGCCGTGCCTTTCCCCGGCTCACTCTCGACGCTGATAGTTCCATGGTAGCGCTGGATAATTCCCCTGACAATTGCCAACCCGAGCCCGGTTCCGTTGGACAGACAGCGTTTGGCCTGGGGGGTTCTGAAAAACTCCTCAAAAATCTTTTCCCGGTATTCCGGTTCAATCCCGATCCCGGTATCCCTCACCAGTATGGAAATTTTCTGCCCATCGCTGCGCAGTTCCAGTTCTACACTGCCGCCGGCCGGTGTATAGCAGAGAGCGTTATCGAGCAGGTTGGAAAACAGGCGCTGAAAATCACCGAGCACTTCCTGAAACAGCAGGGGCTGCCCGGGACCTTCATAGCGGATGACAACCCCTTTCGCTTGAGATACGGCTTCAAGGAGCTTGACGGATTCCGCGGCTGCTGCAGCAAGGTCGATGGGCACCACCTTCTGCCCTTCGGGAGACATCTGGCCCTCTGCCAGGCTCAGCAGATCCCGGATGAGCTGCAGGAGCTGCTCCTGCTTTTTTATGCAGCGCTCAAGAATCTCCCGCTGCTTGGGCGGCACCTCTCCCGCGAATCCGTCCTGCATGGCAGAAAGCAGGCTCTGGACGGCACCCACCGGTGACTTCAGGTCATGCCCGATCTTATAGGCAAAGGAGATAATCCTCTTGTTGCTCTCCTCAAGGGCCTTCCACGCCCGGGCATTGTCTATGAGCACGGCGGCGCCTCCTGCCAGAATTTTCAGAAACGATATCTCGTCCGGGGTGAAATGGTGCGGCGCTGCTGCATACAGGCGCAGGTCGCCCTGGATTTTTCCCTTACTCACCAGCGGAATCGAGATAATTGACCGGATACCTTCCTGCTGTGATTCCCGCGGGTATTTAATGCGCTGGTCATGCTGAACATCCTCGACGATGATGACCTCATCAGAGTGTTTGGGTGTGAGCCCGTCCTCCGGTGTTATCGGGCCCTTCTGCAGGTACGCATCCGACAGGCCGCAGGTTGCGGCCAGGATCATCTCCTGGCCCCCATCCTGCAGCAGGTGCACCGCAGCCCCTTTGGCCTCCATGATGCGCACGCTGTCCTGTACGATGAGGTCCAGCACGGCATTGAGGTCGTAGCTGGCAACCATTACCTTGGTGGTTTCATACAATGTCTCCATGCGGGTGAGCGCCTTCTGCAGGGAAGCGGTCAGGCGCCGCACCTCGTTCTCCCGCTCACGGAAGCGGCCCATGATGGCGGTGGCAAGAAAGGTGGAGCCGAACAGGACGAATGAAAAGAGCAGAAACGCCAGGAGCATGGGAATCGGCGTGAGCGGCGGGGGAGCAGGTCCCAGCCAGAGGCTGTTGACCGGAAAAATCTTTGCCACGTATTCCAGAAACACCAGCCCGGCAAGCCCCAGCAGCAGCAGCGCCGTATACAGGTAGCACTGCCGGGGAGAAAATATCATGGCGTTAATGATGACATGCAGTATGACAAAAAACATCAGCGGGCTGAAGATGCCGCCCGTGAAATGGATGAACAGCAGCAGCGCCAGCCAGTCCAGGAAAACCTGCAGGCGGATGGAGAAGAGGGCGGTCTGGTAGGCCGTGCTTTTCTGGCTTTTTAAAAACAGAAAAAAAGTGAGGTTATAGAGAAAGATGACGCCGCATAAACCGTACAGCGCCCCTATCGGCATGAGCGCGCGGAAGAAAATGAGGAAGCATCCTGCCAGCACCAGAAAGCCGCAGATGGCAACCCAGCGCAGGCGCACCAGCCACTGGGCAATCATCGCGGCTTCTTCTGCGCGGTGTTTTCCCGACTGATAGTATTGCCCGTCAGCCAGGAAATACGGCAGGACGTGCGGGTCGGCATCCCGTGAAAGTTCGCCGGGCAGGAATTTTTTACCCAGCGCTGAGAAAATGCCCATTAAAGAAATCCCTCCGTCAGCTGCTTGAGAAGCTATGCAGTGATTTCATCTTTAATCGTTTCAATGAGTGCCGGAATCATCTGGCGAAGGGAGTCATGCAGTGGCGTGCCGGGAGCAGCTGCAGGCTCGATGCCTGCCCCTATCAGTACAATCACTATGCCGGGATGTAGTTCCTGAGCCAGTCTGAGGGTTTGAACGAGGCCGATCCCGTGAGTCTCGACCTCGTTAATTGGAATGTCTGAATGGTTTAACGCACAGCGTTTTTTTATAATTTCCCCGGGGGCAATCCCGGTCACCGCATCGATCACAATCAGCTTCTGTATGCCGGCAAGCTCTCCCAGGATATCAAGAGGTGATGCTCCGGCATATAAGAGGCGCACCTGCTCAGGCAGGCTCTCTGCTTCGAGCTCCCGTATCACTTCCAGCCCGAGCGCATCATCGCCCATGAGCGGATGCCCCACCCCGGCAATCAGGATCTCTGCGTCAGTGGAGAGCGCCATCCTTACGTCATGCCGAGCAGCGACCGCACTTTTTCAATCAGAATCTTTGGCTGCACCGGCTTTTCCAGAAACGCCTGCACCGGCAGGTAGTCGTTGTCGGTTTCCGGGTTGAACTTCATGTGGGTCTCTTTGCCGATGGCCGTGAGCATGAGGATGGGAATCTGTGCGTACGCCGCATACTCAGACCCCGGCTCGGCATTCTTCAGCGCGTACGTGACCTGAAACCCTTCTGTGAGCTGATCCATCATGACATCAAGGATTATGAGGTCAGGGTTTACGGCCTTGACCTTTTTGAGCCCATCGGTTCCGTTTACGGCGCTGTGCACTTCATAGTTCTGTGCTTCAAGAACCATGCGCATTGCTTCCACGATATCCGGATCATCATCAACGATTAAAATCTTTTTCATTGCCTTCCCTCTTTTCCTATTAAGAGTGTTGACATGGTATGCAGCGGCGCGCGCACTGCCCGTAACGGCCCGCTGCTGACTTCGCCGCTATGCAATAAACTTCACATCCAGATAATGGGTCGAGCATGAGATGCACGGGTCATAGGCCCGCACCAGCATCTCAAGGCCAAGCCGGATCTCATCCTGGCTCTTGTCAAGAATCATGGGCAGAAATTTCTCCATATCCTTCTGGATATTAGCATGATTCTGATTGGTCGGGATGATGCAGTTTGCTTTCAGAATTTCGCCCTTTTCATTATAGGTATAGTCGTGGAACAGGATCCCCCGGGGGACTTCCACGATGCCCACGCCGCGGCCGGCCCGGGGCTTGATCTCGAGCGCTTCTTCCTGGAGGCCGCGCTTTAGAATGGTATCGATCAGTGTTATGGCGTTTTCAAGTGAATCGACAATCTCAACCACCTGGGCCACGGAAATCATAAAGGGGTTGTGGCAGGGCGCCTTCAGGTTGAGGGCGGCAGCGGCCTTTTTCGCCTTGGGGTGCAGCGTTTTATAATTCAGGTTGAAGCGGGCCAGGGCCCCTGCCATGTAGGCATCCCTCTTGTTTTTGGCGTATTTGGCGGTTGACTGCGGCACGATATACTCGTTGGTGACCGCGAGATAGTCCTCGTCTTTATAGGTTCCCGCATCGGAGGAGCAGAGCTCTCCTTCATAGAGCGGGTATTCGGTTTTTGAATAGAGGCCGATATATTCGGTCTCGCGCTCAAAGGCGGGTATTTTCAGCGTGGCAAAAAGCTCGGCGGTCTTTTCAATCTCGGGCCGCGCTGCTTCCAGCCGGGCGCGCGCCTGCTCGAGTTCCGAGGTCTTGGGCAGGCAGGAAAAACCGCCCACCTTGCAGCGGATGGGATGCACGGTACGGCCGCCCACAACATCACAGAGGTCGTTTGCCAGTTTTTTAAGCGTCAGCGCCCGCACCACCACATCCTTGTGCGTCTTCACCAGCGGAAACACGCTGCCAACGCCCAGAAAGTCCGGCGCCACCAGAAAATAGGTGTGCAGCACATGGCTCTGCAGATTTTCCCCGTGCAGCAGCAGCTTCCGCAGCAGCCGGGTCTGCTCTGAAATCGTTACTCCCATGGCAGCCTCGGTTGCCTTGAGCGAAGCCAGCTGGTGGCCGATGGAGCAGATGCCGCAGATGCGCGAGGTTATGTGATTCACGTCCTTGTAGGGCCGGCCCTGCAGGAATGCTTCAAAAAAACGGGGCGCCTCCACCACGTTCCAGGAACATTTTTCAATGGTCCCGTTCTTCAGGTTCACCTCGATATCGCCGTGACCCTCGACTCTGGTCACATGATGAACATTAATGGAAAGATTCTGACTACTCATTGCTGTCCTCCGTGTAGGCATTAAATAAGCGGTACTCCTTCATGATCATCTCCGGCGTGAGCCCGTATTTTTTCATGATATCGGTCTGGGCATTCTTATTCGGCTCACTGATGAACCCCCGGCATCCCTCGCAGGCGTCAACATTACTCGGGCACCAGGCACCGCATCCGGCCCGTGAAATCGGGCCGAGGCACTTCTGCCCCAGCTCATACACACACAGGTTATCTTTAAGCTTGCATTCAACGCACACCGGGTAATCAGGAATTTCCGGCTTTTTCCCCAGCAGCAGCGCCTGCACCACGCGCACGAACTCTTCCTTGTGAATCGGGCAGCCGGGAATGTGAACGTCCACCGGCACTACCGCATGGATGGGCCGGGCCGGAAATGTTTCAAACAGGCCGGCTTTGTCTCCGTACACAATATTTTTAACCGTATCCATGCCCATTCTGTTTTTCAGGGCATTCAGCCCTCCGCTGGAGGCGCAGGCACCCAGCGCTACTAATACTGCGGCACGCTCTCTGATCTTCTTCAAGCGCGGGATGTCTGATTCCCGGGTGATTGATCCCTCGACAAAGGCAATGGCATAATCATCGCTCGCTTCTGTCATTGCTTCGCGAAATGCGACAATGTCTACCAGCTCGAGCAGGGTTGGTATTTCCATCTCCAGGTTGACCACCTGGAGCTGGCAGCCCTCGCAGCTGGCAAAATCAAAAAATGCAATTTTTGGTTTCATGTTACAGGGCCTCCTCTTTCTCTTCTATCTGTGGATACGCAAACACCGGGCCTTCCTGACAGACATAGTAGTTGTTGATCTGGCAGTGACCGCACTTGCCCAATCCGCATTTCATGCGGCGCTCAAGTGACAGCCAGATATTCTGTTTCGGCACTTCCTTTTCCTTGACTTCAAGAAGCGCATACTTATACATGACCGGGGGGCCCACGATCATGACCGCTGTTTTCCGCGGCTCGATGGTTATTTTTTTAAACAGGGTGGTGATGACGCCCACGTTTCCCTTCCAGCTGTCATCAGACCGGTCAACCGTTTCCAGGAACTCAATGTCGCTGCGCTTGGACCACGCGGCAAGCTCGTCGGTAAACAGACGCTCCTGTGGCGAGCGTGAGCCGAACAGGATGATGATGCGGCCAAACGCATCGCGGTGCTCCAGGCTGTACTTGATCAGGGAGCGCAGCGGAACCAGGCCGATGCCGCCGGCAACAAAGAGCAGGTCTTTGCCCATCAGGTTCTCAACCGGAAAGCCATGGCCAAACGGCCCGCGAATGCCGATGCTATCGCCGCTTTTCAGGCCGTGGAGCGCCCTGGTGAGATTTCCTGCTGCCCGCACCCCGAGCTCAAAGGTATTGTCCCTGGTCGGGGGAGAGGAGATGGAGATAGGCCCTTCGCCGATGCCAAAGAGCGATACTTCTACAAACTGTCCGGGTGCGTGCCCGAGGCTCCGTCCGCTGTCAATAGATACCAGGAACAGCTTCTCAGTCTCCGTGAGCTGAGTAATTTTTTTAATGGTTGCCTTTTCCGGTACATAGGGAGAGCTCAATTGTTCTGCTGGTTGCATTATTGGACCTCCTTCTGGGCTAGGGCATTAAAAACCTCGACCGGATTGATATCGGCAAGGCAGTGTGTTGTGCAGCGGCCGCACCCGACGCATCCGGGTTTATTATATTTTTCAATCATATATTTCCCTTTGCGAAAAAAGCGGTGCCGGTTGCGGTGGGCGCGTGATTCGCGAAACACTTCACCGGAGGCAACCCGGGTGAAATCCTTGAGCAGGCACCCGTCCCAGGTGCGGTAGCGGACCCCGCCGGAGATGTCAAGCGCCACGTCATCCTTGACATCAAAGCAGTAGCAGGTAGGACATACCAGGTTGCATGAGCCGCAACCCAGACAGCGCTTCTCCAGCTCTTCCCACACCGGGTGGTGCTGATTTTTTTCCAGCAGCGCGGGCAGCTCTTTCACCGGGGTGGTAACGCGGTTCAGCGCAAAGCGCACCTGCGCCTTTCCCTGCTCTTTTTGAAACTGGGCACGCTGGCTGTCGGCAGGGGTTTTCGTGAGCTTTTGCGGAAGGATTTTCTTTCCCGCTGCTGTTGCCACGCGCACAAAGTATGCTCCTTCGATGGGGGTGAGCATCAGGTCAAAGCCGTCCTCAGCAGTTGCGGTACCCATGCTGGAGCAGAAGGCATTGAGCGATGGCTTTAGCACATCCACGCCCACGATGATGGTGCGGGCCCGCTGCTCAAGATAATACGGGTCCTTCTGACCGTCACTAAATACATCATCGAGCACGGAAATGGCATGAATGTCATAGGGGTGCACGCCAAAGATAATCCGCTCGGTTTTGTCTGCCTGCGGCCTGCTTGCCTCGTTGCCCTTGAACGTTACCAGGTCTTCGCGGGGAGGAAAGATAAATTTCTTTGGTGACTGCAGCGTCACATCATAGTCCAGTACCGCCTCCTCGGGTTTCTCCAGCTTCTCAAACCGGTACTTCTGCAGATGCCGTTTCACGCCGATAACTTCCCGGCCGCTTGCCAGAAGTTCGGTCAGCCATGGAACAAGCGCCTCGTTGCTTAAAAGCAGTTCTTCCATACGTCTCCCTTCGTTGCTGTATTTATTTTTTACCCTAAGACTCTATTGCCTGTTGCGGTGGGGAAAAGCAAAAAGTGATTTTTACCATACATACCAAAAAAATATCAATAAAAAAATAAAAAAATGCTGCCTGAATTTTCTTAAGAAAATGTGGGGGCATACAACACGCCACTGAAGCCTTCAGCGAGAAGCAGGGCGGGCAAATATATCAAGAAAGGAATTGATGGAAAACCTGAGCAGGGTACCAATCTGAATCACTTCTTTAGTTCCTTTTATCTGGCCATACATGCTGACCCCGGTAGGGCAGTTAGTGCCGATAAAGAGGGTGACCGGCGGTGCTGCCTCAAGGGCGAGGGTAATGCTCATGTCAGGATTTACCAGGCCATACTGGCTTAGTTCTTCTGTCCCCTCACTCACCACCTCGATTCTTACCAGGCCGGTTATGGAAGAGAGCAGGCTTTCGACCTGATCCTGATTAAGTACTGCATGGTCAGGAGATGACAATTCCCAGAGCTGGTCATGCCGGGTGAGTGTTGCCTGAACAGGGCCTCTGCGGATTTCTATGCTCTTTATAGCGCTTTCCGGAAAGGAAAATACTTTGACCAGCTGTTGCTGAACTGCCTTTGATTTTTTCGGGGCCGGTGACTCAAAGATTACCACATAGCCAAGCAGTGCGCAAAACACTGCGGCAAAGAGAAGCAGCCGTTGTATCTTCATCTCCTGAACCGCCTCCGCCACAGAACCACTGCTATACCGGCCAGCACAACCAGCGCCGGCTCAATTATAACTGCTGCCCAGAGAATGAGCTGATTCTCGCCCTCGGTCAGAAACAGCATGGAGACTCCGGTCTGTTCTGTTTTAGCCCTGATGGTGACGAGATCTGCCCGCTCTGCAAGCCAGTTGATGGTGTTCAAGAACAAGTCCCTATTGCCCAGGACATCCAGGTACTGATTGGTGATAAAGTCCGAGTCGCCCATCACCGCCAGGCGCAGTGCTGCACGCGAAACCCGGCCGGACGGCTGCGCTTCCTGACCGGCAGGTGGTGCGCCTTCCACCGTTGCTGCTACCGGCACGGGACCCGGATCATCACTCTCCTTGTCAAATCCCGCACTGCCATTATACACGCTCTGGGTGTTTCGCTCTGCCCAGCTGCGCGGGCCGGAGCGTGCGATAACCGTGACAAAAAGATCATTCCGGGGTTGCCCGGCGGGAATGACTGATCTGCATAGCGGAAACAGAGCTGCCTCTTTCATCCGGCTGGTGATGGGGCTGTTCTTATCCGGGAATATCAGGGGGGTCATTTCATCAAGCTCATACAGCTTGCTTTCGCGGTCGACTACAAAATCGCGGGAAAGTTCCAGGCCGAAGGTTTTTAGAAAATCTTCCAGGCGCGGCAGGGGAGACGGGTCACACAGAAACAGAGCCCGCCCGCCTTTTTCCAGATAGTGCGCAACAGCTGAAATTTCCTGCGAAGAAAAATCTTTCTGCGGGCCGTCTATGAACAGAACGGCAGTATCGTCGGGGACTTTACCGGTCTGGAGCAGAAGCAGTTCTTCCACCTTGTAGTTCTCCAGCTCTAAAGCACTCTTGACATTGCTGTAACTGTTTTTTTTATCGCTGGAGGTAATGCTTTTTTCCCCGTGACCGGTTATAAAGCGCACCGTCCTTACGGCAGTATCCTTGAGGCGCAGGATTGCATTAATCAGGTTTTCCTCGCTCGTGACGCGCAGGAACTCCCTCCTGCCCCGGTATTCGGCAACCCCGGCACCATAGTCCCGGACGCCGTAGCTTTGCGCCCTGGCCGGATTTTTATCCAGATCGATTACATGGTAATGAAATTTATCGCTGGCCCGGGAAAGCATTTTCAGAAGGTCCTGATAGGTCCCCTCCTCCCCCTTTTTGTAAAAAATGGTTACTTCCAGATCATCGGTCAGGGAAGAGAGAATTTGCAGTGACTGGGGAGAAAGGGTGAACTTCTTTCCCGGCGTTAAATCAAAGCGCGTGCTGTGGCGAAAGGCCATAATATTTACCAGGATAAGAATGCCGGTAAAAAAAGAGACCAGCAGCGCCAGCTCTGCCCAGCGCACCAGAACCTGCTTGGATGTCCGCTGCCCAGGATTCATGCCAGGCCTCGCCACTTTCTCGATTCCATTGACCGCTGGGTCAGGAACAGGAAAAATGCAATCAGGCTCAGATAGTAGACAATGTCTTCCGTCTCAATCACGCCCCTGGTAAAATTAAAGAAATGCTCAAACAGGGAAAACTGGTGAAGCACAACCATGGCCTTTTCACCGGCAATCCCCTCATTCCAGTCAATGAACCAGAAAAACACCAGCACGCCCATGGTTGCTATGGCAGCAACGATCTGATTTTCAGTGAGCGAGGAGATAAAAATGCCGCAGGCGATAAACGCGGCACCCAGCAGAAAAAGCCCTGCATAGCCGGCAGCAACCGGGCCGATGTCAACGTTATAGACTATGGCAAGAAGTATGGGATAGAGCACGGTAAGAACCAGCATGAGCACAAAAACCGCCAGGCATGCCAGATATTTGCCAAAGAGTATTTCGCTGTCCCGCAGCGGATTGGTAAACAGAAGCTCAATAGTGCCCAGCTTCTTCTCCTCGGCAAACAGGCGCATGGTGAGCAGCGGCAGGAGCAGCAGCAGAATAAAGCGCATATCCTGGAAGGTATACTGCCAGAGCCCGGTCTTCACATCTGAGCCTACCCACATGACAAACATGACCAGGTTGGTGTAGAAGAAGTACCCGGAAATGACCAGAAAGACAGCTATGACGATATAGGCAATGAGAGAGGTGAAGTATGCCTTCAGTTCTCTTTTAAGTATGGCGAACATGTTCATAGTCTCTGCTTTTTTCCAAGGAGCTGACAGCTGTCAGCGATCACCCTAACCCCCAGCCCCGCATCCCGAGCCCCGCCTCTACTCCCTGGTTACCAGTTTTATAAATATCTCTTCCAGGGTCATGTCTACCGGCCGTATTTCCCGCAGCTTCCAGCCGCCATCGCAGACCGTACGGGCAAGTTCATTTATCAAAGAACCCTCTTTTTGTGTCTCCACATGAAAACCGGTTACATCATAGGCACTGGATGCTTCCTTTACGCTCAGGACCCCGGGAACTTTGCTGAGGGCATCCATAATATCGCGTGCCCGACCCTCTGCTTTTATTAACACCGTTGGGACTTCCTGCAGATGCTTGATAAGGTTTGCCGGGGTATCCACGGCAACCAGCCTGCCCTCATGGATGATGATGACCCGGTCACAGGTCATGCTCACCTCGGGAAGTATGTGGGTGCTCAAAATAACGGTCTGCTTCCCGCCGAGGCTCTTGATTAAATTTCTGATATCGATAATCTGCTTCGGGTCAAGACCGATAGTGGGCTCATCCAGAATAAGCACGTCCGGATCGTGGAGCAGTGACTGGGCAATGCCCACCCGCTGCCGGTAGCCCTTGGACAGTTTTCCAATGAGACGGCAGGCAACGCTATCAATGCCGCAGCGCTGAATCACCTCGTCAACCTTAGCCCTTCTTTTAGCCCGGGGGATGCCCTTCACTTCTGCGAAAAATCTGAGATAGGAAAAAACCGGCATCTCAAGATAGAGCGGCACGCTTTCCGGCAGGTAGCCGATTCTCCGGCGCACCTCAAGCGGGTCCTGTACCGTATCAAATCCGCAGATGCGTGCCGTGCCGCTGGTCTGGGGAAAAAAACAGGTGAGGATTCTCATGGTGGTGGTTTTTCCGGAGCCGTTCGGCCCGAGAAACCCCATGATTTCCCCCCGTGCTACTGAAAAGGAGACATCAATAACTCCCCGTGCTGAGCCGTAGAATTTGGTGAGATGCTCTACTTCTATGGTGTTTATTGTCGAACTCATGGCTATAAATATATACTTATTTTATTTATATGTCTCTAGTAAAACAAAACAGAGGTTTCTTTTAACATCTTCTTCACCGGGTGTCAATTTATGCTTAAATCAGGCTTGACGGGTGCAGTAAAAATGATTACATCTGGAACTCGGATTCGGAACTGGGTTTTGGGGGTTCGGGATTAGGGAAGCGAAACGCGGAAAGCGAAATGCTGAAAGCTGAAGGCTGACCGCTGATAGCTTTTGCCACAGTTTCCTTGCATTCCAGCTAATGTCGGGAGTCTGGCTGCAAAAGAACAGCTGATCGAAAGGGAAAAAATGTGAAATTAGGCCGGTTTGTAAAAGACCATAAAATATTCTACGGCGCAGTTTCCGGAGACGCGGTGCAGGAAATTGCCGGGGACATCTTTGGCACCTATCAGGTTCTTCATGTCAGCTTCCCTTTGAACACGCTTACGGTTCTCGCTCCCTGCGCTCCTTCAAAAATAGTTGCCGTGGGGCTCAATTACCGCACCCATGCGGCAGAAGTTAAAATGGAACTGCCGGAAGAGCCGATACTCTTTCTGAAGCCGCCCACGGCAGTGATCGGCCCGGAAGAAAAGATTATCTATCCCGCCATGTCAAAACGGGTTGATTATGAAGGGGAACTCGGGGTTGTGATCGGCAGGCACTGTCAGTCTGTTACTGTTGATCAGGCTTCAGACTATATCCTGGGCTATACCTGCGTTAATGATGTCACTGCCCGCGACCTGCAGAAAAAAGATCAGCAGTGGACCCGCGCCAAGGGCTTTGACACCTTTGCGCCGCTGGGGCCTTTTATTGAAACAGCGTTTGACCCGTCGGATGTGCTCATTGAAACGTTCTTAAACAGAGAAAAAAAACAGTCAGCCTCAACTCGTGACCTCATCTTCCCGGTGAATTACCTGATCTCGTTTATATCGCGGGTAATGACGCTGCTGCCCGGAGATGTAATTGCCACCGGTACGCCTGAAGGAATCGGGCCGATGCAGGTCGGGGATGTGGTCGAGGTGAGGATTGAGGGGATTGGAACGCTGCGAAATAGCGTGGAAAATAGATATAGTTAATGCAGCAGGTGTTTATCCGGCGGATATAAAAACTCTTCCTCTTTCTTCCACTCCGCAAGCTTCAAGCGATTCAATCTTTTTTTTCTCAAATAGCCAAGAAGAAAAATCAGCGTTGCCAGAAACCACAGCGTTGTAGAGCTGGTGATGAGCGGAATCCAGCTGAAGCGGACATTTAGATAGGAAAGCCAGAGTTCCTCCAGATCCTCCCAGCGCACCAGGTACGCATCCTGCAGCGCCTCTTTAAAATTTTTATGGGTGATGTATGCCCCCATAAATTTTCTGAAGGCATCGTTTCCAAACCGGCCCTTTAAAAAGGAGATGAAGTAGAAGCTTTCACAATACGCCAGCTCTGCCTGCCCGGGATCCCAGGGAAAGGATTCTGTTATCTTCTCCATAGGAATCAGTTTTCTTCCCAGCACGGCAAAAGTAATGGTGGAGAGCCGCGCAACGCTCCACTCCTGCCCTGCAATCATGGCCAGCCCCTCGTTAAGCCAGCGCGGAACATGCTCGCTGCCCCTAAATGCCTGGCCGAGGGCGATATGGATAAGCTCGTGCTGAAAGGTTTTTATCAGGTCGATGCGCCCTCTCTGGCGGACCCGCGGGGAGAGCAGTATGATGAGATTCTCAGCCGGATAGGCAACCCCGATGGCCCATGCGGGAACACGCGCTCCTTGCGGCTGCATGCGGTGGAATGCTTCCGCGGTCGGGGCGATGATGACGTCAACAGGTTTCTGGAGGGGAAGGCCGAATTCATCAATAATGTCCTGTGCGATGGTGTCCGCTTGTTTCAGGAGCGTGGCTGCCGCCCGGGCATCTCCTTCCTGAAAGGCGAAACTAAAATAAGCTGTCTGCTGTTTCACGCCGGCAAACAGCGATAGTGCGAACATCAGTGTAAAGGTAATGCAGACAGCAACGGTCTTCAGCACGCCATGCCCTTTGGTTGTGGGGTATAATAACTATCAGGCTGTTCAAAAAGTAATCTTTTCCAGGCTGGTCAAAAACATCCAGATGCAAGGCGCGCGAAATCCTGAGGAATGAGTCGTACTTTCCAGTACGTCGCAATGACGAAGGATGAGCGTAACGCAGCAGATGGGTGTTTTTCAACAGCCTGCTATATTGTACCTGTTCAGTCCGGATAATTCAAAAGAATAAGCAATGTGCAGCTGTCACCAGCCATCCTTATTGTCTTGAACGCAGCGGCTGCCCGCGGCACAGCTTTTTCTGTTCATTTGACCTCGCAACCGTACTTGTGATACTACTGTCATCACCGGTAATCATAAAAACTTTTCCCAACCATGACTAAAAATAACAAACTCATTCTCGTTGACGGCAGCTCCTACATCTATCGGGCGTTTTTCGCCCTGCCCCAGCTTTCAACCTCTGACGGCATACCAACCAACGCGGTCTATGGATTCACCACGATGCTGCAACGGCTTATACATGATTATAATCCTTCTCTCCTGGCTATGGTGCTGGATGCGCCGGGCCCCACCTTCAGGCATGAGGTTTATCAAAGCTACAAGGCCAACCGGCCGAAAATGCCCGACAGCCTGGCAGCGCAAATTCCTCTTATCAGGGAAGTTATCGCGGCTTTTAATATTCCGGTGATTGAGAAGGCGGGCTATGAGGCTGATGATATTATCGGCACCCTGGCACGGCAGGCTGAAGCAGACGGGGCAGACGTGACCATTATTACCGGGGACAAGGACCTGTATCAGCTGGTCACACAGCATATCACCCTGTTTGATACCATGAAGGACGTGCTCGTTGATGAGGAAGCGGTTAAAAAAAAGATCGGCGTCACGCCTGATAAAGCAATAGAAGTGTTCGGCCTGATGGGAGACAGCGTGGATAATGTGCCGGGAGTTCCCGGCGTCGGCGACAAGACCGCCATTGAACTGATACAGCAGTTCGGCAGCATTGAAAATCTCTACCGGAATCTGGATAACGTCACGAAAAAGAAAGTGCGCGAAACCCTGCTCACCCATAAAGAGCAGGCTTTTTTAAGCCGCCAGCTGGTGACGATTGACACCTGCGTTCCTCTTGAGCGCCGCTGGACCGAGCTGCATAGCGGCTCACCTGACACTGAAGCGCTGCGCGGGCTTTACAAGCGTCTTGAGTTCACCCGGCTTCTTAAAAACCTCCCCCGGGAGCAGGCTGCGGGAAAAACCTATCATCTCCTCACCACCATGGAGGAAGTGCGGCAGCTCTTTTCCCGCCTGCGGGAGCAGGGCAGCTTTGCCCTTGATCTTGAGACAACATCAGAAGATCCCATGCGCGCTGAAATGGTGGGTATCTCCTTTGCCTTTCAGGAGCATGAGGCCTTTTATATCCCGGTTGCCCACAAAAATGTGGAGCGCCAGGTTGAACGGGAGGAATTATTACAAGAGCTCAAGCCCCTGCTCGAAGACGCGAGCCTGAAGAAGATAGGGCAGAACATAAAGTATGAATATATTATATTCAAGCGCTGCGGCATAACCCTGCGCAACATCTACTGCGACACCATGATCGCTTCCTATCTGCTTAACCCCTCCAAGCACAACCACAACCTTGATGATATTGCCATGGATTACCTTGACTACCGCACGACCACGTTTAAGGAGGTAACCGGCAGCGGGAAAAATGCCGTAACCTTTGATCTGGTTCCCCTGGAGGCTGCTAAGGACTATGCCTGTGAGGACTCAGACATTACCTTTATTGTATCAAAGATGCTGCTGCCAAAGCTGCGGGAAGACGGCTTTGATGAGCTCTATACCAGGGTGGAGCTGCCGCTTCTGGAGGTGCTGGCAGACATGGAGATGGCCGGCGTACGAATTGACGCGGCGTTGCTCAAACAGCTGTCCGAAGAGTATGCAGTAACCCTTGCGTCAACAACCGATAAAATCTATCAGCTTGCGGAAGAGGAATTTAATATCAATTCCCCGCAGCAGATGGGGAAGATACTGTTTGAAAAGCTGAAGCTCCCCGGCGCTAAAAAGACCAAGACCGGCTATTCAACGGACATCTCGGTGCTCACCGGCCTGGCTAAAGTGCACCCGCTGCCTGCTGAAATCGTGTCATTTCGCACGCTCTCCAAACTTAAATCAACCTACATTGACAGCATGCCGGAGCTCATCAACCCGGCAACCGGCCGCATCCACACCTCCTACAACCAGACCGTGACCGCCACCGGCAGATTGAGCAGCAGCGCGCCGAACCTGCAGAACATACCCATCCGCACTGATGAGGGAAAAAGAATCCGGGCAGCGTTCATCACCGAGCCCGGCTGGAAAATGCTTTCTGCAGACTACTCGCAGATTGAGCTGCGCATCCTTGCCCACCTGTCCCGCGACACAACCCTGATTGATGCGTTTGTGCATGACCAGGATATCCATACCCGCACTGCTGCTGAAATCTGGGGCGTTAAGCCTGAAGACGTTACCGCGCAGATGCGGCGCGAGGCAAAGGTAATTAATTTCGGCATTGTCTACGGCATGAGCGCCTTCGGGCTTTCCCAGCAGCTTGATATCGAGCCGCGGCTTGCCCAGGCCTATATCGATGACTATTTCCGCAAATACAAGGGGGTGCAGGATTACATTGACCAGGTGATCACGTCTGCGCAGGAGAAAGGGTACGTGGCAACGCTTCTCTCCCGGCGCCGTTATGTGCCGGAAATCAAGTCAGGCAATGTGACCGCCCGGAAATTTGCTGAGCGCACCGCAATTAATGCGCCCATACAGGGCACTGCTGCGGACCTCATCAAAGTTGCCATGATCCGCATAAATGAACGGATGCGGCGGGAGCAGTTCACCGGCAGAATGATCCTGCAGGTGCATGATGAGCTCATCTTCGAAGCGCCGGAACAGGAAATAGAAAGACTGCGTGATCTGGTTAAGTCCGAGATGGAAGGGGTTCTGGAAATGTCAGTGCCGCTGAAGGTTGATATAAGCTGGGGAAACAACTGGAGCGAGGTGCATTGAGGAAAAGCTGTCAGGTTTCAGCTATCAGCGGTCAGCGTAAAATTTGGCTAACGGCTGATAACTGAAAGCGTATGGCCGGTTCTTCTACAGGATAGGGTTAATGCCGCATATAAGAATTGGAGCAGCACGCTATTTTTATCGCACCAATAAAGACCAAACAGCTGCAGACAGGCATATACTGATACTGCTCCACGGCTCAGGCGGTGACAGCTCGGTCTGGGAGAAGCAGCTCAGCGAAAACATCCCGGTGATTGCCCCCGACCTTCCCGGGCACGGGCGGTCAGACGGCCCGCTGCGCTCATCTGCAAAAGATTATGCCCTGTGGCTTGATGCATTTACCCGGGGGCTGGAGATGGGGATTTTTTTTCTCGCCGGCCATTCTCTCGGCGGCGCTGTGGCACAGGAGTTCAGCCGCGCGTTTCCGCACAGAGTGGCGGGGCTTATTCTGGCGGGAACCGGTACGCATGCGACCATCGCTTCCGAGTATCTGAAAACGCTCAGGCATAATTTTTCGGCAGCAGTCAAAGCATCCTGTCTGGCAGCATATGCTCCCGGCACAGCAGACGCGGTATCTGCGCAGGGCGGTAAGATGCTTACCCGTAATGGTCCCGCAGCGCTGTACAGCGATTTGTGTGCGTATAAAGCCTTTGACAGCAGGCCGTGGGCTGCAACGCTTTCAGTGCCGGCGCTGGTACTCTGCGGCAGTGATGACCGGATAACCCCTGCCGCAGACGCAGAAGAGCTTTCCGGGCTCATGCCGCAGGCGCTTCTGAAAATAATCCCCG
>Ga0209253_10001134_pt1 | contig 23218 bp, 22 predicted proteins | sample FrelakmetBRP12BR_FD_187145 | JGI IMG/M metagenome (GOLD analysis project Ga0209253, IMG submission 187145) | Freshwater lake sediment microbial communities from the University of Notre Dame, USA, for methane emissions studies - BRP12 BR (SPAdes)... | ecosystem: Environmental > Aquatic >...
AGAGATCGCCGAACAGCGCCGAGTTCTGGGTCGCGGCGCTCATCATGCCGAGCGAGATGGCGAGCAGCACCGACAGCACCGCCAGTGGTGACACGCGCGTGAATAGGCGCTTCACGGCTGAACGCGTTCGATCGGCCATTCGGTCCACCCGGTGTTGCGGCGCCACGAGGGCGTGGCGTAGGCCAGCGGGCGCATGAGCATGGGCAGCGCCTCGATGTCGAGGTGCGCGCGTAGCATGAGCAGATAACTTGCGTCCGCCTCGATTTCCTTTTTGGCGGTGAGAAGTATCTTGAACGCGTCGAGCGTGCCGGCATGCGCGAGCGCCTGGCTCAGGGATCCGAAGCTCTCGGACGAGTCATCTTCGCGCATCCCGCTGACCAGGTATTGGCGCGAAAGTGCGTGGAACTGGATGCGGCGGCGCAGGACCGAATCGGTGATCAGCCGGTTCCGCCACCACCAGCGATGTTTCACCATATTGACCTCGATCACCACGTCGATCGGAATGCCCTTGCTCAGGGCCTCTTCGATGCGGGGGTTGACCGGCAGATCGAAGCGCGCATCGATGTGCAACACGCGATCGTTGAGGTGGGACTGGGCGGACTTGACGCTGAAGTTGGCTGCGTCCGCGCGTGGAGCGGTCAGTAGGGCCAGGGTGAGCAGAACCGTTGCGAGAAGCTGAAGGTGCATATCAGGCGACCACCGCAATCTTCGTGACGCCGGCATAATAGAAACCGTCCATGTCAGAGGACCCGGGCAGAATCTGAAAACCGGTACCGGCAGGGCGCGCATGGCGTTCGAGTGCCGCATGTGCCGGGATCCACGCCTGTGCATCCGGCTGGCGCGCAAGGAACGCCGCCATCTGCTGTGTGTTTTCTTCCGGGAGGATTGAGCAGGTCACATACAGAAGCTTACCCCCGGGCGCGAGCAACGGCCACAGGGCATCGAGCAGGCGCGCCTGAGTGGCGGCCAAACGCCCGATGTCCGCCGGGGTGCGATGCAGACGGATGTCCGGATGGCGGCGGATGACGCCGGTCGCCGAACACGGCGCATCCAGCAGGATGCGGTCGAAGGGCCGGCCGTCCCACCAGTCCGCTGGCCGCGCCGCATCGCCCTGCGCGATGCTCCCGGTGAGGCCGAGGCGTTCAAAGTTTTCTCGTACTCGTTCGAGGCGCTGCGCATCCACGTCGAGCGCGATCAACGATGTCTGTGGCGTGCGTTCCAGCAAATGCGCAGCCTTGCCGCCGGGCGCGGCACAGGCATCCAGCACGCGCTCGCCCGGCTGGGCATCGAGCAGCGATGCTGCCAGCTGCGCAGCCGCATCCTGCACCGATGCCTCGCCGGCGGCGAAACCCGGCAAGGATTCAACCGCGACCGGCGACTCGAGAGTGAGCGCACTGTCCACATCCGGTACGGCATGCGCCGCAATACCGGCCTCGGTGAGCCGCTTAAGATACGCGGCGCGCGTGATTTTGCCGAGATGCACGCGCAGCGTGAGCGGCGCGTGCGCGTTGTTCGCGGCAGCGATCGCACGCCAGTCATCCGGCCAGGCGGTTTTGATGCGCGCGAGCAGCCAGGCCGGATGGGCCAGCGCGAGATTTTCATCTGCGTCGATGCGTGCGCGGATTTGCAATTCTTCGCGCAGCAGCCGGCGCAACACGGCGTTGGTCATGCCCTTCGCCCAGTCCTTTTTCAGCACGACCGCGGCTTCGACCGTTTCTTTCACTGCAGCATGTGGTGCCACGCGCATGTGCAGGAGCTGGTAGAAACCGACGATCACCAGCGCTTTCAGGTCGGCGTCGCTTACCTTGATCGGTTTTTCGAGGAAGCTGCTTACCAGCGGCAAGAGCTGGAAGTGCCAGCGCAGTGCGCCGTAGGTCATTTCCTGGATCAGGGCGCGCTCACCGGCGAGCGACGGCGGCAGCGCGGAGAAAACCTCGGCAAGCGCGGCATCCAGCGAACGCCCCTGGTGCACCGCCGCCACCGCCCGTGCGGACGCCGCGCGCGCCGCCGCCGCGCTGTTCACAGGCCGAGGCGTGTGCCGGCCGGCAGCGGCCGGCCGTTCAGGAAGGCGCGCACGTCGAGCACATTGCCGCCTTCCAGTTGCAGCCGGGTGATGCGCAGCACGCCGGTCGCGCACTGCACACGCACGCCATCGGCATCGGCGGTCAGCACGGTGCCGGGCGGCTGTCCAGCCGGTGTCCCGCTCTCCGCCTGTGCGTGCCACAGGCGCAGGGTCTGGCCATCGAGCGTGGTGTGCGCCACCGGCCAGGGATTGAAGGCACGGACGCGGCGCGCGAGCAGCTCGGCGTGCGCGTTCCAGTCGAGGCGCGCCTCTTCCTTTTTTAGTTTCGCCGCATAGGTGGCGCGCGCGTTGTCCTGCGCCTGGGGAGCAATCGCACCGCGTACAAGTTGCGCGAGCGTGTCGACCAGCAGGCGCCCACCCAGATCCGCAAGCCGGTCGTGCAGCGTGGCCGCGTTGTCGTCTGCGCCGATCGGGATTTCCGCCAGGGTGAGCATGGCGCCGGTGTCGAGGCCTTCGTCCATCTGCATGATGGTGACGCCGGTTTTGGCATCACCGGCCTCAATGGCGCGTTGAATGGGCGCCGCGCCGCGCCAGCGCGGCAGCAGCGAGGCATGCACATTGATGCAGCCGTATTGGGGAATAGAAAGAATGGACTTGGGCAGGATCAGTCCGTAGGCGATCACGATCAGCGCGTCCGGCTTGAGCGCACGCAGTGTCTCGGCTTCACTATCGGATTTGAGCGTCACCGGCTGGTGCACGCGCAGTCCTCGCTCAAGCGCGAATTCCTTGACCGCGCTCATGCCCAGCTTGCGGCCGCGTCCGGCCGGCCGGTCCGGCTGGGTGTAGACCGCGAGTATCGTATGACCGGCGTCGAGCAACGCCTTGAGTGCGGGGACGGCAAACTCCGGTGTGCCGGCGAAGACCAGATTCATGGGCGGATTATGGTGTGTAATAACAAGACGGAACCGCAGATGAACACGGATTTACGCAAATCGAAAGGCGGATCTTTTGCAATCCGTCATCCGTAGTTATCGGTGTTCATCTGTGGCAAGCAGTTGTGTCCCGCTGTCTACATCGCCAGGCGTTCCTGCTTCTCGAGCTTCTTGCGGATGCGGGTTTGCTTGAGGCGCGACAGATAATCGACGAATACCTTGCCATCCAGATGATCGATCTCATGCTGGATGCAGGTGGCAAACAGGCCGCTGGCCTCAAGCTCGAACGGCTGTCCGTCGCGGTTGAGGGCACGTAAACGGATGTGTTGGGCGCGCTCGACCTCGTCATAAATTCCGGGCACCGACAGGCAACCTTCTTCGAACACCTGTTTGCCGTCGTGCTGGATGATTTCCGGGTTGATGAATACCTGCAGGGCGTTGTGCGTTTCCGAGATATCGATAGTCACCACACGTAGCGCCACGTTGATTTGCACGGCGGCCAGCCCGACACCGGGCGCGGCGTACATGGTCTCGGCCATATCGTCCACAAGGCGGCGGATCTCGTCATCCACCGTGGCGACGGGCTGGGCGACCTGGCGCAGGCGCGGGTCGGGATAGTGCAGGATGGTGCGGATAGCCATACAGGTACTTTAGATGGGGGGCAGCCCCCAAGCGTTTCCATTCCTCTGAAAGTGGATTATTATCAGTTCAAATCATCCTGAATAACAAGATAATTCCAGTATCGAGCTGCTTTGCGCAGTCAGTCGGGGTGGACTAGACTTCGACCAACACCACAGGGAAATCATGCCCATGCCCGTGAAAAACCTGTTATCCATCGGGGCCGTTCTGGCCCTGCTTGCCTTTGCTGCCCCCGTCTTCGCGGACACCGTGGCGCTCACGCCGGATCATCCGGACCGTTATGTCGTGCAGAAGGGCGATACCTTGTGGGACATTTCCAAGCGTTTTCTCAAGGATCCGTGGCGTTGGGCAAGTGTGTGGACGATCAACGACCAAATCAAGAATCCGCATCTTATCTACCCCGGCGACGTCATCCTGCTGACCTACGTGGATGGCAAGCCGCAGCTGAGTGTGGCGCGTGAGGAAAAGGTCGTTCCGGCTCCGGCCGGCGCCGAAGAGATGACAGTAACGCCCACAACGGCCATCGAAGAGCCGGCTGGCGAGACCCCAACCGGCATGAACGTGGTCAAGCTTCGACCCAAGGCGCATGTCGAATCGATCACGTCGGCTATACCGACCATCAGCCCGGAAGCGATCGTCCCGTTTCTGACCGAGCCGCTGGCGGTGGGACGCTCCGAGCTGGGTCAGGCCGGTTATGTCACGATCGGCCTCGACGAACGGAGGGCGCTCGGCGATGGCAGCCAGTTCTATGCGCGCGGCCTGAAGAACAGCGGTACCGAGTATTACCAGATTTTCCGCCAGGGGGCAGCACTCAAACACCCCGATACGGGCGAAATCTTGGCCTACGAGGCCTTGTTTCTGGGTGATGCCAGGTTGCTCGAGTCCGGTGACCCGGCAAAGCTTGTGGTCACGCGGGTCAAGCAGGAGATTCTGCCCACCGACCGTCTGCTTCAGACCCCGGAGAAGGCCGCGCTTCCCTATTACTTCCCGCGCGCGCCGGAAAAGAACGTGAATGGCCGTATCCTCGCGGCAGTTAATGGGATGCGTGAGTTCGGACCCAATACCATCGTCGCCATCAGCCTCGGCAAACGCGAGGGCATGGAGGAAGGACATGTGCTGCGCATTATGCGGCACGTGGGCTTGAGCAAGGATCCGGTCACAAAAAACATGTACAAGCTGCCGGACGAGGAGACGGGTTTGCTCATGATATTCCGGGTGTTCGACAAGGTCAGTTACGCGCTGATCATGAATGCCACCCGGCCGGTACACATTCACGACGCCTTGCGCACGCCCTGATCTGCTTCACGGCATGGATGCCGGGCTGTAACCGAGGGAAGACTGGGCATGCGGTTTGAGGACGCTGTTGCATGGCTGCACCTGCACCGCCTGACCGGTGGTGGCGCCGGTCTGCGGCAGCTGCTTGAGCAGTTCGGCAGTGTCGAGGCTATTTATGCTGCGCCACGCACTGAACTGTTGCCTTTCTTTGACGGTGACCAGACCCCGGTCGATGCCGTTCTCACCGGGCCTAACGCCGGGCAGTTTGAGGCCGAGCGCGTCTGGCTCGACGATCCCTCCAACCATCTGGTCGTGATCACCGATCCGGCCTATCCACCACTGTTGCGCGAGATTCCTGGCCCGCCGCCGTTGCTGTTTGTGCGCGGCGACGCGGCGCTGCTTTGCGCCCCGCAGCTGGCGGTGGTTGGCTCGCGCAATCCCTCGCACGGCGGCTGCGACAATGCGCGCGCCTTCAGCGAGCAGCTGACGCGCGCCGGACTCGTGGTGACGAGCGGGCTGGCGCTCGGCATCGACGCCTGTGCGCATGCCGCGGCACTCGATGCTAGTGGCCAGACCATCGCGGTCGCGGCCACCGGCCTGGATCGGGTCTACCCGTCGGCGCACCGTGAGTTGGCGCACCGCATTGCCGCCCAGGGCGCGCTGGTGTCGGAGTTCGCGCTCGGCACGCCGCCGCGCCGCGAACACTTTCCGCGCCGCAACCGGTTGATCAGCGGCTTGTCACTCGGCGTGCTGGTGGTGGAGGCGGCGTTGCGCAGTGGTTCACTCATTACCGCACGCCTCGCTGCCGATCAGGGACGCGAAGTGTTCGCGATCCCGGGTTCCATCCATTCACCACTCGCGCGCGGTTGTCACGCGCTCATTCGCCAGGGTGCGAAGCTGGTGGAGACTGCGACGGACGTGCTTGAGGAGCTCGGCGCGCTAGCCGGTTTTGTTGCCGCGCCGCCGAGCACAACCGCATCGCCACCCCGCGCGTCGTTGGACCCGGCACAGCAGGAATTACTCGAGCATATCGGTTACGACCCGGTTGAGATGGACACGCTCATCGCGCGCAGCGGATTGACGCCGGGTAGGGTTTCCTCCATGCTGTTGCTTATGGAATTGCGCGGGCTGATCGAAGCCCGTCCGGGCGGGAGGTACCAACGAACGTCCTGACGGCCCTGTGCAGCGCGAAGTGTGGACGGGACGACACGGCACGCGCGAAGGGGCGAACGAGAGAATGATGAAAGAAAACGTGCTTGATGTGTTGATGTATCTGTTCGAGAACTACATGGACGATGGTCCCGAATTCAGCCCCAATCAGGAAGCGCTCGCCGTCGAGCTGGCGCAGGCCGGCTTTCCCCGCAGTGAAGTGAACAAGGCCTTCGACTGGCTCGAAGGCCTTGCCTCGCTGCGCGACCGCGGCGCGTTGCCCATGGGCGGGCGCCCGCAGTCCATGCGCGTGTTCTCCGCGCAGGAGCAGCAGAAGATCAACATCGAGGCGCGCGGTTTCATCCTGTTTCTGGCGCGCAGCGGTGTGCTCGACTCGCATACCCGCGAACTGGTTATTGATCGCGTCATGGCGCTCGACACCGACGAAATCGACAGCGAACAGCTCAAGTGGGTAATCCTCATGGTGCTGTTCAATCAGCCCGGTCAGGAACAGGCCTACGCCTGGATGGAGGACCTGGTGTTCGATGGCGTGCAGGAGCACCTGCACTGATTTTGCTGTTGTTTTTCCTTCCGGCTTGACAAGCGGCACCGCTTGTCGCACACAATCACGCCCCACGATCCGACTTATCTGCTATATCTGACGGCTGGCGAGCGTCTGCCGCGAAGGTGAACCGGTTTCCTAATATGGCTATTTTTGTGCAAGCTTGCTTTCCCTAAAAACGATGGCGAAAAACCTGATCATTGTCGAATCGCCGGCCAAGGCGAAAACCATGTCCAAGTATTTGGGCAAGGAGTTCAGTGCGCTCGCGTCCTACGGACATGTGCGCGATCTGCTGCCAAAGAAGGGTGCGGTCGACCCCGAGCACGATTTCGCCATGAAGTACGTACTCATCGAGAAGAACAAGAAACATGTCGACGCCATCGTCAAGGCGATGAAAAAGGCCGACGCGCTGTACCTCGCGACTGACCCGGATCGCGAAGGCGAAGCGATCTCCTGGCACCTGTACGAGATCCTCAAGGAAGAGGGCGTGCTCAAGGACAAGCCGGTGCACCGCGTCGAATTTCACGAAATCACCAAGACCGCCATTCAGCGTGCCATCCAGGAACCGCGCGAGCTGTCGACCAATCTGGTAAATGCGCAGCAGGCGCGGCGCGCGCTCGATTATCTGGTCGGCTTCAACCTGTCGCCGCTGCTGTGGAAGAAGGTGCGCCGAGGGCTCTCCGCCGGGCGCGTGCAAAGCCCGGCGCTGCGCCTGATTGTCGAGCGCGAGGAAGAGATCGAGCGCTTCAAGGCGCGTGAGTACTGGACTATCGAATCCGATCTCAGCACCAAGGGCCAGAATTTCAGCGCCAAGCTCACCCAGTTCAAGGGCGAGAAACTCGACCAGTTCGCGATCGGCGACGAGAACCGCGCCTCCGAGGTCGAGGCCGAACTGCTCAAGCAGGCGCAGGGCCGCTATCTCGTCACCGCCGTCGAGAAAAAGCAGCGCAAGCGCAATCCTTCGCCGCCGTTCACCACCTCGACCCTGCAGCAGGAGGCGTCGCGCAAGCTCGGCTTCACCGCGCAGCGCACCATGCGCACCGCCCAGCAGCTGTACGAAGGCGTGGACATCGGCGGCGAGACCGTCGGTCTCATCAGCTACATGCGTACCGACTCGGTGAACCTGGCGAAGGAAGCGATCGAAGAGATTCGCGCGCTCATCGCCAAACGCTACGGCGACGACAACCTGCCGGAAACCCCGCACGTCTACAAGACCAAATCCAAGAACGCGCAGGAAGCGCACGAGGCCATCCGCCCGACCTCGGCCGAGCGCATCCCCGAGCAGCTCAAGGAACGCCTGACGCCGGAGCAATACAAGCTGTATGAACTCATCTGGAAGCGCACCGTCGCCTGCCAGATGGTGCATGCAGTGCTGGACACCGTGGCCGTCGACCTCGAGGCCGGCAGCGGCAACGTGTCGCGCGCCAACGGCTCGACTCTGGTTAAGCCCGGCTTCATGGCCGTCTACCAGGAAGGCACGGACGAGAAGAAGGAAGGCGAGGAAGACGAGGCGATCCTGCCGGTCATGCTCAAAGGCGAATACGTGGATCTGCGCGTGATCCGCAAGGAGCAGCACTTCACCGAGCCGCCGCCGCGCTTCACCGAGGCCTCGCTGGTGAAGACGCTCGAGGCCTTCGGCATCGGTCGTCCGTCCACCTATGCGTCGATCATCTCGACACTCGAGTCACGCGAGTATGTCACGCTCGACAAGCGCCGCTTCCAGCCGACTGACGTCGGCCGGGTGGTGAACAAGTTTCTGTCCGAGCATTTTTTCAAATACGTGGATTACGATTTCACCGCGCGCATGGAAGATGATCTCGATGCCGTCTCGCGCGGCGAGAAGGAGTGGCGGCCGCTGCTGCAGGAGTTCTGGGGCGAGTTCAAGCTGCAGGTCGACGAGAAAGAGACCGCCGATCGCCCCGGTACCGAAATTCTTGAAGAGCTTTGCCCGAAGTGTCAGAAGCCATTGTCCAAGCGCCTCGGTCGCAACGGCTACTTCATCGGCTGCACCGGTTATCCGGAGTGCGACTACACGCGCAACGTGGACGAAGAGGCCGGCGCCTCGAACGAGCCGCAGTATGTCGAGGACCGCGTCTGCCCGAAGTGCGAATCGAAACTGGTCATCAAGCGCGGCCGCTACGGCAAGTTCATCGGCTGCAGCAACTACCCGAACTGTAAGCACATGGAGCCGCTCGAAAAGCCGGCCGACACCGGCGTGCTGTGCCCGGAGTGCAAGCAGGCGAACATGCTCAAGCGCAAGTCGCGCTACGGCAAGATTTTCTACTCGTGCGCGCGTTACCCGGACTGTAAGTACGCGGTCTGGAACCTGCCGCTCAACGAGCCGTGCCCGAAGTGCGGCTGGCCGATCCTCACCATCAAGACCACCAAACGGCGCGGCACCGAGAAGGTCTGTCCGGTGAAGGAGTGCGGCTTCGCCGAGCCATACGAGGGCGAACTCGATATGCCGGAAGCCGCGCCACAGGTCGGGACCGGCTGATAAGGTTCGTTACGAGTCCAAAAAAAGTAAAGTGGATTGATCCTTTACTGATACCGGCTTAGGCGGTCAACAGCAACTTGGCGCCGGCAATCACCAGCACCACCCCCAACACGCGTCGCAGCGTCTCCGGAGCTAGTCGACGCACCGCAAGTTCCGATCCGATCAGCGCACCGGCCAGTGCCGCGAGCATGAGCGCCGGCAGTTGCGCCGGCCAGGCGACGGCGACGGTCGCATGTCCGGCGAGACCAGCGATGGAGTTCACCAGAATGAAAGCCGCTGACACCGCCGCGGTGGTACGCATGTTCGCCCAGCGCAGCAGGAGCAACAGCGGGCTCAAGAATATTCCCCCGCCCACGCCGGTGAGACCGGACAGAAATCCGAGACCGGCGCCGCACGCCAGCGCAACCAAAATAGTTGGTGTGCAAGCGGCCTCTTGGTCCCGCGCCTTCCACAACAGACGCGACGCGGCGACGAGCAATGCCACGGCCACCAGAATCTTGTAGACGCCGCCCGGCAGGGTGAGTGCGCCGCCGACAAAGGCAAGCGGGACCGAGCCGAGCGCGAACGGCCAGAACAGACGTGCGTCGAAATAGCCGGCACGCCATAGGCGATAGAATACCAGGCCGGCAACGGCGATGTTCATGGCGAGCGCCGCTGGCTTCATAAAAGCCGGCGCCACCCCAAACAGCGCCATGGCCGCCAGATAGCCGGAGGCGCCGCCATGGCCGACCGAGGAATAGAGCGTCGCCGCAAACGCAATGAAGGCGAGCAACGCCACTAGTTGCGTTGTAGTCAGGGACTCCATGAGAGACGTCTACAGCCGACCACAGATGAACACAGATTTCACACAGGTCCGGACAAGGGGCGCAGTGTGGTTGATCCGCATTTATCTGTGTTCATCCGTGGCTGCGATAAGAATAAATCACTCGTGTTGATGGCCGCCCGGCCCGTGCACATGGCCATGCGCGAGTTCCTCGCTGTTGGCGTCGCGCACTTCCACGATGGTCACCGCGAAATTGAGCGGCACGCCAGCGAGCGGATGGTTGCCGTCCACCGTCACGCTGGCGGCGTCCGTGCTCACCACGGTCACGATGCGGGTGTTACCATCCGGGTCGCCGGACTGGAACTGCATGCCCACCAGAATGCTGTCGCTGTCTTCGAACATTTCGCGCGGTACACTCTGCACCAGGTCGTCGTCGCGCTCGCCGTAGGCCTCGGTCGCCGCGATGCGCACGCTCAGCGATTCGCCCGCGCGCTTGCCTTCCAGGGCGGATTCCAGGCCGGGAATGATGTTGCCGCTGCCGTGCAGGTAGGTGAGTGGCTCGCCGCCCTCGGAGCTGTCCAGGACTTGGGCGTTGTCATCGGTCAGGGTGTAGTCGAAACGCACGACCTTGTTGCGGCTGATAAGCATGGAAAAATCTCGAAGTGAAAAAAGAAACTTTACGCCAGTTGCCGGTTTGCGCCAAGCCACGCACGAGTTGGCGCGCGCCAAACCGGGGATTTCACCAGGCGTTACGGCAATTGCCTTAATGGGTTGGTATAACACCGATTCGTACGCCACAATTCAGGCAATGAATTCATCCGGACACACCATGCTTGCACGTTGCACTAAAATGTTACCGCGTGTTCAAGACGCAACGACCTTGCTCGCAGTTCTGGTCATGGTCGGCCTCGCCGGCTGCGCCAGCTGGTTCGCGCCACCGCCTGGCATCGGGCGTGAAGTGGCGTGGTCGCAGCTGCCCGGCTGGGAGAAGGATCATCACGCCGCCGCCTGGCCGTCGCTGCGCAAGAGTTGCGAGAAGCTCGCTGCCCGTGACGCTGCCTGGGAAAACATTTGCCTTGCTGTTCGCACGCTGGATTCGCCGGACGACGCAACCGCGCGCGCCTTCTTCGAGACCCATTTCCGCGCCCACCGGATGAACCCCGAGAGCGGGCGTGAGGGCCTGATCACCGGCTATTACGAGCCGGTACTGAACGGCAGCACGACACGCAACGACCAGTTTCGCTGGCCGTTGTACAAACGGCCAGACAACCTGCTGACCATCGATCTCGCCAGCCTGTACCCGGAGCTGAAGGGCCGGCCGGTGCGCGGTCGATTGGAGGGCAACCGTGTGGTGCCGTACTACAGCCGCGCCGAAATCGGCAACGGCAAGAATCCACTCGCCGGCAATGAGCTGCTGTGGGTGGAAGACCCGGTCGAACTTTTTATTCTGCAGGTGCAGGGCTCGGGACGCGTGCGTCTGCCGGATGGACGCGAAGTCGCAGTCGGTTACGCCGACCAGAATGGCCACCCCTATCGCTCGCTCGGTGGACGCCTCATCGAACTGGGTGCGCTGACGCGCGAGGAGGTTACGCTCACGCGCATCCGTGACTGGCTGGCTGCGCACCCGGATGAAACCAGTACGCTACTCAACAGTAATCCGAGCTATATTTTTTTCACCCAGCGTGATGCGTCGCTCGACGGGCCTCTCGGTTCCCTCGGTGTTGCGCTTACCCCGGAGCGCTCGGTCGCTGTGGATCCTGCCTACATTCGGCTCGGGCTTCCGGTCTGGCTGGATACAGTGTTGCCGAATGGCACGCCGCTGCAACGCCTCACCCTCGCGCAAGACACAGGTGGCGCGATCAAGGGCGCGGTGCGTGCCGACCTGTTCCTCGGCCAGGGCGTCGAAGCCGGTCGGCTGGCGGGCGAGATGAAGCAGCGCGGCCGGTTGTACGTGCTGTTACCGAAGCCGCCGCAACCGGCCAGCGCGCTTTCACTTCGCTAAAAAACGGAATTTGTTGCACGGCCATTTCTGGTTGGCCTGTGATGTCGACCACTTGGTCTGATGCCGTTGAGTCGAGTCCATGGAAGGACGAGGTAGACCGCGTCGGGAACGAGCGGTCGAGTAGTAGCTGAACCCGCGATGCGCCGCTCAGGAAGGCAACAGTGCGGCGAGTTTCGCGCCAAGCAGTTCGGCGCGCCAGCCGCGCAACACGCTGGCCGGCTCGGCACCGCGCACCAGCTTCTCGACATCGCGACGCGTGGCCAGCACCGCCGGGGCGAGTTCGTGTTCCTGCGCCACGTTGCGCACCGTTTCCATGAGGCGTTTGCCGAGCGCATTCTGCTCGGGGGTGGGCGGCGCCTGCCGCTCCCAGATGAGCAGCGGCTCGGCGCGCCGGCCCTGCTCGATGCTGTCGAGAATGCCGTCACCCCAGCGCTGGCGCGCGCCGTCTTCGAGCCCGCGGATCGAGGCCAGTTCGGCGTGTTTCTGGGGTGCCAGTCGCGCGAGCTCGAACAGCACCTCATCGCGCAGTACCCAGCCGCGCGGCAGGTTGCGCGCCTGCGCGGTCTGTTCGCGAAAGGCGGCGAGCGCGCGCAGTATCTGCTGGTTCGCGGCCGGCAGCTCGGCGCCGCCACGCAGCCGCCGCCACGCTTCGGCCGGATCGTTGGCGTAGAGCGCCGGCTCGGAAAGGCGCGCACAGTCGTCCGTTACCCACGCGAGCCGGCCGGCGGCTGCAAGCCGCTCGTGCAGCGCTTCGTACACCGGCATCAGATAGCGCACATCGTCCTCGGCATAGCGGTGCTGCGCGGCGCTCAAGGGCCGCGCTGACCAGTCGGTACGGGTGTGCGTCTTGTCGAGGGTCACGCCGGTGATTGCCGTCACCAGCGTGGCGTAGCCGATCTGGTCGTCATAGCCGAGGTAAGCAGCGGCGATTTGGGTGTCGAATAGCGGAGCGGCCACGACCCCGCGCAGATCGTTGAACACTTCCAGGTCCTGACGAGCGGCATGCAGCACCTTGCGCAGGCCCGGGTTTTCGAGCAGGGCGTGCAGCGGTTCAAGCTGTTCGAGCGCGAGCGGATCAATGCAGGCCACGATCCCGGGAGCGCCGATCTGAATGAGGCACAGGCGCGCATAATAGGTGCGCTCGCGCAGAAACTCGGTATCGAGCGCGATCCATGCGCTGCCCTCGATCGCGCGGCACAGGTCGGCAAGTGCCGCGTCGTTGGCAATCAGATCGCTGGTCATATAGGGAGTCTATCAGAGCGGACAGAGCCGGTTGCTGGTCGTTGGTCCGGCATGGCGTGATATCATTAATAAATGGACGCAGGCAGGTATGGTGTTGCCCGGTGCGCCGGCCGGTTACTGGTCGGGCTCTTGTGCGGCATCGCAGTCGGTGCTTGTGATTACCGGCCGGGTGCACCGCCGACGGCACCGCCGAGCGCACCGGAAAGCCGCGCTAAATACGTCGTCGAGAAGCTTATCCGCGAACCGCAGGCCGTTGATGAGCTGCGCAGCGTAGCGCGGCTCGCGGAAGGCGAAAGCCCCGACTCACTCGCGAACGATCTGCCGACGCGCACCGCGCTGACCTACCTGCGCGCCCGTCAGCGCCTCGGCGCAAAATTCGGGCTGCATGTCGCCGGCACCCAACGACCCGCGCCGGAGAAGAGGGTGGTGGACGTGGTGGTCAGTGAGGGTGCGGTGGTGCTCAACGAGGGCGCAGCAGTACGCTTTCGGGTGGAGCTGCAGAAACAGGAAGACGCCTGGCTGGTCACGCGTCTGCGGTCCGATTGATTCCTTAACCATTCATCCACATGCATATTCTTAAGATCATTCTCGATATCTGTCTGCTGCGCGGGCGTGCGCAGGATCTGCCGGCGTCCATGAATCTGGTGTGGCTTACAGCCGCTGCCAGCGTGGCGGTGAATGCATTGGGTATGCCCGAGCGCGCCACAGATCTGGCGCAGCTGTTGTTCATTGCCTCGCAAGCGGTTTTGTTCGGGGCGGTCGTCTGGCTGCTGCTCCGGCTGCGTGGCTTCCCGGCGCGCTGGACGCAGACAGTCACGGCGTTGTATGCCGTGGATGCCGTGTTCAGCCTGTTGTTGCTGCCATTTCTGCCGGCGTTGATGGAAATGATCAAGCAGGGACCGGAAGCAAAGCCCGGTTGGGAGGCGTACATCCTCCTCGCACTCAGCGGCTGGTTGCTCCTGATTATCGCGCGCGTGTTGCGCGAGGCCACCGAGTGGCCGCTGCCGCTCGCCTTTTTGGCCGGCTTCACCTCGCTGCTGGCGGTGCGCATTCTCGGCCACTTGATCGCGCCGCTCTTCGGACTGATGGTGCAGGCCTAATAATATGGTTATTTTTGTGCAGGCATGCCTTCCTTAATGCGCATTCACATACTCGGTATCGGCGGCACATTCATGGGCGGTGTGGCGGTGCTGGCGCGCGCGCTTGGGCACGGCGTGACCGGCTCGGACGCCAAGGTCTATCCGCCCATGAGCACGCAGCTCGAGGCCGAGGGCATTACGCTGCGCGAAGGCTACGATCCGGCGCATCTCGAACCCGCGCCCAACCTGGTAATCATCGGCAATGCCTTGTCGCGCGGCAACCCGGCGGTCGAACACGTGCTCGACCGCGGCATTCCTTACACCTCTGGTGCGCAATGGGTGGCGGAAAATGTTTTAGACGGGCGCTGGGTATTGGCGGTCGCCGGCACGCACGGCAAGACCACCACCAGCAGCATGCTTGCCTGGATTCTGGAGTACGCCAACCTCAAACCGGGTTTTCTGGTCGGTGGCGTGCCGGAGAACTTCGGTGTGACGGCGCGCCTCGGCGACGAGCCGTTCTTTGTTATCGAAGCGGACGAATACGACACCGCATTCTTCGACAAGCGCTCCAAGTTCGTGCACTACCGGCCGCGCACCGCGATCCTCAATAATCTCGAATACGACCACGCCGACATTTTTCCGGACATCGCCGCCATCCGACGCCAGTTCCATCACCTGGTGCGCAGCGTGCCAGGAAGCGGCCTGCTGGTGGTGAACGGAGCGGACGTACAGCTCGCGGAGACCCTGGCTATGGGTTGCTGGACGCCGGTGGAAAAATTTGGTGTTGAAGGTGGCTGGCAGGCCGAGCCGCTGGTGCCGGACGGTAGCCGCTTTCGTGTGTTGTTCCAAGGCAAGGAGCAGGGCAACGTCGAGTGGGACCTGATCGGCACGCACAATGTGCTCAATGCGCTCGCTGCACTTGCGGCGGCGCGTCACGCCGGTGTGCCGGTGGCGGCAAGCTGCGTGGCCCTGAAAGAGTTTCGTAACGTCAAACGCCGTCTCGAAATGCGCGGCACGGTGCGCGGCGTCACCGTGTACGACGATTTCGCGCACCACCCGACTGCGATTCACACCACGCTCGCTGCGCTGCGCGCACGCGTCGGCAGCAAGCGTATTATCGCGGTGCTGGAGGCGCGCTCCAACACCATGCGCATGGGCGTGCACCGCGCCGAACTCGGCCCGGCGCTGGCCGGTGCCGATCAGGTCATCCTGTTCCAGCCAGCCGAGTTTCCGTGGGACATCCAGATCGTTACCGCGGTGCTCAACGGCCGCGCGCGCGTGTTTCGCACGGTGGACGAAATCGTGATGGTGCTCGGCCAGGAACTGCGGCCCGACGACCAGGTGGTGATCATGAGCAACGGCGGGTTTGATGGCATCCACGTCAAACTGCTGGCGCGACTGGCGGCAACGCCCAGTGCGGCAACCAGGTCACCGGGATGAGCAGCGAGGCGATCGCGCTCGCTATGACCGGCGCCTCGGGCGTGGTCTATGGCCTGCGTCTGCTCGAGTGCCTGCTGGAAGCGCAAAAAACGGTTTATCTCATGCTCTCACCGGCAGCGCAGATTGTGCTCGCGCAGGAAACCGATCTGAAAGTTCCCGGCCCGCCGGCCGAGCAGGAAAAATATTTCAGCGAGCGCTATCGCGCACGCGCCGGCCAGCTGAAAGTATTCGGTCCTAACGCCTGGTTCTCGCCACCGGCGAGCGGCTCGAATGCTCCGCAGGCGATGGTGGTCTGCCCGTGCACCAGCGGCGCACTCGCCGCGATCGCGCAGGGTAGCGCCGACAACCTCATCGAACGCGCCGCTGACGTGGCGATCAAGGAAGGCCGGAAACTGATTCTGGTGCCGCGCGAAATGCCGCTGTCCGCAATTCACCTCGAGAACATGCTGAAGCTCGCGCGTCTCGGGGTGGTGATTTTGCCGCCCAGCCCCGGGTTCTATCACCAACCGCGGCGCATCGAGGATCTGGTGGATTTCGTGGTGGCGCGCCTGCTCGATCATCTCGCTATCGAACACCAGCTCGTTCCGCGTTGGGCGGAAGACGTAAAAGGAAAATAATCACGACCCGGCGTGACGGTTCTGGCGCCGCGCGGTTGCATTCAACGCCGGGTTTGTCTTACGCTGCTAAGGAAAGCACGCTTGCACAAAAAATAGCTGATTTAAGTCACTTCAACGGAGAAATGAACATGCGATCACTCATCCGCCCGGCCCTGTTCGTCCTGCTGCTCTTGCCGTTTTCCGGCCAGGCGCAGTTTCTCGAAGGTGTCGAGTACACGCGCGTCAGCCCGCAACCGGTCGAAACCGGCAGCAAGGTCGAGGTGCGCGAGTTTTTCGGGTACGGCTGCCCGCACTGTTACACGCTCGAGCCGTTTCTGGATAAATGGCACAAGACCCTGCCGAAGAACGTCCAGTTTGTGCGCACACCGGCGGTGTTCAATGAAGCCTGGGCGGTGCATGCACGCGCCTATTACGCCTTCGAGGCGCTCGGCATTACCGCAAAAATGCATTACGCCCTGTTCCAGGCATTACATGACGAGAAGCGTCCCCTGAATAATGCCGACAGCCTGGCCGCGTTCGTGGCCGAAAAAGGAGGCGACCGCACGGCCTTTCTCGATGCCTACAACTCCTTTGGCATGCAGGCGAACCTGAGTCGCGCGACCCAGGTAGCGCGTGCCTACAACATTGACTCGGTACCGACGCTGATTGTGGATGGCAAGTACATGACCAGTGCGAATGTCGCAGGTGGTTATGACAAGGTGCCGCAGGTGCTGGATTTCCTGATCAAGAAGGCCGCCGCCGAGCGTTCCACTCCGAATAAGAAGTAACGGCCGGCAACGGCGCGCATGACCGGCCAGTTTCTCGTCAAGGTTGTGGTCTCGGCGCTGGTGATTGCGCTGGCCAGCGAGTTGGCCAAGCGCGACTCATTCTGGGGTGCGCTGCTGGTGGCGATGCCGCTCACCTCGATTCTGGCGATCAGTTGGCTGTACGCCGAGACCCGCGACAACCTGCTGGTCACGCGCTTTGCACGCGATATCTTCCTGCTGGTGCCGGGATCGTTGCTGTTCTTCCTGCCGTTTCTGCTCGAAACCAAAACCCGTCTGGGCTTCCTGCCCAACCTGTTCGCCGGGTTGGTGCTGCTCGCGCTCGCTGTGTGGGGAATGCGCCGGATTTTGTCCTGAACTGTTCAGCCGTTGGCGTGCTGCTTGCGCTGCAACAGCTTGATAAACTGTTCCGGCGGTACCGGCCGGCTGAAATAATAGCCCTGCATGCCATCGCAGCGGTGTTGTCGCAGGAACGCGAGCTGCTCTGCGGTTTCGACGCCCTCGGCCATCACCTTGATGCCGAGGCTGTGGGCCATGGCGATGATCGCTTTCACGATGGCCGCGTCATCCGGGTCGCTGGTGATGTCGCGCACGAATGACTGGTCGATCTTGAGCACGTCGATCGGCAGGCGCTTGAGGTAACTCAGGCTGGAGTAGCCAGTACCGAAGTCGTCCATGGAGACGGTCACACCGAGCCTGACCAGCGCCTCGAGCGTGCCGGCGATCCGCTCCAGATCCTGCATCAGTAAGCTCTCGGTAATTTCAAGCTCGAGCATGCCGCGCGCGACGGCGCAGCGCGTGAGTGTGGCGGCCACGATTTCCACCAGGTTTTTCTGCGACAACTGCCGTCCGGACAGATTCACCGCGATGCGCAGGTCAGCGTGACCGGCGTCGTGCCAGCGGCGTGCCTGTGTGCAGGCCTCGGTCAGCACCCACTCGCCGATGGGCAGGATCAGGCCGGTTTCCTCGGCGAGCGGAATAAACTCCGCCGGAGGCACCAGTCCCCAGTCGGGATGTTGCCAGCGGATGAGCGCCTCGGCGCCGAGGATCTCGCCGGTCGCTATGTCCACTTGGGGCTGATAGTGAAGCAGAAATTCGCCACGCTCGAGCGCATGCCGCAGGCCGGTTTCGAGGGTCAGACGGCGCTCGGCGCGTGCGTTCATCTCGGCGGTATAGAAGCGAAAGCAATTGCCGCCCTGCTCTTTGGCATCGAACATGGCGGAATCGGCGTTGCGCAGCAGCTCGTCGCTGGTGTCGTCGTCGAACGGAAAAAGGGTGATGCCGATACTCGGCGTCACGAACAGTTCGCGTCCACCGAGGGTGATGGCGGGCGATAGCCGTCCGAGAATCTTGTTCACCACCCGGGTGACGTCGTCGACGTGTGCAACGTTTGCCAGCACCATTACAAACTCGTCACCGCCGTAGCGCGCCACGGTGTCGCCCGGACGCACCGCCTCGCTCAGCCGCCGCGCCACGATCTTGAGCAGTTCATCGCCGCTGTCATGTCCGAGCGTATCGTTGATGACCTTGAAGCGGTCGAGGTCGATGAACAACACGGCGACCAGGCGCTCTTTGTGTTCTGCCTCCTCGATCGCCTTGGTCAGGCGCTGGCCGAGCAACACGCGATTCGGCAGATCGGTAAGCGTGTCGTAGTTGGCGAGGTACACGAGCCGCGCCTCGGCATGCTTGTGTATGGTAATGTCCTGGATGATGGCCACGAACACCGGCGGGTGTTCGGTGCGTGACAACTGCAGGCGAACCTCCACCGGGTAGAGCGAGCCGTCCTTGCGGCGGTGCACGGTCTCGAACGCGACCATCTCCTGCTCGCCGTTGCGCAGTGGCTGGATGAGGGTGGTGAACTGCTCGCGCGTCATGCCCGGCTTGATGTCGATCGGCGTCAGGTCGAGCAGCTCGTCCATGCGGTAGCCGAGATTGGCGAGCGCGCCTTCGCTCACCTGCACGAAGTGCAGCGTCTGCGCGTCGAAGATGTAGATTTCATTCGAGGAGTGTTCGAGGATGCGGCCGAGACGCGACGACAGTTGCTCGAGCCGCTTGATGTCGCTCAGGTCACGTACCGTCGCCGTGTACAGGCGCTGATTGCCCACCCACATCTCTGCGATACTGAGTTCGAGGGGCAATAGGGTGCCATCGGCGCGCTGCCCGTTGGTCTCGTGGCGCTGGCCGGGTCGGGCGCTGCGCCAGCCCGGGACGAACAGCTCGGCACTGCGTCCTTTCATGGCTTCACTGCTGTGACCGAAGATGCGTTCCGCTGCCGGGTTGCAGGACTCGATAATGCCTTGCTCGCCCAGGGTGACAAGACCGTCGGCGGTATAGGTGAGCACCGCCTGCAGCCGTTCGGCGGTTTCCGTCATCCCCCGGTGTTCCTGCCAGAGCTGCTGCGAGACAAAGTTGAGTGAGCGCTGCAGCTGTTCGATTTCCACGGTCTCGGCGTTCACGGCGATCTCGTCGCCGCGCCGGGTGTTGAGTGTGGCCGAGAACTCCGTGGCGAGCCGGATGGCGCGCAGCGGGCGCCGCAGGTAGAGCAGCAGCAGCCACAGGTTGAGCAGAATGGCCGCGGTCGCGGCCAGCGCCGCGTCCTTCAGGATGCGCGGGCGCACAGCACGCGCCTCGGCGAGGCTGTAGGTGATGTATGCCCAGCCGATCACCTCGCCGCTCATGACCGGCGCCCAGGCGTCGATATCCCCATCCGCGCGGTCAGCCAGAAAGGCGCTGCTCTGCATGGGCGGCGTGAGTGCGGCGTGCGTGTAGACAGGGTGCAGAGTGCCGTCGTCCGCGCGCATCACCTCGCTCAAGATACGTTGATCCGGGCCACTGACGCGGATACCCAGCACGCCCGGGAGCGTGGCGCTACGCAGCAACTGATCCTCGAGCGAAGCCAGGTCGTCCACCACAATCAACGTTGCACTGCCGGCCGCCACGGAATCCGCCAGGGTAGTCGCCTCTTTGCGGATCGAGTCCCGCAGGTATTGTGTCTGTCGATCCGCTGTAAACCAGGCGTTCGTGATCAGGGTTGCGGTGATGAGCAGCGACAGCAGCAGTGACAATTGCACCGATAATCGCCGCGGGAAGCGCACCAGCTGCGTCACGGCCGAGCGGAGTTTCATCGGTGCGACAACTCGGTCGGCACGGTAAATTTCTTCAAATCCAGCTTTTCCAGTGGCCGGTAATCGCGTGCATAGCTTGCGCGCACCGGTTGCAGGATGTCGATGCGCTTAAGCAGGGTTCGGCCGTTGTCGTTCTTGCCAAGTTCCAGCACTGCCCGGGTCACGGCCTCGCGCAGGTCGGCCGGGATACGTGGGTGCGCACATAGCGGATGTGGCGCCGTTCCCGGCGTTTCATACAGTACGCGCAACTCGTCACGGATTTCCGCGCGTTCGCGTGCGAATGTCACATTCACGCCGGCGCCGGCCGCCACGTCCCCGAGAATGACATGCCGGTAGACGTTGCCATGGGTACCGAAAAAGCTCGGCGTGAAGCGGATTTTTGCCTTTTCCTGCAGCAGCGCGCGCATGTAGAGCGAGGCGGCAAACGCATTCGGGTCCGGGAAGGCGATGACCTTGCCATCCAGATCCTTGACGGACTGCACCGGGCTGTCGCGGCGCACCAGCAGCTGGCCGCTTAACAGGCGCGAGCCGTCTCGTACCAGCGGCAGGTAGCCTTGTGCCTTGCGCGCCATGAGAAAATGATACGGGTTCATGTAGGCAAAGTCGGCGCGCCCGTTGACCAGATCGGTTTCGAACTCATCGAAGGTGCGGTACACGCGCAGTTGCAGGTGCTGGCCGGTGGCACGCTGCAGCTGCTCCGCAAATGGCGCCCAGCGACGATAGGTTTCAGCCGGCGACGCCTGGGGCACCACGGCGAGCGTGTAGTTCGCGGCCTGGGTTAGGAATGAGGCGCCAAGCAGGGCAAGACTGCCGAACAGCCGGATGAGACAGGTGTGCCACAGACCCGCAACAGGGCGGTGTACCGGTTGTGCTGTCTCCATTTTCTAATTACTCGATTACCGAGTATGTCCCTTGGTTATTTTTGGACAGAACCTTATTTAAGTATCTAGCAAAGTCGGCAGGGAGAAGCCAGAAACGGTCGGCTGGATGTGGGAAAAATGCCAGAAATTGGCGCGCCCTAGAGGATTCGAACCTCTGACCTTTGGAATCGGAATCCAACGCTCTATCCAGCTGAGCTAAGGGCGCGTACCGGGCAAGGATACTCGCTGCCGGCTGGGGGCGTCCACCCGACAAGTGTTTTTCTGGTGAAATCGGGTATACTGCCGGCCGCGTGTTTCCCGGTCAGCCGCTCGGCGGCGGCGGAAAGCACCGAATTTCATTATTCAATCAGGAGACACTGACACATGACCGACCGTGCATTTCTGAAAACTTTTTCCGGCCTGCTGGCCGCGCTGGTGGCGTTGACCGTCATCATCTTCGTGGTAGCGCAGATGGTTAGTGGCTCCGGCAAGGCGAAGACCAAGGTTGTTGCGCAGGCCGATAGCGAGATCGCCGCGCGCATCAAGCCGGTGGGCGAGCTGGTTCTAGCCAGCGCTGCTGTTGTGGCGAATGGCGTGATCCCGACCGCTAAGGCTGCCGACGGCAAGGCCACCTACGACAAGGCCTGCATGGCCTGTCACGCCGCCGGTGTGGCCGGCGCGCCGAAGTTCGGTGACAAGGCCGACTGGGGTCCGCGCATCGCGCAAGGCAACGACACTCTCTACACCCACGCACTCAAGGGTTTCACGGGCAAGAAGGGCATGATGCCGGCCAAGGGCGGCAATGCCAGCCTGGCGGATGCCGATGTGAAGGCGGCGGTGGACTACATGGTGAGCCAGGGCAAGTAAGCGCCATCTCGCTTCATCATAAAAAAGCGGCCGCAAGGCCGCTTTTTTTGTCTCGCGTTTTATTTCGTACACTAACGGCCTCGATCGAGGCAACGATACTGGATGGCCTCGGACAGGTGTGTGCCACCGATCCGTTCCGCGCCCTCCAGGTCGGCAACCGTGCGTGCCACCTTCAGGATGCGGTGTGCGGCGCGCGCGCTCAGCGACAGGCGTTGCATGGCCAGCTCCAGCAGCCGGCGGTTGTCGGTATCGAGCGCGCATACCTGTTCGATTTGTTTTGAGCCCAGCCGAAAATTAGCCACACCGGAGCGTTGCTGCTGACGTTCGCGCGCCGCCTGCACACGTTCCCGCACCTGCGCCGAAGGTTCGCCGCCATCCTTGAACGGCCCGAACAGATCGGCATTCGGTACAGCCGGAACCTCGACGTGCAAGTCGATGCGGTCGAGCAGCGGGCCGGAGACGCGCGCGCGATAGCTGCGCACCTGGTCTGCCGTGCAGTGACAACGGCCGTTGGCATCGCCGAGATAACCGCAGGGACAGGGATTCATGGCCGCGACCAGCTGAAAGCGTGCCGGAAAATCCGCCTGGCGCGCGGCGCGCGAAATGGTGATCGCGCCGGATTCAAGCGGTTCGCGCAACACTTCCAGCACGCGCCGGTCGAATTCCGGCAGCTCATCCAGGAACAGCACGCCGTGATGCGCGAGCGAAATCTCGCCCGGCATCGGATTGCCGCCTCCGCCCACCAGCGCCACGCCGGAGGCGGTGTGATGCGGTGCGCGGAACGGGCGTTTCTTCCAGCGCGTCAGCGAAAATCCCTGGTGACTCACCGACTGCACGGCCGCGGCCTCAATTGCCTCGGCGTCGGTCATGCGCGGCAGGATGCCGGGCAATCGACTGGCGAGCATGGTCTTGCCGGTGCCGGGTGGGGCCGATGAGCAGCAAGCTGTGGCCGCCGGCCGCGGCGATTTCGAGCGCGCGCTTGGCGCTCTGCTGGCCGCGCACTTCGCGCAGGTCCGGACCGGTGTCTTCCGCTGGCAGCGCCGCAAGCGGGTGCGCCGGCAGCAACGCCGTGCCTTGCAAGTGAGCGGTGACGTCGAGCAGGTGGGTGGCGGCGTAAACACTGGCCCCGTCCGCCAGCACGGCTTCGTCGGCGTTGGCGGCCGGAAGTATCAACGCGCGCTGCGCGCTGCGCGCTGCGCGCTGCGAGCTGCGAGCTGCGAGCGTCGCGGTGAGTGCTCCACGCACGGCGCGCAACCGCCCGGTGAGCGCCAACTCGCCGATGAACTCGACATCATTCAGTGCCGTGACAGGGATCTGGCCGGAAGCGGCGAGAATGCCGAGCGCGATCGGCAAATCGAAACGACCGCCTTCCTTGGGCAGAT
>Ga0209253_10001135_pt1 | contig 23205 bp, 21 predicted proteins | sample FrelakmetBRP12BR_FD_187145 | JGI IMG/M metagenome (GOLD analysis project Ga0209253, IMG submission 187145) | Freshwater lake sediment microbial communities from the University of Notre Dame, USA, for methane emissions studies - BRP12 BR (SPAdes)... | ecosystem: Environmental > Aquatic >...
GCTCCTTGAGGATCTGCCCGCCTTCTTTAACATGACATCCGGTTCCATTGCACACGGTAACCGCATATTTTTTCAGCGGCTTTATACGAAAGGCGCTATAGGATGTGGCCAGTCGATACAGGTTGCTCAGGAATATGTCTTTCTTCTGGCTCACCAGTATGAGCGCTTCCTGCGGTAAGTAGCCGCACTTGGCCTGGATGGCATGAAGTATGGAGATGACTGTTTCCTGTCCGCCAGGATTGTTCTTAATAATCTCCTCCACCACATTCATGTCAATATCACCCATGGTGGAAAATGCTTTCAGAATATTACTCTTGAAAGGCTCCGGGACCATCTCGTGGACGATCTCTGTCACATGGCTCTCTGCAGCGGGACCGCCTTTTGCTTTCTGCTGGAGAACCTGCATCAGTTTTCCCCGGAAGACGCCGCGTAATGCTTCAGGAACTTCCTGAAGCATGCGTTCAAACATTGCTTCACTTTTCCCCTGCCACTCAGTTTTGGCAGGCGCTGCAGGGGCAGCTGGTGCCGGCTCCTTTTTTGCAGGTTTTTTCTTAAGACCAAGCACTTCCATAAGTGCGCTTTTCTGAGGCTCCGGCAGATCCTCCTGCACCATGGTGGCAACGATGTCCTGCGTAACCGCTTTACCGGCAGCCCTGCCGGCAAGTTTCTCCAGGAGCATCGGTTTTACTGCCTCTCTCATCGCCTCGGGTACAGCGCCCATAAGCTTCTCAAACATCTGTTTGCCGTCTGGCGACCATTTTATATCTGCCATTTTCCCGCTCCTTTCAGGCAATTAAGTAATCTGTGCAAATAAGTATGCTACCGCTGTTCTATGCTGGTTGCATCTTCTCGGTTAATTTTTTATAGTCACTCTCCACCGCAGCGCCCAGGTCTGCTATCTGTTGCTCAGAGATCTCGGCAAAGCGATACTGCGGTTTCAGGTAATCTGCCAGGGGTCGCGGCTTTGCGGTGGTAACGGTCATGTGATAGGCAGAGGCACTGCCCACTTCATACAGCGGGAAGGCCCTGCTTTCAACTGCCCAGCGGCCTATTTTCACGGTGAGTTCCGGATCAAACTGCCATGCAACCGGGCACGGGCAGAGTATGTGAAGGTAGGCTTTACCCTCGGCCTCCAGGCCCTTTTTAACTTTTTCATACAGATCAAAGGGATAGCTGGGACATGCAGTGGCTACATAGTGGAACCCCTCGGCTACGGCTATAGCAGGCATTGCTTTCTTTACTGCCTCCTCAAGACTGCCTCCTGCTTCATTGTCAAAGCAGATGATCAGTTCTCCGCCGGTTTTTTTTATCCGCAGCAAAGACGGCTCGCTGTTGCCCATGGGGGACTTATCAAACAGCCGGGCAAAAAGCTTCCCATCGCCGGCTTTCACCCACTCGGCCTTTTCTATCACTGCTTCGAGGGCCTTATAGGTCTGTCTGATAGCGAGCGCCAGGCCACAGCCAGAGCAGGCGATATTTTTTTCAGGGACAAAATATTCCTTAAAGGGCAAAAAGTTGGGGACAAAAAGACTGAACTTATCCATTATTAATCCTCCTTCACCATGCTGATGACACCAAACCAGCATTCGCGGTGACAAATGCCGCATCCTTTGCATTTGTCCGTGTCGGCCTCAAAAAAACCGTCTTCTGTTCTATAAATTGCGCCATCAGGGCAGTACACATAACACAGCCCGCACCGTACGCATTTGTCTTTATCCCATTCGGGGGTCGCTTCTCTCCTGGTTCCCGGCTTAAACGGCCGGCCCAACTCCTTATCGAGCAGCGAGCACTCTACCATGCTTTTTGTAAACTTAGCAGTTGATTCCAAGCGTAATCTCCTTTCCTTGTAATTTAAGGATGTATCCCTTCTGCAAGCGTCCTGACAGTATTCCCCAATTGCTTACAGCTCATCGGGGGCCTTCATGGGACAAACCTGCACGCAGGTCTTACACTCAAGGCACAGATCTACATCAATGAACGCCCGATCTTTCACAAAGCGAATTGCTGTCCGGGGACAAAGGTCAACACAGCCTCCGCAGCCAACACATTTTTCCCTGTCAACTTGTATCATGATATGCCTCCTTTAAATATAATCTTTGCTGTTACTCAATGTTTAATGTTTGTATGGGTTGCAAAGTTTTTGAGAAACCCCTCTACAAAAATATCGTTTATGGTTTCTATCAAATGATCAAGGCTGTACTTGCTCTCAAGGAGAATGTTTTCACTCCGATACAGGCTGAGCAGGCAAAAGCGAAACGAATTAAGCACTGCCAGCAGAAAGGAGGGGTCTTCATTTTTTATTTCACCTTTTGCTATGCCCTCCTGAATGATGGCGCGGATTTCGTCAAAAGCTTTTTTGTCTTTGGTATTAAAAATTGTGCGGAACTGGCTATACTCATCATGCAGTATATATTTCAGGAGCTTGCTTCGGGTTGTTAAGGTAAAGTTTGTTGTTATTATCTTTTTCAGCTTTTGGGGTGTTGGTTCATCTGCAGTAAACGCGTTATAGGTTTCCCGGGTTATGTGCTGGTATTCTTCCTCTAACAGGCAGGTAAATATATTTTCTTTCGTTTTAAATCCGCGATAAACCGTTGCCTGATTAACTCCTGCATGCCGTGCAATATCAGCGTACGTGGTCTTAAAATAGCCCTTCTGGGCAAAAAGTTCTTTTGCAGCGCTGAGGATTATTTCTTTTGTCTTATCTGAAACTTGCAAGCAAAAACCCATCTCTGACATATGTAATGCAGGTTTATTATGTGTTTTGCTTGCAATTGTCAAGAGGTTTTGTATGCTTTTTTTATAAAAAAACAAAAAAGGCAGACGCTTTCTGTCAGCATCCACCTTGATAATTTGGTAATGTAGCGTTAAATCTGTCCGTTCATACATTAGAATAGAAACAAATAAAGCAACCTTATAGCTACCGGCTACATGCTGAAAGCTCTTTTAGTCAACTCCCGCCTTCTCTTTCAGCAAAGCTGCCATGTCAGTACGCTCCCAGGTGAAGTCCTTATCCTCCCGCCCAAAATGCCCGTACGCTGCGGTCTTCTTGAATATCGGCCGCAATAAATTCAGGTGCTTTATGATTTGCGCCGGCCGAAAATCAAACACCTCATTCACTATCTCGGCTATCCTATCCGGTGGAATTTTACTCGTCCGGAAGGTATTGATCATTATCGACACCGGCTTTGCCACCCCGATACAGTATGCCACCTGCACCTCGCACTGCGTCGCCAGCCCCGCCGCCACTATGTTCTTGGCCGCGTAGCGCGCCATGTAGGAGGCCGACCGGTCCACCTTCGACGGGTCCTTCCCTGAAAATGCGCCTCCCCCGTGGCTCCCCTGCCCGCCGTACGTGTCGCAGATTATCTTCCGCCCCGTCAGCCCGCAGTCGCCCTTCGGTCCGCCGACCACAAACCGCCCCGTCGCATTGATGAAAAACTTCGTGTTCTTATCCATCATATTGCCAGGGATTACCTTCTTGATCACCTCTTCTATAATCCCTTCCCGCAGCCGCGCGTCCTTTACCTCCGGCGTGTGTTGCGACGCCACCACAACCGCATCCAACCGTATTGGTTTCCGGTTGTGATACTCTACCGTCACCTGCGTCTTGCCATCCGGCCGTAAAAAATCAAGAATTCCCTCTTTTCGCACCTGTGCCAGCCGCTTGCTCAGCTGGTGCGCGTAGTGTATCGACATCGGCATCAGTTCCGCCGTCTCCGTGCATGCGTACCCGAACATCAGGCCCTGATCACCTGCTCCCTGCTCATGCTCTTTTGTCGCGTTCACCCCCATGGCAATGTCAGGCGACTGCCGGTCTATCGAACTCATTACCGCGCACGTCTCCCAGTCAAACCCCATGGCCGAGTCATTATAGCCGATCCCCTTGATCGTCTCCCGCACGATGTCTGGCAAATGCACATAACAGTCGGTGGTGATCTCCCCCGCTATCATCGCCAGCCCCGTCGTCACCAGCGTCTCGCACGCCACCCGCGCCTTCTTGTCCTCTGCTATGATCGCATCCAGCACTGCATCAGATATCTGGTCTGCCACCTTGTCCGGATGTCCCTCTGTTACCGACTCTGAGGTAAATAAGTAGCTCGTCATTGACATGGATTATATGTCCTCCCTTATGAATCTATGAAAACATGCATTGTTAACGTTAGATTGTTCCTAATAAAAGAGTTTTATCTAAAAGTCAATGTATATTTAAACTGCGCTATCGTTGCGGCTTGGTGCCCCGGGCCCGGCACGGGGCTTACTGTTTCACTTGCAGGAACAGGTAAAGGCCCAGGGAGCCAAAGGCTACATTTGCCATCCATGCCGAAAGAAATGTGGGCAGGGACCCGTTTTTGCCAAGCGAGAGACAGAGGGCAAAAAATATCCAGTAGAAAAACCCAAAAAGAACACTTACCGTAATGCCCAGCGCCATTCCCCCGCTTCTGCCAATCATCAAAGCAAACGGAATCCCGAGCATAGCCATTATTATATTTATAAATGGGTAGGAAATCTTGGCCTGCATGTCCACTTCATACGGAGTAGTATCATATCCCTCCGCCCCTATTTTATTAATGTACGCCCTGATCTCACTAAAGCTCATTTCCTCGCTCAGCTTCTGCGACATTTTAAAATCATCGGGGGTTTCATGAATAGTAATGAGCCGTTCCTTGAAGGCCTCAGTCCGTATCTCCCCTTCGTTTTGAAAGGCCCGAACTACCCCGTCATGAAAAGTCCAGTCGCCATTCTGCTTCCACTCCCCCCATTTTGCATCAATGCGCTCCTGGAGGCGAAAATCCGGGGTGAAATAATATATCGTAATTCCCTGAATTCTGTTTTTGTCAGGATAAAATATTTCTATGTTGTAAATAGCATTCTGGCTGCGATACCAAAAATGGTCCCTGGCAAGCATATCAACGCTTTTTTTCTTTTTTATCTGTACATTTTTTATCTCTTTCATCTGCCGGTTGGTATACGGCAGAACATACTCCTGAAGCCAAAGCGAAAAGATCCAGGTAAATGCTGCAATAAAAACAAACACTTTAAAAACAGTAAAAAGGCTTATGCCGTGCGCCTTAAGTGCGGTTACTTCATTAAAGCGCGCAAACAGCCCTATGGTGATAAACGTGCACAGGAGCATTCCCAGCGGACATATTTGATAGATAATCAGCGGTATGCTGTATAAAAAATAGCGGATAACGGCAGCAAGCGAAGCCTTGTTCTTTATGAAGCTGTCTAAATTCTCAAATAAATCCACCAGCAGATAGAGGACCACAAAGGATGCCAGGCACAACGCAAAGATCTTGAGAAATTCTCGGGTGTAATACCGGGTAATAATTAACATGAGAACACAGCCTTGTTATGAACGCATTACTGTCGTTTGAACCGTTTCTTAAGGGTCGTACTCAGACGGTTTATTGTTTCATCTATCCAGTATAACCCCGGGATTGGTTTTTCCCTGCTCACCACAGAGATCAGATAGCAGCCCATAATTCCCAATACGACATTTGGCAGCCATATGCCCAGCGCCGGATAGAGGATGCCGCGCTTTGCCATTGTTTCCCCGAAATTCAGAAACACATAGTAAAGGAACAGGATTATGATGCACAGGACAAACCCGTACGACCGGGTCCCCTTTCTCCGATATGCACCAAACGGTATTCCCACCAGCCCCAGTACCACACAGGCAAAGGGAAAGGCAAACCGCTTGTGAATCTCTGTCTGGATCTTAATCGAAGACTTCTTTTCTTTGCTCCGGTCGGTTAAAAGCTTTAAAAGCGCCGCTATACTCTGTTCGCTGTATTTTACGTCCGTATCGTTTTCTGACTCCTCGTTGCTCAGTTGCAGGTTCATATCATAGGTCTTAAAGATTGCCTTCTGATACGCGAGCGAATCGTTTGCGGCACGATGAATACTTCCGTTAAAAAGCCGCAGGGTAACCTTCCTTTCATTTTGATCTGAGATAATCATCCCCTCTTCGCCAATAATTAAACTGGGGACTTCTGTCTCCCGCTTGTCTGAAATCACTATTCCCTGCATATGCTTCCCCTGGCCGGGGATTTCATTAATGTATATGATGAGGCCTTCAAAGTCATCATTAAATATCCGTTCCTGCAGGTTTGCTTCTGAGTGCCGCTTAGACAGGCTGAAGAGCTGATTCCTGAAGGCTCTGTTTCCCTGCGGGAGCAGCAATAACGACAACATATTGGTGAGCAAAAAGCCTGTTACACACAGGGCAATAAAGGGGGGTAGTATTTGATAAAGGCTTATTCCCGAGGCTTTCATGGCAATGAGCTCCCCATCCGCTGAAAGCCTGCCGAGCGTTATGAGAATTGCCAGAAGAACCGACATGGGAATGGTGAGCATAAAAAAAGAGGGGAGAAGATACGTTATGAGTTTAATAACCTCATCCAGACCCACCCCCTTATTCACCACCAAGTCCATAAGCTTGAGGATTCTGTTGGTGAGCAAAATAAAAGTAAAAATCAAAAGCCCCAGAATAAAGGGGCTCATAAGCTCTTTGGTAATATGGGTGTAGAGGGTTCTTTTGGGTATTGCTATCTGCATGTCATTCTTGCTGGATTAGAACGGTATCCCGCGGCCCTTCAATGGCCCCGTTACCTATTCAAAGAGGGGTTTCTTGTTTGAGCTCCCTGCTCATGAGGTCCTGGACTGCCTGTGGCGCTGGTTTATTCTCGTACAGCACCTGATAAACCACCTGCGTAATGGGCATAGCTACCTGACGGCTCTGGGCGAGGAAAAACGCTGAGCGGGTTGTGAAGACCCCTTCTGCTACTGCGTTCATCTCCTGTAAAATCCGTTCCTGAGCTTTTCCCTGGCCAATCTGAAAGCCCACACTATAGTTTCTGCTCATAGTGCTGGTACAGGTTAACACCAGATCGCCCAGGCCGGAAAGGCCGGAAAATGTTATCGGCTCCGCGCCCAGGGCAATACCAAGCCGCATCATTTCAGCAAGGCCCCTGGTAATGAGGGCTGCCCGGGTATTGCTCCCATAACCCAATCCATCTGCTATGCCGGTTGCGAGGGCAATAACATTTTTAAGTGCTCCGCCCAGTTCTACCCCGACAATATCCTGGCTGGTGTAGATTCTGAGCAGCGGCGTTGCCATAACCTCTTGTATGCTGGCTGCGCTTTCTCTATCCCGGGAAGCGACCACTACCGCCGTCGGGAGCTTTCTGCAGACCTCCAGGGCAAAACTGGGGCCGGAAAGAACAACAAATTTCCGGTCCCTAAAGGCCGGGTTTTGGTCTTCTGCAATTTCAGAAAGACGCTTTAACGATTCATTCTCTATCCCTTTAGAAGCGCTCACCTGTATCGCTTCGGTCGGAAAAAACGGAAGTGCTTCGCTAAACAGTTTGCGAAAGACCTGAGAGGGCGTTACCCAGAGGATGACGTGCTTGCCATAAACAGCCTCTTTCAGGCTCCGGGTGTAGCGCAGGGCGGCATTGAGCGTAATCCCGGGCAGGTACCTGGTATTGCAGCGCATGCATTTGAGTTTCTGTAAAAGCTCTTCCTCATACACCCACAGGGTAACTTCAAACCCCTTATCTGCCAGCAGATTGGCAAGCGTGGTGCCCCAGCTTCCTGCTCCGATGATGCCTATTTTATGTTCGCACATATTAAAAAAAGAGCTGTGAGTTGCTCAGGCTCGAACTCTTCTCAAGCATAATTCTTGGGTCGCTATTCTTCTTTTTCTGCAAGCCGGGCAACGCCCACAACTTTCTCGTCCTTGTCTATATTGATGAGGCGTACGCCCTGGGTGTTCCGGCCGATAACGGAAAGCTTGGAAACGGCAATTCTGATGATTTTTCCCGTGCTGGTAATCATCATCAAACTATCTTCGTTGGTTACCTGTTTAATGCCAACGACAGAGCCATTGCGTTCCGAGGTCTTGATGGTGATAATTCCCTTGCCGCCGCGTCCCTGTATTTTGTATTCTGAACTCCGGGTTCTTTTTCCGTAGCCATGTTCGGTGATGGTGAGAATCGTCGCATCACCGCTTAAAATCTCCATGCCAACCACTTCGTCATCCTTTGCCAGAGACATGCCGCGCACCCCGCGAGAAACCCTGCCCATGGATCTCACATCCTGCTCGTTAAATCGTATGGCAAGTCCATTCTTGGTGCCGAGAAATATTTCCTTATTGCCGTCGGTGAGCTTGGCATCAATTAAGCTGTCGCCCGGGTCGATGACGGTGGCTATAATGCCATCTGCGCGCGGATGGCTGTAGGCGCTCAGGTCGGTCTTCTTTACCACGCCTTTTTGGGTGGCCATTACCACATAGTTGCCTTCTTCAAACCCGCTTACCGGTAAAATTGCCGCCGGGCTTTCCCCGGGAGAAAGCTTGACCAGGTTTACAATTGCCTTACCGCGGGCAGCCCTCCCGGCCTCGGGTATTTCATAAACCTTAAGCCAGTAGACCCTACCCCTATTAGTACATATGAGCACGTAATCGTGCGTCGACGCCACAAACAGCGTTTCTACAAAATCCTCCTCTTTGGTGGTCATGCCGGTCACGCCCTTGCCGCCGCGGCCCTGTGTCCGGTACAGGCTGATGGCATTGCGCTTGATATAGCCGGTGTTGGAAACAGTGACCACCATTTGTTCTTCGACAATCAAATCTTCCAGGCGTATCTCTTCGGTCTTGTCGATAAGCTCTGTTCTGCGTGCATCGCCAAACTTTTCTTTAAGCGCTTTGAGCTCATCGCCTATAATCTCCAGCACCAGGCGCTCACTTTCCAGTATGTGCCGGAGCTGTTCCATAAGCTTAATGGTTTCAAGGTATTCCGCATTGATCTTTTCCCGCTCCAGCGCCGTGAGCCGCTGTAGCCGCATATCAAGGATTGCCTGCGCCTGGACATCTGAGAGCTTAAAGTCCTGCATAAGCCGTTCTTTCGCTTCAGCAGGAGACTGGGAGGAGCGAATCAGTTTTATGATTGCATCCAGATGGTCAATGGCAATCTTTAAGCCTTCCAGTATATGGGCGCGCTCTTCTGCCTTGCGCAAATCAAACTGCGTCCGGCGCGTGATTATCTCTTTGCGGAACTCTATAAAATGTTCCAGTATTTCTTTGAGCGTGAGGATCTGCGGCTGATTGTCAACGATGGCAAGCAGCATTATCCCAAACGAGGACTGCATCGGGGTCAATTTATACAGCTGGTTTAAGATGACGCTGCCAATCCCGTCTTTTTTCAGTTCAATCACTATGCGCACACCGTCACGATCTGACTCATCGCGCACATCCGCGATCCCCTCTATCTTTTTCTCCTGCACCAGCTCGGCAATCCGCTCAATGAGCCGCGCCTTGTTTACCTGAAACGGTATTTCAGAAATAACAATATCTTCCCGGTCTCCCTTTTTTCTCTTTTCAATAAAGGATCGGGCCCTGAGCTGAATGGTACCTCTTCCGGTTTCATAGGCATCTTTCAATCCCTCTTTGCCGTGCACGAATCCGCCGGTAGGAAAGTCCGGCCCCGGCAGAAGCTTCATAAGCTCTCTGATTGATATCTCCGGATTGTCTATGAGCGCGACCAGGGCATCCACAACCTCTCCCAGGTTGTGCGGCGGAATATTGGTCGCCATGCCAACAGCAATGCCAGCGCTTCCATTGATCAGCAGATTGGGGACTTTTGACGGAAGGATGACCGGCTCCTGAAGAGAGTTGTCATAGTTGCCGGTGAAGTTGACCGTCTCCTTGTCAATGTCTGCAAGCATCTCCGATGCAATACGCGCCAGCTTGATTTCGGTATAGCGCATGGCAGCAGGCGGATCACCGTCCATGGAGCCAAAATTTCCCTGGCCGTCCACGAGGGGATTTCTCAGGGAAAAATCCTGTGCCATTCTCACCGTGGCCTCATACACTGCCGAATCGCCGTGGGGATGATATTTACCTATGACATCTCCGACGAGTCGGGCTGATTTCTTATACTGTTTATTCCACTGCAGCCCCATATCGTCCATTGCATACAGGATTCGGCGCTGCACCGGTTTGAGGCCATCCCGCACATCTGGCAAGGCCCTGCCGATGATGACGCTCATGGCATAGTCCATATAGGACTTGCGCATTTCATCTTCAATGTTTACGGGAACAATGTTTGCTATTTTATCCATATTATAAAATATATTTATATTATTAATCTATGTTTAATTTATATATCAAGATTTTTAACATGTAATGCATTCTTATAAATAAAATCCCGGCGCGGCTCAACCTGATCTCCCATAAGAATAGTAAAAATTTCGTCTGCCTCCACCGCATCCTCAACTTTCACCTGGAGAAAGGTTCTTGATTCCGGGTTCATGGTTGTTTCCCACAGCTGTTCGGGATTCATTTCGCCAAGGCCCTTGTAGCGCTGTATTTCCTGGGCTTTTTGCCCCTGTTCCAGAATGTGATACAACAGCTCCGAAAGGGTCTGAACGGTTTTATTGCTGCCGCCTGATTCTATGGTAAAAGGAGGATTACCAATACTTTTAAGTCCTTGAGCCATTTTTTTCAGGCCCTCCAGATCCGGTGAAACAAGAAGCTCAAAATTAATAATCATCTCTTTTTCTTTGCCGTTTGTTTTAATGCGGCATTTAATGGCAAAGCTGTCATGTTCCGCGTCTTCTATAATCTCATACTCTGCCGGAGGGTTAAACGGATAGAAAAAACTTTTGTGCGTTTTAAACATGTTAATCAATGCTTCTACCTGTTTTTGATTCTTAAGCGTTGCCTTGTCGTAGCTCCCGTCACAGACCAGCGCGCTCAATATGTTCTTGTCAAGACTCCGTTTCTCAAGCTTTACCATATTGTTTTCAAACTGAATTGCCCTCTTCATGAGCTGCATAAGCTTTTGCCCGGCAAGAACGCCATTCTCTTCCCGGGTATAGACCTTTATGCCCTCCACGCCGCTTTCCAGAAGATAATTATTCATTTCAGTCTCGTTTTCAATATAGCGGGGTTTCTGTTTTCCCCTTTTTACCCGGAACAGGGGGGGCTGGGCAATATAGAGATAGCCCTTTTCTATCAATTCAGGCATTTGCCGGTAGAAAAAGGTCAGCAGCAGCGTCCGTATGTGTGACCCATCAACATCTGCATCAGTCATGATGACAATATGGTGATACCGCAGCTTGGCTATATTAAAATCTGTTTTCCCGATGCTGGTCCCCAGCGCAGTAATGATAGTTTTTATCTCTTCATTCTGCAGCATTTTGTCATAACGGGCTTTCTCCACGTTAAGGATTTTTCCCCGCAGCGGAAGTATTGCCTGATTTTTTCTATCACGTCCCTGCTTGGCAGAGCCCCCGGCGGAGTCGCCCTCAACCAGATACAGTTCAGAATAGGCCGGGTCACGCTCCTGGCAATCCGCGAGCTTTCCGGGGAGAGAGCCGCTATCCAGAGCTGATTTTCTTCTGGTAAGCTCTTTTGCCTTCCGGGCTGCCTCGCGCGCCCGCGCAGCATCAACTCCTTTTTCTAAAATTTTATTGGCTATTGCCGGGTGCTCTTCAAGGTATGCTCCCAGCTTTTCATTAACCAGCGCTTCCACAATGCCCTTTACTTCACTGTTGCCCAGTTTTGTTTTGGTCTGCCCTTCAAACTGCGGATCTGGTATTTTAGTGCTCACCACTGCGGTAAGCCCTTCTCTGATATCATCTCCATCGAGCGTGCCCTTGAAGCTCTTCATGAGGCGGGAATTGGCTGCATAGGCATTTACCGTTCTGGTCAGTGCCGATTTAAACCCGATGAGGTGCGTACCGCCCTCCTGGGTGTTAATATTATTGGCAAAGGTAAAAATATTTTCCGCATATCCGTCATTATGCTGCAGTGAAAGCTCTACCACTATGTTATCTTTTTCCCCGATAATATAGATGGGTTTAGGATACAGGGTTGTCTTGTTTTTATTGAGATACTCGACAAAAGAACTTATCCCGCCTTTATATTGAAATTCGTGTTTCTTTTCAGTCCGTTCATCTTCAATACTGATCAAGATCCCTTTATTAAGAAAGGCCAGCTCCCGCAGGCGGTTTGAAAGAATGTCGAAACTAAAATCAGCTGTTTCAAAAATAGTGGTATCCGGCGTAAATACTACTTTGGTGCCGGCCTTTGTGGTCTTCCCCACCACTTCAAGCGCCGCCAGGGCTTCTCCCCGCTCATAAGCCTGATAATAGACTTTTTTGTCACGCCAGATTTCCAGCTCCAGGCGCTCGGAAAGGGCGTTTACCACGGAAACGCCCACCCCGTGAAGACCTCCGGAAACTTTATAGGTGTTATGGTCAAACTTGCCGCCTGCATGCAGCGTAGTCATTACAACTTCGGCAGCTGAGCGCTTTTCTGTGGGATGCATATCAACAGGGATGCCGCGTCCATTATCGATGACCGTCACGCTGTTATCCAGATGAATAATAACTTCAATCCGGTCACAGAATCCGGCCAGTGCCTCGTCAATGCTGTTGTCCACCACCTCAAACACCAGGTGGTGCAGCCCCCGCGAGTCGGTGCTGCCAATATACATGGCGGGCCGCTTGCGCACCGCTTCAAAGCCCTCTAAAACCTTAATGCTGTCCGCCGTATACAGGTCTGAGGCTGCCTTCATGGTTTCTTCTGAGTTATTATTCAATCCGTCTTACCCTCCCTTATCCTCTATTGTCCCCGTATAAGCTCAAAAATCCTGTCAAGCTCATCTGGAGAATAAAATTCAATTATGAGTTTCCCGCCTTTTCCCCGGGTGGTTATAGCTACCTTTGTACCCAGTCGCTTGCGCAATTCTGCAAGGACGAACTCATGCTTATGACCCTGTTTCCCGGTGGGCCGTTCTTTAACCCCGCGTTTCATCCGTTTGACAAGATTTTCTGTTTGCCTGACAGAGAGGTTTCCCTTGAGCACACGGGCATGGGCCTCCTGTTGCTGGGCGGCTGAATCAAGCCCGAGGTAGGCCCTGGCGTGTCCCATGTTGATTTTATTCTGAATCAAATCATCTTTGATTTTTTTGTTCAGCTTAATGAGGCGCAGCGTATTGGTAATACTGGTTCTGCTTTTACCGACCCGCTTACCGATTTCCTCCTGGGTATAGCCAAACTGCTCTATCAGCTTTTGATAGGCCTCGGCCTCTTCCATAACATTGAGATCTTCTCGCTGGATATTTTCTATGAGTGAAAGCTCCAGGCGATGCTTTTCTTCGACTTCTTTTACTATTACCGGAACCTTATCAAGTCCTGCTTTTTGGGCCGCTCGCCAGCGCCGCTCACCGGCTATAAGCTCAAAACCGTCAACCCCTTTTTTAACCAGCAGGGGCTGAATGATGCCGTTTTCCCGTATGGAATTGGCCAGTTCTTCAATTTTTTCCTGGTCAAAGGTCCGCCGCGGCTGAAGCGGATTGGGCTGTATTTCATCAAGAGCAACCAGCAGCAGTCCCTCAGGCTTTCCAGGGCCACCTTCGCTCATGCCGGGAATGAGGGCTTCCAGCCCCCTTCCCAGGGCTTTTCTCTGCACCATGTTAATTCCTCTCGTTGTGGATAATACAGTTTGCCAGCTCCAGATACGTCTGCGCACCGGGGGAAGTTTTGTCATAGAAATAGACCGGCTTTCCATGGCTGGGTGCTTCTGCGAGACGCACGTTCCGGGGAATTATTACCCTGAATACCTTGCTGTAAAAATGCTCGTGTATTTCATTTGCCACCTGATGGGACAGACTGTTGCGCTTGTCAAACATGGTCAGCAGGATACCCTCAATAGCAAGCTGGGGATTTAAGCTGCTCTTTATAAGCCTGATGGTCGTTAATAGCTGGCTGAGGCCTTCGAGCGCATAATATTCACATTGCAGGGGGATAAGCACAGAATCTGCGGCGGTGAGAGAATTTACGGTTAATAAACCCAGCGAGGGAGGGCAATCAATTATGATAAAATCATACTGATTTCTTATCTGTTCAAGAGCATTGCGCAGCCTGTTTTCACGCATGGGCATATTTACCAGCTCTATTTCCGCTCCGATTAAATCAATGTTAGAACCAATAAAATCAAGGTTGGAAACCGCTGTCTTCTGGATAATGGCTGCCATATCCTTTTCCAGAACCAGGACATGGTAGATGTTTTCCCGCATCTGTTCTTTGCCGCAACCTATGCCGCTGCCCGCATTGCCCTGGGGATCAATATCAAGGAGGAGAATGTGTTTGCCCTTTAGCGCCAGAGAGGTGCCCAGATTTATGGCTGTTGTGGTCTTTCCCACCCCTCCTTTTTGGTTTGCTACACAGATTACTTTGCCGCTCATGGTTTTTGGGGATTTTCCTGTAAATGACTTTAAAAAAATAAGCTAAAATAGAAGGTTAATAGTGCTCAAAACTCGAGTTACCATATCATAAAAGCGCTGTCTTTGCAAAATAAAAACACTGCATTTTTATGCCAATGTTTCACGTGAAACATTTCTCTTAAATACTATAATGGTGCGTGTGCCGCCGCGAAAGGGCAGCACAAAATGTCTTTCTTCTGCTATTATGAGCTGCGCCTTTTTTATTTCCTGTTCTGCCTCCTTTAATTCCTGTTCTATGTCTTTTCCCTTCATGGCAATAATAATCCCCTCATCGGCAAGCAATGGCGTGCTTATCTTTAAAAACGTCTCTATGCTTGAGAATGCTCTGCTCACAATACACTCAAATCGTTCGCTAAAGCTCAGTGTTTCAGCACGCCCATGATAAACCTCGGCCGTCTTCAGGCCGAGAACGCGCACCGCCTGACGCAAAAAATTTGCCTTTTTACGCGCAGCCTCAATAAGGACCACCTTGAGAGCTGGCTGTACTATCGCTATCGGGATTCCGGGAAACCCGCCTCCAGAACCAATGTCAGCCAGGCGTCCGGAACCGGGAATGCTCCCTATAGCGCTTAAAGAATCTAAAAAATGTTTAATGATAGTGTCCCTGAGGCTGCTAATAGCAGTAATATTAGTGTAGCTGTTCCACTCCTGGAGTTCTCTCCAATACAGAAAAAAAAGCTCCACCTGCTCTTCAGACAGGGAGACATTGATGGCTGTGGCTCCTGTTTTAAGCAGGGAATGCCACTCTCCCTGAGGTGACAAATACTGCAGTCCTTTTCCTGTCATTGTCTGTTTTGTTGAAATTCTCGGTGCGTTGGCTGCTATATGCTGTATACTATGGGTACTTTATTAATACCAGTTTTTTGCGCATCCTGCTTGCACAAAAAAAGGCAAAAGCCTGTGTTGGCCTCTGCCCGTTATCTTTAACCTGCCCTTGATTAACAATGCTGCCCGATGCGGGGTATTACTGTAAAAGACCGTCCGCATATGTTTAATTTAAATTGTGCACCCCTGCGCTGCTGTTGCCTGCAGCCCTTATTGGGTCTTTTCAATCCTTATATTATCTGCACGATACAGATGCCCATATGATTCAAACAAGTATTCAACCAGGCTCTCCTGTTTTTCTTTTTCCATTTTATTAAACTGATCCCACATTCTCAGCGTGCTGCAGATATCCTCTCTTATTGCTTCATCGCTTATTGGTGCTGTTTTACTTAGCTGAGCCATTTCTATCCTTCCCTTGAATCCTGTTTTTGTCCGTTGTCGGGCAAGGCTCTCTTATATAGAGATACATTAATCATCTGCGTTGCAGATACCGTCTCATATAACGGCAGCTTCTTGACGCTGTGTTCCGGGTTTCCCGCTGAGGACCAAGTCTGTGCCCTGTACATGGTAACGCTTCAGGGGATACGACTTCCCCCGGTAGAAACCAGGTCCCTTGCAGGTGCTGGTTTCTTGCCCGGCAGAGGCGGTTTTTACCGCTATCTCATGGTTGCGCTTCTCAGGCCTGCTAATTCCTCTTTTCCTTGAGAACCAATCAACAGGTCATCTATTTTGGTTTTATCAAAGCGCCAGGAATTCCCCACTCTAAAGCCTGGAATAACCCCTTCCTTTGCATGCTTGTAAACGGTTAACACAGACATTTTAAGATAATGTGCAACTTCTTTTGGGGTCAGTATCTCGGGCATACTTTTTCCCTCCTTTTCATTTAATTAAATTAATTTTTCCTGATTTAATAAAATCCCCTGCCTAACTGTTTTTTGTCTTTTTAACCCTGCGGTTATTTTGCTGTTTACTAAATATAGTATGGTTTGTCAATAAAAAATACCATATGTTGTAAATTTAATTGTTGATCATGGTTTTGGAGGATGACGACGGTTGCCAGGGAACCGGGGGAGAGTCGTTGTGGGTGGTTTATTATTGGCTTTTGCTGCGTTAAAATCAGCCGGGGCTTATTACGTCTTCGTGAAGGGCTTCTATTTTTTCTTCTTCTACATTATTTTCATCCAGTATCTTTTTTGCTTCAAACTGTTCCATGCTTTTTTTAATCGTGGTAATTTTTTCTTCAAATGCATGCAGCTGTTCATCAAACTGGTCAAAGAGGTTCTCCAGTTCATCTGCTTTGCGTTGTTTCTTCAGTTTAGCTAATTCTGTTTTCCCGCTCATTGATTATTTCAAGAAACCGTGTTGGTGCGTTGTTGGTCAACCGCGTTGGGTACCTGCTGCCTGTGTTCATCAGCCCGAGCAGAACGTATGCCAGCGGCTCCTAATGTGCCTTTACCACAGCTTCTTCTCGACACGTATTAATTTTCCCCAGAAATTGTTCGATGTGTCCCGTGAACGGCTCTTTGGGCAGAAGATCTCCCGCGATAGCATACGCCTGGATTACCCTCATTACGGTTATCCATTCATCTGATCGGCCCTGTTGACATACTTCATAAATTGGACACAGGGTGCATTGATTAACGTATTCCGTGCAAAGAAAAATGGGCACTACTGCTGCCCGCAGTATATCCTGATAGTGGCTGATGAGAAAAGCTTTGTTTGAAAACTGCTTGATGCGGGCCCATTTTTCGATGGTAAGTTCCAGAGAATCCTCTCCGCCTCCATACCTTTTTTTCATCTCTTCAAAAGTCATTAAATTCATTCTGTATCCTTACCACTGCCGTACTGCATTGCTGACCATGGTGCCGTGCCGCCTTAGCGCCTGCCGGTCCTGTTACGGCTATCCATTACACGTCCCGCGCGCGCTCACTCTTAATTTGTTAACTAAAAAAACCCGCTCTGTCAATATCCCGCCTGCGACAAAAGCCCGGCCTTAACGCCGCTTCCCGCGCCGCAGCCTTGTTAAAGAGGCCTGCCGTGCTAATCAGAGAAGCTATATAACTGCCGCTCCGACGATAAGTTCATAGTCTTTTATGCAGTGCTTGCTGCCGTGCCTGATAATGTCAGCCCGCATCCCTATCAAGGGTGCTCGTTCGTTAAGATACATTTTTGTTATCTTCAATTTGCGGGAAGACGCCTGCGCTTGTCTTAACAACAGGTATCCCATGAGAATTTCAACACCCATATCCACTGCCGTCCGCGCATACAACTCAAGCAGCTGTGCGTCTTTTTTGCTGTTGAGCTGCTCAACTGAACGGGCAAGAATTTTTCTCCAGCGCTCAAGCTTTTTTACCAGGCTGGCCTGAGGGCGAGGAAATCCCTGCACGCTCAGGTCTGCAAAATATTTTTCCAGGGTGCCGCTGAGTATGCCCCTGAAAGCGCCCTGAACCTGCAGCTGCGACGTTCCCTCATAGATAGTGGTGATGCGGGCGTCGCGGTAATACCGCTCAACCGGGTAATCTCTCATATAGCCGCTTCCGCCCAGCACCTGCAGTGCATCCCGTGTTACCCAGACACTCATCTCGGAAGTATAGTACTTGGCCAGAGAGGTAAGCAGCATGGTAAGCCTTTCAAGCTGCTTTGCCTCCTTGCGCAGCTCTTTTTTGGTATTGTTATCAAGGTCTTCTGCTGCAAGCCGCTGCGCGGTCAGTTGCGAAAGATCAAGGATCCGGGCCGTTTCACCGGTAAGCGCCCGGGAGGCTTCAATTGCAATCTTCATGCTGGTGAGCATCTCTGCTACCGGCGGCAGAGTTTCGATTCTTCGTCCATACTGTTTTCTGCTGTGGGCAAAGCTGCGAGCTGCAGTAAATGCTGCCTGGGCAATGCCTACTGCCTGGGCTGCCGTTGCTACCCGCGCACCATTGAGAAGAGCCAGCACATAGGTAACAAGACCCCGTTGCCGCTCACCGATGAGAATGGCCCGGGTGCCGGTGAATTGCAGCTCACAGGTAGGGGATCCATGAATGCCGAGCTTATCCTCAAGCCGGCGTACAACTACGGTATCATCGCCTTCACACAGAAAAAGGCTTAATCCCAGGCCATCAATAGTGCCCGGCTCAGAGCGGGCAAGAACCAGAATAATGTCTGCGTTCCCGTTGGTTATAAAACGCTTAACGCCGGAGATCCTCCACGTGCCGTCAGCTGCCTGCTCTGCTTTTGCTTTAATGTTCTGCAGGTCGCTTCCTGCCTCTGCTTCAGTAAGCGCCATAGCGCCGGTGGCTGCGCCCGACGTAAGCAGGGGCAGATAACGGGCCTTTGTGCCTTCATCGCCAAATGTTTCAATAATAGCAGCAATGCCCTGCAGGCCAAAGATGTTCTGGATGCTGGCATCACCACAGGATATGATCTCGACCAGCATGGTGAATATAAAATTGGGCAGGTTCAGTCCGCCGTATTGCCGCGAGATGACGCAGCCCATAAGCTCTGCCTGCGAGAGTGCGCGCAGGCAGTCTTTAATGGGCTGGGAATAGGTGACTTTGCCCTGCGCTAAACTATTCGGTTCCCGGTCTATCCGCTCGCCGAGCGGTGCGATGGTATTGGCCGCAATATCGCCGGCGATGGTCAGAATTTTTCTGTAGCTGTCAAGCGCATCCTCAATATCTGCCGGGGCATAATCATACGTCTCTTTTTCCCTGAAGCCGCGCTCCTGCATCTCTATTATTCCGGCAAGATCGCTGCTGTCCAATATAAATTGCAGGTCCTCATTATCAGTAAAATAGTTCATGGCTCCCTACGGTCGCTGAGCTTTATATAATCGTATCAATGCCGGAATAACTTCTTGCAGGTCACCCACTATGCCATAGTGCGCAACGCTGAAAATCGGGGCTTCGGCATCGGTGTTAATGGCCAGTATTTTCCCGGATTCTTCCATGCCGGCCAAATGCTGTATCGTTCCAGAGATGCCGCAGGCAATATAGAGCTTTGGTCGTACCGTGGTTCCGGTCTGCCCGACCTGATGGTCGTGGTCTATGAAACCGGCATCTACTGCTGCCCGGGTTGCGCCAACTTCCGCTCCCAGCACCTGGGCCAGCTGGTAAATGAGGTGAAATTTCTCTTTGGTCCCGACGCCGGCTCCTCCGGAAACTATTATTTTAGCCTGTTTTAAATTAACTCTCCGCTCAGTTATCTGCTCGCCTATAATCCGGGGGAGGAGGTCTTCGCTGCTGACATTGGACGGGATAGTAATAATTTCAGCGGTGCCGCTGTTCTGCTGTTCGGGAAGCCGCATAATGCCCTCGCGAACCGTTGCCATCTGCGGCCGTGTTTCCGGATTGACGATAGTAGCGATGAGGTTCCCGCCCCAGGCCGGCCTGATCTGCAGCAGCAGATTGGCATGCTTCTGTTTCGTTTTGGGGTCAGCATAAGTGCCGATCCTGAGGTCAGTACAGTCTGCGGTCAGCCCGACGCCAAGGGCTGAGGCAAGCCGCGGAGCAAGGTCCCGGCCCTGGGGCGTTGCAGCAAGCAGAAAAATAGCGGGCTGGTACTGTTTAACCAGTCGGGTAATAGCCCGTGCCTGCGGGAGTGTGGTATACTGTTCAAACTGCGGGGCCTGCAGGAGATAGACCTTGTGCGCTCCGTAGCGTGACATGGTTTCAGCAACCTGCTGCACTTCATCTCCCAGAACCACCGCTGCAACCGGGACCGCCAACTGTTTGGCCAGGTCTTTTCCCTTGCTGAAAATTTCCAGTGATGCTTCTGCTATCTCTTGGCCCTGCCGCTGGATATATACCCAGACTTCGCCGTCTGTTTTCATGCTTTTTAAAATAATTTTATTTGGACGCTGATCTGCGCAGACAGTCGCTGCTTCTATAACCTTCTCGCCAACACCTGTCTGCTTCCCCAATCAATCAAACGTATGCTCCTGTATCAGCTCCTGCAACAACTGCGAGAGGCTCTCATCTGTTGCCGCATACTGTTTAATGTCTTTTGCCTTCAGTACTACTTTTTTAATCTTCTGTACTTTCGTTGGTGAGCCTTGAATCCCGCACCGGGAAAGATCGGCGCCTATCTGCTCTGCATTCCATTCTCGAATAAGCAGTCCCCGTTCTTTTAATGTCTGCGCCTCTTCGGGCGTTGCCTCTCCGAATGCTTTTACTTTTTTAAAGCGCATGATTTTTTTTGCTGACGGAGGCCGGGGTTTGCCGGCAGTGTCAACAACGGTGAGAACCGCAGGCAGGGGAACTTCTAAAAGCTCCTTACCCCTTTCTACCACTTTCCAGGCCGAGATTTTTCCGCTGTCAATTTGTACTATTTCTTCAACAGAGGTTATCTGCGGCAGCCCGAGCTTTTCCGCAACCTGGGGACCCACCTGTGCAGTATTCCCATCTATTGCCTGCCGACCGCATAAAATAATATCATAGTGCCCGGTCTTGCTGATGGCCCGGCTTAATATATAAGAGGTGGCAAGGGTATCAGAGCCGGCAAACTGACGGTCGGTTAAGAGAATTACTTCGTCTGCTCCCCGGTAGAGAGACTCTCTGAGCACCTCTGCTGCTGACGGAGGCCCCATGGTGATGACGGTAACTATTCCCCCGTAGCGCTCCCTGAGCTGTAATCCTGCTTCCAGGGCATGCAAATCTTCCGGATTAAAGATGGCCGGGAGTGCGCTTCTATTGAGGGTACCGTCCGGATTCATCGCCTTAGAAGAAATTGCTTTGGTATCCGGCACCTGCTTTACTAATACTATAATCCGATAGCTCATAAAGAAACAATAAGGGGCGGTTGGGTGCTGTGCTTACGCGCCGTTATTTGGAAGCGAAAAAGCCCGTCGGCACGGTATTGCTGTTTTCAGAATTGACATCAGGTGCTCTGGCACCTATAATTTTTTTATGTATACCACATTACCCGGCTATAAACAACTTCATGACGCGGGAATCCTGCGCGAGCGAGCTGAGCTGTTATGGAAGCTGTTTTCCTCATGCCGGCTCTGCCCCTGGCAATGCGGCGCTGACCGCACCAGCGGTCAGCTCGGAAGGTGTCAGGCACCCGGTGAATTAAAGGTCGCTAAAGCACTTGCTCATTTTGGTGAAGAGCCGGTTCTGTCGGGGACCCGGGGCGCGGGCACCATTTTTTTCAGCCACTGCCATCTCACGTGCTGCTTCTGTCAGAATTATCAGATCAGCCAGGAAGGTCTCGGTGAAAAGCTCACCGTTGAAGCGCTTGCGCAGAAGATGCTTTCCCTGCAGAAAGCGGGGTGCCACAATATCAGCCTCGTCTCGCCGACGCACTTCCTGCCGCACATCGTAGAGGCCCTCTGCATTGCAGCCGCTGAAGGGCTATCGCTTCCCCTGGTCTATAATTCAAACGGCTATGAATCACTTGAAACCCTGAAGCTGCTCTCGGGAGTCGTTGATATATATCTTCCTGACGCAAAATATGCTAATGATGCCCTGGCTAAAAAATATTCGCGGGCAAAAGATTACTCTCAAATTAACCTGGCCGCTCTGCGGGAAATGTATGCCCAGGTCGGCCCCCTGGTATTAGATGAACACGGCTTTGCCGTGCGCGGTCTTATCATCCGGCATTTGGTGCTGCCGGAAAATATCGCCGGCACTGAAGAGGTTCTGAAGAGAATTAAATCTCATCTTGGCTCTCATGTTCATATAAGCCTTATGTGCCAGTATCTGCCCGCGCATAAAGCTCACCAGCATAAAGAGCTGAGTAAAAGAACCTCTCCTGAGGAATATGACCGCGCCATTGAAACCCTGACAGCTCTGGGTTTTGAGAATGGCTGGCTGCAGGAGCATGAGAAGATTACCGGCGAGTTTCTGCCGGACTTTAAAAAAGGCGATGCATGGAATTAACTTCTTCTAAGAAAAACCGGGCCGTATATCTGGTGAGCCTGGGATGCGCAAAAAACCTGGTTGACAGCGAAGTCATCCAGGGAGTTCTGGTACAGGCCGGCCATGTGCTGACGCCGGACAGAAAAGCTGCAGACATTATTATAGTAAACACCTGCGCTTTTATTGAAGAGGCAACCAGGGAGGCCATAGAAACAATTCTATCGCTGGCCGAGGAAAAAAAACAGGGCGCCTGCCAATATCTCGTTGTGTGCGGCTGCCTTCCCCAGAGATATAAAGAGAGCCTTGTAAAGGTGCTGCCGGAAGTTGATCTTTTTATCGGCACCGGAGAATTTCAGCACATTGCCCGCCACATAAAAAAACTGGAAGCCGCGCAGCATAAAGCAAAAATTTTTACTGATCATGCAACGTATCTTTTAAACCCTGCAACGCCCCGCATTCTTGCAACGCCCCTCTACACCGCGTATGTAAAAATTGCCGAGGGCTGTTCTCACCACTGCACCTATTGCACTATTCCCAAAATCCGCGGGCCGTATGTAAGCCGCACGCCCCGCTCAATCGCCGCGGAAGTTAAAAACCTTGCGGCAATGGGCGTAAAGGAAATAAATCTCATTGCCCAGGACACAACCCGGTATGGTCTGGAGCGCGGGCAAAAAAATGATTTGGCCGCGCTGTTAAAAAAGCTGGTGCGCATTCCCGATATAACCTGGCTGCGCCTTCTGTACTGCCATCCCCTGACAATCACTGATGCATTAATTTCCCTGCTTGCAGCAGAACAGAAAATCTGCAGCTATCTCGATCTTCCCCTGCAGCACATAAGCGACCCGGTCCTGAAGCGCATGGGCCGGAGGATAACCGGGCAGCGCATTGAAAAGCTTCTCTACGCCCTGCGGGAGAAGGTGCCGATCCGGCGCCTGCAGTTCCTGTTGCGATGGGTGTTCATGCGCGTGGAGGCGCTGTTCAACACCGCCTTCGGCGACCGGCTCAATCCGCTCTACCACCTCGGCTCGATTGCCTTCATGCTGTTCTGGCTGGTCGCCGGGAGCGGACTGTATCTCTATGCGTTTTTCGAGACTGGCGTCGCCGGTGCTTACGCTTCGGTCGACGCGCTGACGCACGACCAGTGGTATGCCGGCGGCGTCATGCGCAGCGTGCATCGCTACGCCTCCGATGCGATGGTGCTGACGATGCTGCTGCACATGCTGCGCCACTTCGTGTTCGAT
>Ga0209253_10001136_pt1 | contig 23205 bp, 20 predicted proteins | sample FrelakmetBRP12BR_FD_187145 | JGI IMG/M metagenome (GOLD analysis project Ga0209253, IMG submission 187145) | Freshwater lake sediment microbial communities from the University of Notre Dame, USA, for methane emissions studies - BRP12 BR (SPAdes)... | ecosystem: Environmental > Aquatic >...
CCATTGCTGAGGGCACTGGGCATCGTCGGAATGGTTGCGGCGCTCGTCGCACCCGCGATCTCCTACGCCGCAGACGCGCCCCGCCGCCCGAACATCGTCGTCATCCTCGGCGACGACCTGGGCTTCTCCGACATGGGCGCGTTCGGCAGCGAGATCAAGACGCCGAACCTTGACGCTCTCGCGCACGAAGGCACGCGCTTCGCGAACTTCTATACGCACGCGAGCTGCTCGCCCACGCGATCCATACTGCTCACGGGGGTCGACACGCACCTCAACGGCCTGGGCAACATGGACGAATGGACCGCGCCCAACCAGTGGGGCGTGGACGGCTACGAGGGCTACCTCAACAACCGCGTGGCCACGCTGCCGCAGCTGCTCAAGGACGCCGGTTATCACACGTACATGGTTGGCAAGTGGCACCTGGGGAAGGCGCCCACGCAGATCCCGGCGGCGCGCGGATTCGAGCACGACTTCTCGTTGCTCGAAGGAGCAAGCAGCTACTGGGATGCGACGAATTTCACCGCAGCCTCACCGAAGTCGGTCTTCACCGAGGATGGGCGCTATCTGACGCGACTCCCGGCGAATTACTACGCAACGAAGACCTACACCGACAAGCTGATCGGATTCATCGACGCTAACCGCGGCGACGGCAAGCCCTTTTTCGCCTATGTCGCCCACCAGGCGCCACACGATCCGTATCAATTGCCGCGCGAATGGCGTTCCCGTCATGTCGGCGAGTACGACAAGGGCTGGGACGCTGTGCGGCAGGAACGCCTGAAGCGCCAGATCGAGCTTGGCATCATGCCCGCGGGCACGAAGCTCTCCGAGCGCATGTGGTTCATTCCCGACCCCATCGTGCTGGCACCTGCGACGCGGGCTGTCCTCGGTAAGAGGATGGAACTGTATGCAGGAATGGTTGAGAACCTCGACTTCCACATCGGACGGCTTATCGACCACCTCAAGGAGATCGGCGAGTACGAGAACACGGTCTTCCTCGTGTTCGGCGACAACGGCGCCGAGGGCACGGACCTCTTCAAGATGATTGCGGGTACTCCCGGCACGCGTGACTTCCTCTTTGCCGCGATCAACTGGTCACAGACGCATCCCAACGCATGGGGCGATCCGGGCTCGTACGTCGCGTACGGACCGATGTGGGCGCAGGTGTCGATGACGCCCTTCAGCCAATACAAGGGCTGGCTCGCGGAGGGCGGCATCCGGAACGCCCTCATCGTCAGCGGCCCAGCCGTCAAGCGGCCCAAAGGGAGCATCAACCACGGGTTCATGCATGTGGCCGACATCATGCCGACGCTGCTGGAAATTGCCGGCACGAGCTATCCGAAGTCCCGTGACGGACGCGCGACGCCTCCGCTCATGGGCACGTCCTGGGGCAAGGTGCTGGCGGGCCAGTCCGACTCGCCGCGGACCGAGCAGGACTACTTGGGCTGGGAGATCTTCGGCAACCGTGCAATTCGGCAGGGGGACTGGAAGCTCCGCTGGGAATACAAGCCGCTCGGAAAGGGCGACTGGGAACTGTTCAACCTCGCGGCTGACCCCGCTGAACGCAACGATCTCGCCGCCGAGCGCCCCGATAAGGTTAAGGCGCTCGTCGCCCTCTGGGACAGTTACGTCAAGACGAACAACGTGGTGCTGCCGAGTCGCTCACCGTTCGAGACATTGGAAGATCAGCTGCCGAAGCGTGTTACCGACGACCCGGGTTTCCCACCGCTGATCTACAAGCGCCAGTTCGTGCCGCCCGGCGACATGCTGGCCGATCCCAAGCCCTGAGCATTGCCGATCCGAAGATCAATGGAGAGACGGAGATTCCATGAGAAACATCGCAGAACTGATGAGACATGTTGTCCGGTTGCGTTTCCTTCCCGCAATGATTCTCGCCATGGGCGTGCTGAGTCCGCCGGAGGCTTCGGCTCAGGTTCCGGCGCGCTTCTACTGGAAGACGCTGGATGACGCAAATGCGGTGCCGCTCATCGTCAACTCGATCAGCGGCAACACGAACCCGTTCGATCCGGCGCTCGTCGTGGTGCCCGGCGCGAGCTTCGACGCCACGGTGGCGCTGACCGGCTACGCGCGCACGTTTTCGGTGTTCGACCGTTCGGCGATGGCGGCGATCCTCCTGCCGATGGGGCGCGTCTCGGGCGACGTCACCGTGGCGGGCAGGACGTTCAATCAATCGGCCGACGGGTTCGGCGATCCGATGCTCGAATTCGACATCAACATCCTCGGTCCGAAGGCGCAGAAGAACCTGGCCGACGTCCTGCGCTACGAGCCGGGATTCTCGGTCGACCTGCTCGCCGACCTGGCCCTGCCGATCGGCGAATACCACAACGACCAGCCGCTCAACCTGGGGCAGAACCGCTGGTACGGGCGCGTCGGCATGCCGGTCGTCTGGCAACTCGGGTCGTGGGTGCCGGGCCAGCGCACGACGCTGGAGTTCCTGCCAGCCGTGTGGCTTTTTGGAAACAACACCGATTACCTGGGGCAGACGCTGAAGACCGATCCCATGTTCCAGCTCGACGCGCACTTGACCCGGGACTTCACCGACCGCTTCTGGGGTTCGCTCGACGTCGCCTGGTACAACGGAGGCCAGGCGACCATCAACGGGGTCGCAGGAGAGAAGCTCAACAACGTCGGCGTCGGACTTACGCTCGGGTACCAGATCCACGAGAGCCTGAACCTGACCTTCGGCTACAAGTCGACCGTCAACGACAACGCCCCCGGAGACCTTCGGATGAACGGCTTCATGCTCTCACTCGTGTACGGTTGGCACCCGCTCCTTGAAGGCGCCCGTCGGCTGAAGAGCGGAGAGTAGCAAACCCCGTCGCCACCCGTCGTCGGCAGCTGCTCTTCGGGTTCTCGTAGGTCTGCTCAGGACCGAATGCGCCATCGAACGACTGCAATCGGCGACATCGCCGTGTGACTGGTTGTGGCCGGTGACCGCCACTGACCCGCGCCCGCTGAATGGCTGCTGCCCGTCTGAAGCCGACGCCGCGTCGGTGTAGGGCAATGTTGACTGATGGCCGAATCCGGCCGGTCGGGCGAACTCTACTCGCGATGGGTGACGTCCGTCTCGGTACCACGGGACTCCAGAATGTTCCGCCGGAAATAGCGGGCCAGTTGGGCCGCGCTATATTCCTGCGCGATGGCGTGTCGAACCACTGGTTATGAGCCAGTCATGGCCGCGAGGCGGCGTGGCCGGATGAGATGCGTGAAGCCGCGCGCGACGTATGGTCGATCCCACACCAGGGAGGGAGTCCGCGGCAGCCGTGCTGTGCGGACGCAATCGGCCCCCGCGCTCCCTAATCCTTCTCCTTGGGCAGATCGGCGCGAACGAGCTCCAGCGCCGCGCGCAGGAGGGCCTCGTAGCGCGCACGCTCGGCGGCGATCGTCGCGGGCGTCCACTCGTAGAATCCGCGCCCCGTCTTCATTCCGAGCTCGCCGCGAGCGACGTGCTCGCGCAGCACGCGTGCGGGCTCGGCGTTCGCGGCGAGCGTCGGATACATCGTGGCGGCCGCCGCGCAATGGATGTCCAGTCCCGCGTGATCGCGCTGCAGCACCGGTCCCGCCGCCAGGAAACGGAACCCGAACCCGAACCGCACCGCCGCATCGACGTCCGCCGGCGTGGCAATGCCCGCGTCGATCAGCGCAAATGCCTCGCGGGCGAGCGCGTGCTGCATGCGGTTGGCCAGGAACCCCGGCAGATCGCGCCGCACGAGCACCGGGACCTTGCCACTGTCGCGCATCAATTGCACGAGTGTCCGGGCCAGCGCGGCGTCGCTGGCGGCGCCGCACACGACTTCGACCAGCGGCACGAGGTGCGCCGGCATGAAGAAGTGGAGCCCGAACATCCGGCGCGCGGTCGGGAGATCCCCGGCAATCGCACTGATCGGGAAGCTCGAGCTGTTGCTCGTGAGAAGCGCGTCCGGTCGCGCGAGCCCCTCCATTGCGGCGAACACGCTGCGCTTGAGCGGCAACGCCTCGGGCACGCACTCGATCGCGATGTCGACCGCGTCCCAGGGCAGCGCGTCCTGCGCGACGTGGACGACCGGCGGCTGCGCCGGTTCCCCGGCCAGTTCGCGAGAGAGGCGCTCGCGCAGGGCAATGCGCCTGTGCGGATCGGTCTCGGCGATGTGCACGGCGCAATGCGCATGGGCGAACACGACGGCGATGTCGGCGCCCATCGTGCCGCCGCCGATGACAGCCACCGTGGTCATCGGTCCTCCGCCGGACCGGGTTCGCCACGGCGAATGCCGAGTTTCCGTCCGAGCAGCGCGGATGGCGGCAGCGCGGCGAGCGCCGACTGCATCGCGGCGAGATGCGCAACCACGTCGTCCGGAAAGGGCGCGCTCCTGCGCGTTGCCATGTCGACGTGCATCGCCAGGAGCTCGTTCGTCGCGGCGAGCCAGCCGCCTTGCGCGTGGGACATCTCGTGGAAATAGTGGATCCGCTTGTGATCGTGATCGACGAGGCGCGTGGCGATGCGCACTGCATCGCCGGCCCGCAGTTCGCGGAGGTAGTCGACGTTCATCCCGAGCGTGAACAGCGACCTGCGCTCCCGCTTCACGTAGTCCCAGCCGATGCCGAGCGCGTCGTAGAAGACGTCGGTCGCACGGTCGAACGCCAGCACGTAGTACGCGACGTTCATGTGGCCGTTCCCGTCGATCCACTCGGGCAGGATAGAGAGCCGGGTTTCGACGAGCGAGCGATTCGGCACGGGGTCAGGAGGGCAGGGAAGCCGCCGTGCGCGCCGCGAAAGGCAGCCTCACAGACCCCGGTGGGCCAGAGCGCCGGCGGCGAACAGCATTCCGAATGCGACTTCGAGCATGACGGCGCGAAAGAGCAGCGCGTTCTGCGCCAGACCATCGGGTGTACGGGCGAGGTCGCGGACGAGCCGTAGCGCCGAGGGCAAGACGACGAGCGGCAGCGCGAACCAGGCGCTCGCCATCGAGGCTGCGAGCACGGTGACCAGCGCAAACGGCAGGAGCTCGAGCGCCGCGAACAGCCGCAGCGCCGCCACGGCGCCGATCACGACCGGCAGCGTGCGCCGCCGGGTCGCGGCATCGTGCGCGCGGTCGCGGTAATTGTTGACGAGCAGGACCGCCGCCGCATGCGCGCCGATCGCGACGCCGGCGAGCCACGCCGCGGGTCCGAGCTGGCCGGCCTGCACGTAATACGAGCCGCAGACCGCCGTCAATCCGAAGAAGGCGAACACCGTGAGCTCGCCGAACGGCGTGTACGCGATCGGGCGTGGACCGCCCATGTAACCGTACGCGGCGAGCGTGGAGACGAGGCCGATCAGCAGGATGGGCCAGCCCCATTGCAGCAACAACGGCAGCGCGACGATCGCCGCGAGCGCGATCGTCGCGGCGATTGCCCGATTCACAGCGCTCGTGGACAGCCAGCCGTTGGCGGTGGCGCGGGGCAGGCCGACGCGCGCGCCCGTTTCGGCCCGCCGCTCGGTATAGCCGACGTCGTTCTGCAGGTTCGTCAGGACCTGCATCAGCACCGAAACCACGAATGCGATGAGCGCGGTCTCCGGACGGAACACCCCGGCCACCGACCACGCAAGGCTGGTGGCGACGATCACCGGGACCGTCGCGATCCACAGTGTCTTCGGGCGCAGCGCGATGCGCCAGGCCGCCCAGGAGCCGGGGCGGATCGTTGCGGTCGGGGTCTGCGTGGTCGTCGATGCGTGCATGCGAAGTCGACGTCGGCTCAAGCCGCGCGCGCGGCGCTCATCGCGACGACGAGATCGAACGCCTGCTGCAGGCCGTCGACGCGGGCGGTGCCCTTGCCGGCGATGTCGAACGCGGTGCCGCTGGCGCAGGTCGCGACGGGCACCGGCAGCCCCGCCAGCAGCGTGACGCCCTGCTCGAAGCCCATCAGCTTCATCGCGATCTGCCCCTGGTCATGGTACATCGTGACGACGGCGTCGAAGTCCCCGCGCCGCGCTGCGACGAACACCGTGTCGGCGGGGAAGGGCCCGCGCGCGTCGAGCCCTTCGGCGACGAGCGAGCGCACCGCGGGCAGGATGACGTCGATCTCCTCGCGGCCGAAGCTGCCGCCGTCGCCGGCGTGCGGATTGAGCCCCGCGACGGCGATGCGCGGGCGCGCAACGCCGGCGGCGCGCAGCGCGCGATCGATGATGCGCACCGCTTCGCGGACGCCGTCCGCGGTGACGGCGGCGGCGACGGCGGAGAGGGGGATGTGCGAGGTCACGCGCGACGTCCACAGCTTGCCGGTGATGTTGAACTCGGTGACGAACGCGGCGACGTCGAACCGGTGCTGCAGGAAGCGCATCTCGTCTTCCTCTGCCATGCCGGCGAGGCGCATCGCCTGCTTGTTGAGCGGCGCGAACAGGATGCCGTCGATGGCCCCGGCGCGGGCGGCGTCGGCGGCGGTCGCGAGGCTTGCGAGCACGGCACGGCCGGAAGCGGGCGTCGCGCGTCCCACCGCGAGCTCGTCGTCGGCGATCCAGTCGAAGGCAACGAGCGTCGGCCGGCCCCGCTCGAACGTGAGCGCGTCGACCTGCGCGACCCGCGCCGCGTCGAGCCTGACGCCGGCAGCTCGCTCTCCCAGCGCGAGCACCCGCGGATCGCCGAGGACGACGACGTCGGCGCGGCCGAAATTCCCCGGCCGCGCGAGCAGCTTGACCGCGAGCTCGGGCCCGACGCCGCCCGGATCGCCCAGCAGGACGCCGACGACGGGCCGGTCGCGGCGCGGACCGGCGGCGGGCGCCACCGTCACTCTTCCGCCTTGATGTTGGCGTCGCGGATCAGCTTGCCCATCCGCTCGTATTCGGCGCGGTTCATTTCCGCAAACTGCTCCGGCGTGAGCGCTCCGGGCTCGCCGCCCAGGCCGCGCAGCCGCGCCTGGACGTCGGGCATCAGCAGGATCCGCGTGAGCTCGGCCGCGAGGCGATCGACGATCGGCCTGGGGGTGCCTCCGGTCACGAGGAGCCCGTACCACGTGGTCATCTCGAAGCCGGGGAAGCCGGCCTCGGCGAGCGTCGGCACGTCGGGCAGCTCCGGCGAACGCTTCGGCGTCGTCACCGCGAGGGGGCGCAACTTGCCCGCCTTGATCTGCGGCATCGCCGAGGACGTCGTGTCCAGCATGATCTGCACGCGGCCCGTGATGAGGTCCGCGTGCGCCTGGCTGCTGCCCTTGTAGGGCACGTGCACGGCGGTGGTCCCCGTCAGCATCACGAACGCCTCGCCCGCGATGTGCTGGGTGCTGCCGACGCCGGACGACGCGTACTGGAACGTGTTCGGCTTCGCCTTCATGAGCGCGACCAGCTCCTTCACGTCCCTGGCCGGCACGCTCTCGCTGACGACGAGCACGTTGGGGACGGTGACGATGAGGCCGAGCGGCTGCAGGCCCTTCAGCGGGTCGTAGCCGAGCTTGAGGAGGTGGGGTGCGATCGCCTGGCCGGTGTTGGTCGCGGCGAGCAGCGTGTAGCCGTCCGGCGGCGCCTTGGCGGTCAGGTCGGCGGCGATGGTGTTCGACGCGCCGGGGCGGTTCTCGACGACGAACGACTGCTTGAACGCCTCGCTGAACTTCTCGGCGAGCATGCGCGCGATGATGTCGGTGCCGCCGCCGGGCGACGCGCCGACCATGATGCGGACCGGCCGCGTCGGGTAATTCTGCGCTGCCGCGGGCGCGGCGGCGAGCAATGCAGCCAGCGTCAGCAGCGCCAGGCGGGTGGCGGTCGATTGCATTTGGCTTTCCCTGAAATATTCGGCTGGAGTCGGCGGCTGTCGTGTCGCAGCCGGGTCGCCGCGCCCCGGCGTTTCCAGGCGGGCCCCGGGGGGATTATAGCCGCGGTGCGCGGCGGCTCGCCCGCGCCCGATCGGCACGCGGTCGCGGCACGGGCGGCCGACGGCCGCAGGAGCACGGCGACGACGCGCACTGCATTCGGTAAAATGGAAGGTGGAAGGGCGGTCGACGGACACCGGGGTCGATCGCGCGGAGCGGCGTTTCTCGACCGAACAACAAAGGAGCATGGCCATGGGACTTCTGGATTTCGTGAAGGATGCAGGCGAAAAGCTGTTCGGGATCGGCAAGGCGAAGGCCGCGATGCAGGAGGTTGCGGCGGCGCCCGCGGACGAGGCGAAGATCAAGGCCGCCAACGACGCGGCTGCCGACGCGATCCTCGATTACATCAAGGCGCAGAACCTCTCGGCGACCGGGCTCGTCGTCACCTTCGACGGGGCGAGCGCGAAGGCGAGCGTCTTCGGCGTGGCGCCCAATCAGGCGACGATGGAGAAGATCGTGCTCTGCTGCGGCAACGTCGCCGGCGTCGCTGCGGTCAACAACATGATGAGCGTGGACCAGAGCGAGCCGGAAGCGACGTATTACACGGTCGTCGCCGGCGACAACCTGTCGAAGATCTCCAAGGCGCAGTACGGCGATCCGAACAAGTACATGAAGATCTACGAGGCGAACACGCCGATGCTGAAGCACCCGGACAAGATCTACCCGGGACAGGTGCTGCGCATTCCTCCGCTCTAGGACGGCTTCCCCGCTCGCCGCTCGGCGAAGGCCGTCGTCAGAGGCGGCGTCTGGCGTGCGTGCGGGGAAACAGTCGATGATCTTCCAGGATCGCATCGACGCCGGCCGGCAGCTCGCCCGCGCGCTGGACGCCTGGCGCGGCAAGCGCCCGATCGTCTTCGCGATCCCGCGCGGGGCGGTCCCGATGGGCAAGGTCATCGCCGACGCCTTGGGCGGCGAGCTCGACGTCGTGCTGATACGCAAGCTGGGCGCGCCGGGCAATCCGGAATTCGCGATCGGCGCCGTCGACGAGACCGGCTGGAGCTACGTCGCCGACTACGCGGACAGCGCCGGCGCGACGCAGCGTTACGTCGAGGCCGCGATCGCGGCCGAGATGCAGACGATGCGCCGGCGGCGCGCGGAGTACACGCCGGTGCGCCCGCCGCTCGATCCTGCCGGGCGCATCGCGATCGTCGTCGACGACGGGCTCGCGACGGGGGCGACGATGATCGCCGCGCTGCACGCCTTGCGCGCCCGCGGTCCCGCACGTCTCGTCTGCGCGGTACCCGTGGCCTCCGCGGAAGCGCTTGCCAAGGTCGACGCGCTCGCCGACGACGTGGTCTGCCTCGACGCGCCCCCGTTCTTCCAGGCGGTGGGGCAGTTCTACCGCGATTTCCGGCAGGTCGACGACAGCGAGGTCGTCGCGCTGCTGCGCGCGGCCGGCCGGGCGGACACCACACCGCCCCCCGCCTAGCCTCCGCGCCGCGGCTCCCCGCCGCCTGCCGGGCTACTGCTTGCGCCAGTGCACGCGCACCGAGTACTCGTCGTGCCCGTAGGCGACGTCGAGGTGCCCCTTGTGCGCGTGGCGAACGGCCTCGCCGATGCGCTGCGGCAGGTGCACGTCGGTCGTCGTCACCACGACCTCGCCCGCGTTCTGCTCGATGCCGATGATCCGGTGCAGTGGATGCTCGGCGCTCTCGTGCTTTTCCACGTTCCGGGCGATCCGCACGAGCGCGTCGCGATCGCCTTCGACCCCGGCTCCCGAGAGCGTGACGTAACCGGCTGGCTGCTTGTCGCGAATCCGATGGCACGCCGGGCATTCCGCCTTGTACGCGCCGTCCGGCGCCGCGCCCCGGACCCAGCGGCCGTGCTGATAGACCGCGTGGCAACCGGTGCACACGGTGGGTTCGGAGTACTTCCCCTTGGCCTGATACGGATCGTGCCGAGGGTCGTCGTAGATGCGGTCGCGGTAGCGCTGTGTGCTGCCGTGGGGCGCCAGCGGCGAGGGTGTCGTCATGTGTCTGGTCATCGTGCCCCTTTCGAACGTTGGCCGCGAAGCGGGCCGATTTCAACTTATCACGGCGCGGTCTTCGCCATGTTGACCGTCCTCAAGCTACGGTGCTGCCCCGGGCGCCTCGTCATGCGCCCGCGGCATCCGCCCGCACGCACTTCGCGTAGAGGTCGGGCCGCGCGCCCCCGGGATCGTAGCGGGACTTGAGCGCTTCGTACGCGCCACGGTCGTATGCGGACCAGAATTCGTCCTCGGTGTAGAACGAGTCCGAATACAACGACTTGATTCCCCCGAGTTCCGCGACCTTGCGCTCGATCCGCCGGTTCAGGAAGCCCGCCGGCCGGACCTCCCGGCTCTTCACGACGTCCCAGAAGCCGAAGTTGACGTAGAGGGTCCCCGGCCGCAGCGGATACAGCGGGAAGCGGCGCCCGGGGTCGGGGCCGCGGATCGGACACAGCCACACCGGCAGGATGCCGACTTCCCGGTGCAGGAAGGCGAGGAACTCGGCGGCGCGGTCGAGCGGGATGTCGACGTCCTGGATCACCGGTTCCGGGTGCAGCCCGCGCAGGCGGTCGGCGAGCCGCGTGACGCCCCGGCGGCTGTTCCAGCGCATGAGCCGCTGGTACGTGATCGAATTGAGCCGGCTCCGTCCGAGCAGCCGGCGGACCAGCGGATGCTGCGCGCCGACGTTCTTCGAGCACCAGAACCAGTCGGTGTCCCAGCGCCACGCATAGTCCCGCGCGGTGAGGTAATCGACGCTGCGCTCGCGGATCGACCGGTAGTAGATGTGCTCGTACGTGTAGTCGCTCGCCCAGGGCGCGTCGTCGACGAAGCGGCCGAGCGTCAGGTACATCTCGCCCGGCGCGAACACCGTCCCGTCGAGGAAGTCGAGGCGCGCGTCCGCGCAATGCCGGGCCACGTCGGCGAAGCACGCGGCCGCATCGGCGTGCCGGACGTGCTCGAGCTGCACGTAGCGCTTGACCGGAACGGTTCGCGCGGTGACGGCGAGCGCGTAGCCCAGCGTCCCGTACGAGTTGGGAAAGCCGAAGAAGAGATCGCGGTGCTCGTTGTCGGGGGTGCAGCGGACGATGCGCCCGTCGGGCGTGAGGACCTCGAGCGCGGTGACCGTGTCGTGCACGAGCCCGTGCCGGAACGACGACGCCTCGATGCCGACGCCGGAGACGGCGCCGCCCAGCGTGATCGACTTCAGTTGCGGGACGACCGCCGGCAGCAGGCCGTGCGCGAGCGTCGCGTCGACGAGCGCGGCGTACGGAATCATGCCTTCCGCCTCGACGACGCCGGCATCGGCGTCGACCCGGATCACCCGGTCGAATCCGGCGAGGTCGATCCGCGGCCGCGACGGCCGCGCCCGGTCGCGGAACAGGTTGGACGTCGGCTTCGCGAGCCCGGCGCCCGCCGCGCCGCCGGCCGCGGCAAGCTCCGCGCGCAGTCGCGCGATCCTGTCGGCGTGCGTGGTCACGGCGGCGGTCGATACAGGAAGCCGCGGCTCATCGGGTAGCGGTTGCCGACGTTCCCCTTGCTGACCGTCACCTGGAACAGGTTGAGCTGGACGTCCTTTCCGCGGAAGACCTCGGCGCACGACCAAAGGTAGGTCCGCCAGATGCGGCGGAACCGCTCGTCGAAGCGCCGGGGATCGAGCGCGTGGATCGTCTCCCAGTTGCGGTCGAAGCGCTCGCCCCAGGCGTCGAGCGTCAGCGCGTAGTGCCGGCGCAGGTTCTCGACGTCGAGGATCTCGAGCCCGCAGCTTTCCATCGCCGCGAGCGCCTGGGAGAGGCTCGGGATCCAGCCGCCCGGAAAGATGTAGTTGCGGATGAAGAACTCGGTCTCGCGCACGCCGACGTGGCCGATGAAATGGATGACGCCGAGCGCGCCGGGTTTCATCGCTTCTGCGTGCGCGCGAACCACCGCGGGCAGCTGGTCGCGTCCGGCGTGCTCGAGCGTGCCGATCGACAGGAGCTTGTCGTACTGGCCGGGGATCTCGCGGAAGTCGGCCTCGACCACGTCGAGCTTGTCGGCGAGCCCGCGCCTCGCGATCTCCGCCCGCGTCTCGGCGACCTGCTCGGTGGTCGCGTTGACGCCGGTGCCGAGCGCGCCGTAGTGCTCCCACGCGTGGAAGAGGAGGCCGCCCCAGCCCGAGCCGACGTCGACGAACGTCTCGCCCGGCTGCAGCCGCACCTTGCGGCAGACGTGGTCCATCTTGTTGCGCTGCGCCTCCTCGAGCGTCGCCGTGCCCTCGCTCCAGTAGGCGCACGTGTACATCATCGCCGGCAGGTCGAGCCATTGCCGGTAGAACGCCTCGCCCAGACCGTAGTGGAAGCGCGCGTTGGCCTTCGCCTGCGGGATCGAGCGATTCGAGAAGCGCCACTCGTGCCACCGGTTGCGCAGCGCGACCAGCGGGTTCCCGATGCGGTCGTGGCCGCCGTCGATGCCGGCGCGAAAGGCGAGCGCGAGGTCGCCGTCGACGTCGAGGCTCCCGTCGAAATACGATTCGAGCAGGCCGACGTAGCCCAGCAGCAGCAGGCGCCTCTGCGCCCGCGATGACCTGAAAGTCATCGTGAACGCGGGATCCGCGTCGCCGTGACGAAAGACGGCCCCGCTCGCGAGAACGATGCGGAACGGGATGTCGGTGCCCGCGGCGATCGCCGCCAGCTCTCGCCCGAGCGCGCCGGAAGGCGCCGGCGCCGCGGCGGGTCCGGGTTCGGCCGGCGCGGCGGGGTGGTCGTTGCGCATCGGATGAGTCGTGATCTCGCGGGTGCGTCGTTCGCTGTCGCTTCGATTCTGAAGGCGAATCCGCGGCGGCGGTTGATCGGCGTCAAGTGCCGTCGACCCCGCGTTGGGTGCCGGCGGCGATCTGCGGTAACGTAGGGGGTGGCGCTGCGCTCATCCGACAGCGCCCCGGAGCTGCGATGACGACACCCCCCGAACCCGCTCCCCCCTCGGTCCCGCCCGGGACAGACCCGCTGCCCGGGTTGCCGCCGGGCGCGGTGCTCGCGCATTGCTGCGTTGCGATCGCTGTGGGGACCGATGGGCCGGTTGCGCCCGCCCGGACCGGCGGCGCGGGGCCGGGAGACGACGACGATGACGACGACGACGCGCCAGGCGGCGGAGGGAGCGGCAACATCGACCCGGACGACGACGAAGGGTACGACGACGACGACGAGGACGACGACGACGAAGAGACGCTGCAGTGTGCGGCTTTCGCGCGCCGTCGCGAAATCGCGCTGCGCCGCAGCATTCTGTGTTAGAATCCTTTTCGTGCGGCGACCTGCGCGTTACTTACGGTTGCCCGCCGCACGTGGCAAGCCCCAGGCAACCGGATCATCGGTTTCTAATCTCTCGGTTCATTCTCCTCGCGGTTCGGGTCTGAACGGCAGCATCCGGTTAGCGACGATGGCTTTGCAGTCTGTCGACCCGGTTGCGGCTGGTTGCGCGCGCCCCTTGCGTCTGCCCTGACGGCGATTCCCGCCTGCGGCGGGTGCGCGGCGCGGGCTCTCCCTTTCCGCCATTCCGGATTTTCTGGGCACGGGCCGCCGCCTTGGCGATCCCCGATTCCTGCCCGTGCCCGCCCGGCGCGCGTTGCGCGCGGATGGCTTGAAGGAGTACGCAATGACATTCGAACAACTCGATCTCGCGCCGCAGCTGCTGCAGACGCTGCAGGCTTGCGGCTACACCGAACCGACGCCCATCCAGGCGCAGGCGATTCCGCTGCTCCTCGCGGGCCGCGACCTCATCGGATCCGCGCAGACCGGCACCGGCAAGACCGCGGCCTTCGTGCTGCCCGCGCTGCAGCGTCTCGCGGCGTCGGGCACCCGCGCCGTCGCGGGTCGAAACGGGGTCGCCTCGCCGCGCATCCTCGTGCTGGCGCCGACGCGGGAGCTCGCGCAGCAGGTCGCCGAACAGGCGGTCCGCTACGGCGGCGGCCTCCGCGTCAACACCGTCTGCGTCTACGGCGGCGCGCCGTACCCGCCGCAGAACCGCGACCTCGCGCGCGGCGCCGACATCGTCGTCGCCACGCCGGGCCGGCTGATCGACCACCTCGAGCGCGGCCGCATCGACGTTTCGGCGCTGGAAATGCTGGTGCTGGACGAGGCCGACCGGATGCTCGACATGGGCTTCGTCGATGACGTCGAGCGCATCGCGCGGCTCACGCCGAAGACGCGGCAGACCGTGCTGTTCTCGGCGACCTTCGACGGCGCGATCGCGCGGTTGTCCGCGCGCCTGATGCGCGACGCGGTGCGCGTCGAGGTGAAGGGCGCCGACGCGGCGCCGCTCGCCATCGAGCAGCGCGTGCATTTCGCCGACGATCACTCGCACAAGCACCGGATCCTCGACCACCTGCTGTCGGACATCGCGATCACGCAGAGCATCGTCTTCATCGCGACGAAGCGCGACGCCGAGTCGCTCGCGCAGCGGTTGAAGGGCGAGGGCCACGCTGCCGCCGCGCTGCACGGCGACATGGACCAGCGCGAGCGCACGCGCACGCTGCAGGACATGCGGCGCGGGCGCGTGCGCACGCTGGTCGCCACCGACGTCGCGGCCCGGGGCATCGACGTCGCGGGCATCAGCCACGTCATCAACTTCGACCTGCCGCGGCAGGCCGGCGACTACGTGCACCGGATCGGCCGCACCGGCCGCGCCGGCGCGGCGGGCGTCGCCGTGTCGCTCGCGAACCACGCCGAGCGCGGAGCGCTGCGGCAGATCGAGCGCTTCACGGGCGCGGCGATCGCAGCGCACGTCATTCCGGGGCTCGAGCCGCGACGGCGCGAAGAGCGCGTCGCGCCGCGGAAGAGCTTCGGCAAGCCGGCGTTTCGCGATGCTCGCGCCGGAACGCCGCGCGGCCGCTCGGGCGCTCCGGCTCACGCCGGCGCAGGCCGGCGTCGCGACCGCCGCGAACGCGGCGGTTCGTGACAGTAGGCGCGCCAGGCATCGGGCACGGCGACGTCGCCCGGCACGAGATCGGCGAGACCCGCGCGCACGCGGGCGTCGATCTCGGGCGGCAGGGCACCCGGGTTGGGCCCGCAGAGCAGCTCCTTCGCGCGCTGCAGGGCCCGCGTGTGGGCGTCCAGGCCGCCTCGCCGGAGCCAGACTTCGCGCCGCTCCCGATCGGCGATCTCGGGCAGGAACGCCGCGCTGCGCATCCGCGCGAGCGTCTGCGGGTGACCGACGTACATGCCGCCGGGACCGGCGTCGCGGATCTCCGCGAGGCACTGCGCTAGGCTGGCGTTCGCCGTGTCCTGCTCCAGGCGCTTCAGCATCAGCGCGATCTCGTTGTCGATCACGAGCTGCCCGAAGTCGAAGGTCATCAGCGCGTCGAGCAGGCCCCCCATCACGACGAAGTCGATCCCCGCGGCGGCGGCGAGCGCCGGCGACATCGCCTTCTCGAAGCCCGCCTGGGCGTCGCCGATCTTGGCGTTGGTCAGCCCGAGATAGGCGCCGCTCGGCACGCCGTAGAAGCGCGCCATCTGCGCGAGCGCCATCGCCATGATGCCGGTCTCCGCGGCACCGGCCGCGTAGGCTCCGGTGCGCATGTCGGCGACCACGGGCAGGAAGTTGTAGATCAGCGGCGTGCCCGGCCGGGACATCTGCGCGAGCACCGCGGCACCGAGCCACTCGGCGTCGATCTGCGCCAGCATGCCCGGCATCGACAGCGGCGCGCTGATCCCGCCGATCGGCGCGATGGTGCCGTACGCCGGCAGCCCGCTCTCGGCGAAGTGCATCAGCATTTCGGTCGAATCGAAATCCATCGTCAGCGGCGAGACGATCGCGCAGTAGCCGAACGTGATGAACGGCCGCGCCCGGAAATCCCGCTCGCTTCCGGCGACCAGCGCGCCGAGCCGCACGACCTGCTCCGCCTCGCGGACGTCGATGACGGACGTGCGGACGGGCTTCCAGCACTGCTTCACCGCAGGATAGAAGCGCGAGAGGCTGAACTGGCCCGGTGGCGCGTCGTCGGCCGTCACCGACACGGAGAACACGTCGATGCCCGCGAGCTGCGTGACGAGATGGCCGATGCGGGCGATGTCGTCGGAGCGCGAGCGGCGCTCCTCGCCGGTGTCCGGGTCGAGCAGGTTCGGCGCCGAGCTCGCCGTGGCGACGACGAGGCCGTCCCCGGGGATCGTCTTCGAGTACGCTTCGTTTCGCGCGTGAAACGTGAAGCGGGGCGGGACGAGACGGCGGAATTCCTCGACCACCGCCCGCGGGAAGGTCACGATCTGGCGGTCGGCGTCGACCCGGCAGCCGTGCCGGCGGAAGCGCTCGCGCGCCTTCGCGCTGCGCACCAGCAGACCGACCTGGTCGAGCACCTCGAGCGCCGCCTCGTGCACGGCCGCGACCTGGTCCGGCGCCAGCAGCTCCGCATATCGCGCGATCATCGCTCCCGCTCCCGGACCGGACACCCCGGCCTCCAACGCTACCACTGCCACCCCCGCGGCTGTGCGCGCCCTCCCGAGCGGGACCGGCGGCCCTGCCCGCGCGCGGCGGGCGTCAGTCGGCGAGGCCGCCGAAGCGCCGGTAGAACCAGGGCAGCGCCGGCGGCAACGCGCCGTCGACCCCCTGCAGCGTGGCCGTCAGGTGCCGCTCGGCAGCGCGGTGCGTGAGCCGGTAGAAGTCGCGGCACAGCGCGTAGGCGGCCGCCCCGGGCCAGTCGAGCGGCAGCAGCGCCGCCGGCAGCTGCGGGTCGCGCAGCAGCACGCGGCGGTACTCGTGGATCAGCAGCGTGCGCACGGCGAAGCACTGGGCGGGGTCGTGCGCCGCATCGTCCTGGCGGAAGCGCTCGATGACGCTGCCGAAGCGCAGCAGGAAGCGGCGATAGTCCGCGGCGACGCCGGCCAGGTCCCAGGCGCGCGGCACCGTCGAGGCGAGCGTCTGCCCGCCCAGCGCGGCGTCGTCGTGCGCGCGGGCCACGACGATCCGGTCCGACAGCCTCAGCGCGGAAGCGATCCGCGGCACCGCCGACGGCGCCCGCGACGGCCGCGCGTAGACGCCGGCGGCGAACGTCCCGAATCCCTCCCACCCGAGCTCGGCGCCGAGCACGCGGCGCTGCGCCGCCGTCAGGCCGTCGGCGACGACGATCTCCCAGCCGTCGTCCCACTGCTCCACGGGCGGCGAGTAGATCCGCCGGTACGCCTGCTCGAACCGCCGCGCGCCGTCCCGCGTCAGCCGGTAGAGGCTGCGGCGGCCGATGGCCTTCGCGGTCAGCCAGCCCTCGCGGGCGAGCCGGAACACGCTGGTGCGCACCAGCCGCTCGTTGATCCCGAACGGCGCGAGCAGCAGGATGAGGCCTGCCAGCATCACGGCGCCCCCGTGCGGCGCGATCGAATCGCCCCAGACGGTGATGATGAGCGACGGCGCGCGCGGCGGCGACGACGCGAGCTCGTGCCGGATCCACCGGCGGACCTGCGGGCTGGGCCTGGCGGCGGAGGCGGGGACGGAGGCGGCGCGCACGGTCCGGAGGCGGACATCGGCCCGGCGGGGCCGGGCAACGTGATACAAACTTTACACCAGATGGGGAAGACGCGTATCGTTTCCTCCCTTGCCGGCGCACCCACCCCGGCGTTCGCGGGTCCGGCTTCGGCCGGATAGGGCGCCGCCTGAAGGCGGCCCCACGGGGAGGCACGAGGAGGATCGCATGTACGCGCAGATGGTCGACACCGGCGTGAAGGCGGTGAGGGCGGCCGCCGACATGTCGGCGGAGGAGCGGGCGTTCCAGGCGCGCATCGACGCCGACGTCAAGGTCGAGCCGAAGGAATGGATGCCGGAGGCGTACCGCAAGACGCTGATCCGGCAGATCTCGCAGCATGCGCATTCCGAGATCGTCGGCATGCTTCCCGAGGGCAACTGGATCACGCGCGCGCCGACGTTGAAGCGCAAGGCGATCCTGATGGCGAAGGTCCAGGACGAAGGCGGCCACGGACTCTACCTGTACGCGGCCGCCGAGACCCTCGGCGTCTCGCGCGACCAGATGATCGCCGACCTGCACGCCGGCCGCGCGAAGTACTCGTCGATCTTCAACTACCCGACGCTGACCTGGGCCGACATCGGCGCGATCGGGTGGCTCGTCGACGGCGCGGCGATCATGAACCAGATCCCGCTGTGCCGCTGCTCGTTCGGCCCGTACGCGCGGGCGATGGTCCGTATCTGCAAGGAAGAGAGCTTTCACCAGCGCCAGGGCTACGACATCATGCTGACGCTCGCCCGCGGCACGGCCGAGCAGAAGGCGATGGCGCAGGAGTCGCTGAACCGCTGGTGGTGGCCGTCGCTGATGATGTTCGGCCCGTCGGACGCGGAAAGCGTGCACAGCGCGCAGTCGGCGGCGTGGAAGATCAAGATCCTGTCGAACGACGAGCTGCGCCAGCGCTTCGTCGACCAGACGGTGCCGCAGGCCGACTTCCTCGGCATCACCGTGCCCGATCCGGACCTGAAGTGGAACGCCGAGCGCGGCCACTACGACTTCGGCGCGATCGACTGGGCCGAGTTCCAGAACGTGATCAAGGGCAACGGCCCCTGCAACCGCGACCGGCTGCGCACGCGCGTGAAGGCGTGGGAGGACGGCGCGTGGGTGCGCGAGGCGGCGATGGTGCACGCCGGGAAACGCGCGGCGCGAGCGGCGAAGCAGGCCGCATGACGAAGGGACGCGAAGGATGACATCCGAGTGGCCGTTGTGGGAGATCTTCATCCGGTCGCAGCATGGGCTCGCGCACAAGCACGTGGGCAGCCTGCACGCGCCGGACGCGGAGATGGCGATCAAGAACGCGCGCGACGTCTACACGCGGCGCAACGAGGGCGTGTCGATCTGGGCGGTGAGGTCGGCGGACATCGTCGCGTCGGCGCCCGGCGACCGCGAGCCGCTGTTCGAGCCGGCGAACAGCAAGGTCTACCGGCATCCGACGTTCTTCCCGATGCCCGACGAAGTCAAGCACATCTGAAGTCAAGCACATCCGACCTCCGGCTCCCCATGACCCGCGACGAGCAGCTGTTCCAGTACGTGCTTCGCCTGGGCGATTCGCCGCTGATCCTCGCGCAGCGCCTCGGCGAGTGGGTCGGCCGCGGGCCGGTGCTCGAGGAGGACATCGCGCAGACCAACGTCGGCCTCGATCTCCTCGGCCAGGCCCGGCTCTGGCTTTCCTACGCGGGCGAGGTCGAGGCGCGCTTCGCCGCGAAGGGCCGCGACGAGGACGAGCTCGCGTTCCTGCGCGACGGGGGAGAACTGCGCAACCTGCTCCTGGTCGAGCAGCCGAACGGCAGCTACGCGGAAACCACCGCGCGGCAGTTCCTGTTCGACACGTGGCATCTGCTGCTGCTGCGCGCGCTCGCGGGCTCGAGCGATGCGCGCATCGCGGGCATCGCCGCGAAGGGCGCCAAGGAAGTCGCCTATCACGTCGAGCGCTCGGGCGACTGGGTGATACGGCTGGGTGACGGCACCGAGGGGTCGCACGCGCGCATGCAGGCCGCGATCGACGACCTGTGGACGTACACGGGGGAGATGTTCGTGCCGGACGCGATGGAGCTCGCGCTCGTCGACGCCGGAATCGCCGCGGACGTACGCGCGCTCGCGGCGCCGTGGCGCGGGCACGTCGACGCGGTGCTAACGGAGGCGACGCTGCAGGCGCCTGCCGGCACGTTCATGCAGAAGGGCGGCAAGCAGGGCATGCACACCGAGCACCTCGGCCACCTGCTGGCCGAGATGCAGTTCCTGCAGCGCGCCTATCCGGGCGCCCGCTGGTGAGCGTCGCAACCGCGGCGCCGGGCGAATGCGCAGCCGTCGCGGCCGGCGGGGTGCACGCGCCGACGCAATCGCGACCGTCGATCGGCGCCCTCTGGCTCGCGCTCGGCGCGGTGCCGGACCCGGAGATTCCCGCGGTGTCGGTGGTCGAGCTCGGCATCGTGCGCGGGATCGAGTGGGACGCGGCGGACCCGGCGGCGCTCACCGTGGTCGTCACGCCGACCTACTCCGGCTGTCCCGCAACCGAGCTCATCACGAACTCGATCCGCGATGCGCTCGCCGCGGCCGGTGTCGCGCGAGTTCGCGTCGAGACGCGGCTCTTCCCGCCGTGGACGACGGACTGGATGGCGCCCGAGGCGCGGCGCAAGCTGCGCGACTTCGGCATCGCGCCGCCCGATGGCCGCCACTCCGCGGCGGCGGTGGCGCGGGTCGACGTCGCGGGCATCAGCCCGCTGCGGCGCGCCGCGGTTGCCGTCGCATGCCCGCGCTGCGGCTCGCTCCGGACGAATCTGCTCTCGCAGTTCGGCTCGACGGCGTGCAAGGCGCAGTACCGCTGCCTCGACTGCCTCGAGCCGTTCGACTACTTCAAGCCGCATTGATCATGGCATCGTCCCCTTGTTGCGCGTTGCGCATGCAGCGGAGCGCCAGGGTTCGCAGGCGGGCGCATGCCTCAACCTAAGCCCGCCGGCGAACCCTGGCGCTCCGCTGTGCCGCGTTGCGCGATGCCGCGCGGCGGCGCCGGGTGCAGGCCCGCAGCCTCACGAACCATCAACGCAGGCAAGCGAACGTGAGCAAATTCCACCGTCTGTCAGTCGCGAAGGTCGAGCGCGAGACGCGCGATGCGGTCGCGATCACGTTCGCCGTTCCGCCGGCGCTCGCGGGCGCGTTCCGCTACGCCGCGGGCCAGCACCTGACGTTGCGCGCGCAGATCGCCGGCCAGGACGTGCGCCGGTCCTATTCGATCTGCGCGGGCGAGCAGGAGGGCATCCTGCGGATCGCGGTCAAGCGCAACCCCGGCGGCGTGTTCTCGGAGTGGGCGAACGAGGCGCTGAAGGTCGGCGACGTCCTCGACGTGATGCCGCCGCTCGGGCACTTCAACGTGCCGCTCGCGCCGGATCACCGCGCGCACTACGTGGGCTTCGCCGCCGGCAGCGGGATCACGCCGTTGCTCTCGCTCGTCAAGACCACGCTCGCGGCCGAGCCGGCGAGCGAATTCACGCTGTTCTACGGCAATCGCGCCTCGGGCACGGTGATGTTCAGGGAGGAGCTCGCCGCCCTCAAGGACACGTACCTCACCCGGTTCAACCTGGTCCACGTGCTGTCGCGCGAGGCGCAGGACATCGAGCTCTTCCACGGGCGCATCGACCGGGCGAAGGCGGACGCGCTGCTCGCGCACTGGCTGGACCTCGATCGCGTCGATGCGGTGTTCATCTGCGGTCCCGACGGCATGATGCGGGCGGTTGCGGACGCGCTGCGCGCGCGCGGCTGCCCCGAAGCGAAGATCAGGATCGAGCGCTTCGCGACCAGCATTCCGCGGCATGAGCACAAGCCGGGGAAGGCACCGGAGCCCGGACACACGGAGTGCGAGGTGACGGTCGTGCTCGACGGCGCGACGAGGACGTTCACGCTGGAGAAGGGAAAGGAGTCGGTCCTCGAGGCCGGGCTCAAGGCCGGCATCGAGCTCCCGTACTCGTGCAAGGGCGGCGTCTGCTCGACCTGCCGCGCCAAGCTGACGGCGGGCGAGGTCGACATGGACGTCAACTTCGCGCTCGAGGACTACGAGGTCGCCCGCGGCTTCGTGCTCACCTGCCAGAGCTATCCGGTGACCGACAAGGTTTGCGTCGATTACGATCAGTCCGGCTGAAGCCGGACCCACGCCGGGTCGGGACGCGGTGCTGCCACCGACGCTGGCAGGAGCTCGTGGGGCCGCCTTCAGGCGGCGGAGCTGCCTCCGGCTGAAGCAGGGCCCGCGAGCGTGCTAGAGTTTGAAGGCCAACGAAGACGAAGGAGCCTCCGTGCCGCACCCGCTGTTCGACCGCCACGCTCCGACGCTGCAGCGCGCGCTCACCGCGATCGCCGAGCGCGGGTACTGGAGCCCCTATTCCGAAGCGCCGAGTCCGCGAATCTACGGCGAGGGCGCCGCCGAGGCCGGCAAGGCCGCGTTCGAAGCGCTGCGCGACAAGCCGTTCGCGCTCGACCAGCCGGGCACCGTGGGCGCCGTCGGCCACGAGGTGTCGCCTTACGGCTTCCCGCTGGGAATCACGTATCCGAAAGCCGACCTCGACCGGCTCTTCGCCGGGGTCGCGGCGGCGGAGCAGGGCTGGCGCAAGGCGGGACCCGAGGCGTGGGTCGGGGTGTGCGCGGAAATCCTCCAGCGGATCAACGAGCAGAGCTTTCTCTTCGCCCACGCCGTGATGCACACGACCGGGCAGGCGTTCATGATGGCGTTCCAGGCGGGCGGGCCGCACGCGCAGGACCGCGGGCTCGAGGCAGTCGCGTACGCGTGGGCGGAGATGAAGCGCATTCCGGCGAGCGCGATCTGGGAGAAGCCGCAGGGCAAGAGCGAGCCGCTGAAGATGGAGAAGCGGTATCGGATCGTGCCGCGCGGCGTCGGCCTCGTGATCGGCTGCTGCACGTTCCCGACGTGGAACGGCTTTCCGGGGCTGTTCGCCGATCTCGCGACCGGCAACGCCGTCGTCGTCAAGCCGCACCCGGCGGCGATCCTGCCGCTCGCCCTCACCGTGCGGATCGCGCGCGACGTGCTGCGCGAGGCGGGCTTCGCTCCGGACGTCGTCACGCTCGTCGCGCACGAGGCGGGCGACGACGTCGCGCAGCGGCTCGCGCTGCGGCCCGAAGTCCGGCTGATCGACTTCACCGGCAGCTCGGCGAACGGCAATTGGCTCGAGGCCAACGCGCGCCAGGCGCAGGTCTACACGGAGAAGTCGGGCGTCAACCAGATCGTCGTCGATTCGGCCGACGACTTCAAGGCGGTCGCCCGCAACGTCGCCTTCTCGCTGTCGCTGTACACCGGGCAGATGTGCACGGCGCCGCAGAACATCTACGTGCCGAAAGGCGGGATCGAGACCGCCGCCGGTCATCTCGCGTTCGACCGGGTTGCCGCCGGCATCGCGGAGGCCGTGCAGAAGCTTGTGGGCGATCCTGCCCGTGCCGTCGAGATCCTCGGCGCGGTCGTCAACGACGGCGTGCTGCAACGGCTCGAGCGGGCGCGCGGCCTGGGCCCGATCGTGCTCGACACGCAACCGATCGCGCACCCGCTCTACCCGCAGGCCAGGGTCCGCACGCCGCTCATCGTCCGGCTCGACGCCGCCGACCGCGACAGCTACCTGGCCGAGTGGTTCGGGCCGATCGCGTTCGTGATCGCCACCGACTCGACTGCGGCGAGCCTCGCGATCGCCCGCGACGCCGTGAAATCCCACGGTGCGCTGACGCTGTCGGTGTACTCGCGCGACAGCGGCGTCGTCGACCGCGCGATCGAGGTCGCGGAGGATGCCGGCGTCGCGCTGTCGATCAATCTCACCGGCGGCGTGTTCGTCAACCAGTCGGCCGCCTTCTCGGATTACCACGGCACCGGCGCCAATCCCGCCGCCAACGCGGCGCTGACCGACTCGGCCTTCGTCGCGTCGCGGTTCCGTGTCGTGCAGCACCG
>Ga0209253_10001137_pt1 | contig 23191 bp, 21 predicted proteins | sample FrelakmetBRP12BR_FD_187145 | JGI IMG/M metagenome (GOLD analysis project Ga0209253, IMG submission 187145) | Freshwater lake sediment microbial communities from the University of Notre Dame, USA, for methane emissions studies - BRP12 BR (SPAdes)... | ecosystem: Environmental > Aquatic >...
TCGATCGCCGAGGTCCCGCTCGTCGTCCTCAACGTGCAGCGGGTGGGTCCGTCCACCGGCATCCCGACCAAGACCGAGCAGGGCGACCTGCTGCAGGCCATCTTCGGCACGCACGGCGACGCGTCCAAGGTCGTGGTGTGCACCACCGACGTCGAGGACTGTTTCTGGGTCACAATCGATGCGTTCAACATCGCCGAGGAGTACCAGACGCCGGTGATGATCCTCTCGGACCAGTTCATCGGCCACCGGACCGATATCGTGCGCCTGTTCGACCTCGGCACGGTGCGCGTGGCCGAGCGGAAGAAGCCGACGGAGGCCGAGCTGGCGGCGGTGGACCATCGCCACGGGTTCCAGCGGTTCGCATACACGGAGGACGGCGTCAGCCCGATGTCGGTGCCGGGGATGCCCGGAGGCACGTACCTCAATTCGGGGCTCGAGCACGACATCGTGGGCGCGCCGGTTTCGGGCGTGACCGGCCACCAGAAGATGTCGGAGAAACGCTGGAAGAAGCTCGACACGGTGATCGAGCGCTACGGCCATCTCACGGTCGTCGCGGGGGATCCCGACGCGGAGCTGGGCATCATGGCGTGGGGCGCGTGCAAGGGCGCGGTGCTCGAGGCGGTGCAGGTGTTGTGCGCCGGCGGTGTGAAGGCGAAGGCCGTCGTGCCGCGGCTGCTGTGGCCGCTGCCGCTGGCGACGATCGAGCCCGAGCTCGAGGGGCTCAAGACGATCCACGTGATGGAGCTCTCGTACTCGGGCCAATTCTTCATGTTCCTCAAGAGCCAGCTGCGCGCCGACCTGGCGGGGCGGCTGGTGCGGCATTCCCGCGCCGGCGGGGCGCCGCTCGGCGTGGCGGAGATCCTGGAATGGGTGAACGCGCCCCTGCGGCGCGTGGCGGCGGATTAGGGAGGCGCGACGTATGGCACATCCTGCGGTGGCGAAGCTCTCGGTGAAGGACTACAAGGCGGACCTCAAGCCCGTCTGGTGTCCCGGGTGCGGGGACTTCGGCGTAGTGGCGTCGGTCTACCAGGCGCTCGCCAAGCTCAGCCTCGATCCCGACAACACCGTCCTCGTGAGCGGCATCGGATGCAGCTCGCGCCTCCCGGGCTACATCAACACCTACGGGTTCAACACCATCCACGGGCGGGCGCTGCCGGTGGCCACGGGCGTGAAGCTGGCCAACCCGGCGCTGACGGTGATCGTTGCGGGCGGCGACGGCGACGGCTTCGCGATCGGCACCAGCCACTTCGTGCACACGGCCCGCCGGAACGTGGACCTCACGTACGTGATGATGGACAACGGGATCTACGGGCTGACCAAGGGCCAGGTCTCGCCGACCTCGCCGCACGACCTGGTCACCAAGACCAGCGCGTACGGGAACATCGAGGCGCCGATGAACCCGGTGCTGATGGCGCTGTCCTGCGGCGCGACCTTCATCGCCCGCGCCTTCTCCGGCGACCCGAAGACCTCGCAGGAGATCATCGCCGCCGCCATCCAGCACAGAGGATTCAGCTTCGTGCACATGGTGTCGCCGTGCGTCACCTACCGCGGGAGGGAGCAGTTCGACATCGTCCGCGAGCGGATCCGCGCGCTCCCCGAGGGCCACGATCCGACGAACCGCGACGACGCGCGGCGGGTGGTGTTCGAGGACACGGAAACGGTCATCACCCTCGGGACCATCTATGTGGCCGAGCGGCCGACGCTCGCGGACGGTCTTGACCGTGCCCGCCGGAAGGCCTTGGCGCGGGGGCCGTTCTCCTACGACGACCTGATGCGTAGCTTCATCCCGGACGACGAGGCCGCCGCCGACCGCTAGCGGCGCGGCAGGCCGGTTGGCGCGGGAGGGCCAGCGGTCGGGGCCCTCTCGCCGTTCCGAGGGACCCCGTGCGGCGGGAGGCAGACGTGGGCGGAAAGGGCATCCGGGTACCCGGCGACAAGTCCATCACGCACCGCGCGCTGATGCTCGCCGCGCTCTCGTCGGGGCGCTGCTGCTTCCTCGGCGCTCTGGCGGCGGGAGACACCCGGGCCACCGCTGCGGCGCTCCGCGCGCTCGGCGTGACCGTCGGTCCGCTCGCCGAGGGGCGCGTGGTCCGGGTGACCGGCGGCGGGCTTCGCCCGTTCCGTGCCACCGATCGCGTCCTCGACTGCCGCAATTCCGGCACCACCGCGCGGCTCCTACTCGGACTCCTCGCCGGTCACCCCTTCGAGGCCACGCTCACGGGCGACCGCAGCCTGCGCCGCCGGCCGATGGCGCGCATCACGCAGCCGCTGCGCGGGATGGGCGCCGAGATCGCGGCCGGCGACGGCGAGCGCCTGCCCGTGCGCATCCACGGCGGAGTGCTGACGCCGCTGGTGTGGGAGAGCCCCGTGGCGAGCGCGCAAGTCAAGACCGCGCTCTTCTTCGCCGCTCTCGTGGGCGGCGTGCGGGTCAGCGTCACCGAGCCCTACCATTCGCGCGACCACGCGGAGCGGCTGCTGCGCGTCCTCGGCGTGCGCGTGGATTCCGACGGCGCCGCCACCACCGTCCATCCCGTCGAGTCGCTCCCGGCCTTCGACGGCGACATCCCCGGCGACTACTCCTCGGCGGCGTACCTGCTCGCCGCCGGCGTGCTCGCGGAGCGCGGCGAAGTGGTGGTCGAGGGGGTGGGCATCAATCCGACGCGCACCGGATTCGGCCGCGTGCTCGAGCGGATGGGGGCGCGCATCGAGGTGCAGGGTCGCTGGATGAGCCTGGGGGAGCCGGCCGCGACGCTTCTGGCGCGTCCGGCCTCCCTCACGGCCGTGGAGGTCCATCCCGAAGAGGTCCCGGGCCTCGTGGACGAGGTTCCGATGCTCGCGTGCCTCGCCGCGCGCGCCGAGGGCACGTCGGTCTTCCACGGCGTGGGCGAGCTCCGCGTCAAGGAGAGCGACCGGCTCGCCCTGGTGGCGAAGAACCTCGCCGCGCTCGGCGTGGACGCGCAGGCGGAGGACGACACGCTCTGGGTGACGGGGACGGACCGGCCGCTGTCGGGCCGCGTCGAGACCGCCGGCGACCACCGGCTCGCGATGGCGTTCGCAGTGTTGGCCGCAGCGCCCAAGGCGGCGGTCGTCCTCGACGACGTGCGATGTGTCGACGTCTCCTATCCCGGCTTCCTCGGCGACCTCGCGCGGGTGCGGGCCGGTGCGTAGGCGTCCCATCGTCGCCATCGACGGGCCGGCCGCGAGCGGCAAGAGCACCACGGCCCAGGCGGTGGCCCGGGAGCTGGGCTTCTGTCACGTGGACTCGGGCGCGGTCTACCGCGTGCTGACGCTCCTGGCCGGCGAGCGGCTCGGCCCGCCCGCGGCGTGGGACGCGGCGGCTATCGTCGCCGAGGGGCGCGCGAGGCGCCTGGCCGCGGCACCGCGCGGCACGACGCTGGAGATCACCGTCGGCGGGACGCCCGTCGGCGAGGCCATCCGGTCCGCAGCGGTGACAGCCGAGGTCTCGCGCGTGGCCGCGATGCCGGCGGTGCGCGACTTCGTGAACGAACTCCTGCGGGAGGCGGCGCGGGAGGGTGGTGTGGTGATGGACGGACGGGACATCGGCACCGTCGTCTTCCCGGACGCCGAGGTCAAGATCTTCCTCGTGGCCAACGCCGGGGAACGGGCGCGCCGGAGGCTCCTCGAGCGGGGTGCGGTGCCGGACGCCTGCGCGCTGCGCAGCGAGGCCGAAGCCCTCCTCGCCCGGGACGGCCGGGACGCCGGCCGGGAAGTCGCGCCACTGCGCCCCGCCCCCGACGCCGTGGCGCTCGACACGACCGGACTCTCCTTCGGCGAGCAGGTGCGGCGCGTCGTGGCGCTGGTCCGCGCCGGCTGGAGCGATCCGTCGCTTGACCGGCCTGATACGCGGGGGTAGGCTTAAAGGCTATCGTTGCCCGACTTCCCGGGCCACGGACGGTCCCTAACCCAGCGCCCGTGACGGGCGCACCGAGGTTCCGCTTCCCATGTCGACCCCAACCCAGGACGCGCCCGAGGATCTCGAGGGCCAGGCGTCCACCACCCCTCCGCCCGCCCCCAAGCTGAACGTCCGCGCCGACCTGTACGACGAGAGCTACTCGGACGAGAAGTACGAGCAGATGAAGGCGATGTACGAGGGTTCCGTCCAGCACATCCGGGAAGGCGAGATCGTCACCTCTCGCGTGCTGCGGGTGACGGAGAACGCCGTCATCCTCGACGTCGGCTTCAAGAGCGAAGGCGCGGTGCCGCTCGAGGAGTTCAAGGACCCGAAGTCCCTCAAGGAGGGTGACGAGGTCGAGGTCTTCCTCGAGAAACTCGAGGACGACGACGGCGCCGTGGTGCTCTCCAAGAAGAAGGCCGACTTCATGCGGGTGTGGGAGCAGATCCGCATCGCGCACGAGGGCGACCAGCCCGTCGAGGGCACGCTGGTCAAGAAGATCAAGGGCGGCGTGGTCGTGGACCTGATGGGCGTGGACGCGTTCCTGCCCGGGTCCCAGATCGCGCTCCGCCGAGTCCCGAACATCGACGAGCTGCTGGGCCAATCCTTCCACTTCAAGATCATCAAGCTCAACAAGCGCCGCCGCAACATCGTGGTGTCGCGCCGCGTGATCCTCGAGGCCGAGCGGGCCACGAAGCGCGAGCGCCTGATGAAGGAGTTGGAGGTCGGGCAGGTCCGGAAGGGCATCGTCAAGAACATCACCGACTTCGGCGCCTTCATCGACCTGGGCGGAGTGGACGGCCTGCTGCACATCACCGACATGTCGTACGGGCGCGTGTCGCACCCGTCGGAGATGGTGCACATCGGCCAGGAGCTCGAGGTCAAGATCCTCGACATCGACTGGGACCGGGAGCGCATCTCGCTCGGCCTCAAGCAGCTCCAGGCCTACCCGTGGACGAACGTCGCCGCCAAGTACCCGGTCGGCACGCGCGTGCAGGGCAAGGTCGTCTCCATCACGAACTACGGCGCGTTCATCGAGCTCGAGCCCGGCATCGAGGGACTGGTCCACATCTCCGAGATGTCGTGGACGCGGAACGTGCGGCACCCCTCGAAGCTCGTCTCCATCGGCGAGACCATCGACGCCGTCGTCCTCAAGGTGGACGAGAGCGAGGAGAAGATCTCGCTCGGCATGAAGCAGACGGAGCAGGACCCCTGGATGGCACTGCCGCTCAAGTACCCGATCGGCACGCGCATCACCGGCAAGGTCCGCAACCTCACGTCCTTCGGCGCCTTCGTGGAGATCGAGCCGGGCATCGACGGGCTCATCCACATCTCCGACATGTCGTGGACGAAGCGCGTCCAGCACCCCTCCGAGGTGGTGAAGAAGGGCGACACGGTCGATGTGGTCATCCTCAACATCGACCCGGACAACAAGCGCATCTCACTCGGCCTCAAGCAGGCGGAGGAGGATCCGTGGCTTCGCATCGGCGAGACGTATCCCGTCGGGCGCGAGATCCGCGGGTACGCCGTCCGGCTGATGGACAAGGGCGTCGTCGCGGACCTCGGCAGCGACCTCGAGGGTTTCGTGCCGATGAGCCAGCTCGGTGTCGAGAACATCTCGCAGCCGAGCGACGCGGTGAAGGAAGGGCAGGCGCTCGACCTCAAGGTGCTCGAGGTGGATCCCATCCACCACCGCATCGTGCTCGCCGTGGTCGGGTACCCGGACGTCCCGGGCATCGAGGTCCCCAAGCTCGAGGTGCCGGTGGACGATGGTGCGGCGCCGGCGGACGAGGGTGTTGCTCCGGCGGAAGTGCCGCCGGCGGACGCGAAGCACGCGGAGGACGAGTCCGAGACGCACGGCGAGTAGGCAGGACGCCGCGCGCGGCGCGGCAGCGGAACGGCACGGAGGCGCGGGGATGACTGCGCTCCCGTGTCGTTTCGCGTTTGCGGACCGCAGGGGGCGTGACCCGACGGGAGTGTGGCGATGAGTCTGCGTGAGAAGCTCGATCGGCTGGCCCGCCTGCGCGCGGAGGCTGAGGCGGGTGGCGGGGCCGTCCGCGTCGCGGCGCAGCACGCCAAGGGGAAGCTCACGGCCCGCGAGCGGCTCGACCTGCTGCTCGACGAGGGGAGCTTCGTCGAGCTGGATCGGTTCGTGGTGCACCGGTCGCACGATTTCGGCCTGGACGCGCAGCGCGTCCCGGGGGACGGCGTCGTCACCGGCTACGGGCGCGTCGAGGGCCGGGTGGTCTACGTCTTCTCGCAGGACTTCACGGTCTTCGGCGGCTCCCTCTCGGAGGCGCACGCCGAGAAGATCTGCAAGGTGATGGACCTCGCGATGCGCAACGGCGCGCCGGTGATCGGCCTCAACGACTCCGGCGGCGCGCGCATCCAGGAGGGGGTGGCCTCGCTCGGCGGTTACGCGGAAATCTTCCTCCGCAACACGCTGGCCTCGGGCGTGGTGCCCCAGATCAGCCTCATCCTCGGCCCGTGCGCCGGGGGGGCGGTGTACAGCCCCGCCATCACCGACTTCGTGATGATGGTGCGCGGCACCAGCTACATGTTCGTGACGGGTCCCAACGTCGTGAAGACGGTGACGCACGAGGACGTCACCTTCGAGGAGCTGGGCGGCGCCGACACGCACGCCGGCATATCGGGGGTCGCGCACTTCGCGGCGGCCAACGAGCCCGAGGCGCTCGCCGCGGCCCGGTCGCTGCTCGCTTACCTCCCGCAGAACAACCTCGAGGACCCGCCGCTGCGCCAGACCGCCGACCCGTGGGACCGGCGTGACAACGAGCTGCGCGACATCGTCCCGGACGAGCCGGCCAAGCCGTATGACATGAAGGAGGTCGTCCGGAGGGTCGTGGACGACGGCGTCTTCTTCGAGGTGCACCGCGACTACGCCGGGAACATCCTCACCGGCTTCGCGCACCTCGGCGGGCGCAGCGTGGGCATCGTCGCGAACCAGCCGGCGGTGCTGGCCGGGGTGCTCGACATCCACTCCTCGCTCAAGGGGGCGCGCTTCGTGCGGTTCTGCGACGCCTTCAACATCCCGCTGGTGGTCTTCGAGGACGTGCCGGGGTTCCTGCCGGGACTGGCGCAGGAGCACGGCGGCATCATCAAGCACGGCGCGAAGCTCCTCTACGCCTTCTGCGAGGCGACCGTCCCCAAGATCACCGTCATCACCCGGAAGGCGTACGGCGGGGCCTACGACGTGATGAACTCGAAGCACATCCGCGGCGACCTCAACGTGGCGTGGCCCACGGCCGAGATCGCGGTGATGGGGCCGAAGGGCGCGGTCGAGATCCTGTTCAAGAAGGACATCGAGAGCAGCCAGGACCCGGCGGCGGCGACCAGGCAGAAGGAGCAGGAGTACACCGAGAAGTTCGCCCATCCGTATATCGCGGCGGGGCGCGGCTACATCGACGACGTGATCGACCCGCGGGACACGCGTCCCCGGCTGATCGACGCGCTCGACGTGCTGCGCACCAAGCGCGACCGGAACCCGCCCAAGAAGCACGGCAACCTGCCGCTATGAGCGCACAGACGCACGGACGCACGGACGCACCGGCGCAGCACCGGGGCACCGACGCACCGGCCGTTCCGCACCGCCCCCTCAGGCGCGTGCTGATCGCCAACCGCGGCGAGATCGCGCTGCGGGTGATCCGGGCCTGCCGCGAGGAGGGCATCGAGTCGGTGGCGGTGTACTCCGAGCCCGACCGGCTCGCGATGCACGTGCGCGCCGCGGACCGGGCGATCTGGATCGGCCCGGCGCCGTCGGCGGAGTCGTACCTCCGCATCGACAAGCTCATCGACGCCGCGAAGCAGTCGGAGGCGGACGCCATTCACCCCGGCTACGGCTTCCTCTCCGAGCGCGCGGAGTTCGCGGCCGCGGTCGCCGACGCGGGCCTCACGTTCATCGGCCCGCCGGCCTCCGCCATCCAGGCGATGGGCGAGAAGACCGAGGCGCGGCGCCGGATGCGCGCGGCCGGCGTCCCGGTCCTCCCGGGCGTGGTCGAGCCCATCGCCACCGTCGAGGCGCTGACCGCCGCGGCGCGGGAGATCGGGTTCCCGGTGCTGCTCAAGGCGGCGTCCGGCGGCGGCGGGCGCGGGATGCGCGTCGTGCGGGCCGAGGCCGACCTGGCGGGTGCGTTCGCGGCCGCGCAGGGAGAGGCGCTCAAGGCTTTCGGCGACGGCCGCGTCTACGTCGAGCAGCTGCTCGAGCGGCCGCGCCACGTGGAGATCCAGGTCCTCGGCGACGCGCACGGCCGGGTGATCCACCTCGGCGAGCGCGAGTGCAGCGTCCAGCGCCGGCACCAGAAGCTCATCGAGGAGTCGCCGTCGGTGGCGGTCGACCCGGACCTCCGCGCCCGGATGGGCGCGGCGGCGGTGCGCGCGGCGTCGGCGGTCGGCTACCAGAGCGCCGGCACCTGCGAGTTCCTCCTCACCGCGGACGGCGCGTTCTACTTCCTCGAGATGAACACGCGGCTGCAGGTCGAGCACACCGTGACCGAGCTGGTGTACGGCGTCGACCTGGTGCGCCAGCAGTTCCGCGTCGCGCGCGGCGAGCCGATCGCGCTGCCGCCGTGGGCGGCCGACCCGCGCGGCTGGGCGATCGAGTGCCGCATCACGGCCGAAGACCCGTTCCTCGAGTTCCTGCCGGCAGGAGGCACCATCCAGTACCTGCGGGTGCCGAGCGGCCCGGGGGTTCGGTGGGACGGCTGGATCGAGGCCGGCACCGATGTGCCGCTGCACTACGACTCGCTGCTGGGGAAGCTGGTGGTGTGGGCCGGCTCGCGCGAGCGGGCGGTGGAGCGGATGGCGCGCGCGCTCGACGAGCTGATCGTCGTGGGCGTGCCGACGTCGCGCGAATTCCACCAGCGCGTGATGGCCGAGCCGTCGTTCCGGCGCGGCGCCATCGACATCGAGTACTGGGAGCGGGTGGGGCGCGGCCTGATGATGCGGGCGCCGGCGGCGAACCTCGTCGAGGCCGCGGCGATCGCCGCCACGCTCCTCGAGGAGGAGGACCGCGTCCACCGGGTGGCTCGCAGCACCGCCGCCGCGGCCTCCGCCGCGCAGTCGCCGTGGCTCGAGGCGGCGCGGCGCGAAGGGCGGAGGGAATGAGGAGCGTACCAGCGTACCAGCGCACCGATGAGGCCGCATCGTGGCTGACGTGACAGTCACCATCGAACGGCTCGCCGCCGGCGGCGACGGCGTCGGGCATCTCGAGGATGGCCTCACGGTCTTCGTGCCGCGGACCGCGCGCGGCGATCGGGTGCGGCTCGACGACGTCCGGCGCCACCGCCGGCACGCCTTCGCCCGCGCGGTGGAGATCGTGGAACCGGGGACCGGGCGGGTCGCGCCGCGCTGCGGCCACTTCGCCGGCGAGGGCTGCGGCGGGTGCCAGTGGCAGCACCTGTCGGCGGAGGAGCAGTCCGGCGCCAAGGCGCGCATCGTCGGCGACGCGCTGCGCCGCATCGGACGGCTCGACCTGCCCGACCCGGTGGTCACGCCGAGCCCGCGGGCCTTCGGCTACCGCGGGACGGTCACCCTGACGGTGCAGGGCGGCGGCGCGCGGCGCGTGGTGGGGCTGCACCGCGCAGCGGACGCGACGGTCTTCGCGCTGGATCGTTGCGAGATCGCGCGCGAACCGCTCAACGAGCTGTGGTCGGCGGTGCGCGGCTGGACGGGGGCGCTGCCTCGGGGAGACGATGTCCGGTTGGCCCTCCGGCTGGCTGGCGACGGCGGGCTGCACCTGATCGTGAAAGGCGGGGAGCGCGCGTGGGGCGGGGCCGCGGCGCTGGCCGGGGCGGCGGCGGCGAGCGGGCTGCATCCGACGGTCTGGTGGCAGCCGACGGGCGGTGCGGTGCGGCGGATGGCGGGGCCGGAGGCGGACGCGTCCGCGGTGGCGTTCGAGCAGGTGAACGCCGAGGTCGGGGGTGCGCTCCGCGACGCGGTCCTCGCCGCGGTTCCCGACTGCGCCGCCCGGGCGCTCGACCTCTACGCGGGCGCCGGCGAGGTGGGGCTCGCGCTGGCGTCGCGCGGCGTCGACGTGGTCACCGTCGAGGTGGAGACCCGCGTGGTGCGCTGGACGAAGGCACGCGCGGCGGCGCTGGGGCTGCGGCTCCGCGCGGTCGCGGCGAAAGTGGAGGACGTGGTGGTGGGCCTGCTGCCGGCCGACGCGATCGTGGCCAACCCGCCCCGGACCGGCCTCGAGGAGTCGGTGTGCGAGGCCCTGCGGGCGGCGCCGCCGAGGACGCTGGTGTACGTCTCTTGCGACCCCGCGACGCTGGCGCGCGACCTGGTGCGCCTCGGCGCGACGGCAGGACGGATCGTGGCGGTGCGGGCGTTCGACATGTTCCCGCAGACCAGCCACGTCGAGACGCTCGTGGTCCTGGATCGTGAGGAGGGACCGACGTGAAGTACTCGATCGAGATCGGCGGGCGGAAGCTCGCGGCGAGCATCACGGCCGACTCGGTGGAACTGGACGGGCGCGCTCACACGGCGCGGATGGGCGCGGTGGGCACGTCGCCGCTGCGCATCATGGTGCTCGACGGGCAGTCGTACGAGGTGGTGGCGGTCCCCGGGGGCGAGCGCGGGAGATGGCGCCTCGCGATGTGGGGCGAGCGCTTCGAGGTGGACGTCGTGGACGAACACCAGCATGCCATCCGCGCCATGCTCGGCCGCTCTGGGCCCTCGCCAGCGGGCGGCAAGATCAAGGCGCCGATGCCCGGACTCATCGTGCGCGTGCTGGTCGAGGAGGGGCAGGTGGTTCCCGCCGGCGCAGGCATCGTGGTCGTGGAAGCGATGAAGATGGAGAACGAACTGGCCGCGACCACCGGTGGCGTCGTGCAGAAGGTGCACGTCGTGCCCGGGGCGGCGGTGGACAAAGGGCAGGTGCTGGTGGAGATCCGGGGGGAGGAGGAATAGGGGCCGGGGGCCAGGGGCCAGTGCCCGGCACCTCGGTGATGCCTCTCCTCTGGCACCTCGGCGTCTGGCCCCTCGCCCCTGAGTTCCCCCTGGCGTCGGGCTCCTGTCATCTGCTTTCTTCTGCCCGTTGACGCTCCTCGCTGGCCCGGGTATTTTGGTAAGCTGTCTCAAGTTACGACCTTTGCTGAGGAAACGGCGCAAGCACGGTATGAAGACCTTCACCGCCACGCCTGACGACATCCAGCACATCTGGTTCCTGGTGGACGCCACGGGCGTGCCGCTCGGGCGCCTCGCGTCGCAGGTGGCGCAGGTCATACGGGGCAAGCACAAGCCCACGTTCACGCCGCACATGGACGTCGGGGACAACGTCATCATCGTCAATGCCGCCAAGGTGCGGCTGACGGGACGCAAGCTCGAGCAGAAGAAGTACTTCCGCCATTCGGGCTACATGGGGCACGAGAAGTTCACGCCGGTGAGCGCGGTGCTGGCCAAGAGGCCGGAGCTCGTGGTCGAGCGCGCCGTGTACGGGATGCTGCCGAAGTCCTCGCTCGCGAAGCAGGTCCTCCGGCACAAGCTCCGCGTCTATCCGGGCGCCGAGCACCCCCACGCCGCGCAGCAGCCCAAGGCACTCGCCGTGGTGGCCAAGAAGTCCAGGAGGTCCGCGTGATCGCCGATGTGCCGCTGGTGTTTCATGCCGTGGGGCGCCGCAAGACGAGTGTGGCGCGGGTGTACCTGAAGCCCGGTTCGGGGAAGTGGGAGGTCAACGGCCGCACGCTAGGCGATTTCTTCCCGCGGCCCTCGCTGGTCTCCCTGATCCAGCAGCCGTTCACCGCGACCGACACGCTCGGCGCCTTCGACGTGAAGGCGAACTGCACGGGCGGCGGCGTCACGGGGCAGGCGGGCGCGCTGCGGCTCGGGATCGCGCGGGCGCTGCTGCAGGTGGACGAACAGCACCGCAAGAAGCTGCGCGAACTGGGGCTCCTGACGCGGGACGCCCGCGCGGTCGAGCGCAAGAAGCCCGGCCAGCCCGGCGCCCGCAAGCGCTTCCAGTACAGCAAGCGGTAACCGTTCCTATCCCTCACACCGCTGGATCCCGGTCCGGGGTGTCCGCCGTGGGCGGATTCGGGCGGGAGGCGAAGGCGGTGGACGATCAACCCGACGGAGAGTCACGACCAGATGGCGCTGCCTGAGATCCAGTCCCTGTTGGAAGCCGGCGTGCACTTCGGGCACCAGACCCGCCGGTGGAATCCGAAGATGCGCCGCTTCATCTTCGCCGAGCGCAACGGCATCTATATCATCGACCTGGAGAAGACCCTCCACCAGCTGCGGCTCGCGCAGGACCTGATGCGCGAGGTGGTGCTGCGGGGAGAGGGAGTGCTCTACGTCTGCACGAAGAAGCAGCTCAAGGCGATCATCCAGGCCGAGGCCGATCGGGCGGGCGCCTTCTCGGTGACCGAGCGGTGGCTGGGCGGCACGCTGACGAACTTCCAGACGATCAAGAAGCAGATCCGCCGGCTGAAGGAGCTGGAGCAGGGCCAGCAGGAGGGCACCTTCGACTACTTCACGAAGAAGGAGAAGCTCCTCCTCGACCGCGAGCGGGTCAAGCTCGAGCGCAACCTGTCGGGCCTCAAGAACATGGGGCGCCTGCCGGGCGCGCTGTTCGTGGTGGACGCGAAGAAGGAGCGCATCGCCGTCGCCGAGGCCAACAAGCTCGGCATCCCGGTGGTGGCCATCGTGGACACCAACGCCGACCCCGACGTCATCACGGTGCCGATCGCAGGCAACGACGACGCGATCCGGTCGGTCTCGCTCATCGCCGGCGCCATCTCGGAGACGATCGTGGAGGCCCGGGCGATGCGGCCGGCCCGCGAGGAAGCGGAAGAGGGCGAGGGCGGCGCCTACTCGTCGGACGCCGGCCCGGTCGAGGGCGGCGAAGGCGGCGAGGGCGACAAGAAGAAGCGGCGGCCGCGCCGCAAGCGCCGGCCGAAGCCCGAGGCGATCGTGGCCCGCATCAAGACGGACGAGGGCTCCCCGGCGGCGGCGCCCGTGGCGGAGGACGCCGCCAGTTGACCGTGCGCCGGTCACCGGCCGCACCCGACGCCGCCGCCTGAGCCCGACCGGGCGGGCGGCGGTTTCGCAACACGACAACCCGAGGACGACGACCCACTGATGGCGAACATCTCCGCGAAGGACGTGGCCGAGCTCCGCAAGCGCACCGGGGCCGGCATGATGGATTGCAAGAAGGCGCTGGCGGAGAACGCCGGCGACTTCGACAAGGCGACCGAGTGGCTGCGCGCGCGCGGCATCGCCAGGTCGGAGAAGCGGGCGGACCGCGTCGCGAGCGAGGGCGTGATCGAGGCCTACATCCACCACAACGGCAAGGTCGCCGTACTGGTCGAGCTCAACTGCGAGACCGACTTCGTCGCGCGTACCGACGAGTTCCGCGGGCTCGCGAAGGACGTCGCGATGCACGTCGCCTTCGCCAACCCGCTCGCGGTGTCAACGGAGGATCTGCCCGCCGAGGTGGTCGAGCGGGAGCGCCGCATCTACTCCGAGCAGGTCGCGCAGGAGGGCAAGCCGGAGGCGGTGCGCGCGAAGATCGTCGAGGGAAAGCTGAGGAAGTTCTACGCCGAATCGGTCCTGCTCGAGCAGCCGTGGGTGAAGGACGACAAGCAGACCATCGGTGACCTCGTGAAGGCGGTGTCCGGCAAGCTGGGGGAGAAGGTCGTCCTGCGCCGGTTCATCCGGCTGCAACTGGGGGAGGCCGTGTGACGGCGCTCGCCTACCAGCGCGCGCTCCTCAAGCTCTCCGGCGAAGCGCTGGCGGGCGAGCGCGGGTTCGGTCTCGACTACGGCGTCGTCGAGCGGCTCGCCGACGAGGTCCAGTCGGTCCGCGCGCTCGGCGCCGACCTCGGGCTGGTGATCGGCGGCGGCAACATCATCCGCGGCACCGTGGCCGCCAAGCAGGGCATCGACCGGGTCTCCGCCGACTACATGGGGATGCTGGCGACCGTGATCAACGCCCTCGCCCTGCAGGACGTGCTGGAACGGAAGGGTGTGGACACACGGGTCATGACGGCGATCCGGATGGAGGCCCTCGCGGAGCCCTACATCCGGCGGCGCGCCATCCGTCACCTGGAGAAGGGCCGGGTCGTGATCTTCGCCGGCGGCACCGGTAACCCGTACTTCTCCACCGATACGGCCGCCGTGCTCCGCGCCCTCGAGATCGAGGCGCAGGCGCTCCTCAAGGCCACGAACGTCGACGGCGTCTACACCGCCGACCCGAAGAAGGACCCGAAGGCCGAGTTCCTCCCCGAGATCGCCTACCACGACGCGATGGTGCGCGGCCTCGGGGTGATGGACGCCAACGCCTTCGGACTGTGCAAGGACAACAAGCTCCCCATCCTCGTGTTCAACATCAACACGCCGGGAGCGATCGCCCGCGTCCTCCGGGGCGAGCGGCTCGGCACCATCGTGCGATGACCACGACCAAAGACCCCCTGGGCGACATCCTCAAGCAGGCACGCGCCCACATGGACAAGGCGATCGAGATCTCGCGCCACGAGTTCTCGACGATCCGCTCCAACAAGGCCACCACCTCGCTGCTCGACCTCGTCCGCGTCCACGCGTACGGCAGCGAGATGCCGCTGAACCAGGTCGCCTCGGTGGCGGCCCCGGAGGCGCGGCTCCTCACGGTCACGCCGTGGGACAAGTCGCTGATCCAGCCCATCGAGAAGGGCATCCGGGAGTCTGACCTCGGGCTCAACCCCGTCACGCAGGGCGGAGTGATCCGCGTGCCGCTGCCGGCGCTCACCGAGGAGCGACGCAAGGAGCTGGTGAAGGTCGTCCACAAGCTGGCCGAGGAAGGCCGCGTGTCCATCCGGCACGCGCGGCACGAGGCCAAGGAGGCGGTCAAGAAGACCGAGCACGTCTCCGAGGACGACCAGCACCACGCCGAGCAGCAGGTCCAGAAGCTGACCGACGAGAGGATCAAGCACCTGGACGAGGTGGTCGCGGCGAAGGAGAAGGAGATCATGGAGGTGTGACGACGGACGCCGGCGACCTCCTCGAGCGCCTCCGGGCGGGCGGCCCGGTCCCGCGGCACGTGGCCATCATCATGGATGGCAACGGCCGCTGGGCCCGCGAGCGCCACCTGCCGCGGCCCCTCGGCCACCGCGAGGGGATGAAAGCGGTGCGCGAAACGGTCGAAGGCGCGATCGAGGCGGGCCTCGAGGTGCTCACCCTCTTCGCGTTCTCAGAGGAGAACTGGAACCGACCGCTCGCCGAGATCGGCGCGCTGATGGGGCTCCTCGAGGAGTACATCGCCCGCGAGACCGAGGAACTGCGGGCGAACGGTGTCGAGGTGCACGTCCTCGGCGACCTCGCGCGGCTCAAGCCGTCTGCCCGCGAGGCCGTTGACCGGCTGATCGACGCCACCCGCGGCGGCACGAAGCTCCACCTCAACCTCGCCATCTCCTACTCGAGCCGCGCCGAGATGGCGCGCGCCGCGAGGCGCCTGGCAGAGGACGTCGTGCAGGGACGGCTCGCCCTCGAGGATGTGGACGAGGAGGCGTTCGCGCTCCGGCTGTACACCGCGGGGATCCCCGACCCGGACCTCCTGGTGCGGACTTCGGGCGAGCTGCGCGTGTCCAACTTCCTCCTCTGGCAGATCGCCTACACCGAGTTGTTCATCACCCCGGTGCTGTGGCCGGACTTCACCCGGCAGCACCTCTTCGAAGCGATCATTTCCTACCAGGGGCGCCAGCGCCGGTTCGGTCGCGTCACGGCCTGATGGCCGGCAACCTCACCCGCCGCATCGCCTTCTCTGCCGTCGCCATCCCGGCGGCGGCCGCGCTCATCTACCTCGGCGGATGGCCGCTGGCCGCGCTGCTCGCCGTCGCCGGCGTGCTCGGCGTGCGCGAGATCTACGACTTCGCCGCGCTCACGGGCGTGGACCCGCTGCGGCGCACGGGGATGGCGGCGGCGTTCATCGCACCGCTCGCCACCTACTGGGCGAAGGGGAGCGAAGTGCACCTCGCCGAGCCGGCGCTGTACCTCGGCGCGGTGTGGCTCATCCTCGTCGTGACGCTCGCCGCGTGGCGGCGCGGTCCGGCTGGGCGGCCGCTGGCGGCCGTGGCGGTCACTGTCTTCGGCGCGCTGTACGCGGGCAGCCTGCCCGGGTTCGCCGTGGTGCTGCGGCACCCCTCCGGCGTCGGGCCCGCGTCGTGGACCGGGATGGCACTGCTCTTCTTCCCGCTGGCCCTCACCTGGATCGGCGACACCGCGGCCATGGCTGCGGGGACGGCCATCGGCGGGCCGAAGCTGGCGCCCACCCTCTCGCCCAGGAAGACGTGGGCGGGTGCGGTCGCCGGGTTCCTCACCACCGAACTCGTCGCGGTGGCATACGCCGCCTGGATCCTGGGCCCCGTCGGCCGGCCGGTAAGCGTGCCCGAGGCGCTGGTGATGGGCGCCGCGATCAGCGTGGTGGGACAGGTCGGCGACATCTCCGAATCGGTCTTCAAGCGCGAGGTGGGCGTGAAGGACAGCTCCGCGCTGATCCCGGGTCACGGAGGCGTGCTCGACCGCTTCGACTCCCTGTACTTCGTTTTGCCGGTGACGGCGGGGCTCTTCCGCCTGTTCGGGGTGGTCTGATGAAGGGGGTCGCGGTCCTCGGGTCCACGGGGTCCATCGGGACCGCGGCGCTCCGCGTGCTGGCGCGCCACCGGGACCGGTTCCGTGTCGTGGCGCTCACGGCGTTCGGCCGGAAGGACCAGCTCGCCGCCCAGGCGGCGGCGTTCCAGCCGGCGTTCGTGTCGCTCGTCGGCGGCGGCCAGGGACGCGAGGATTGGCACGAGGGGAAGGAGAGCCTGGTCGAGGCGGCGACCCGTCCCGACGTGGACGTCGTCCTGAACGGCATCGTCGGCGCGGCGGGCCTGGAGGCCACACTCGCGGCGCTCGGCGCCGGGAAGCGGGTCGCCCTGGCCAACAAGGAGACGCTGGTGATGGCCGGCGACCTCGTCTCCGACGCCGCGCGGCGCGGCGGCGGCGAGATCGTGCCGGTGGACTCCGAGCACTCCGCCGTCCTCCAGTGCCTCTCCGGACGCCCGGGGAACAACCTCGCGCGCATCATCCTCACCGCCTCCGGCGGGCCGTTCCACGCCTGGGACGCCGAGCGCGTGCACTCGGCGACGGTGCAGGAGGCGCTCAATCACCCGACCTGGAAGATGGGCCGCAAGATCTCGGTGGACAGCGCGACGCTGGTCAACAAGGCGCTCGAGGTCGTCGAGGGGCACTACCTGTTCGGGCTGGGGTACGATCGCATCGATGCGGTCGTCCACCCGCAGTCCATCATCCATTCGTTCGTTGAGTTCGTGGACGGCTCCGTGCTCGCTCAGATCGGTTTCCCGACGATGGAGCTGCCCATCCTCTACGCCCTGACCCACCCGGAGCGGCTGGCCGACGACGGCGTGGTGCGCTTCGACCCGGTGAGCGCCGGCCCGCTCACCTTCGAGCCGATCCGCAAGGAGGTCTTCCCGGCCTTCGCGCTCGGCGTGCAGGCCGGGCGGGCCGGCGGCACGGCCCCAGCGGCCTTCAACGCCGCGAACGAAGTGGCGGTGGCGGCGTTCCTGCGCGGACTGATGCCGTTCGGGCGCATCGCGGAAGTCATCGAGGTGGTGGTCGGGCGCCAGGTGGTGGGCGCGGCGGACAGCCTGGACGCGGTGCTCGCCGCCGACCGGTGGGCGCGCGAGCGGGCGGAGGAGATCATCCGGTGCTAGCCAGTGTGCCTCCCGTGCTGCTCGCGATCGCCGCCGGCGTCGTCGTGCTCGGCGTGCTGATCTTCGTGCACGAGTTCGGCCACTTCCTCGCCGCGAAGTCGGTCGGCATCGCGGTGGTGCGGTTCTCCTTCGGCCTCGGGCCGCGCACGCCACTGCGCGTGCAGCGCGGTGAGACCGAGTACTGTCTGTCGTGGGTCCCCCTCGGCGGTTACGTGAAGATGGCCGGGCTGGAAGAGGAGGGCACCGCCGGGAAGCTCGAAGGTCCGGCCGAGGCCGGACCGTGGCCGCACGAGCGCACCTTCGACGGCAAGCCGCTGTGGGCGCGGGTCTACGTCATCTCCGCGGGTGTCCTGATGAACGCGCTGTTCGCGGTGCTGGTGTACGCGCTCCTCGCCGGCGCGTACGGCGTCCGCGAGGACCGCACCATCACCGTCGGGGGCGTGGACACCACGAACGTCCCGCTCGGCGCCACGGCGCTCAAGCGGCTGGAGCCCGGCGACCGGATCGTGCGCGTCAACGGCGAGGCGATGGAGGGCTGGGGCGACATCCTGGAGGCGCTCCTCACGGCCGAGCAGCCGATGATCCGCATCGAGGTCGAGGGCAAGGCGGAGCCGCTGGTCCTCGAGGTGCCGCGGTCGGAACAGGAGTCGCGGGTCGCGCTCATCGACGCGCTGACGCCGTGGCGCGAGCCGGTCATCGGCGAGGTGGCGCCCGGCCAGCCAGCCGCCGCGGGGGGCGTCGAGCCCGGCGACCGGATCGTGCGCGTGGACGCTACACCGGTGCGGACGTGGGAGCATTTCGTCCGCCTGATCGAGGCGAGCCCCGGCCGGCAGCTCACGCTAGTGGTGAGGCGGGGGAACGCCGACACTGCGCTCGCCGTCACCCCGCGGGCCACCACGGTACGGGATCCAGGGACACGGGAGTCGCGCGCGGTCGGGCGGATCGGCGTCGGGATGCAGCTGCCGCCGCTGCGCCGCTACGGCCCGCTGGGCGCCGTGGGGCAGGGCTTCGTCCAGGCGGGGAACGCGGCCGGGCTCGTGCTCTTCACGCTGAAGGGGCTGGTGCTCGGACAGCTCTCGGCGCGGGACATCGGCGGCCCGATCCTCATCGGCCAGCTCTCGGGCCAGGTCGCGCGGCTGGGCCTCGAGCCGTTCCTCGGCTTCCTGGCGCTCTTCTCGATGAACCTCGCGATCCTGAACCTGCTGCCCATCCCGGTGCTCGACGGCGGGCACCTGGTGTTCCTGGCGATCGAGGCCGTGCGCCGGAAGCCGGTGTCCGAGGCACAGCGGCAACGTTGGACCCAGTTCGGGTTCTGGGTGCTGGTGGCGATCATGCTGTTGGCATTGGGGAATGATCTGCTGCGGCTGGTGTCGTGAGGCTGGGGGGGACGTGACGGGCCGTCAGCCGTCAGCCGTCAGCCATCAGCCATCCCGCCCCATCAGCCTTCTCATCGCCCCCAACGCCACTTCTCTCGTCGACCTCTTCCCCGTCAGGATCCCCTCGAGGTCATCGGCCAGCTCCTTCGCCGTGGGATAGCGCGCCTCCCGGTCCTTGGCCAGGCACGTTAGGACGATCTTCTCGAACGCGCGGCTGATCTCCGGCCGGATCTCGCGGGGCGGGGTAGGTGGCTCCTCGACGTGCAGGCGCGCCAGCTCGTACCAGTCGCTGGAGCGGAAGGGCAGTTGGCCGGTGGCTGCGCGGTACATCGTGACGCCGAGGGCATAGAGGTCCGTGCGGCCGTCGAGGGGCTGGCCCCGGGCCTGCTCGGGCGAGATGTAGTGGGGCGTCCCGATGGTCATCTGCTTGCCGGTGGTGGAGACGTAGCTCGCCACGGCGCGCGCGATGCCGAAGTCGGTGAGGATGCCCTCGCCGGCCGCCGTCAGCAGGATGTTCTGGGTCTTTATGTCGCGGTGGATGATGCCGGTCTCGTGGGCGAAGGCCAGCGCCCGAGCGATGTCCTGCGCCGTGCGCGCCACGTCTTTCTCCGCCAGGAACGGCTCGGCCTCGAGCCGGTCGGCCAGCGACGTCCGCAGGCGCGGCATCGCGAAGTAGCAGGCCTCGCCGTCCTGGCCCACCTCGAGGATGCGGATGATGTTGGGGTGGCGCAGCTCGCCGGCGACGGCCGACTCGTTCAGGAAGCGGGCGGTGAACAGGCTGTCGCGGGCGTACTTGGGCTTGAGGATCTTGAGCGCGATCTCGTCCGCCCAGCCCTCGCGCGTGGCGGCGACGACCCAGGCGAACCCGCCGCTGCCCAGCACCGACTGGACGGCGTAGGGACCGACCATCCGCCCGACGAGGTCTTCCGGCTGCTTCGGCTCGACGTCCAGAGCGCTCCCCTTTACAGGGTCTTCAGCGAGGGGTAACTTACGCAGCTACCGTGAATTAGTGAATACTCTCCGGACCGCGTGACGGAGACACACGAGAAGGGTTGCGATGTCGCTCGAGACCACCACGACTGCCGCCTCCGCGTACCGCCTGCACGAGTCGGACACCGGGTCCACCAAGGTGCAGATCGCGTTGCTGACGGCGCGCGTCAATTCCCTCACCGACCACTTCCGTACCCACGCCAAGGATCACCACGGGCGCCGCGGTCTGCTCAAGATGGTGGGGCAGCGCAGGCGCCTGTTGGACTACCTGCGGCGAACGGACCTGGCCGGCTATCGCCAGCTTGTCGACGAGCTGGGTCTCCGACACTAGTTCGCGTCACCGTTGAGGGGGCGTCCCGGTCCGGGCGCCCCCTCGGTGCATTTCTGCCAAAGGAACAGACCCGTATGGTGCACGTGATCGAGCGGTCCTTCGCGGGCCGCCCCCTTCGCATCGAGTGCGGCCGCCTCGCCAAGCAGGCGTCCGGCGCCGCGCTCGTCCAGTTCGGCGAGACCGTCGTCCTCGCCGCGGCCTCCGTGGCCGATACCCGGAGCAACCTCCCCTTCTTCCCGCTGCTCGTCGAGTACCGGGAGAAGTTCTACGCCGCCGGCAAGATCCCCGGCGGTTTCCTGAAGCGGGAGGCGCGCCCCCACGACGAGGAGATCGTCGCGGCGCGGCTCATCGACCGCACGATCCGGCCGCTCTTCCCCGAGGGCTTCCAGAACGAGGTGCAGGTCTTCGTCTACGTCCTCTCCGCCGACCAGGAGAACGACGCCGACGTCCTCGGAATGATGGCGGCCTCGTTCGCGCTGGCCTCCTCCAAGATCCCCTTCGCGGGCCCCGTGGCGGGCGTGCGGGTAGGCCGGGTCGAGGGGAAGTGGATCCAGAACCCGACCTTCCAGCAGCTCGAGTTCTCCGACGTGGACATCGTCGTGGCCGGGAGCAAGGACTCGATCATGATGGTCGAGGGCGGTGCCGGGGAGATCAGCGAGGAGGAGTTGCTGGAGGCCTTCAAGGTCGCGCGGATGGGTATCCAGGAGCTCGTGGGGATGCAGGACGAGCTGCTCGCCAAGCACCAGGTCCCGAAGATGGCGTGGACGAAGCCCGAGCCGCCGGCCGCGCTGGTGAAGCGGGTCAAGGAGATCGCCGAGCCGCGGGTGGCCGAGGCGATGAACCTCCCCTTGAAGGAGGAGCGGTCGCAGGCGCTGTCGGCCCTCTTCTCGACGGTCGTGGGGCAGCTCCAGGCCGAGTTCCCCGACGACGCGAAGCTCATCGCGGACCTCCTCTCCGACGTCGAGTACCACGCGATGCGCAAGCAGGTGCTGGAGCGCGGCGAGCGGGTGGACGGCCGCGACACCAAGACGGTGCGGCCCATCAGCTGCGAGGTGGGGGTGCTCCCCCGCGTGCACGGCTCGTCGCTCTTCACCCGCGGCCAGACGCAGGCGCTGGTGACGGTGACTCTGGGCAGCGTGGACGACGAGCAGCGGATCGACAACATCGACGTGCCGCGCGAGACGACCAAGTCGTTCATGCTGCACTACAACTTCCCGCCGTTCTCGACGGGCGAAGTGCGGCCGATGCGCGGCACCTCGCGGCGCGAGATCGGCCACGGCGCGCTGGCCGAGCGGGCCGTCACGCCGATGCTGCCGCCCTACGAGAAGTTCCCCTACACGATCCGCATCGTGTCGGAGATCCTGGAGTCGAACGGCTCCAGCTCGATGGCGACGGTGTGCGGCTCCTCGCTCGCCCTGATGGACGCCGGCGTGCCGATCAAGGCGCCGGTCGCGGGCGTGGCGATGGGCCTCATCAAGGAGGGGGCGAAGATCGCCATCCTCACGGACATCCTCGGCACCGAGGATGCCCTGGGCGACATGGACTTCAAGATCGCCGGCACCGAGGCGGGCATCACCTCGATCCAGATGGACATCAAGATCCAGGGTCTCTCACTCGAGATCATGGAGACGGCGCTGGCGCAGGCGAAGAAGGGCCGGCTGCACATCCTCGGCGCGATGGCCAAGACGCTGAAGGAAGCGCGGACCGAGATGTCCCCCTACGCGCCGCGCATCGTCACGATCCAGGTGAAGCCGAAGGACATCGGCAAGATCATCGGCCCCAAGGGGGCCACGATCCGCGACATCGAGGCGCAGTCCGGCGCGTCGGTCAGCATCGATGACGACGGCGTGGTCACCATCAGTGCCGTGGGAGGCGAGGCCGGCCAGAAGGCCCGCGAGATGGTGGAGGCGCTGGTCCAGGAGGCCGAGGTCGGCAAGACGTACACCGGCAAGGTGAAGACCACGACGGCCTTCGGCGCGTTCGTGGAGATCCTGCCCGGCGTCGAGGGACTTGTCCACATCTCGGAGCTTCAGCACGGCCGCACCGAACGGACCGAGGACGTCCTCAAGAAGGGCGACATCGTCACCGTGAAGGTGCTCGAGGTGGACGATCGCGGGCGGATGAGGCTGTCCCGCAAGGCGTTGATCGAGCAGTAGTGCAGACGCGCAAGCTCGACGAGGGCGTGTCCCGCACGGACGCGCCCAACGGCCTCGTCGTGCTCACCGAGTCGATGCCCGGCCTTCGCTCCGCGGCGGCCGGGTTCTGGGTCCGCAGCGCGTCGGTGCACGAGCCCAGCGAGAAGATGGGCGTCTCGCACCTTCTCGAGCACATGGTCTTCAAGGGCACGGAGCGGCGGAGCGCGAAGGACATCTCCCTCGCGCTCGAGTCGCGTGGCGGCTCGCTCGACGCCTATACCGGCCGCGACCAGACCACCTTCCAGGCGCGCGTCCTCGACGCGGACGTGCCGCTCGCCGTGGACGTCCTCACCGACATCGTCCGCCGTCCCGCCATCCGCGAGGAAGACCTCGCGCTCGAGCGCAAGGTCGTGCTCGAGGAGATCGCGATGGTGGACGACGCGCCGGACGACCTCGTCTTCGACCTCCACGCCGGCGCCCTCTTCCCGGGCCACGCCTACGGCCACCGCATCCTTGGCACCCGCGAAACGGTCGCCGGGCTGACGCGGGCCGACCTTGCGGGCCTGCACGGCGGAGCGTACCAGCCGCGGCACCTGGTCTTCGCCGCCGCGGGGAACGTCCGGCACGAGGAGATCCTCGGCCTGCTCGCGGCACAGGGCTGGTTCGATGCCGAGCCAGGCGCGGAGCGGCCCGCCATCCTGCCGCCGGCCGCGTCGGGGCGCGGCGAGACGCGCGTCGCGCGGG
>Ga0209253_10001138_pt1 | contig 23191 bp, 28 predicted proteins | sample FrelakmetBRP12BR_FD_187145 | JGI IMG/M metagenome (GOLD analysis project Ga0209253, IMG submission 187145) | Freshwater lake sediment microbial communities from the University of Notre Dame, USA, for methane emissions studies - BRP12 BR (SPAdes)... | ecosystem: Environmental > Aquatic >...
GCATGAAGGTCCCCTTTCAGATCAGCGACCTCCACGAGCGCCGGCAGGCGCCCGGCCAGCGCCGCGTCGAACTCCCCGCGATTCTCCCGCAGTTCCGGTGGTATCCAGGGCAACCCCACTGAAGCGTAGACCGATTCTTCCGTCGCTCCTGCCACGGATTGATCGCCCTTGAACACGCCGTACTCATTGATCTTGAGCCCCTGCTGTTGAGCCATCTGGCGGAGCGCCACATTGTGCGCCTTGCTGCCGGTGAAATATTGGAGGGCCGCTCCGTAACTCTCCTTGGGAACCACCCTCACATCCACTTGCAGTTTGCAGGCCAGTCGGAGGCTCGCTTTCGTAGCGCCCTGCGCCAGCACCTCTTCGACTTCCGGGTAGGACACAAAACGGTCCATCACAGCACTGCCGGGAGCTGCCGTGACCAGGATATCGAGATCCCCGATCGTTTCTTTCGCCCGCCGGTAGCTTCCCGCTGCGACAACGTGTTTCACCCCGCGGGACTCTTTGAGATACGCGATCAGCGCTTCGGCGTATTGGGTCGCGATCGCCAGTTTGAAACGCTTCTCCTCACCGGTCCTGGCTTTCAGTTGATTCAGGATATACCGCTCGGTTTTTTCTCCGAACCCCCGAAGCGATCTCACGCGCCCCTCCTCCGCCGCCTTTTGCAACTGGTCGAGCGTCCGGATGCCGAGATCGTGATACAGCGCTTTCACCCGTTTCGGTCCGATACCGGGGATTTTGAGCAATTCGGTCAACGTCGCCGGCACCGTCTTTCGATGTTCTTCAAGCATAGCGGCCGTGCCGGTCTCGATAATCTCCTTAATCTTCGCCGCCAGGTCTTTGCCGATTCCGGGCAGTTCGGTCAGATCCTCCCCCCTCTCAAGCATCGCGGTAACATCACTGGGGAGATCGCGTAGCGTGCGGGCCGCGTTGCGATAGGCACGGATGCGGAACGGATTGGCGCCTTCAATTTCGAGCAGATCCGCCAGCTCATCAAAGTCCGCGGCAATATCCGCATTGTGTATCGGCATCGACGTCCTGCTCTCCACACTACGACGTTACGAGCGACCGGACACCGTCATCACAAGCGCCCTCAACCTTCTCGTTTCCGAGGAGTCCGCTTCTTGACCGGTTTAACCGTCAGCCCTTTAGCCGCTGCTTGGTCCTGCTCCGACCTCAACTTCTTGAATCGCTTCGCCTGGATCTTCGGCAGATTTTTAAACGACAGCCGCTGCTTCACGGCCGATCCTCGCGACTTCCGCACGGTCTGGCCGGACTGCGCCCGTCCTTGGCCAGCAGATCAGCAAGGATGCCGCGAAGCTTGCCGCCGGCTTCCTCGAATTCATAGCGCACCAGGCAGGTCGGATGCTTGAGGCTGATCAGCCGCCGCAAATCCACCGGCGTGGCGATGAGCACGAGGTCGCAGTCCACCGCGTTGATCGTCTGCTCCAATTCCCGGATTTGCTCCGGCCCGTAGCCCATCGCAGGAAGCACACAATCAAGATGGGGATTCGACCGGAAGGTTTCGCGGAGACTTCCCGTCGCAGCCGATCGGGGATCCACTACTGCCGCCGCCCCGTACCTCTTCGCCGCGAGGACGCCGGCCCCGTACACCATCCCCCCGTGCGTCACCGTCGGACCGTCTTCGATCACCAGCACGCGCTTCCCTCGAACCAGCGAGGGATCCTCGACGGTCACCGGCATCGTCGAATCAATGACGGCCGCAGTGGGATTCACTGAGCGGATGGTTGTCCGGAGCGCTGCTAGTTTCTGAGGATCGGCTGTCTCCATTTTCGTGATGATGATGACGTCGGCACGAAGCAGGTTCACTTCGCCGGGGAAATAGCTTCGTTCATGACCGGCCCGATGAGGATCGACCAGCACGATCTCCAGATCGGACTCAAAAAAAGAGAAGTCGTTGTTTCCTCCGTCCCAGAGAATCACGTCGGCTTCGGATTCGGCCTGACGAAGAATCCGCTCATAGTCGACGCCGGCAAAGACAAGGTCGCCCTGCCTGAGATGGGGCTCGTACTCTTCTCGCTCTTCGATCGTGCAACGGGCCTCCCGGAGATCGTCAGGCGTGGCAAACCGCTGGACCGCCTGTTGTGCCAGGTCTCCATAGGGCATCGGGTGGCGGACAACCGCGACCCGATGCCCCTGTTCTCTCACCAGTGCCGCAATGTGCCTGGCAACCGGACTCTTGCCGGCTCCTGTCCGCACCGCGCAGATGGAGATCACCGGCTTATTCGACCGGAGCATCGTGGAATGCGGCCCCAGCAATCGGAACTCAGCGCCTGCCGCAAGCACACGCGACGCCTTATGCATGACCTCTTCATGCGACACATCGCTGTAAGCAAAAATCACTTGATCAACCGCCTGGTCTGCAATGACGGCTTCCAGATTCTCTTCCGGCACAATAGGGATCCCGCGCGGATACAACTCTCCTGCCAGCTCGGAGGGATAGATCCGTCCCGCGATATTGGGGATCTGCGTGGCAGTGAAGGCAACAACCCGGTAGTCGGGATCGGCTCTGAACACCACATTGAAGTCATGAAAGTCGCGGCCGGCGGCCCCCATGATCACAACGTTGATTGCCTTACTGGCGCGATTTGCCACTATCCTTCTCCTGCGATGGCGATTTCTGCAACAAACTCAAACAGCCCCTTATGAACTTCTCAGAGTAGAATCCCTGAATTCTCAAGAAGATCTTACGACTTGACTCATTCATCCCCTGGTCTCTACCTTGCAGTTCTCATACTCACAGTCACGGACAGATCGCTCACAGGAGAAAGATTCCCATGAATTTTCAATCAGCCTCAATCTTAGGCACACTATGCCTCGGGATAGGACTCTGGGCATCGCAACCCGCTCTCACCATAGCCAAGACCCAGATCACGGCGAGCACGATTCAGGAGGTCGACTCACAAACAGTCAAAGAATTGCTGGCTACGTTTGAACAGGCGGAGCAAGCGATGCACTCTCAGGACCTTGATGGGGTTATGGCGTTGTATTCGGATGATTATTTCTATCACGGTCTCAAGAAAGCGGATATCAGGAAAATCTGGAGCCAGCTTTTTGAGCACTACAAAGAGCTGGAAAGCTTTCACACGTTTTCAGTTATTCGGACGGTGGGGACCGCGAGTAAGCTCACGGCCGAAATGACCTGCACCGGGGTTGTCTGGGGCACGGCTAAGAACACCAAGCTGAGAAGTCCGGTCGATAGCTGGTACGAGGAAGTGCACTTTCTGAAGAGGGAAAACGGCCGCTGGCGTATTACAGGAAACGCGGGGGGCGAATCAGAACCGGTGCTCCCCTTTGGAACTGCACCGCACCCGCTCTTCTGAGCTTCACCCCGTCGGTGTTGTTTGGAATTAGAGTGACTGTACCGGGGAGGACAAATGGGGCACCAACCCGGAGGCATAAAACGATCCGCTTCTGTGAGGAACTCTCCAATCCGGTCAATCACTGCCGGAGTGAGTCTGAGCAACCCGGCACCTCCAGCCCTGTCCGATCACTCTGCGCCTCTCAGCCTTCGGGCTCCTGTATGAGCCGTGCCTCCTACGGGCACCGCGATAGAAGCGCATCCCTTCAGTCCCACTCCGCTCCTGACCTAGATCCGAGCCCCGAAACCAACCGTCCAGCACAGAAGCGGGAACTTTAACTTATCCTGGTCTCACCTCCCCTCTTACTTATTTGATAACGCAGGTCTGATCGCCATCAATGTCGAACAACTCCCCAGCACAACAATTGTCACTGTCCTATAACGCAACAGTGCCAGGCCCATTCTCTCCCCTCGAGTGCTCGATCAGTGATCGAACTCGTTGAATCTCCACTGATCATATTTTTTTTGAGGAACCTCTTCCCTTTGGCATCGTCAATGCTATTCCTCTTCTTAGCAATACACCGGTTGGTTGAGGTGAGCCATGGCGACAGCGCGAGATTTAAACGCCATCCTTCTGGAGATGGTTGAACGGAATCCGGATTGCGACGTGGATGAGTTGGCTGTGCATTGCCCTCAAGCTACATGGAATCAGGTGTTCCTGACATTGGACAATCTCAGCCGATCGGGAAAGGTGTCGCTTCGGCAACAAGGATCGGGTCGATACAAAGTAGAGCTGGCCCCACAGAGGCAGGCCAGGAGTCGGGTTTTATCACAAAATCATGCCTAACGCCGTGTAGGCAAGGAGGAATGGGTTATGAGCAGTCTGACAAGATGGGAACCGATGAGCCGCTGGAATCCCTTTAAGGAAGTGGAAGAGCTGGAGAAGCGTCTCTCGCAGCTCCTTGGTCGGAATGTACCTGCCGGGAGCGCTGACAAGAATGAAGCCATCACCGTGGCCCAATGGTCACCGGTGGTCGACATCAGCGAAGACGACAAGGAGTACGCCATCAAGGCTGAGCTGCCCGATGTGAAGAAAGAAGACATCAAGCTGAACGTGCATGACGATGTCCTCACCATCACAGGCGAGCGGAAGTATGAAAAGGAAGAGAAGGGCAAAAAGTACCATCGAGTCGAGCGGGCCTATGGTAGCTTTATGCGTAGTTTCACCCTGCCGGAAGATGCCGACGGAACGAAGGTGACGGCGGAGTATAAGGACGGGATGCTGAACGTCCGGTTGCCGAAATCGGAAAAGGCCAAGCCGAAATCGATCGAAGTCAAGGTGTCCTAAGACGAGAGTGCAAGTTTCAGGGTGAGGCTGAGGTGAGAGGAATTAGGGCCGCTTCCTCAGCCAAATCCGTTTCGAAAGGAGGCGACGATGTTTCGCCACCCCCATTACTTGGACATTCCCTGGGAGATCCACTGGCACACAGGGCCGCACGCGCGGCATCGGCACGTCTGGTGGTTGATCGGCGGTCTGGTGCTGATCGCGCTGCTCCTCATCGGAGTGCGTGCCGTCGGCGGAGAGTTCTAGGCGCAGGTCTCGTTGAATGACGTAGCAGCAAGGGAGGCGTCATGTTGTTTCGCGATCGTCGCCATGCGGGAATTCTGTTAGCCAATCATCTGCAGGCCTATCGGGGTGATCATCACGCGGTCGTGCTCGCGCTCCCGCGCGGAGGGGTGGTGGTGGGTCATGAGGTGAGTCTGGCGCTCCATCTGCCGCTGGACGTGTTCATTACCCGCAAGATCGCGGTCCCCGAATCGCCGGAATATGCCGTCGGCGCCGTGAGCGAAACCGGGGCCGTCTATCTCAACCAGGAAGCCGTGCGGGCCATGCAGTTGTCTCAAGAAGATCTCGACGGACTGATCGCCGCGCAGCGCCGTGAAATCGAGCGGCGGCGGGTTCTCTATCGCGAAGGGCGCGGGTTGCCGCAGCTTCACCATCGGACAGTGATTCTTGTCGATGACGGAGTCGCCACGGGGGCCACGTTGTTTGCCACGCTCGATGCGCTGTCCGCGCTTAATCCTCTGCGCGTGGTGGTGGCGATGCCGGTCGCGCCGCCCTCGACAGCCGAGCGCATTCGCGCACTCGTCGATGAGTGCGTAATTCTCTCGACACCGGAGCCATTCGGAGCCGTCGGTTGTTTCTTCGAGGAGTTCGATCAAGTGACGGACGACGAAGTGATCCGCACCCTGCACCAGGCCAACGAGGCCTTCCAGGGTGAACCCAATGCTCGACGGACACGTTCTGCCATGCCTTCAACCAAGGGAGTATAATCGATGCCTACAAGTTCCAATGCCGGAGGTCATGAGGCCCGCCGGGACCGTTTTGTCGAGGAATACCGGCACGACTCGTACAAATTGCCGAGCAAGCTGGCAGAGCCGACGGTATGCCCAACATGCAGCGCCGTCTTTCACAAAGGACGGTGGAGCTGGGTTGCCCCGCCGGTCGGCGCACATGAAACCGTCTGCCCCGCCTGCCACCGTGTGAAGGACAAATGCCCGAGGGGCGTGCTCATGCTGAAAGGCACCTTTGCCTCCCAGCAGTCGGAACAGGTGATGGGAGTGATCAAGAACATCGAGACGAAGGAAAATAAAGAGCACCCTCTCGCCCGCATCATGAGCATAGAAAACACGCCGGACGGTCTGGTAGTCTCGACCACGGATGCGCATTTACCCAGACAGATCGGCGAGGCGCTGAAACATGCCTATCATGGTGAGTTGGACATTCACTATGGCGAAGGTGAGGACTCCGTCCGGGTCAACTGGACGAAGTCCTAATACCCCGCCGCAAGGCCGGGAATGCAACACAGGGAGTAGTCATGAAGATTGTCGCCGGTGTCGATTGGTCCGATGAGGCGTTTGCCGCAGTTGAACAGCTCGGCCTCTTATACAAACCGGATGAAGTCCTGTTGGTCCACGGAGTGGACCTGGGAATGTTTCAGTCGCCCCTGTTGGCCGGAGCCGCCAATCTGCAAGGATACGACGAGTTTCGCCGGGCAATGATCGACGCCGGACGCCAGGCCGTCGAACGGGGGCGATCCGTGTTGCCCGCCGACATTCCTTCCGTGCAGACCAAGTCCGAGCCGCACCACGCCGCTGCGTATATCCTCGACAACGCCGACGCGGTCAAGGCCGATCTCATCGTCGTCGGAACCCATGACCACTCCCGTCTCGCCGAGCTTCTCGTCGGCAGTGTTTCGCATCATGTCCTGCTCCACGCGCGCACGCCGACGCTTGTTGTCAAAGGCAAGGCCAAGCCTGTCGCTCGTGTGCTCCTGGCCATCGAAGGCCGCGACGATGCCGTCCGGGTGCAGTCCTGGCTCACGAAACACCCCTTCAGAAACCCTGTGGCCTTGACCATCCTGTCGATCGTGCCGTCACTCGCCATGGTCGAACCGGACATTATGGCGGGCTATCAAAGCTGGTCTGAGGAGCACAAACGCCAGGCCGAACAGATCGTGGCAGAAACCGCCGAGGCGTTGGCCGGCCCGCGCTTTACGGTCACCACCGATGTCCGGACGGGCGATCCGGTTTCCGCTGTCTGCGCCGGAGCGACCGGACACGATCTGATTATCGTCGGATCGCATGGCCGTAAAGGAGTAGACCGGTTCCTCCTCGGCAGCGTATCGCATGGCATCGTCCACCGGGCCGGCTGTTCCGTCCTGGTCATACGGTAACGACGTTTTACACAAGGAGCCATATGAAAACTTTCTCCGTGATCTGCGCCCTCAGTATCATCATCCTCGGATCTTCCTGGGTTGCCGGGCAAACCCCGCGCGGAAATCCCCAAGCGGGACAAGGGATTTACGAACAACAGTGCCTGCGATGTCATGGGCCTAAACTTGACGGAAACGGACCGGACGGCCAGTATCTCATCGTGAGGCCTGCCAACTTGCAGTCACCGATCTCGCGGGCGAAAACCGATTGGGAGCTGCTCATCACCATTTCCAACGGCGTGCTCTTCAGCCCGATGCACGGCTTTCGAGGCAAGCTGACGGATCAGCAGATGCTGGACGTCTTGTCCTATATCCGGACCATAGCTCCTTTTGACGTCGTCAGTTAGCCGGCGGTGAGCCATCGGGACACACGCTGGTCCGGACTGATTCGCAGGGCGGCGGTCGGCGGTGTACTCTTCCTCATCAGCCTCGTCGGAATCACCGTGCAGGCAGAAGAGCCTGCGCCCGCCCTTGAGATCTTCGTCCGATCCGGCTGCCCGCACTGTGAAGCTGCCAAATCGTTCCTCGCCGACATCCGGGAAGACCATCCGGGGCTGCGGATAGTCGTCTACGATATCGCCGAGGACGCCTTCGCTCGCAATCGACTTTCACGATTGGGAACCGAGCGAGGCCTGGCTAGCCTCGGCGTTCCTGCCTTCCTTATCGGCTCGGAACTGATCATCGGATTTCAATCGGCCGACACGACGGGGAAGGAGATTCTTGCACGACTCGACCGGACCCCGGAACGCCCCTCTACGCCAGCAGCCGTCGAAAGTATCCAGTCTCGCTGGCTGGGGGAATTGCGGGTCACGGATCTGGGCTTGCCGCTTTTCACGATCACGATCGGCCTGCTGGACGGATTCAATCCCTGCGCCATGTGGGTCCTGCTGTTTCTGCTGTCGCTCCTCGTCAATCTTCGAAACCGGAGGAAAATGGCCCTCATCGCCGGAACGTTTGTCCTCGTCAGCGGCCTGGTCTATTTTGCCTTCATGGCCGCCTGGCTGAACATCTTCCTCCTGATCGGCCTCTCGAGAGCCATTCAGATCGGTCTCGGCGGCATCGCGCTCTTGATCGGATCCGTCAACGTGAAGGACTTCTTTGCATTGCACCGCGGCCTCTCGTTGAGCATTCCCGAGTCCGCCAAGCCCGGCCTCTATGCTCGCACCAGGCAGATCCTTCAAGCCGAGCATCTCGCCGGCGCGCTGGCGGGAGTCGTCCTCCTGGCGGGATTCGTGAACCTCGTCGAGCTGCTGTGCACCGCCGGGCTCCCCGCTCTCTATACGCAGATTCTGACCATGCAGCAGATACCTGCATGGAAATATTACGCATACCTCGGCCTGTATAATTTGGCCTATGTCTTCGACGACAGCCTGATGGTCATCCTTGCAGTCATTACGCTGAGCCGCACGAAGCTACAGGAACGGGCCGGTCGATGGCTCAAGCTGACCAGCGGCCTAGTAATGGTCGGACTGGGCGCAATCTTGCTTCTTCAACCCAAGTGGCTTATGTGAGGAGCGGCGTCCAATGAGCGAGTACACGAACCCTTTCGGAATGGATGTGGTACCTCCACCCCCAGACCGCTCCACAACCAGATCGCTGAAACCGTTTTTCTGTCCTCGTTCCGTCGCCGTCATCGGCGCATCGCGCAATAACACGCACATCGGCTACCGGCTGCTCAAATCCCTGCAGGGAAGCCGTTTTACAGGAACGATCATCCCGGTGAATCCGCAGGCTACCGAGATTGCAGGGCTTTCGGCCTTTCCCTCGCTGAGAGCTATTCCCGGCCCTGTCGATCTCGCCCTCATCGCGGTCCCCCCCAACGCCGTCCTCGCTGTCATCGACGACTGTGCCGCCAAACACATTCCAGCCGCCATCCTCATCACGGCGGGATTTGCGGAAACCGGAGGATCGGGAACCTCGCTCGAACAGGAGTTACGGGAAAAAGTCCGTCAACATGGGATACGCCTGATCGGGCCGAATTGCTTCGGGTTGATGAATCTCGATCCCGCCGTGCGGCTGAATGCCACCTATACACCCGCGATCCCTCCTGCCGGCCGGGTGGCCATCGCATCCGAAAGCGGCGGACTGGGACTGGCCGTGGTGACCGCAGCCAGGCGATTGAATCTCGGCCTCTCCAGCTTCGTCAGCGTCGGCAACCATATCGATGTGTCGGTCATCGATCTGCTCGAATACTGGGAACAGGATGAATCCACTGACGTGATCCTGCTCTATCTCGAAACCATCGTGGATCCCCGGCGGTTCAGACAGATCGCCGAGCGGGTGGGAAAAAAGAAACCGATCATCGCGTTAAAGGCAGGCAAGACATCGGCGGGCCAATCCGCGGCCGGATCGCACACCGCGGCGCTCGCCACAAACGACACAGCCGTTGACGCGCTCTTCACTCAATGCGGGGTAATCCGCGCGAACGGGCTGGACGACTTTCTGGCCCTGGCGACCGGTCTTTCCTCCCAGTCGATGCCGCAAGGGCGGCGCATCGGCATCCTGACGAATTCCGGCGGTCCCGGCGTGCTCTGCGCGGACAGTTGCGCAACGGAAGGACTCACGGTTCCGGAATTATCCGACCCGACGCAATCCGCCCTCGCATCATTTCTTCCGCCCGCCGCCGCGCTGAACAATCCTGTCGATGTCATCGGCTTTGCCACAGAGGACCAGCATGCGCGGGCCGTCGAGACGATGCTCACGGCAGACACACTCGACGCGCTCATCATCGTACACGTCTCGGTCAGGGCCGAAGACAATCCCCCCGTGGCAGCCGGAATCGTCCGGGGCATCAGAGCAGCCCGCCGGACGAGCGGGACACAGAAGCCGGTCTATCTCTGCTGGATGGCGGAAGGCGACCTGGATCGGACCTTCACCGTGGACGAAGAAACTATTCCCACCTACCCCCATCCGGAGATTCCTGCCCGCATCATCCGTCACGCAATAGACTATGACACTTGGCGGCGGGAGCCATATGGGCAGCTGCCTAACTACCCCGAGGTCGAATTGGAAACCGCCCAAGCGGTATGCACGAAAGCCTTGTCCGACCGGGGGCCGGGATGGCTGACCACGCAAGAAACCCGTGCGCTCCTCTCAGCGATGAAACTCCCTCAGGGGCAAGGAGGGCTTGCCACAACTGCGGAGGATGCCGTCAGAACTGCGCGTGAGATCGGCTTTCCTGTGGCAGTGAAGCTCGCGTCCCATACGATCCTGCACAAGACCGAGATCGGCGGCGTACGTTTGAACCTGACCGGTGAACAAGCCGTGCGTGACGCGTTCGAATCGATCAAGGCCAGACTTGCACAGGACAACACACTGGATGTAATGGAAGGTGTACTGGTGCAGCCGATGATTTCAGGCGGCGTGGAAGTGATGGTCGGCATGACCCGCGATCCGCTCTTCGGCCCCCTGCTTGCCTTCGGCCTCGGAGGGATTCATGTCGAGATTCTCGGCGATGTGCAGTTTCGCATCGCTCCACTCACCGATCGCGATGCAGCTCAGATGGTGCGCGAGATTAAAGGCCATCGATTGCTGCAAGGCTACCGGGGAAAACCGGCAGTGGATATTGGGGCGATCGCAGAGGTGCTGTTGCGTCTCTCCCGCCTCGTCGAAGAAATTCCCGAGATCATCGAACTCGATCTGAATCCAATCTTCGCTCTACCGGAAGGACAAGGTTGCAGAATCGTGGATGCGAGAATCAGGGTTGCACGCTGACGGGCTCCCCTGCCTCGCTCTCCGGATAGGTACCCGGGCGGATCGCGCTCATCGAGCATTCGATAAATGACCGCGGATCCAGCTCTCTATATCCTGTGTTCCCATGGCACCGGGCTGCCGCGTCACCTCACGCCCTCCCCTGAAGATCACCAGAGTCGGGATACTGGTAATCCCGAACTTGGCCGCCAGTGCCTGCTCCTCCTCCGTGTTCACCTTGGCTAAGCGAACGTGCGGCTCCAACACCGCCGCAGCCTTCTCATAGGCAGGAGCCATCATCTTGCAGGGCCCGCACCAGGGCGCCCAGAAATCCACCACCAGCGGGATCCCGGCGCGCGAAACATGCAAATTGAAATCCGCCTCAGTCAACTCGATGGGATGCCCCGTAAACAGCAGCGCATGACACCGGCCGCAATGGGGGCGATCGGTCAATCGAGCTTCGGGAACGCGATTGACGCTCCGGCAATGGGGACAGACGACCTGGATTGTTTCACTCATACATGAACCGGCACCAAGCTGCAGAATTTAAGAGATCAGCCCCTGTATCCCCATCTCGACTCATCGGTAACTCAGGCTCATCGTCAGATCCAGGTTTCCCCGTTGTACAGAAAGCTGGCGGCAGCGTGGGGAATCTAAGAGGCCAGCCCCCCTTATTTCACCAACAGCTAACCGGCTGCCCGTTTGCGAGTATGCCGGGCTACGCGACCGGTTAATGACTGAGGTTGCGCCTCCACATACGCATCCACCAACCGACGAATCATGCGTTGATACTGCGTATGATGCCGCGATGCTTCGGCTTTGAAGAACTCGACACTCTTCTTGCTCAAGGCCAAGGTGACTTTGACGCCCTCTTCGCGAAACGCCAATTCGGCCGGAGAAGGGAGAAAATCGGGAATGACGCGAAGCTCGCCCAGCGGCTCATCGGTGTATCTTATTTTCGTGCTCATAAAGGACCTTTCCTTTTCGCCAATATCCTGCGCCGATAATACGAATCACGGAAGCCCGGTACGCAAACCGCACCGTCAGGATGCCTCCGTCAACTTCGCCGAAGCAGTAGAAGCGCTCTTCTGACTGACTGTGAGTCAAATCTTTGGCAATAACGCGTCGGGGGTCGGCAAAAGCGTATTGCGCGCGCTGAAATGACACTCCATGCTTTCTTCGATTTACAGCATCTTTGTGGGGATCCCACTCAAAGCGTGTCTCGGCCATAGGTTCTTCGTAGAGGCTAGCACAGAGCAATATTTTCCGCCATATACATTTATGGCTGTTTAGGCACGGGGCAGAGACCAGGGATCTACTTCGCCGGACACGTCACCGCAGCGTTTTCAGCCAGGCCTGAATGTCGGCCATCTGCTGTTCGGTGATCGCACCTTTCAACGGCGGCATCACGTGCCGCCCTTCATACACGACCTTCCAGAATGCCTGTTCGTTCGACAGCACAGCGTTGCCTGCCAATCGGGGGCCGATGCCGCCGGCCGCTTGCGGGCCATGACAGACGACACAACTGGCGTTGTAGAGCCCCTCGCCTCGTGCGCTGTCCCCTGCGGGACGCTTCAACGCATTCCCGCTCGAACTATTCTTGTCGGGGCCCTGTGGCGCTCCATCGTTCGCCCGAACCGCAGGCCCGTTGCCCCCGGCTTCCATAACGACCATCGCGAGAACGACGCAGATCACCCATCTATTCATCGGCAAGACTCCATTTCGTTATCCGGTGTCACTTTGGTCCCGTGTGGCCTTCCTTTCGGAGGAGCGCCAGATAGGCCAGGGTATCGGCAAGCTCCTGATTCGTCATCGTCGTATCGGGAAACATGCCTGTGCCGGGATGGCCTTCGCGAACGGCTTGCGCGCGCTGCTTGTCGTGTTTCAGACGGAGCGTTTTAGAGTTGCGAAGATCGGGTGGTGGAGGGTTCAGGCGGGCAATCAAATCAGCCGTGTCGGCAGCTAACTCAGGCCGCTTCCCGATCTGCCCATCGATACCATGACAGTAGTAACAGACGCCTTTCCCGTTGAACACAGCTCGCCCTCGCTCGGCATCGCCTTGAGCGGTCGCCGAAATATTAGGCGCTTGCCGACCAGCCTGCACAAGGGCTCCGTCACAAAGTACCAATCCCATCAGAACAAGACCGACATAGGATATTCTCATCGAGATAGTCCTTCTGTGTTCGCTGGTCTTCGCCGACCTCGTCTGCGCTGCGCCGCGCAGGCATGCCGCAGCCGGCTAGTATTTCTCCACTCCCTTTCGCCCTCCCGCATGGCAACGGAGGCAATCGGCAAAACGCCCGGGCCCATGAATGCCCTTCGCTTTCGAGCGGAGGTTCCGGACCAGATCATTATCCAACGTCCGGGGACTGAGGCTCTTGTCCCGCTCCTCCCGGTGACAGTCCCAACAGGTCTTCGCACCGGTTGCTCGAAAGATCAGATCACTGTGGGGATTGACGGTCTGATCAACCTCAGCGGGTACTGCAGCTTGCACAATCCCTTCGCCGCCACCGACCCGCGCCGCCACGATGAGGAGCGCTACTGTGAATCCAAACCATCGTTTCAGCATGCCACGCCTCTGCTCTCTCCCGGCCGTGTACCATCCTCTCAGGCAATCTTCTCCATGGCGCGAAACGCCGCCTCACGCTCCTCCGGGGTGATCAGGTGATCCATTTCAGGATAGAGCACTTCCTCTTCCGACATGTTGTGCCGATCCAGCAAATCCAGCAGGATCTCTTCCTCATGGTCGGTCTCCGGATTCTGCGCCTGGATCTTGCGAGAGAGCGACTCCAGGCAGTCCCCGATTTCCCGGTGCTCGTTACGCATGACAATCGTGGGGCCTCCGCCGATCATCCCCGACTTCCTCTCCCACAGGGGAAACATCACCTCTTCCTCCCATGCCACATGCCGCTGCAGTCCCGCCTTGAACTCGAGAAACGCGCTCTTAGCCTTGGAAAAGTCGGTCCGCTTCAGAGTCTGGAAGGATTTGAAGAGTGCATCCAGACGTTCATGGTCCTCGTCAAACATGCTGCTGATGGTGTGTTCGGGCATAAGCGCTCCTTCCTTATGAGCTTCGCAGTTTGTATTCCAGATGGCAGGCCACGCAGGCCTTCAAGACGTTGTTGAATTGCGGCAGGATCTGCTTCAGATCTTTCGTCGGGATGATACGGGCCAGCTCCTCCGCGGCCGCGTGATGGGCCATGGCCAGATCATGATAGGCCGGCGGAAAGTTCTCCGGCTGCTGACTCGCCATCGCCTGCCGATGCATGAAGAACCCCAAGTGTGATTCAGTTAATCCCTTCGCCAACTCATAATCTTCCTCGACCAGCGCATTCACAATGACTTGCAGCGTTTCCAAATGTTGCAACATCACAGCGCGATGTTCGGTTCCGGCTGCCGGCGACAGCGGAATGGATTGTCGGACATCAGAGGTCAGGATAGGATGCGACCGTTGCTCCCCATGGCGATGTTCGACTTTCGTACAGCCAGTTGATAACAGTAAACCGAGAATCCCAAGAACCGCCCCTCCAAGGAGCACCTGTTTCCCTTTGTCTATTGATAGCTGAGAAATCCGGGACATTCAGAACCTCTTTTAATAGAAACAATCTGTTACTTCTATCAGACCAGGGTCCTGCCCCAATGCCCTTATACCGAGCCTGTTCATCATATATCCCTGCTTTCCCCCACCCAGTCAGATTGTGAGCCTGCCTATTCCATCATGCTAATGAGCAATGGGCATGCCTCCGACCAGTACATCAAGAGCACGGCGATTGTGCTAAAGAGATAACAACTTGGCTGACTCATGTCAAAATTAGCCGGGGAGAATGGGGTCAATTGCTCCAGCAGTCCGAGCGGATACTGGCGCACAATGCGACAATCGGAATTTCCGGTCCTGTCACTTCGTACTATTGTGCTGCTCTCTATACTGTGCGGGTCGCGCCGGCGAGGTCAGGTGCACTCTGCGGTCCTACGAGAGTGAGCAACCGGTCAATGCCAACAGGCTCGTCAATTTGCATTGGCACGAGCGCGACGCGTTTAGCGTGGCTGATGCGTACTGCCTCGATCTGGGCCAACTCGAACGCGGCCCGCTGCCTCAACAGGGGTGACGAGGTGGATGTTGCGGACAGGCTGTTGTTGATGAGCCACGCCCAGGGCTCAATGCCAGCGCGGCGTAGCTCGTCCTGTAACTCTGCGGCCTCCAGCACCGGTGTGGTTTCCGCCAAGGTCACAATCATCACTTTCGTGCGTTCAGGGTCCTGTAGCCGCATCATCGGAGTAGTGTGGTGCAGAAGCGGATCGATATGGCGGGTCGCTTCGCGGTGAAAGGCTCCGGTGGCATCGAGCAGCAGCAGGGTGTGCCCGGTCGGCGCCGTGTCCATTACGATGAATTTTTTGCCGGCCTCGCGGATAATGCGGGAGAACGCCTGGAACACCGCGATTTCTTCCGTGCAGGGCGAGCGCAAGTCTTCTTCCAGCATGGCCCGACCCTGGGCATCGAGGTCCTTGCCCTTGGTATCGAGGACATGTTGGCGATAGCGTGCGATCTCGGCCTGTGGATCAATTCGACTGACGTCCAGGTTGTCCAAGGATCCGGATAACGTATTGGCCAAGTGGGCGGCGGGGTCGGACGTGGTCAAATGGACGGGAAGCCCGCGTTTGGCCAGCGCCACCGCCACCGCAGCGGCGAGCGTGGTTTTGCCGACACCGCCCTTGCCCATCATCATGACGAGGCCGTGGCCGGTCTTGGCGATCTCGTCAACCAGCGTCGACAGCCGTGGAAGGTCCATTAAGTCGGCGACTGTACTAGCGGCCACAGGGATCGCTTCGTCTCGATCAGAGAAGAGACTGCTCAGAGCTTCAACCCCAACGAGATTGGCGGCCTTGAGCGGCAGATAATCGACGGGCAGATCTCGCAGCACCAACGGCATCGCGACGATCGCCTCTTGCTCATGCCGATAGATGGCGGCGGCCAGTGCGTCATGCAGCGCTTCGCGCTCCGGCAGGACCCCGTTGATGACGAGATACTGCCTGGACAGGCCGATGGCGGCGAGTTCCTGGTGCGTGCGCGCGACCTCGTCCAGCGTGGTTGTCTGCGCACGGGACACCAGGATCAAACGGGTATGGTCGGGATCAGATAGCGCCTTGACCGCGTCCGCATATTGCTGGCGTTGCTTGTCCAGCCCCGACAGCGGGCCGAGACACGACGCCCCCCCCGGGTTCGCTTCAATAAAGCTGCTCCATGCGCCAGGGAGTTGTAACAGGCGGATAGTATGACCGGTTGGTGCCGTGTCGAAAATGATGTGATCGTAGGCGGCAATCAGGGCCGCATCGGTCAGCAACGCGGTGAATTCGTCAAAGGCTGCGATTTCTGTGGTACAGGCCCCGGAAAGCTGCTCCTCAATACTCTTGACCACGGAGTCCGGTAGCTGTCCCCGAACCGGGCCGACGATGCGCTCGCGGTACTGCTGCGCCGCCAGTTGCGGGTCGATTTCCAGAGCTGACAGACCCGGGACGGTCGCAATGGCAGTAATGGTGTTCCCGATGGTCTGGCTGAACACCTGGCCGACGTTGGACGCCGGATCGGTACTGACCAGGAGGACCTTCTTGCCCTGTCGAGCCAGATGGATCGCGGTGGCACAAGAGAGCGATGTTTTCCCCACGCCACCCTTGCCGGTAAAAAACAGGAAGGGGGGTACGTGGTCTAGAAACCGCATGATGCACTCCTTTCACCGGATGAACTCAGCAACAGGAGTCGCCACTGCAGCAGCTGCCTTCTGTCTGACTCACCGTTGGCATAGCGACTAAACGGGCCCAACGGGTCAACTCAGCCCGGCTGGGATACCGCCCGGCCAGGGCCACTTCGCCGTCCACCAGAATCAACGGAAGCGAACCCTCACCCGAGCGCTCTAAAAAGCTTTTGACCCTCGGATTGTTCGCAAACTGCAACGGTTGTTGCCCCAGGTTAAAGCGTTCGATCTTGACGCCTTGCTGCTTCGCCCACTCAACATCGGCCGCAAAGTTTACCAACGCCTGATCCACATCGACTCCGCACACACCCGTACTGCAGCACATCGCCCCGTCGTACACCTCAATCTTCGTCATGTTGAACCTCCAGGTAATCGTGAAACACGAGTGACCAGAAATGCCTGTTACGACAGCTGTGCAATGCGTTCGAGTTCAACCGTGAGCTGCTCACGATCATGTTTGAGCCGGTCGAGCGGCAGTTTCAAGAATGCTTCGATGCGGGCGCGCAGGATGCGATAGGCCTGCTCGAACTTCGCGTCAATTTCGGCATCGCTCCCGGTCGCTTTGGCCGGATCTTCCACACCCCAATGGGCACGCAACACCGGACCAAGATAGGCCGGACAGGTTTCCCCGGCTGCGTTGCCACACACCGTGATCACGATATCCGGAATGGCCGGCAGGCCAGTCCATGACTTACTGTATAAGCCCTCGGCCGAAATGCCTTCGCGCCGTAGAAGCGCCAGGGATCGCGGATGGACTGTGCCGGTCGGATGGCTCCCCGCACTCATAGCACGCCATTCAGGGCCTGCCAGGGCATTGAACGTGGCCTCAGCTAACACGGAGCGGCAGGAGTTGCCGGTACAGAGGAACAGGACGAATCGTTTCATGCAGCACCCTCCGCTGGGAACCAGTCACGGGTTCGATTGCACACAGCGCAGACGGACAGCATGACCGGGACTTCCACCAACACTCCCACCACTGTGACCAACGCCGCTCCTGACTCGGGTCCGAACAGCGCGATAGCCGTGGCCACCGCGAGTTCAAAGAAGTTGCTCGCCCCAATGAGCGCCCCCGGTGCGGCCACCGAGTAGGGCACTTTCAGCCATTTCATGAGTCCGTATGCCAGCGACGAATTGAAGTAGACCTGGAAAAGAATCGGGATGGCGATCAAGAACACATGAAACGTCTTCCCCAGAATGTTCTCGGCTTGAAAGGCAAAGATCAAGATGAGCGTGGCGAGGAGTGCTCCAATGGTCACGGGGGCAAATCGTGGGAGGAGAACGTCCTCAAACCAGGTCTTCCCATGGTTGCGAATGAGCCAGTGCCGGAGTAGCACCCCAAGGGTTAAGGGAATCACAATAAAGATGATGACTGAATACAACAGAACTTCGAATGGGACTTGTAACGAGGACGCGCCACTGACCAGAAGCCCGACAAGCGGAGCAAACAGCACCAGCATAATGAGATCGTTCACGCTGACTTGCACCAGGGTATAGGCCGGATCGCCGTCCGTGAGATAGCTCCAGACAAACACCATCGCCGTACAGGGTGCTGCCGCCAAGATGATCGCTCCTGCGATGTATTGGTCCGCATCGGCTGGTGTGATCCAGCTTGAGAACACGAACCGGAAAAAGAGCCAGGCGAAGAACGCCATGGAAAAGGGCTTTACAATCCAATTCACGAACAGGGTTACCATCAAGCCCCGCGGCCGCTTCCCGACATTGCGCACTGCAGCGAAATCGACCTTCATCATCATCGGGGTAATCATGAGCCAAATCAGGACCGCGATAGGGAAATTGACGTGACTCCCTTGGCCAAACTCAAGGCTTCTAAGGACTTGTACCGTCGTTGGAGCCCATTGGCCCAGGAGAATTCCTGCGACCATACAGAGTCCGACCCACACGGTTAGGTAACGTTCAAAGAGGTTCAGTCGTTTCTCGCTTGGCTTCGCGTGAACAACTGGTGTGATCGCGATATCCATCACGCAATAGATCCTCTCTTAGCTTTTGTGAGCCTTAATGGGTTTGCGGGCACGCACAAACGCGCTCATGAACTTCCCATCCATCTGCGGCCCAAGCTTTTCCACATTGAGCCCTGCGCCGGCCAAGAAATCTTTGGCATCCTCGGCACGATAGATGCGCGTGGGGACGATCTCAATCTCGTCAAACCCCGCCTTCACGAGTTTGTCCCGGTAGGCGGACTCTTCTAAGGCACCCGCCACACAGCCCATCCACAGTTCAACGCTGTGGCGAATCTCAGCCGGGACATCGCCGCGCACGACGACATCGGAGACGGCAAGCCGACCGCCCGGCTTCAAAACACGGAAGGCCTCGGCTAGCACGCGATCTTTGTCGGACGAGAGATTGATGACACAGTTGGAGATGATCACATCGACGACGTGATCTCCCAATGGAATGTCTTCGATCTCGCCCTTGAGAAACTCCACATTCCGGACTCCTGCTTTCTCCTGGTTCTCCCGCGCCAAGGCAAGCATCTCCTCCGTCATATCGAGGCCAAACACTTTACCGGTCGGTCCAACCCGACGGGCCGACAGCAGGACATCGATGCCGCCCCCGGAGCCGAGGTCCAGAACCGTCTCGCCAGGATTGAGTTCGGCCAACGCCGTCGGATTCCCGCACCCGAGCGAGGCCAAGACGGCTTCCGCCGGGAGTGCCTCTGTTTCATTCTTCCCGTAGAGATTGGAGGTGATGAAATCGACTCGCTCCGGAACCGACCCACAGCAGGAACTGCCGCCTCGTTTCGCTTGCAACGCCGCCTGCCCATACTCAGCCTTCACAAACTCCTTAAGCTCTTGGCTGTTCATCGCGTACTCCTCCTCTTCATCAACAAATGTTGATTCATCAGCGCCAAAAAAACTAACAACACTTTGCTGAGGGGCCCCGTCGTGGGGATAAGTCCCGTAACGACCGCACGATCTCTTCTAATTCCTTGAGGGCGTCTGAATTGAGAGAATAATGGACCCAGCGTCCATCAGGACGATCCGTGATCAGACCTGCGTCCTTGAGCACCTTCAAATGAAAGGACAGCCGCGACTGCCCGGTCTTGAGGGCCTCGGTGAGATCACAGACACATTGCTCACCATCTTTCAGGCGCTCCATGATATCCAGCCGCGTTTCGTCTGACAGCGCATGGAAGAGACTCACACCTTGATCTCGCCGTTTGATCGAAGTTGTCATGCCCAACATCATAACAATATTTCTTGATGTGTCAAGTCTGGGGGAAGCCCTGGGGCGTCATGAGGCCAGCTGCTGCTATATCAGCGACCCTACCATGAGTTCTCGCTCCCGGTTGTAATTGTTATCCGCTGACCTGCTTCCAATAGTCATCGACCCGCGCTTGAATATGCCGGATCGCTTCGTCCTGCCTCGTCGGTTCGAATAGATGCCGAAACCGGCCCTGCAACTTGAGGTACTCTTCAACCGGCTTGCGTTTGGGAATGTACGTGTGGGTAACTTCTCCGTTGATCGCTTCCTTCAGCGGCCAGAGGCCCGTCTCCACCGCCAGCTTGGCCACTTCCGGGGTCTCTCCCGGATCGTAGAGCCAGCCGGTGGGGCAAGCGGCGAGCGCGAGGAACAGCTTCGGTCCCGTGAATTTGGCCGCCCGCGCGAACTTTTCTTCCAGATCCAAGGGGTACCGCGGTGCGACGGTCGCAATATAGGGCGGCTTGTGTGCCCGCCAGATCTCGAAGATGTCTTTCTTTTCCTGCGTGGCGCCGGCCGGATGTTGCAGACTGCAGGGCGAGGTGGCCGTCCGCGCGCCATAGGGCGTTGCGGGAGAGAGCTGCATTCCGGTGTTGCCGTAGGCTTCATTGTCGTAACAAAAATAATAGAAGTCGAGTTTTCTGGTGACGGCGCCCGATGTCGAAGAGAGGGCCATGTCGTACGTCGAGCCGTCTCCTCCCAGCACCACGACTTTCAGGTCTTCTTCTTTCGGCAACCGGCCTTTGGCGATCAGGACATCGAGCGCGTCGCGCACACCCTGCGCGCCGGCGGGCGCCGACCCCATGGTCGTATACAACCAGGACCCCTTAAACGGCGTGAACGGATAGGCTGCGAGCATCGTAAAGCACCCCGCGGCATTCACGTAGACGACGTTGTCGCCCAGCACCTTTGCCGCCAGACGCAACGCCTCAAGCCCTCCGCATCCGGCACAGAGCGCCGTTCCGGGAAGCACGTGTTCTTCACGGGGAATCTGTTTGATCTTTTTGAATGTCTCGCGTTGCCACATGGCTATCGTCCTTCGTCACTCGTGAAGCGTATCTCGCAAGACCGAACACGAGCGACGAGATACGATCGACGTTTCACGATCCGGGTTCTCCTGCCAACATTTGCAGCTGCACCATCTCCCGGTGCTCGGCTTCCGTGTACAGCAGAACCGGCCCGATCCCTTTTCCCCGGACCCCGGCCGCTGCCGTCTGCTCGAAGATCGCCCGGAACTCGCCTTCCGAGAGATTCTTTCCTCCCAGGCCGCCGATGAACGAGCAGAGCGCCCGTGGACGGATGGCTTCGTCATAGAGACAGGCCGCAATTTCCTGAAAGAGAATACCGCCCTGCCCCGGAGCCAGATTCTGATCGAGCACCGCAACGGCCCTCCGGCCTCGCAACGCGTCACGGATGGCGTCCGTCGGCCAGGGACGGATCAAGCGGAGCCGGAGCAAACCTACTCGCTTACCCTCTGCCCTGGCAACATCGACTGCGGCCTTGCCTCTGCTCGCCAGCGCATTGGTCATGACAAGCACATCTTCCGCATCGTCAAGCCGGTAGCCCTCGACCACATCGTACCGCCGCCCGAACAGCTGCTCGAACGATGCGGCTGCCTCCTGATGCACATCCAATGCATTCATGGCAGCCAGATGCATTTGATGACGGAAATACGAGTAGGGCGTCCCGCCAAGCACCGCCACACCGAGCGCATGCGGCGCCGAGGCTTTGAAGCCCAAGTGCGACGGTTGAAACGGGGGCAGGAACTGCTTGACCTGTTCCGGCTCCGGCAGGATCACCGGCTCACGGGTAAACGACAGGTAGAAGCCGTCCAGATTGACGATGACCGGCAACATGACCCGCTCATCCTCCGCGATTCGATAGGCCATGAGAATCGAATCCAGCACTTCCTGGCAGGTCTCGGCATGGATCTGAAGAAAACCGGAGTCCCGCGCGGCCAGCACATCGTTGTGATCCGATTCGAGTGTAATCGGGGCAGCCAGCGCCCTGGAGACATTGACCAGCACCAGCGGCGTGCGCCAGCCGGAGATCGAATAGAGCACCTCCATCGCATACAACAGCCCCTGGCTGGATGTCGCGGTGAAGACACGGGCCCCCGTCGCCGCAGCAGCCCCGGCCGCCGTCATCATGGAATGCTCGGAGTCCATAGTCACAAACCGGGCCGCCATTGCGCCGCTCTCGCACCACTTGGCCAGCGCCTCCACGATTTCTGTCTGCGGCGTGATCGGAAAAGCCGGCACATAATCCACATCTGCCAGCCGCGCGCCCCAGGCCGCCGCGAGGTTGCCGGTCATCATTTCGCCCGCCATGCCACCTCTCCTCCCTTTTCCCGTTCGGCCACTAAGGCGTCGGTCGGGCATTCATGGACGCAGATCTGGCATCCCTTGCAATGGGCATAATCGATCACGGGCCTGTCGTCCTTGGTCATCGAAATCACCCCGTCGGGGCAATACGTGAAACAGAGCCAGCAGCCGTTACATTTGTCGGGCACCAGGACCGGCCGGAAGGTTCGCCAGCCGCCGGTTTCACGCAGAACTGAATTCGCTGCGGCGCTGATCCTGGCGGTCCCTCTGGTCGGAGGCTCGTACATCGGCACGTGAAGCTGCGCCGAGGCAGTCGGCTGCGGCGCAGCAACTGCCACGGGAACTGTGCGGAGGGCATCATAGCATTGAAGCGCGACCGCTTGATTGTGCTCAATGACGGAAGCGGCGAGACCGAGGTCGGCAAGCTCCCCTGCGATCGCCTCGCGGATCGACTCCCGACGGAGTCCGATGAGTCGTCCGGCGACCGCGCCGAGCAGGGCACTGATAGCGCTGCGATTTCCCAACTGTTGCAGAGCGATGTCGGTCAGATCCAATACGGTCAGGCGACCGGACAGCGAGCCCTGGGCGTCCAATTGTCCGGCAGTCAGTGGTGAGTTGACGAAAACCGCCGTCCGTTCATCAATCCCGTCCAGCACACGGGCGGCAGGATCTTCGATGAGCGAGGCATCGGCGATCACAACAAGATCAGGACGAGCGATGAGACCACGCTCCCGAATCGGCTCCCTGGCGATCCGCGTAAAGGCGGCAACCGGCGCGCCACGCCGCTCGGCTCCATAGATCGGCGAATCCTGCGCCACGAACCCTTCTAGAAACGCAGCCGTCCCCAGGATGCGGCTCGCGGTCTTCGCGCCCTGCCCGCCCCGGCCATGAAAGCGGACGGCTTGCATCAGTCATTTCCTCAACGCCGCCTGGTTCTCCCCTGCCTGCTCGCAAGCCATACACCTGGCGGCCGCAGGAACTGCTTCCAGCCTGGCCTGGGAAATGGCCTTTCCGCATTGCTCACACCGGCCGTACTGTTCAGACCCCAGCTTGAATAGCGCCCGGTCGATCGCCTCGATCTCGGCCTTCGCTCGCCCGTCCAGACGATCGAGC
>Ga0209253_10001139_pt1 | contig 23167 bp, 16 predicted proteins | sample FrelakmetBRP12BR_FD_187145 | JGI IMG/M metagenome (GOLD analysis project Ga0209253, IMG submission 187145) | Freshwater lake sediment microbial communities from the University of Notre Dame, USA, for methane emissions studies - BRP12 BR (SPAdes)... | ecosystem: Environmental > Aquatic >...
GTCCGCCTCCGCACCGCCGTGAAGGTGCCGAGCTGGAACTCGGAACCGCTGTCCAGTGAGGTGTACCAGATGTCGCCGCTGAGGGTGTCGCCCCGCACCGTTCCGCGCAGCGCAAGCGCCGCGTTGCGCGGCGTCACCCAGTGGACCACCACGCTGTCCCCGCCCGCCGGCCACCACGACGCCGCCTGCACCGTCCTGCCGCGCGGCGCCATCGTGTAGCCCGGCAGCGCCACCGTCCCCGCCAGCTGCGTGGTCGAGGACGCGGTGGGATCGGGCGCGGCGACCGGGGTCGCACTCAGCTGGAGCGTCGCCGCGGGCGGCGCCGCGGCGGTGCGAGCGCGTCCGCGCCGGGGCGGCGCGACCGGCGCCGGGATGATCCGGCCCTGGATGATCGCCTGGAGGTTGTAGGTGCCCGCCACACGCGCGGGCGCCACCGCCGGCCGCAGCGCCGCCGCCGCAACCGCCGTATCAGGGGCCGGCGCGGGGGCCGGAGCCGGCTGGGGGCGAGAGCACGCCGCCGCCACCAGCGCGACGGCCGCGGCGCGCCGCCACCGCGGATCGCTCATCCGCGGTCTCACGGGAATCACCGCCCCGTCCGTGCGCTGTCGAGCCCGGCCAGCGTGGCGGTGCTCGGCCCGCGCTCCCGCTGCAGCCGGGCCGCCACCTGCTCCGCCCGCCGCAGCACCCGCAGCAGGTTGAGCCCGATCACCTTCTTCACGTCGTCCTCGCTGTAGCCGCGCCGCAGCAGCTCCGCCGTGAGGCGCGGGAAGGTGCTGACGTCCTCCAGTCCCTGCGGGGTGCAGCCGATGCCGTCGTAGTCGCTGCCGTAGCCCACGTGGTCGATCCCGGCGACGTCCCGGATGTGGTCGATGTGGTCCGCCATCACGCCGAGGGGGGGGCGCTGGACCGGGTTGGCCGCCTGCCACGCCTGCCACGCGGCGCGCAACCCGGCCGCATCCCCCGCGAAGCGGGTTCGCAGCTCGAGGACCTGTGCAGACCGCTGCTCGTAGAACCGTGTGGACACGGAGTCCACGAAGTCGCAGGCGAAGTTCACCATCACGATGCCGCCGTTGGTCAGCACCATCCGGAGGATCTCGTCGGGCACGTTGCGCAACACGGGCGCGAGCGCCCGGGCCGAGGAGTGCGAGTAGATGACCGGCGCCTCCGAGACCCGCATCACCTGCACCATCGTCGAGTCCGACACGTGCGCGAGGTCGATCAGCATCCCCAGCCGGTTCATCTCGCGGATGACCTCGCGGCCGAACGGCGAGAGCCCGTTGGCCCGCACCGAATCGAGCGCCGCGTCCACCCACGGCAGGCCGTTGTTCCACGTCAGCGTCATGTACCGCGCGCCGAGCGCGTACAGCTCGCGGAGAACGCCGAGGGAGTTCTCCATGACGTGACCGCCCTCGATGCCGATCAGCGAGGCGATCTTGCCGCCGCGGTGGATGCGCTCGATGTCGGCCGCCGTGCCGGCGCGTTCGAAGGTGTCCGGATACCGCCGCTCCATCTGGCTGATGATGTCGATCTGCTCGAGTGCCTGGCGGAGCGCCCCGCGGCGCGCGGCCTCTTCGGGCGGCACCCAGACGGACCAGAACTGCCCGCCGACGGCGCCGGCCCGGAGGCGCGGGATGTCGGTCATCTGCCGGGGGAGCGGCCGCGCGATGTCGGCGCTGTCCCACGACCCCGCATACCGGAAGGCCACGTTCTCGGGGAGGTCGTTGTGCCCGTCGATCATCGGCACGGCGCGGTGGAGCCGCAGCGCCCGGCGGATGAGCGCCGAGTCCGGCTGCTGCGCGGAAAGCGGCAGGGCGATGACTACCGCGAGGAATAGACAGGCGGATGGTTTTCTCATGGTCTCGCACGTTACCCACCGGCCTGCCGAGCGCACAACGGGCGGCCCGAAGGCCGCCCGCTAGCGGGGGGTCCCCGGCGGCACCAGCTCGATGGCGAACTCGCCGAAGGTGGCCGGCCACAGCGCCGTGACGGACATCCCTTGTACGGTCCGGTCGAGCCCGCGTTCCGACTTGGCGACGGTCTCGATCGGGAACCGCCACAGCGGCGACGCCGGCTCTGGTGTGAGGAAGATATCGAGCGGCGCGGAGAGCGAGATCTCGGGGGCGAAGTGCCCCGCTTCCGCAGGGCCGCTCGCCGTCAGGTGATAGCGGACGGCCAATCCGCCGTCCCGCCGGATGCGGATCTCCTTGGCGAGCGAGCCCGCACCGCTCTCCCCCTCCAGCCGAACGACCACCGCGTCCGCCTCCCGCGCTGCTGACCACCGCATCCCCACTCGCGCCCAGCTGCCCACGGGCGCGTAGTCGCCGGAGACGTACTTCTCGAAGGCGAGATCCGCGGGGAGGACGCGATCCACGAAGAGCGCGCGGTCCTCTCGGTCAGTCGGCGGCCGGCCGTCGAAGTGCGGCGCGTGCTCGCCGTGGTGGGCGCCCGGCGTCCCCTGGTCGTCGCTCGCCGGATCAGGCGGCCTGTGCATCCCCAGCTCGTGATAGGCCTCCTGCCGGCGCGTGAGCGTGGCAGTGTGGTTAGTGAGCGTGGCGAAGAGGGTGAGGTCCTCGACGGCCCCGCCCCGCGAGGGTGCGATGACGACCGAGCAGCCCGCCGAGTGCACCCAGATCTCGTCGTAGCCGTCGCCGTCGATGTCGCGCACTTCCCACGCCAGGTCCTCGCCGGCGCGCAGATCCCGCTCCGCCAGCGCGAGGTGGTGCCAGATCGCCGCCCGAAGGTGCGGCAGGTAGAGCCCCCCGAAGACCCCGTGCCAGTAGGCGTCATTGCACTGCGCGCGCCCGATGGCGCGCCGCACGTCGGGAGGATCGCCCCGTTCGCGGCACAGCGCCGAGAGCGCCAGCATCTTCTTGTGCGCCCGGTTCGCCGCCGGGTACTTGACGAGGAAGTTGCGCCAGTGCGACCCCCGCACGAGCGCGCCGTCGGGCCCGGCCATCCGCTCTTCGCCCAGTTCGTGCTCGAGATGCCGCAGGCGCCCCGCCGCCCGCGGCGGAAGCGACCAGGCCTCCATCTCGCGGTACGAGGCCGTCGGCAGGTAGGCGAGGCCGCCGCTCGGCGTCTCGCGCAGCGCTTCGTCGAAGGTGCTGAGACGGAGGACGCCGCGGGCCATCGCCCCGCTCATCGCGTCGAGGAACCGGTCGAGCCAGCCGCGCTGGTAGACCCACTCCAAGGTACCCGGCCAGCCGCCGAACTTCTCACCGTCGTCGGCCAGCACCGCGAGCCGGTGGCCCTTGTCCCGGAGCCGCTCGAGGTACGCGACGACATCGGCCGGCGGCTGGAAGGGGACCAGGTAGCGGAGATGCTCGTCGATCGGGAAGAGCGCCAGGCTCCGGCCGCCGCTCTCCGTGCGGAACGGCGCGTGGAGCTGGTCCCGCTCGAAGCCGGTCACCAGGAAGTGGCGGTCGTCCACGAGGGCGAAGCGCACGCCGGCATCCGCGAGGTCCGCGGCGAGATCCGGTTCCCAGACGCGTTCGGTGAGCCAGAGGCCAGTGGCGTCGTAGCCGAACAGCCTCCGCAGCGCGTCCCGCATCCAGCCGATCTGCTCCAACCGATCCTCCCGGGGGAGGACCGCCAGCACCGGTTCGTAGAACCCGGCCAGCAGCAGCTCTAGCTTCCCGTCCGTGACCAGCCGGCCGACGAGGTCCAGGTACCCGCCGTCATCGTGCTGCTCGAGCCACTCGAGGAGCGGCCCCGAGACGTGGAGGGCGGCCGGCAGGAAGCCGTGCGCCGCGATGCGCTCGAGGAACGGCCGGTAGACGTCCCGCACGTGGTCGGCGAAGACGTGATCGAAGTTCCCCACCGGCTGGTGGATGTGCATTCCGAAGGCGAAGCGGATCGGATCCACGTCAGTCCTCGTCGGCGGCGGCGAAACCGAGGCGCAGGGCGAGCGGCTCGAGCGCGCGGGCGTCCTCGGCCGGGAGCGACGACCGCCCGCGGTAGAACGCCGTCTGGACGTCGAACGGCACCGGCCAGCCGCGCAGCTCGAAGAGGTCGAGCAGGTCGAGTGCCGCCGCCAGGGTCTGCGGGCTCCGGTCGTGGGCTAGCGTGAGCACAGCGCGCAAGAGCGACTGCTCGGCGACCTCGGCCAGGCTCGCGGCGCCGGACCCCAGCCGCTCCGCCGCGTCGGGAGCCTGAGCGCGGGCCATGACGTCCACCGTCAGCGCGGCGGCGATCGTCTCCCGCTCGCGCTCCAGTAGATCGCCGGCCTCGAGCGTCACGGAGCCCGCGCCGGCCACCGGAGCGACCGTCACCGACAGGCGCGCACCGCCCGAGCGCTGCACGCTCACGTCGAAAACCGCCGCGCGGCCCGTGCGCCGGTGCGTGAGCCCGATGCGGTCGCCGTCGTCGCTCACGTCGTAGCAGTAGGCGCGGTCCGAGACCCGGTCCGGCGCCACGCGGCGCACCGCGGCGTACGACCCCGCCACGCGCGCGGGAGCCGGCACGCGGGGCCGCGCCCTCTCCAGGTACATCCGCCGCGCATCGCCGACGGCCGGGTCGTTGCTCACCGCACCCGCGAGCCGGCGCACAAACCCGGTCTCGAGCCGCGGCCCGTGCGGCCCCGCCAGCTCGATCGCCCGGGCCGCATAGCGCAGGACCTGCAGCTGCTCGAGCCCGCCCACGTCGTCGAAGAACCAGGCGCACGAGGTGAAGAGCCGCAGCGCGTTGCGTTCCAGCTCGAGGAGCTCACCGGCCCGCACCGCTTCCACGTCGGAGAGCGCGCGGAGCGCGTGCGCGCGGACGAACCCGGGGTCCGGCTCGCCCAGCGCGCCGAAGCTCTCGGCGTAGGCGTCCCGCGCCGCCCACGGATCCGCGAGGAGTCCGGCCGCTTCCCGCTCGAAGAACTCGTGCAGCTCGACCGCGAGCCACTCGACCGCTTTGCGCAACGGCGCCCGCCAGCGCTGGTGCCAGCCGCGCTCCGGCGCGATCCGGCAGCCGCAGTCGGTCCGCCAGCGCCCGACGCCGTGCACGCAGCTCCACGAACTGGGCGCCACGATGCCGAGGCGCTGGGCCGCCCCGTGCCGGGCGAGCACCGCCGCGAAGTTCATGAGCTCCGCCGCGGGCGCCCGCCGCACCTCCGCGAGCATCCGCACCAGCGCCATCTCGCCGAACCGGTGGTGGTGGCCGTAGGTCTCGCCGTCCGTCGCCACCGCCGCGACCGACGGCTCCGCTCCGGCCCCGGCCAGCATCCGGCGCGCCCACGCGACGCCGTCCTCTATCGCGGGACCGAACGCCACGTCGTGTGACAGCGGCCCATCGTAGACGAAGAGCGCGATCTCGCGGCCGCCGTCCGTCCGGTAGCACCCCGGCAGGCCGTGCACCGGCGGCCGGTCGACCTGGTGCGGGGCGAGGATGGTGAAGGCGATGTCGTGCTGCGCGAGGACGTCGAGGGTCTCGTCGTCCACAGCCGTCTCCGGCAACCACATCCCCTCCGGCGCGCGGCCGAAGCGCCGCCGGAAATCCGCGATGCCCCAGCGCACTTCCGCGACCTTCTCGCGCCGTGAGGTGAGCGGGAGGATCACGTGATGGTAGGGTGCCGCGACGGCGTTCCCGTGCCCGAGGCGGTCGCGGCTCGTGCGGTCGGCCGCGAGCACGTCGGCGTATGTCTCAGGGACCTCCCGCTCCATCCAGTCGAGGAGCGTGGGGCCGAAGTCGAAGCTCGTCCAAGCCAGCGCGTTCTCGATGCGCGCGATGCGCCCATCGCGATCCGGCAGGCGCGCGGCCGTCACCGCGCGGTAGCACTCCCGCTCGATGCGCTGGTTCCAGTCGTGGAAGGGCGCCGCGTTCGGCTCGGCCTCGACGTACTCGAGCCAGGGGTCCTCGCGCGGCGGCTGGTAGAAGTGCCCGTGGACGACGATCGCGCGCACGGACCCCTAGACGGCGGCGCTCGGGGAGGCGCTCGCGACGACGACCTCGACGACCGACTCGAGCACGTGGGGGAAGCAGTCGTCCCTGCGGTTCAGCTCTTCGGCGAGCCGCGTCGCGCCCCCGAGGTCGGCGTCCGTCGTGGCCGCCAGCTCCAGGGCGGAGACGAGACGCTCGGCGTCGTCGCAGTGCAGGACGAACCGGCGCTCACCGTAGTCGGTCACCGCGCCCGTCGAGATGATGAACTGCCAATCCGACGCCTGCGCGAGGAGCAGCTCGCGCGCCGCCTGCGCCAGGACGGGCTGCGCGCCGGGCAGCGGCAGCGCCGCCCGCGCCACTTCCCAGAAGCGGTGCTCGAGCGGCCAGAGACGGCGCCACGCCCACGCCGTCTGGTCGTTGAGCCACATGCTGTCGTCGCCCCCGGCGCCCCAGGACCCCTCGGCGAGCTGGACCGTGACTTGCGGCGGATGATCCGCAAGGTGCTGCGAGGCCGTCACCGGCCGGACCGTCTCCTGGCCCGCGAGACCCCGGTACGCCGCCGCGATGAAGTCCACACCCTCGAACCACCAGTGCCCGAACAGCTCGGTGTCGAACGGCGCGGCGATCAGGCCCTCCTCCCGGGGCCCCGCGCTGTCGGCGAGACCCGAAAGGACGGAGACGAAGTGGGAGGCGTGCAGCGCGACGCGCGCCAGAGCCGTGCCGGGGTCGTACGGCTGCTTGCCGCCGAGGTCCACGCCGGGCCAGCTCACTCGCCACAGCTTGAGGCCGCCGGGCCAGCGGATCTTGTGGAACTCGAGGTAGGACTCGTCGCCGGGATAACCTTCCTGACGGCTCCACACCTGCATCGAGGAGCGCGGGTCGCGCACCAGCACCGCGGCAGCGCCGACGCCGCCCACCGACGCCACGCGGTACGCCCGGTACGGCGTGCGCACGACTCCGTCGGCGCGGTAGCGGCCCGCGTCGTGCCGCACCGCGTCGAAGCGCTCGGCGCCGAGCGGGACCTCCGCGTAGCCTCCGAGCGCGCTCCCCGCCTGAGCGAGGTGCGCGTCCGTGAAGAAGAACTGGAGCCCCTGCTCCGCGAGGAAGTCCTCGATGCCCGCACGCACGCCCACGCGCGGCACCTCGGGCGAGGGCGCCCAGTGGCCGCGGGGGCGGTAGGCGCACTCCGGCAACCACACGCCCGCGGGGTCGCGCCCGAAGAGCCGGCGGTGCTCCGCCCGTCCCACGGCGAGCTGGAGGCGGATGCTCTCGTCGCGCGCCAGCAGCGGCAGGAAGCCATGGGTCGCCGCGGACGTGATGATCTCGAGGCGGCCGCAGTCCTCGAGCACGCTGAGCGCCCCGAGGAGGTCGTGGTCCTCGGCGTCGAAGAGCGCGCGGAGCCGCCGGAAGCGATCCTCCCAGAAGTCCACCAGCGGCACCAGGTGCGCCTCGCCAGTTTCGGGAAGCGAGCGCCGTGCCTCGGCACAGGCCTCGAGCCGCTGCGCAATGAAGGCCGCGAACTCCGCCGCGAAGTCGGGATGCGCGAGCTGGTTCGCCAGGACAGGCGTGACGCCGATCGTCACCGGCGCCGGGGTGCCGCGCGCCGCGAGGCCGTGCAGGCTCTCGAGGAGCGGCAGGTAAGTGTCCAACGCCGCCTCGCAGAGCCAGTCGGTCCCGTGAGGCCAGCGCCCGTGGTGCATGACCCACGGCAGATGGCTGTGCAGCGCGAGGACGAAGTCCATTGCCATCAGAGCGCCTCCGTACCGGCGAGCGCGCGGCGGTACACCGCCGAGTACGCCGCCGCCGACGGGCCCCACGAGAAGTCGCGCACCATCGCCTCCCGCACCATCCCCTCCCAGCGCACTTGGTCCCGGTATGCCGCGACAGCCCGCCGCACCGCGAGCACGAGCGCATGCGGGTCGAACCGGTTGAAGAAGAACCCTGTGACGCCGTCTTCGACCGTGTCGGCAAGCCCACCGACACGTCGCACGATCGGGATGGTGCCCATCCGCTGGGCCTCCATCTGCGTCAGGCCGCACGGCTCGTAGAGCGAGGGCACGAGGAAGAAGTCGCACCCGGCGATGAGGCGGTGCGCGAGCCGCTCGCTGAATTGCAGCTTCACGCCGACCCGCTGGTGCGAATGCGCCGCGAAGTCCGTGAGCGTCGCCTCGTAGCGTGCCTCGCCGCGCCCGGAGAAGGCGAACTGCGCACCCGTCGCCACGAGCTCGGAGTTGCGCACGATGAGGTCGAGCCCCTTCTGTGTCACGAGCCGCGCGGCCATCCCTACGAGCGGCACGTCCCGGTGCTGCGGGAGGCCGAATGCGCGCTGGATCGACGCCTTGCAGCGCCGCTTGCCGGAGAGGTCGGCGATCCAGTACTTGGAGGGCAGGTGGTCATCGTGCTCCGGGTCCCACAGCGTCTGGTCGATGCCGTTGATGATCCCCGTCAGCCGGTCGCCCAGGGTCCGGAAAGCCCCGTGCAGGCCGAAGCCGCCCACCGGCGTGCGGAGCTCCGCCGCGTGGGTGGGGCTCACCGTCACCACCGCATCCGCGAACGCCATCCCGCCCTTGAGGTAGTTGACACGGCCGTACCACTCGAGGAACCGCCAGTCGTAGAGCGCCCCGGGCAGGCCGATGACGGGCAGTATCTCGACGGGGAAGTGGCCGTGGAAAGCGGCGTTGTGGATCGAGAGCACCGAGCGCACGCGGTCGTAGTACGGCTCGCCGCCGAAGCGGGTGCGGAGATAGACCGGCGCCAGTGCGGCGTGCCAGTCGTGCGCGTGGAGGACGAGCGGCCCGCGGCTCACCCGCGGCAGCACGCTGAGCGCCGCGCAAGCGAAGAAGCCGAACCGCATCCCGTTGTCGGAAAAGTCCGCGCCGCCTGCGCCGTAGAGCCCCGCCCGGTCGAAGTAGCCGTCGTGCTCGATGAAGAAGACGCGGGGCGTCCCGGCGGTGGAGGCGAGCCGCCACAGGCGGAACTGCTCGGTGCGGGGGCCGAACTCGATGCTCATCGGGCGCCCGACCGGCACCAGCGAGGGCGCAGCGTGATGGACCGAGCGGTAGAGCGGCAGGATCACGGCGACGGGAACGCCGCTCTGGGCCTGCCACTTCGCCAGCGCTGCGACGGCCTCGGCCAGGCCGCCGGTCCTGGCAAAGGGCGCGTACTCGGCGACCACGTGCACCACGCCGGCCGGCCCGTCGATGCCGTGGCCGAACGCAAGCCGCGACTCAGCGGCGACCCGCCACTGGCCGGAACGCGATGGTGAGGTCATCAGAGGTCCGGTCATTCCCCCCGACTACGCCGTGGGCGCGCCGTCTCCAGACGTCTCGCCCCGCAGCGCCGGCACGTAGTACTGCCGGACGTACGCCTGCACCATCCCCCGCGACGTGAAGCGCGCGCCCGCCGCGTGCAGGGCGTGTTTCATCTTGGCCACCCAGCGCACGGGCACCCCGCGGTCGTCGCGGTCGAAATACGCGGGTACCACTTCCTCCTCGAGGAGACGGTAGAGCTGCTCTCCGTCGGCCGCGTCGGCGTCCGCGTCCGCGTCCTCGTCCACGGGGCCGATGGCCCAGCCGTTGAGCCCGTCGTAACCCTCGTGCCACCAGCCGTCGAGTGTGCTGAGCTGCGGCACCGCGTTCAGCGCCGCCTTCATCCCGCTCGTCCCGCAGGCCTCGAGCGGCGGCCGCGGGAGGTTGAGCCAGAGGTCCACGCCCTGCACTATCTGGTGCGCGAGGTGCAGATCGTAGTCCTCGACGAACGCGACGCGCCCCTCGAGCCGCGGGTCGCGCGAGAAGGCGTAGATCTCCTGGAGCACACGTTTGCCGGGATCGTCGGCTGGGTGCGCCTTGCCCGAGAAGATGATCTGCACCGGGCGCCACGCGTTGACGAGGATCTTCCGCAGCCGGTCAAGGTCGCGGAAGACGAGTGCCGAGCGCTTGTAGGTGGCGAACCGCCGCGCGAAGCCGATCGTGAGCGCCTCCGGGGCCAGCAGCGTCCCGGCCCCCACCACGTGCGCGGCCTCCTTCCACTCCTCCGCCCAGCGCCGGCGCGCCTGCTCCCGGATGTACGACAGGAGGATCGCCTTCAGCTCGTTGTGCACGTGCCAGAGCACCTGGTCGTCGAGCGTGAGCACGTTCTTCCAGAACTCCGGATCGTCCATCCGCCAGTGCCACTCGGGGCCGAGGTGCATGTCGAGCAGGGCCTGGATGCGGTGCGACATCCAGGTCGGCTGGTGCACCCCGTTCGTGATGTGGCCGATCGGGATCTTCTGCGTCGGCCGGTCGGGCCAGAGATCGCGCCAGATGCGGCGCGACTCCTCGCCGTGCCGCTTGGAGACCCCGTTCACCTTGCCGGAGCAGCGGATGGCGAGAACGGCCATGTGGAACTGTCCGTGGTCGCGCACCGGGTGGTAGCCGAGTCTCATCACCGTCTCCCGGCTCACACCCATCTCATCCCACACGGGTCCCGTGCACTCCGCCACCATCTCCACCGGGAAGGCGTCGTGGCCGGCGGGCACCGGCGTGTGGGTGGTGAAGACCGTGGTGCGGCGGACGCGCTCCACAGCCTCGTCGAACGACATGCCCTCAGCCACGTGCTCGCGCACCCGCTCGAACGCCATGAACGCAGCGTGGCCCTCGTTCGCGTGCCAGGCGCCGGGCCGGAATCCCAACGCGCGCAGCACGCGCACCCCGGCGACGCCGAGCGCCCACTCCTGACGCAGCCGCACCTCTGGGCCGCCCGCGTAGAGCCGGCTCGACAGCTCGCGGTCCTCGGGGTGGTTCTCCTCGAGGTTGGTGTCCAGCAGGTACACCGGCACCCGGCCGACCTTCATCAGCCACGCACCGACGTGGACCGCCCGGCCGGAGGCGCGCACGACGGCGAGGTACGGCTCCCGCTTCGGACCGTACAACGGCTCGAGGGGCGCCGTGGACGGCTGGAAGGGCTGGTCGCCGTCCTCCTGCCAGCCGTCGAGGCGCACGCGCTGGTCGAAGTAGCCCTTCGTGTAGAGGATGCCGACGCCGACGAGCGGCACGCCGAGGTCCGACGCCGCCTTGCAGTGGTCGCCGGCCAGCACGCCGAGACCGCCGGAGTAGATCGGAACCGAGTTGTGGAGACCGAACTCCGCGCAGAAGTACGCGATGGACTGGGTCTCGAGGCCGGAGAAGTCGCGCGCGAACCAGGTCTCGGCGTTCGAGGAGTGGCCGTCGAGCGACGCGACGACCCCGGCGTAAAGCTTCAGGAACTGGGGATCGCGGGCGCAGGCCGTCAGCTGATTGGGCGAGACCCGACGCAGCAGCTCGAGGGGGTTGTGGCGTGTGCGGTGCCAGAGCGGGCGGTCGAGAAGCCCGAAGAGGGCGCGCGCATCGCGGTCCCAGCTCCAGAACAGATTCGTCGCGATGTCGTTCAACCGGGCGATCCGCTCCGGCAGATACGGCACCGACACTGAGGTGCGTGTCATGGGGGGGAAATATGCGCGGGGCGGCGTACCGCGCTACTGCGGACCCGAGACCCCTCGGGAGTGGGCAGGATTGGAGTGCCCAGTAGTGGGCAGACGCGCAGACGCCAAGTGGTACGACAGTAGCGAGAAACAAGTCGTCCCCGACGCGATGGTGGGCCCGTACCCGGTGCTGCACCGGACACCGGCCCACCTGTCGTTCGAAGCAGACTGCCTACCGATTCACTTCAGACCACTGCGCGTCTGCGCTTCTTTGCACTACTTGGCACCGTCCTCCTGCCCACTTCCCTTCGCGTCGCGGAGCTTCTCGATCTCCGCCGCCGTGTTGCGCAGCAACTCCGCCATCTGCGCCACGGCCGGATCGTCCGGCCCGAGCCTCCACGCCTGGCGGTACGTCGCCGCCGCGATCCGGGCGAAGGCCTGGTTCAACTCGCCCATCCGCCCGCCCGCGAACCCCCGGACGGTATCGCGGACGCGCTCCAGGATGTCATCGATCACGTCCCGGTGTTTCTCGAGGAACGCCTCTCCCTCCGGGGTGATGTGATAGACGCGCTTCCCCTCGGTCTCAACCGCCCGCACGTAGCCCTGGTCCTCCAGCAGTTGGAGCGTGGGGTAGACGGTGCCCGGCGAGGGCGTGTAGCAGCCGCCCATCCGCTCCTCGAGGGCCTTGATGATCTCGTAGCCGTGCCGCGGCTTCTCCTTCAGCAGGCGCAGGATGACGAACTTCACCTCCCCGGACTCGAAGACCTGATGGCGACGGCGCCGTGGCCCCCGCCCACCTTCCGGCCAGCGGAAGGACCAGAACCGCGGCCCGAAGCCGCCGGCGAAGAACTCCCTGAACGGCCAGTCGTCACGTTGTTCAGTCATGAGGCTCCCCCTTATGACGCAGTCCAGTTATTGCGTACGTAATAACGTACATCATTACGCGCGATATGTCAAGACCTAACCATATGCCACGCAAAGAGAAAGGCGCCGTAGAGCGGCGCCTTAATCTCAGACTGAGTGCTGGAATCTCCGTGGGTTCTAGAGGAGATTCCCGATCGAAGCCGGCCAAGGCCAGTTCGGGTCCGCCGCGATGAAGAGCGCCGCTCCAGACAGTGAGATGTTCTTCCAGAACTGCGCCATCTCGCCGGCCTTCTGCATCGGGTCCGCGACCTTCCAGTACGGGTGCATCATGATCGCGGTCGGTACCAGGAAGACGAAGAGCAGTAGGGCGCCGATGCGGGGGTGGTAGCCGAGCAGGATACTGAGGCCGCCGGCCAGGAGCAGCACCCCGGTCCCCAGGACCGCGAGCGAAGCGGCGGGTACGTTGCCGACGCCCTTGGCGTACTCCGCCGTCTGCTTCGTACGCGTGAAGTGGTTGACGCCGGACATGACGAAGAAGGCGCTGAAAACGACTCGCGCAACGACGTGGGCTATCTGCCAGACGTCCATCCTAGGCCTCCGAGAGGTGGGCTGATTGCCTCTCAGATGCCGGATTCCCTCGCTCCTGTCAATAGCCGTGACCCGCGGACGTCGCAGTCGGAGGAGAGGAGATGGGTGACGGGGAGCCCTGTCGGTCGCTCCCCATCACCCATCACCTACCCTCACGTCTCCGTCTTGACCGTTATCCTCACTGCCTCCGGCGTGTGCGGCAGAGCCGGAAACACCCGGATCCCCGGCATCTCGATCTCCGGCAGCAACTGCGGCTCGAAGGAGTTCCGGAAGATGCGCACAGTTCCTTCGGAGCGCGCGGGCATCCGGCCGTTCACCGTGGTCCGCCGCTTCGAGCGGAAGATCTCGAACGACACGTTCTCGCCGGCTTCGTAGGTCGACAGGATCCGCAGCGCGTGCGCCGGGCTCGTCGGTCGCCGGCCGCCGATGCTGAGGATCACATCGCCTGCGCGGAGGCCGAGCGACGAGTCGCTCGGCGCGTCCACCACCAGCAGGCCCTCCGACGTGCCGAAGTACTCGGCCAGTCCCGGGTTCACGCGCACCAACTCGAGGTCCGCGAACGGACCTGCGACGCGAATCGAGAACTGGCCCGGCCCTTCGGGCTGCGGGAACATCTCGCGCAGCCGCGGCACCACGCCCGTCACGCCATTGCGGAACTGCCGGATCATGATGTCGGTCTCCGACTCGCCCGCCTGGAAGGTCACGGTGAGCGGCCGGTTGTCGCGCCGAAGCTCGAGGCGCACCGTGTCGCCCGCGTCGAAGCGCGACGCGATCTCGATGAGGCGGAGCCCGGGTAGAGACTGGTCTTCCTCCCCGCCGCTCCGTGCGGCGGCACCGCCGCCCACCAGACGCGTACCGTTGAGGCGCACGGCGATGTCATCGGTCCGCACACCGGCGCGGTCGGCGGGCCCTCCGGGCGTCACGCCTGCCACCCTCGCCCCGATCGAGTCGCGAGCGGCATCGCGCGTGAGATCCACGGTGATCCCCAACCGCCCTCGCCGCGCGGACATCTGCAGGCCGTCGGGGCCGACCGAGAACTGGAACTGGCGCTCGAACTCGCGTTCGGCGCGGTCGCGCGCGCGTTCCCGCACGGGGGGCTCCTGTGCCGTCGCGGCGACGGCCACCGCGGACAGCAGCGCCAGCGAAAGCCCGATTCGATTCACCATATGCCGTCCCATCGTACCTGCTCCTTCCGGTTAGAGACCGGCGTACGCGACGCGCGTCGTGTGCACGTCCACGAGCGCCGACAAGAGACCTGCCCGTTCGTTCCACAGCTCGGATTGGTGGGCCCGATCGTTCCCCCACCTATCCGGATCGTTCAGCTGCGCGTCGAGCGCCTCGATCCTGATCTGGAGATCGACCACCGCCCCTGCCGCACCACCCGTCAGCGCGCGGGCGTCGGGGTCCAGGTCCCGCAGCACCTGCTCCATCGCCTGCGAGCGCGCCATCGCGGTCTTCAACGTCGTCTCGGCCTGCAGCGGGTCCGGGTGCGTCCCCTGCACCGCCACCAGCAGGAGCCCGGCAAGGGCGGCGGCGGCCGCGAGGCCGACCCCGCCCGAGAACCGCCGCTGGAGCCGCTCGCGCCGTGCCCGTTCGGCGATCGGCGCCCAGCGATCCCGCGGCGACGCGAACGCCGGCAACGCCCGGAGCTGCGCCCTCACCTGCTCGAGGCGGTATAGCTCCCCCGCACAAGCCCCACAGCTCTCGACGTGGGCCTTCGCCCACGCGCTGCCTTCCCCGTCGCGCAGCGCGAGCAGCTCGTCCGTCGTGCCGTGTCGCACCTCGTTCATCGCACTGCTCCTTCCTCGCCGAGCCAGTCGCGCAGCTTCTGGTGCGCACGGGCGAGCTGAGATTTCGAGAAACTCGTCGTCATCCCCATCAGCTCGGCGATCTCCTCGTGCGTCATCCCTTCCACGTCGTGCAGCCACACCACCGTCCGGGTCTTCTCCGGCAACCGCCCCAGTGCCGCTTCGAGGTCGAGTCGCAGCGGGACATCGTCTCCCCCACGCTCCGCCACATCGTCGTCCAGCACCTCGGTGACCCGGAGTTTCTCGCGGCGGTAGCGCATCAGCGCCTTGCTGGCCGCGATCCGGCGGACCCACCCCCACAGACTCCCCTCTCCGCGCCAGCTGGCGAGCGACCGGCAGATCTCGAGGAACGTCTCCTGGAGCACGTCCTCGGCGTCCTCCGGCGTCCTCGTCAGCCGGCGGGCCAGCGTGTACACGGAGCCCTCGTAGGCGCGGTAGAGATGCTCCAGCGCGCCGAAGTCCCCGGCCCGGGCCCGGGCGACGAGGCTGTGCGCCTCGGCCAGAGGGATCGTGTCCGCCATGACGGTCACACTATAGGGATGCGGGGCGCCCGCAAAGGGTTGCGGGGGGCGTAGGGCGACGGGTGATCGGTTATGGGTGATTGGGTCGAGGTGGTGGGATGGAAGCGGACGGGGCCGAGAGGTCGTAAGACATTGCCCAATTACGTCTTAGCGCTGCCGCCGCGAGAGGCGCGGGCCGCCGCGACGAGGGAACACGCGCGCCGACGCGGCGGTGCTATACGACGATGTTGACCAGCCGGTCGGGCACGAAGATCACCTTCCGCGGAACCTTGCCTTCGGTGAACCTCGCGACGCCGGGCTCCGCCTGCGCGGCGGCCACAGCGGCAGCCTCAGCGGTCCCGCGCGGCATCACCACCCGGGCGCGCACCTTGCCGTTCACCTGCACCACGAACTCGACCTGCTCCTCCACCGCGAGCGCGGAGTCGAACGCCGGCCAGCGGGCGTCCATCACCGACGTCGTGTGGCCGAAGCGCTCCCAGCACTCCTCGGCGAAGTGCGGCGCGTAGGGCGCGAGCATCACCACCAGCGGCTCGAGGAGCGCCGCGCTCGGCTCGCCCTTCTGCAGGGCGTTCACGTACTCCATCATCGCGGCGATGGCGGTGTTGTACGCCAGCGCCTCGGTGTCCACGGTGACGCGCTTGATCGTGCGGTGCATCAGACCCGCGAGCGACTGGTCGCCACCGCCCTCGGGTACACCGGTGCGCCCGTGCGCCTGCACGAGGTTCCACACCTTCTCCAGGAACCGCCGGATCCCGACGATGCCCGCGTCGCGGAAGTCGCCGCCCTCCTGGTAGGGCCCGAGGAACATCAGGTACATCCGGAAGGTGTCGGCGCCCCACTGCTCGATGTACCGGTCCGGGATCACGACGTTGCCCCGGGACTTCGACATCTTCGCGCCGTCCTTCACGATCAGGCCGTGGGCCCGGAAGCGCGGGAACGGCTCCTCGAAGTCCAGGTGGCCGAGGTCCTTGAGGGCCATCGTGATGAAGCGGGCGTACATCAGGTGGAGGACCGCGTGCTCGTTACCGCCGATGTACGACGTGACGGGCAGCCACCGCTTCGTCAGGGCCGCGTCGAAGGGGACATCGCTCCGGTTGGCCGACGGGTAGCGGAGGAAGTACCACGCCGAGTCCAGGAAGGTGTCCGAGACGTCGGTCTCGCGCCGCGCGGCCCTCCCGCACGCCGGGCAAGGCACGCGATACCAGGCTTCGTTCCGCGCCAGGGGTGAGATGCCGGTGTCGTCGGGACGGAAATCCTCGAGCTGCGGCAGCACGACGGGGAGGTCCCGCTCCGGCACCGGCACCGTGCCGCACACGTCGCAGTAGATGATCGGGATCGGCGGACCCCAGTAGCGCTGGCGGGAGATGCACCAGTCGTGCAGCCGGTAGTTCACGACCGCCGTGCCGAGCTGCTTCGCCTCGAGGGCCGTCGTGATGGCCCGCTTCGCCTCGGCCCACGGCATCCCGTCGTAGCCGGGGCTGTTGACGAGACGGCCGTCGGGGATTTCGGGTTCCGCCCGGGTCATCGCGGCGGCGGCGTCCTGGCCCGGCGCGGCGATGACGCGGACGATCGGCAGCACGAACTTCGTGGCGAATTCGAAGTCGCGCTCGTCGTGACCGGGCACGGCCATGATCGCGCCCGTCCCGTACTCCATCAGCACGTAGTCGGCGATCCAGATGGGAATGGACCCGCCGGTGGCGGGGTTGCGGGCGTAGGCGCCGGTGAAGACGCCGGTCTTCTCCTTCTCACCGACGCGACGCGTCACCACGTCCATCGCCGCGGCCTTCCGGCGGTACGCGTTCACGTCCGCGCGGCACTCGGTGGTGGTGAGCGCGTCCACCAGCGGGTGCTCGGGAGCGAGCACGACGTAGGTGGCGCCGAACAGGGTGTCGGGCCGCGTCGTGAAGACGGTGATGCGGTGTCCGCCCGGCGTTTCGAAGACGAGGTCCGCCCCCTCGGAGCGGCCGATCCAGTTCGTCTGCAGCGTGCGGGTGGAGTGCGACCAGTCGGCCGTGGCGAGGTTGTCGAGCAGCTTCGCCGCGTACCTGGTGATGGTGAAGAACCACTGGTCGAGAGTGCGCTGCTCGACCAGCGTGTCCGGGTGGCGCTCGCAGTAGCCGCCCACGACCTGTTCGTTGGCGAGCACGGTCTTGCAGGCGGGGCACCAGTTCACCGCCGCGCGCTTCTTGACCGCGAGCCCGGCCTTGTGGAGCTGGAGGAAGATCCACTGCGTCCACTTGTAGTACGCGGGGTCGGTGGTCGAGACGGCGTACCGCCAGTCCACCATCAGCCCGGCGCGCCGCAGCTGAGTCCGGAAGTTCTCGATGTTGCGGGGGATGAGCTCGGCGGGGTGCACCCCCACCTTGAGCGCGTAGTTCTCGGAGTGGATGCCGAAGGCGTCGAATCCCAGCGGCTGGAAGACGTCGCCGCCGCGGAGCCTCTGGTAGCGCCCGAAGATGTCCACTCCTGTGAAGGCATAGAGGTTCCCGACGTGCAGCCCCTCCGCCGAGGGGTAAGGGAACATCATCAGGTTGTAGAAGGGGCGGCGGGCGCCGGCGAGGTCCACGCGGTGCGTGCCGCGTTCCTCCCAGCGGGCCTGCCATTTCCGCTCGACGGCCTGGGGGTCGTAGACGGCGGGCTGCGCGTCGTGCATAGTCAACAAACATAGCGACTTGCGGCGGCCCCAAGCCATCCCTAGCTTGCCGCGGGATGTTCCGCTTCGACCCTTTCCTCAGGCACCGCAGCCTCCAGACCACGATCGTCTGGTTCGGCATCGCCGGGCTCGTGTTCGTCGTGGCGCTGAGCGCCGTCCTCTCCTGGCGCGGGGCCGCCAACTACCTCACGCGCGACGCCGACCGGCGGCTGGGCGACATCGCCCAACGCACGGCGGCCCTCTACTCCCTGTACATCAGGGAACGGCGCGCGGAGCTCGAGAACCTCGCGGGCTCGCCGACCATCGTCGCGGCCACCGAGGCGAGCAACCGCGAGAGCGCCCGCCGCAACCTCGCCAGGATGGATGCCGCCGCGCTGGAGCGGATGTTCGGGTCGAGCCGCTCGATGCAGGTCGACGCAGTGGCCCAGCGATACCTGCGCTCGGTCCTGGACCGGTCGGACTTCGTCGCGCTGTACGTCACCGACGCCAACGGGTTCACCGGCATCGCCACGCAGCGGCGGGCCAACTTCGTGCAGAGCGACAACGCCTGGTGGCAGTACGCGATGCGCACCGGCGCCTTCATGTCGGAGCCGCGGCTCGACAGCGTGTCGGGCGCACTCGCCATCGAGATCGCGGTCGCGGTGGTCGCGCCGGCGACCGAACGGCGCATCGGCGTGCTGAGCGCGATCTTCGACCTCCAGCGGCTCGCCCGCCTCGTGGCCGCGTCCGATGCGCACGTCGGGGCCGCGGTCGAGGTCGTGGACGTGCAGGGCCGACTCATCATCGGCCAGGACTCGTCCCGCGTCCTCACGGTGCTTCCCATCGCGGAGCAGATTCCGCGCACCGACACGGTGAGCTTCGCCACCGTGCAGGGCACCCGGGAACTCGAGCGCGTCGCCACCGCGCGGGTCAGCCCGGGCCGCTATTGGGTGATGGTGCGGCAGCCGGTCTCGGCCGCGTACGCCTCCGTGCGCGGAGCGGGGCGCATCATCCTCTTCGGGGCGATCCTGCTGGCCGCCATCTTCACGGGCTCGCTGCTCGGCCTCGGGAACTGGCTGCACCGGCAGGTGACGGCGCCGGTGCAGGAGATGGCCGGCGCCGCCACGCGCGTGGCCCAGGGCGACATCTCCGACGCCGTCACCTTCCACGAAGGCGCCGGCGAGGTCGCCAGCCTCTCGACGGCCCTGCACGGGATGCTCGACTCCCTGCGCCGGCTGGTCGGCGCCATCCGCGCCGCGGCGGACGAGGCCGCCGCCATGGCCGCGGAGATCGGCGCCTCGACCCAGCAGATGTCGGCGAGCGGCGAGGAGATGGCGGGCACGACGCAGGACCTCTCGCGCCGCGCGCTCCAGCAGGCGGGCACGGTCCGCACGGCGTCCGCCGACGCCAACCGCATCCTGGACATCGCCAAGCGGCTCGCCGATGGGGCCCGCGACGCCGCGCAGCGCAACACGGCGCTCCGCACGACGGCCGAGCGCTACCGCGCCAAGCTCGAGGAGTCCGTGACCTCTCTCGAGACTCTGGCCGCGGAGGTGGACCGGGCGGAGGCCGAGGCGACGGCGCTGGCGGCCGCCTCGGAGCAGATCTCGAAGTTCGTGGCGCAGATGAAGGCCATCGCCACCCAGACGAACATGTTGGCGCTCAACGCCGCCATCGAGGCGGGGCGGGCGGGCGAGCACGGCCGCGGCTTCGGCGTCGTAGCCGACGAGGTGCGCAAGCTGGCGATGCAGGCGCGGCAGGCCGCCGTGACGACCGAGGGGACGGTGCAGACGGTGCTGCAGCGGGTGCGGGCCACGCACGACACGATGCAGCGCCTCGCGGTCGCCGGCGCTCTCGCCCGCCAGGCGGGCAAGACGGTGAGCGAGGGGCTCGGCGAGGTGGTGCAGGCGGCGCGCGACAACGACAGCTGGACGCGGGAGATCGACGGCGCAGCGACCGAGTCGGCGACCCTCGTGAACGGGATCGCGGGCGCGCTGGGCGAGCTGGCCTCGGGCGCGGACGGCTTCGCCTCGTCCGCGGAGGAGATCGCCGCGGCCTCCCAGGAACTCGGCGCCGCCACGCAGGAGATCGCCGCTTCGGCGCACGCGCTCGCGCAGGCCGCGGACCGCCTGTTGGGGGCGGTGCGGAGTTTTCGGCTGGGCACGGAGGAGTGAGGACCTAGGGAAGCTCTGCCCCTACGCGGTCAGGCTGTCCAGCAACCCCTTCGCCACGATGGCGTCCGTCTCCACGATGCTGACCCCTTCGTCGCCCCACTGGCGCAGCAGGCGCTCGCCCGCCGCGGGGTCGATCGGGCGCATCGCGTCCCGCACCACGGAGAGCCGGATGGCGGGATGGCGAGTGCGGAGACCGTCGACGGCGTAGCGGTCGCAGACGTCCTGCGCCACGCCGTAGAGCACGATGTGCTGGGGGTTCAGGACCGTGAGCACCGGCTCGACGTTCGCGTTGGTGAAGACGTCGAACCAGTGCTTGTTGAGGAGGATGTCGCCGGGATGGGCCCGCACGCGGTCGGCGAGCTTCACCGGGTCCTCCGGGTCGGGCTGGACGAGCAGCGGCTCCCGGAGGCGCGTCTCGGGGATCTTCGCCTGGCCGCGCGTGCCCCGCATGCAGTGCTCGGGGAACGTCTCACGGAAGTCGGGTCCGGACGACAGCTCCCGGTGGCCGCTCACGTGGTCGTCGGCGCTCGCGACGATGCGGATGCCGTGGGCGTGGGCGTAGTCGGTCAGCCGCTTCAGGTTGGGGATGATGGCTTCCGCGTCCGGCACGTACAGCTTGCCGTCCGCGTGCATGAAGTCCACTTGCGTGTCCACGTCCCAGAAGACGACGGCCTGCTGCATACGTCCTCCCACGGCGCGGGGCCGGCGCCAGCGGTCCTACCCCACCCATTCCAGCCGGGGGTTCGGCCGGTAGCTCCGCCCCGCCTTGGCGCAGGGCCTGCCGTCCACCAGCACGACGTCGGCGGTGAAGTCGTAGCGACCCTGGTAGAGCGAGGAGCCCACGCCGTAGGCGTCCACCGGCACTCCCAGCGTCTCGAAGCGGCGGATCTTCTCGACGTCGAAGCCGCCGGAGACGATGATCCTCACGTGGGGGAACCCCTCGCGGTCCAGCGCGTTCCGCACGTTCCAGACGAGCTCCGGCGTGACGCCGGTCGGCTTGAAGGAGCCCATCTCCGGGATGAGGGACTTGTCCACCAGCGTCTCGGAAGTGTCGAGCCGCACGCCGTAGAGCCGGGAGCCCAGGGCGCGTGCGACGGCGAGGCTGGTGCCCACGCTGTCGTTCTCGAAGTCCACGAGGGTGATGACGCGCACCTGTTCCGGGATGTGCTCGGCGAACTTCCGCGTGGCGAGCACCGTGTCCCCGCCGTAGGCGGCGATGAGGGCGTGCGGCACGGTACCGACGCCTTCGCTCCCCCACCACGACGCCTGTGCATCGGTGGAGACGCCGATGGCGCCGGCCACGTGCGCCGCGTAGCCGTCGCCCGTCTGCACCAGCCAGTGGTCGTGCCGCGCCGGGAAGAACATCACTTCCCTGGGCCGCGCCGCCTCGACGACGCGCCGCGTGTTGCTGCCGACCTTGGTGCGCCGCGCGATGACGCCGAGGTAGAGGGTCTCGAGGTGGGCGAAGGCGTCGTAGGGCCCTTCGATGAGCATCACGCTCTCCCACGGCTCCACCTCGTCGCCGTCGTAGAGGGCGTGGACGACGAGATCGGTCCAGTCGACCGCACAGAGCTTCAGGATGGCGACGGCCTCGTCCATCCCGCCGAGGAAGGAGTGGCTCTTGCCGAACACCTGCATCGTCACGCGCGGGCGGTGGTGGTCGGCGAGGAGTATCTCCCGTGCCCGCACGAAGTACTTGTCGCTGTAGTAGCCGGCGCGCATCCGCTCGACCGGCAGGTGGAAGACCGCGGGGTCAAGCCGCTTCTTGCGCGTCATCCGATGATGTCCCGGACTTCGTGGTGGAGGGCGCGCCGCTGCATCCAGCGCACGGCGAGGGCGTCCGCAAGGGCGCGGAAGACCCGGTTCCACATCCCGTACTTCGTCGTCCCGAACCGTCGCGGCCGGTGGTGGACCGGCACCTCGACCACCCGGCCGCCCCGCATCTTCACCAGCGTGGGAAGGAAGCGGTGCATCCCGGTGAACCACGGGATGTCCGCCACCGCCGCGCGGCGGAACGCCTTCAGCGAGCACCCGGTGTCACGGATGGTCTCGTGGTTGAGGCGGTTCCGCACGCCGTTCGCGATGCGGCTCTGGATCCTCTTCCACCCGGTGTCCCGCCGGTCCTTCCGCCAGCCCACGGCGGCTTCGACGCCCGACCGGTCGAGGGCCTCGAGGAGCGCCGGCACGTCGGCGGGATCGTTCTGGAGGTCCGCGTCCATCGTGACGAGAATGGCGCCACGCGCCGCCTGAAACCCGGCCGCTAAGGCCGCGCTCTGCCCCGCGTTGCGCGCGAACCGTACGATGCGCAGCGACGGATGCCGCGCGCGCAGGGCCACGAGTTCGTCGAGGCTGCCGTCGGTCGAGCCGTCGTCCACCGCCACCACTTCGTACGCCCTTCCCGCGAGGGCGGCCGCGATCTCCTCCAGCAGGATGCCGAGGTTGCCGGCCTCATTGTAGACCGGCACGACGAGCGACACCGCGGGCGCGCCGCCCGCGCCGGCGCTAGGCGGCAGGCTCATCGGTCTCCGCACGCAGAAAGTCCAGGCGGGGCGCGTCGGCTCGGGGGTCCCCCAGGTGCTCGTCGCGGGGCGGCTTCACGTCGGAATGGTCATGGGTGGCTCTTAGTTAACGCAGGCCGCGCGGCGTCTGCAAGGCTGAGGTAGGTAGCCGGAACGGTGCGTGCGCCTTAGGATAGGGCCCATGGCTGAGACCACGAGCCCCGAGTTCCTCGCGCTGCAGGGAGTCCTCGCGGGCCGCTACTCGCTCGAGCGGGAGCTGGGCCGCGGCGGGATGGGCGTGGTCTTCCTCGCCCGCGACGTGGCGCTCGACCGGCTCGTGGCCCTCAAGCTCCTGCCGCCCGCCCAGGCAACGCTGCCCGACCTCCGCGAGCGGTTCCTGCGCGAGGCGCGCACCGCGGCGAAGCTCTCGCACCCCAACATCGTGCCGATCTTTGCGGTCGAGGAGATCGGCGGCTTCGTCTTCTTCGTGATGGGCTACGTCGAGGGGGAGACTCTCGGCGACCGGGTGCGCAAGCGTGGGACCATGCCTCCGCCGGCGTCGGCGCGGATGCTCCAGGAAGTGGCGTGGGCGCTCGCGTACGCGCACCTGCGCGGCGTCGTGCACCGCGACGTGAAGCCCGACAACATCCTGCTCGAGAAGGAAACGGGCCGCGCGCTGGTGACGGATTTCGGCATCGCGCGGATCGAAGCGCCGACCGGGCTCACCGGCGTCGGCGAAGTTCTCGGCACGGCCCAGTACATGAGCCCGGAGCAGGCGTGCGG
>Ga0209253_10001140_pt1 | contig 23157 bp, 15 predicted proteins | sample FrelakmetBRP12BR_FD_187145 | JGI IMG/M metagenome (GOLD analysis project Ga0209253, IMG submission 187145) | Freshwater lake sediment microbial communities from the University of Notre Dame, USA, for methane emissions studies - BRP12 BR (SPAdes)... | ecosystem: Environmental > Aquatic >...
CGCGCTGCCCGCCTTCCAGCCGCTGATCATGGCTCCGGAGTTTTCCAGCTCCTGGCAGGCTCCGGTATCGCCGGCAAGCAGCACCCGGTCGCAATAGGGCTCAAGCACCGGAGAATAAATGTACTGGGCAGAGGCAGATTCTTTCAGCCGCTCGGCGCCCTGGAACCATTTCGAGAAGAAAGGATTTTCTTTCGTAAAATAATCAGCAACCTCGTCCAGGCTGACCCGCGGGTCAAGGGTAAGAAATATCACATTAAGATCATCCGCGTAGGGCCGGGGGAAGATAAACATCAGCCCCGGGGCAATGGTCTTCTGCGTGATGCTCGATATTAGAAGATCAGAGGCCGGAGCCTTCACATTGCGCATATACCAGCCCTTGGACAGCAGGTAGCTGTAAAACGTCCGGCCCTTGTTAAACCCGAGCATCCGCGCAATGCGCGAGTTGCAGCCGTCAGCGGCAATGAGATATTCCGCCTCAAAGCTTTTGCCGCTGCCGTTCACGGTGACGCCAGCACCGGCCGGGGTAACACCGGCGACATCGATTCCGGTAATGACCTCTACCCCTGCCTGCCGCACCTCATCAAGCAGGCAGCGGAACAGTATCTCTTTATCATAGGCAATGCCCACCGCGCCGAAATCTCCTTTTTTTCTGGTTTCCTCCGGCAGGCCGAACGGCAGGCGGTTTCCGCCAGGAGAAAAAATGTGCCAGGCAGCGCAGTTTTTCACCGGCCCGTCATAGGCAAAGGAAAACCCGCTCTTGATGAACGCGATCCGCTTCCCCTTCCGGTTATAGTGGACCACATCGTCAAAATAGTAGTCATTTACTGAAACCAGGGTCTGGCCGCACGCCCGCTCCAGGCGGGTGATATCAGCCTTTCGCTCCAGCAGCGCAACAGAAAATCCGGCCTGCCCCGCGGCCTTTGCCGCAAGCAGTCCCGACGGGCCCGCTCCTACAATTATGACATCATATGTTTTAGCCATTGTATTGTCCTGTCTGGTATCTGCGTTCGTTATTAATAATTAGGGAACCCGTTTATGGTAAACGGTTTCATCTGCTTTTCAACCGGTATGGTGGCCACGGTCTGCATCATGGTGATAATATCGGGCCGCTCTTTCTGGATGGTGGCAATTTTTCCCATAATCGACCCGTTGATATTTTTTATCAGGTTGTAGGGGTTAAGCGAACAGGGAAGGGTTTCTGTCACGAGCTTGTAGAGATAATTGGCGATATCTTCTCCGGCAAGCCCTGAGGTCATAAGGGTCAGGAACTCCCGGTAATCCATGAAGCCGGGGAAGTTCTTCTGCCACCAGTCAATATAGTTCTTCACACCGTCCCGGTTCGGCCGGCCATCGCGCAGCGCCTCGGTGATGGCGTTCGCGGCTCTGCGGCCGGTCATCATTGACCCGGTGCATTCCGCCTCAACGGTCCAGCCGGCATCGCCGGTGATAAGGACATTATCCAGAAACGGGGTCGGCACCGGCGACCAGATGTTTGCCACATGCGCGTGCTGCCGAAGAATTACGGCATTCTTGAACCAGGATGAAAACGGGCTGTCCTGGATGGCGCGGTCAAGCACCTCTTTATAATTTATTTCCGGGTGCGAGCAGCCGCCCGCGTATACCCATGATTCGTCTTCGCCATACGGGCTCAGCCCGACCCACATCATGATCGGATAGGGCAGTCCCTTATGGTAGAGAATCGGGTAGTTTATTGATTCAGGATACGGCGGCCTCACGCCCTTCATGTAATAGCCGGCCCCTACCAGGGTGCCGAAAAATGAGCGCTCCCGGTTCAGGCCCAGGAGTTTCACCAGCCGCGAATTTATGCCGTCAGCAGCTATGGTGAAGGTGCCGCGATAGGTCTTTCCCTCGGCGGTCAGGATTGCGTTGGTCTCTCCAACGCGCTTATGGCCGATAACATTGGTCCCCGAAAAAACCTGGACGCCGCTCGCCCGCGCGTCATCAAGCAGGCCCTGCAGCAGGTGCTGCTTACTGTAGAAGGCTGAAAGGCGGGTCCTGCTGCCGCCGCTTTTGTTTGCTTCATAATCACCCATTTTCACGCAGTGCTTTCCGTCCGGGGTATAAACGTGCCAGGCGTAGAAATTTTTATGCGGGCCGTCATAGCGCACCGAAAAATTATTGACCGGGAAAACTATGCGGTGCTTGTTTTCATCTAAAAACATCCGCTCGCCGAAATAGTATTCGTCTTCAATAGCAACCATTGTCTGGCAGCTGCGCTGAATTGCGGCAATGCTTTCTTTCCGTTCAAGCAAAGCAACGCTCAGGCCGTTCTCCCCCGCCACCTTTGCCGCCATGAGTCCCGCAGGCCCACCGCCAACTATCACCACATCATATACTTGTGCCATGGTTTTCCCCTTCCAGCTCTAAAAGTTAAAATGTTTTATCATTGCCGGCATAGAAACTGAAGACTGCAAAGCAGACCGTCTCCCTGCCGGCCTCGTAAGAACACGGTTGTACAGGCAATACAGTATAAAAACGGGGACGGTGCGTGTCAATAAAAATAACTGCATGCTCCCGGAAAAAGACCGACAGCCGCACCCGGTCTTTTTATTCCTTTATACCAGTTCCCGGCTTTTCTGCATACTTGAAAATCAGCAAAAAACCCGGGATGGTCTATTTGATAATGCGAACCGTAGCCTTGATACGCAGTTTTTTCAGCAGCAACACCAAGGGTAGGGAACGATATAGTATTTGTGTACTGTGTCGGGATAAAACAGTCTCATTCCCTAAATATATTTCCCATTTTATTTTAAACCTTCATTGCAATAGTTCCCTCAATAACTTATATAATATATGACCGGTTAATAGAAAGCGGGTTTCAATTAACCGGGGGGTTGGCAGCAAACACTCCACTACGTTATCCTATTCACAAACACAGGGAGGTACGTATGAAAGAGAAAAAATTTCTTCGCCTGCTCATGACCACGGTCATTTTTTCCTGGTGCCTGAGCGCAGTCCTGATCACTCCGCAGGCCCTGGCCACGACCTACCCATGGCTTTCATGGCGGCATGATCTGCAAAACACCGGCGCAGTGCCTGACCGGGGCTACCCGACCAGCGCAAAACTGCTGTGGGACAAAACCCGCACCAATGAGCCGCCCCTGGGCACACCCGCACGCTGTTCAACACCGGTGGTGGTGGGAGAAGACATAGTTATAACAACCGGCAACGGAGGCGTTATTGAAGCGCGCGATCAATATACCGGGGAATTAAAATGGACAGATACATACACCTGGATACCCCGCCCGCCGGACCCTGCTGATACGCCTCCGGACTGGTGCCAGGGCTCTTCGCCTGATCTGCAGACCAACCTGGGGGTCTGCGGTTACACCATAGACGGGAAATGCCCGGACTGGTGTTATGAATGCAAGGACAAACCCAATGACTGCAATACCGACGGCAGTGACCTGTTCGGCCTTTCTCTCATCAGCCCGCTGCACTTCCCGCCGGAATACGGCGTGTTTCTTACCGCTGCAACCATTGATACTGATGCCAGCCCCGCGCGGATTTACTTTGGCACCATGGACGGCCGGTTCATCGCAAGGCAGCTGAACGACGGCACAGAGCTGTGGGAGAAGCAGCCGTGGAAAGAGTCGGGCGGGCCCAACGAAGGCAGAAAATGGTATGACCAAAAATTTGCCTGGCATCTGTCTCCGCCGTCCGTATATAACGACAAGCTTTTCTTTGGATCATTTCTTCCGAGCTTTTACTGGGTGTTCAAGGCCTTCCCGTTTATCCTTGATGCCTCCGGCCACAGCGTTCCGGGCTGGCCGTCATTTGATAAAGACTATAAGATGTACTGGGTGGGCCGGGACGGCTGGACCTACTGCGCTGATAAAAACACCGGCAACATTCTGTGGGGCTGGGACCCCGGCGGATGCGGGGTTACCAACATTCCCCCGGTCGCTGACGGCAAAGTATTTTTCAATGCTGATACGGTTATTGACTATCACTATGGCCAGATGGCGGCCTGCGACATAAATACGGGGAAAAAGCTCTGGCACGTGGGGCCGATCCCCCTGGCGCAGGGCGGCAACCCGGCCATTTCCCTGGCGCACAATACTATCTTTTACCCGGAAGGAGACGGCGCGGTATGGGCGGTAGACATAACCACCGGCCAGGTTAAATGGACCTACCACGGCGGGTTCTGCGCCATGGGAGCGACCGGTATCGCATCCTCCATGGCAATTGATGAGCGCCGCGGCTGGGTGCTCGGGGCTTCCGACACCGGCCATATATTCGTACTTGATATGAAGACCGGTCGGCTGATCAGGGAAACCTACATGGGCGTGCCGAACTGGAAGCCCAAAGACGGGCAGCCCAAATCAGGTTTCTGGTTTCCCGGTGCCAGCGCCATGGCGATAGTGCCTGCGCAGGGGCTATTATATATAGGCGGGACTGACTTTGAGCGGGCCTGGCAGGGCAGCGGGACCAAGGGCAGGGAAAAGCTGTTCTGCTTCAACTATGCTACGTTGTGTAACACCGTAAAGCAGGTATGGGAATATCAGTTTCTCGCAGACGATAACAGCGAGTTTGTCGTCAAGGGGCATGATCCGTACCAGGTATCTTTTTATACCCTGGGCTCGGTCGCCCTGGCAGACGGCCATGTCTATTATGGGTCCTATAACGGACATGTGTACTGCTTTGGCGATTCGTTCAGGAAATAGGTATAGCATGTTCTTCGCAGCCTGCGCTTAGGGGTTGCGCCCGGAATAACCGGGATAAGGGTTTAACAGTGATCTTATAAAAAAGCCGGCTTTCAGGGAAATGCGTTAAACGGCGGGAAAGCCGGCTTTTTTGCATGAGCGGAGAAACACCATGCCCAGAGTTTTTTATTGCACATGCGCTTTCATTATTTTTATGGGCGGGTGCGCAATCCTTCCTGCTACGCAGGGCAAAAAAGACTTTAATGCGGGAGTGGCTCTTTATAATGCCGGTGACTGTGAAAAGGCTTCCTTGAAATTTGTCGATGCCCTGCGAAAGGAGCCTGATCTGCGGGAGGGATATGTTTACCTGGCAGAGTGCAGCCTGAAGAAGGGGGACCCGGAAGCTGCTTTAAAATCAGCTCAGCAGGCCATGGCAGCTGCCGCAACGGAGGCCGGCATCAGCAGCAGGCTGAAAACTGTTTTGACTGCCGGCGGTCAGAGCGCCTTTGACAAGAAGGAATATGACCTTGCAGTCCGGTTTTTCAAGGAAGCAGTAAAGCTTGAGCAGAAGGACAGCAGCCTCCGCCTCTGGCTGGGGAAAGCGCTTCTGGAGCGGGGAAATAAAGGGGACATGAAGGCAGCCATCATAGAATTTAAAACCGCGATGAGCGCATCTGCCAGTCCCGCGCAGGATCTGGCGCTGATACGGAGCGCCCTGTTTGCGCGTGCTGAACAGTATTCCGCTCAGGGCGACAGGTATACACAGTCCCGGTGCTACCTTGCCTATACGGAAAATTTCAACCCGAATGATATAGAGGCCTGTGTAGCCCTGGGAACACTATTTTCTAAGGTGGGTAACCCGGTTGGAGCCCTCTATTATGCGCAAAAGGCTTATGCGCTGGACCCTAAAAATAAAGCTGCCATAGAGCTCCTGGGCGAGCTAAACAACCCCATCCACCCGTAATCTCTGGCACGCTTCTCTTCGCGCGGCCTTTGCAGCACAATGGCTATCCCTCTTTATCTTCACGCCTCAATTGTATTGACTCACCGGCAATCTTCTCTTATAAGTTTATCTGTCAGAAACTTACTGCCGGTAAATCATACCGAGTCATGTTACACTCTGATTTATCTTCCGCAGATACCGGAAACGGAACTCAACTACAAAGGAGAAGCAGATGGGAAAAATTATCATTATGTATCACAGCCAGCAATACGGCCACACCGGGGAGCTTGCAGACGCGCTTGCCGAAGGTGCCCGCGAGGCCGGGGCACAGGTAGAGAAGATCAATACCAATGAGCGGCGGGTCACGCTTGACGAGTTCTTGAGCGCCGACGCGGTTGCCATCGGCACGCCCGACTATTACAGCTACGTGGCCGGCACGCTCAAAACATTCTTTGATGATCTGTATCTGTGGGACAAGGCAGGAAAAGCGATAAGCGGCAAACCCGCGGCTTTCTTTTATTCCCATGGCGGCGGCGGGCATGTGCGGCAGAGCCTGGAGAAATTCGGCAACCGCTTCTTTAAACAGGTGGGCGAAACCATTGAGCGGAACCCATCCAATGCAGAGGAAGCGCGTCAGAAGTGCCGCGCCCTCGGCAAAGAGCTTGCGCAAAAAGCGGGCTGAAGAAAAGGGTAAGGGTCAGAGGGCACTATTCACTATTCACGGTTCGACAGGCCAGCAACGAGCTTTTCGGCCACCAGTTACTAATCATGGATCAAGGTTAATACTATTGATTAATAGCCGGCTTCCGCGCGCAAGAGGGTGATGTGATTAACAACGATATTCTTAAAAAACTGAGAATAGCACTTGAACTGCACGATACTGATATTATTGAAATTCTGAAACTTGCAGATTTCGAGATCAGCAGCTCGGAGCTGAGTGCGCTCTTCAGAAATCCGGAACACAAAAACTACCGGGCGTGCGGGGACCAGCTGCTGCGGCGTTTTCTGGACGGGCTCATCATAAAGCAGCGCGGCCCCCGGAGGCGCCGGCTGGTGCGAAATATTCAAAAGCCGGCAGAGTAACGGCAGAGAGGGGCTTAGGGTAAGCTTTTTTTCATAACCCTGGTTGCGCCGCTCTCATAGGCTTTGTCCGGCGGCAGGTTTTTGCCTGCAGCTGCCGCAACCGCCAGCCGGTCGCAGCATTCGTTCTCCTGGTTGCCCGCGTGGCCCTTCACCCAGACAAACTCTACCGTATGATTTTCGCACAGGGCAAGAAGCTGTTCCCATAAATCATAGTTCTCTGCCGTATCAGTTTTGGTCCGCATCCATCCATTCTTTTGCCACTTGCGCGCCCAGCCCTTTGTCGCAGCATCGACCAGGTATTTTGAATCAGAGATAACAGTGACCTTTGACGGGGTTTCAAGCGTTTTGAGCCCTTCAATGCAGGCTGCGAGCTCCATGCGGTTATTGGTGGTCAGGCGAAATCCCCCTGAAAGCTCCAGCCGCTGTCCATCGCGCAAAATCACCACGCCGTAACCGCCGGGCCCGGGATTGTAACTGCACCCGCCGTCAGTGTACATCAGAACGGTTCCTGCTTCCGGCACCAGCTCGCGAAAAGCAGCAGAAGCCGCGGCAGCGCTCTTTTTTCTGGCGCTGCTTTTACCGGATGAGGACCCGCTCCCGCTCTCCATGGATTTAAGCCACGCGCGGGCCTCCTCGATGGTGGGGAATCCTTTATAACGCGCACCCTCAAATCCCTTTATCTGCGACTCGGCATTACCGGGGCCAAACCACGCGCTGAATATCCCGGTGTTTCGTCCCCGCGCGACGCTGTAAAAATTTTTCTTCTTTTCCACTTTTCCTCAAACCGGCTCAGCCGGAAATGTTGAATAAATATATCAGGTCGGATAGTTGCCGGTGAAGCAGGCCAGGCAGAATTCTTCACCCGGCAGGGGCATGGCTTTGAGCATTCCCTCGATGCTTAAGTATCCGAGTGTCTCAAGCCCGAGGAACTGCCGTATTTCTTCTTCCGTATGGGAGGAAGCAACCAGCTCCTCGCGGGTGGGAAAGTCAATGCCGTAGAGGCAGGGATAGCGGTGGGGCGGGCAGCTGACGCGCATGTGAATCTCCCGGGCGCCTGCTTCCTTAAAATTTTTAATTCTTATCCTGCTGGTGGTGCCGCGCACAATGGAATCTTCCACCAGGACGATGCGTTTCCCCTCTATCACCTCGCGCACCGGGTTGAGCTTAATCTTGACCCGCAGGTCCCGGAACGACTGTACCGGCTGGATAAAGGTCCTGCCCACATAGTGATTGCGGATGATGCCCATCTCAAACGGCATGCCCGAAGCCTCGGAAAACCCGAGCCCTGCGCAGTTTCCCGAGTCAGGCATGGGGATGACGATATCAGCATCAGCCGGGCTCTCATAGGCAAGCTGCCTGCCGAGCTCCTTGCGTGCCGCATACACCCCCTTGCTGAAAATCATGCTGTCAGGACGTGAAAAATAGATGAACTCAAAAATGCAGAACGCATGTTTCTGTTTCGGGAAGGGGTAGAGCGACCGTATTCCGGATTCATCTATAATGATAATCTCCCCTGGTTCAATGTCGCGAATATAGTGGGCCTGAATAATGTCCAGGGCGCAGGTTTCTGAGGCAAGCACATACGAGCCGTCCAGAACTCCCAGGCACAGGGGCCGGAATCCCCGCGGGTCTCTGACGCCGATGAGCTTGTCTTTAAGGAGAAAAATGAGCGAGTAGGCTCCGGTAACCTGCCCGAGGGCCTCTATGAGCCGGTCCTCGATGGCCTGTTTCTGCGAGCAGGCCAGCAGGTGGACAATTACCTCACTGTCCATGGTTGATTGGAAAATAGAACCACGCTGTTCAAGGCTGCTTCTCAGTTCCCTGGTATTGACCAGATTGCCGTTGTGGGCTATAGCTACCGGGCCCTGAGAGTAATCTACCAGGAAGGGCTGGGCATTTTTAAGTTCGGAAGACCCGGTCGTGGAATAGCGGATATGCCCGACCGCCAGGTGTCCGGAAAGCTTTTGCAGGATGTCCGGGTTAAACACTTCAGGCGCAAGCCCCATGCCTTTATGGCCGATGACGCGCTTGCCGTCAGAAACAACAATGCCGGCGCTCTCCTCGCCCCGATGCTGCAGCGCATACAGTCCAAGGTAGGTAATGCTGGCGGCATCCGGGTGATTATAAATGCCGAAGATGCCGCACTCTTCCCGCAGGCTGCGGGACAGAGGAGTGTATCGGGGGAGCCTGGTGCATGAGGATGGAAATTTTTTCATACTCAAAAAAAGGTCGGCCTTATAATGTCAAATGTTAAAATCCAAATTCCAAATGAATGACAAATGTCAAATTAAACTATTTCTTTATTTGACATTTGGATTTTGGTCTTTGTCATTTGGATTTTTTAATGTCTCCATGGTATTCCTGTATGGTCCTGACTGCAATCTCGCCCTTCTTTAATGATGCAATACCCCTGACTGCTGCCGCAGCACCCGGCACCGTGGTGATGTAGGGGACGGCGTAGCTGATGGCGCTGCGCCTGATGGTGATCTGGTCTGCTGCCGCCTCTTTCCCGGACGGGGTATTGATGACCAGGCTGATCTCTGAATTTTTTATCAAATCTAAAATGTTCGGCCGGCCCTCGCCAAGCTTTGCCACCGGACTGACAGCTATTCCCTTCTCGCTGAGAAACCGGGCAGTGCCCCGGGTGCCCAGCAGCCTGAATCCAAGCGCTTCAAGCTTTTTTGCAATAGGAGCAATCGGCCCTTTATCCTTATCACTGACGCTGATGAGCACGGTTCCTTCCTGCGGCAGGCGCTGGCCTGCGGCAATCTGGGACTTGATAAAAGCGATGCCGAAATCTCCGTCAATGCCCATGACCTCGCCCGTTGACTTCATCTCCGGGCCCAGAATAGTGTCGACCCCGGGGAAGCGGTTAAACGGGAATACCGCTTCTTTCACGGCATAGTGGGTAATGGCAATCTCTTTTGTTATGCCCAGCTCATCAAGGGTCTTGCCCGCCATGACCTTGGCCGCAATCTTTGCCCAGGGGATGCCGGTGGCCTTGCTGACAAACGGCACGGTGCGCGATGCCCGGGGATTTACCTCAAGAATATATACCGTATCATTCTTTACGGCAAACTGAATATTCATGAGCCCGATGACGTTCAGCTCACGGGCCAGGGCATTGGTGTTCTGGCGGATAATGGCAATAATATGCTCAGGCAGGGAATAGGGCGGCAGCACGCATGCGCTGTCCCCGGAGTGGATGCCCGCTTCCTCGATATGCTCCATGATGCCTGCTATCACGCAGCGCTTTCCGTCCGCAACCGCGTCCACATCAATCTCGATGGCATCTTCCAGAAATTTATCAATCAGCACCGGGTGGTCGGGGTTGACCTGCATGGCCTCATGGATGAAGCGCTGTATGGACTCTTCATCATAGACAATGCGCATGGCCCTGCCGCCCAGCACGTATGACGGCCTTACCAGCACCGGAAATCCCAGCTCTTTTGCCTTGCGCACCGCCTCACCTGCGGACAGGGCCGTGGCGTTCGGCGGCTGGTGCAGGCCGAGCTTTATAAGAATCTCTTTAAACCGCTCCCGGTCTTCAGCGCAGTCAATGCTGTCAGGCGATGTGCCGATGATGGGCACGCCGCAGCGCGCCAGCGGCACTGCCAGGTTGAGCGGCGTCTGCCCGCCGAACTGGACAATGACACCGTCGGGCTTTTCTTCATCCACAATAGCGAGCACATCCTCAAGCGTCAATGGTTCAAAGTAGAGCCTGCTTGAGGTGTCATAGTCCGTGCTCACGGTTTCCGGGTTGCTGTTCACCATGATGGTCTCAAACACGAGCTCCTTCAGGGCAAACGAGGCATGCACGCAGCAGTAGTCAAACTCGATCCCCTGGCCGATGCGGTTCGGCCCGCCGCCGAGTATCATAATCTTTTTATGGGCGCTTTTTCTGACCTCGTTTTCCCGCTCGTAGGTTGAATAGTAATACGGGGTGTAGGCCTCAAACTCCGCGGCGCAGGTGTCCACCAGTTTAAACACCGGCTTGATGCCTGCCTGCAGCCGCAGCCGGCGCACGCTGTCCTCATCAGAGCCGCAGAGATGCGCGAGCTGCCGGTCGGAAAACCCGTATTCCTTGACCCTGCGCAGGAATGCGGTATCCTCCAGGGCCATGAGACCACTTTCTGCGCGTGCGACCGCGTCTTTTATTTCCTGCTCGGTCTCCACAATCTGCTGTATGTTGTAGAGAAACCAGGGATCAATCTTACTCAGCGCGTGGATTTCTTCAACGCTCATGCCGAGCTGCAGCGCGTGGCGAATATAGAAAATGCGCTCAGAGTTCTGGCTGGCAAGCTTTTTCCGGACCGTGGCGAGCCAGTCATCCTGGTTGCTCACCCGGGGGTCCTTGCCGTCCGCCCCGAGCCCGGAGCGGCCGATTTCAAGAGAGCGCAAGCCCTTCTGCAGCGCCTCTTTAAAGGTTCTGCCGATGGCCATGGTTTCGCCCACGGACTTCATGGAGATGCCCAGGGTCGGATCGGTCTCCGGAAATTTCTCAAAGGTGAAGCGGGGAATTTTCACCACGCAGTAATCAATGGACGGCTCAAAGGATGCCGGGGTTTCTTTGGTGATATCATTGGGAATTTCATCGAGCGTGTAGCCCACGGCGAGCTTTGCCGCCATCTTGGCAATGGGAAAGCCGGTAGCCTTGGAGGCAAGGGCTGAGCTGCGCGAGACCCGGGGATTCATCTCGATCACCACCATGCGGCCGTTGGCCGGGTTCACGGCAAACTGGATGTTGGATCCGCCGGTCTCAACGCCTATTTCGCGGATGATGGCGATGGCGGCATCGCGCATCTCCTGGTATTCCTTGTCGGTGAGGGTCTGAGCCGGAGCCACGGTGATGGAGTCCCCGGTGTGGATACCCATGGGATCGAGATTCTCAATGGAGCAGATGATGACCACATTGTCCTGCAGGTCGCGCATCACTTCAAGCTCAAACTCCTTCCAGCCGATGACCGACTCCTCCACCAGTATTTCGCTGATCATGCTGTTCTGCAGGCCCTGGGCCGCAATGTCCTCAAACTCCCGGATGTTATAGGTAATGCCGCCGCCGGTGCCGCCCAGGGTGTAGCTCGGCCGGATGATGAGCGGGAAGCCGAGCTCCGCCGCGATAGCGCGGGCTTCTGCCATGGTGTAGGCAAGGCCGCTCTGGGGGAGATCAAGCCCGAGCTTTTTCATGGCCTCCTTGAAGTGGTTGCGGTCTTCTGCCTTGCGGATCGCCTCGTAGTTGGCGCCGATCATTGTTACCCCGTAGCGCTCCAGCACACCGCTTTCAGCAAGCTGCGAGGCAATATTAAGGGCGGTCTGGCCGCCCATGGTGGGAAGCAGCGCATCGGGGCGCTCACGCTTGATAATCAGCTCAACAATATCCGGGGTTATGGGCTCAATGTAGGTACGGTCAGCCATCTCCGGGTCGGTCATGATGGTGGCCGGGTTGCTGTTTACCAGCACGACCTCAAAGCCCTCTTCTTTCAGAGCCTTGCAGGCCTGGGCGCCGGAGTAGTCAAACTCGCACGCCTGGCTGATGATGATGGGACCTGAGCCTATGATGAGGATTTTGCGGATATCGGTTCTGCGCGGCATGGGTTATATCAGCGATTTGTCAGTGCATTAATTTTACGAACTCATTGAACAGGTATTGGGCATCATGAGGCCCGGGAGAAGACTCAGGGTGATACTGGATGGAGAAGACCGGATATTTTTTAAGGCGCATGCCCTCAACCGTGCGGTCATTTAAATTAATATGGGTCAGTTCCACTTCATCCCGGTTGATCGAGTCAAGGTCCACACAGAAGCCGTGGTTCTGGCTGGTGATAGCAACTTTTCCCGTGGGCAGGTACTGTACCGGCTGGTTTCCGCCCCGGTGGCCGAATTTAAGCTTATAGGTTTTACCGCCGCAGGCCAGGCCCAGCATCTGATGGCCAAGGCAGATGCCGAGCACCGGATAGTCAGGCATGAGCTTGCGCAGGGTCTCAACCACATAGGGCACTGCCGCGGGATCGCCGGGGCCGTTAGAGAGAAAAATACCGCTGGGATTGAGCGCGGCAATCTCCCGGGCTGTTGTTGTCGCAGGCACTACCGTGACATCGCAGCCGGCGCTTCGCAGCAGGCGCAGGATGTTATATTTGATGCCGCAGTCTATGGCAACTACCCGGTAGGGAAACGTTTCAATCTCAGGCCGGGACTCTCTCTCCCGCGCGGCTGAAGGCCGGATAAACTCATTCCAGGAGTAGGGCTTCTCGCAGGTTACCTCTTGTACCAGGTCAATTCCCACCAGTCCCCGGGAGTCGCGGGCTTTTTGTACCAGGCGTTTTTCATCAAGGTCATCAGTTGACAGCACCGCCTTCATGGCACCGGCAGTGCGGATATGTTTGGTCAAGGCCCTGGTGTCAATGCCCTCAATACCCACAACCTGGTGCTCCTGCAGGTACTCGACGAGTGACTTCTGCGAGCGCCAGTTGCTTGATATGCGGCTTACCTCGCGCACCACAAAACCTTCTACCTGGGGGTGTGCTGACTCGGCATCCTCATCATTGATGCCGTAGTTGCCAATGAGGGGATAGGTCATGGTAACGATCTGACCCTTATAGGAGGGATCGGTGAGTATCTCCTGGTACCCGGTCATGCTGGTGTTGAAGACTACTTCGCCGTAGCGCTCGCCAATGGCGCCAAACGCTGTTCCGACAAATACGGTTCCGTCTTCCAGTGCCAGGATTGCTTTCATAATAGTGTCGCTGCTGTGTGCAGATGAATACGTGATGAGGGCTAGGAGTACTGAAATGTTATATTTTACTCAGCACTGCTTTCAGGCGTCGTCATCAACGTCGGTGAGCACGGCCAGCTTGACCGCCGCCACTTTGCGGTACACCTCTTCGGGTTTTCTGCGCGCGCCGTTGACGGTCAGCAGGTCTTTTTCTATGGAAATGCCGAACAGCTTTTCATTCTCCTGCAGGTAGGGGAGAATGAGGCTCCAGTCTTCAGGAGTCAGCTGGATAATTGCTCCGCCGTTCAGCTGTTCCGCAACCACCGTGTGCTGCGGGTCCCGCACATAGATGGCGCCGCCGGAGGCCAGCGAGAACAGGTTTGAGCCCGGGTACGGTGCGGCCTGCTCACGTATTGCGCCGTTGTCGTCAAACTCAAGGCCATTCAGGATGACAAATCCTCCTCCCTTCAGGGGATCGCCGGCCATGCATGATTCCGCCAGGTAGTCAAGGCAGGTGCCGTTAATCACGACCCGCGGACGGCCCACGGCGTTAATCAGCGGGCGGCCCGCGGCGTTTCCCTGCACGTACACCTCACCGCCCTTTGCGCCGTAGAGAAAGGTCTGCCCCACATCGCCGTAAATGACCAGTTTGCCTGCTTTCAGTATCTGGCCGAGCTGGTCCTGGGCATTGCCGTGGACAAAGATCTCCAGTCCGTCAATTCCTGATGCCAGGTAGTCGCCGGAGCTGTCATAGACATCGATGCGCACCCCTTCAGTATCAGGGCCCAGTCCGCACCCTTGAAAGCGCTGGCCGCGCAAACCATATACCATAAATCGCTTCCACCCGAGCTCAAAGGCCGCGCAGATCAGCCGCGCATCGCACTCATCGCCTTCCGGCGGGAACTCCTTGGCGTAGATAATAAGGGTTGTTTCCGTTTTTTTCGGGCTGCGCAGCTTGGCGCGTGTCTGCCAGTCAATCCAGACAAAGCGGCCGGAAGCCTTCCCGGCAATCTTCGGCACACCGGCAAACAGTTCATGCAGGCTGCGGTGCAGTATCTCAAGTATTGAGCTGCGTTTTTTGGCGCCGGTATCATAGCGGAAATCAATGAGCAGGGTGAGCGCCTCGATGGCCTTTTCCCTGCAGTCATCTCCCGCGGCGCCGTAAGCGGAGATTCTCTGGCAGCACCAGCTCAGGGTGTTAAAATCCCAGCGGGCCAGGTTATCACGAATAAATTGAAACAGCTGCCAGGCGGTTTTTTCTTCCAGCGCCTTTTCCATTTGAGAGACAGCTTCAGCGGCGGGCGTGGAGAAGATCTCTATGGTGCGGTCAGCGGGCAACTTGTCCTTTGGCGTTGAGATAACCTTACCGAATTTATCCGTACAAGTAAAGTCGGCTGCAGCACTGGCCGAGCTGTCCTTGGTAAACTCAAACAGAAACGAGCCGCCGTCAGTGTGGCTTCCGCCGCGGGCGTTCCAGTATTTATCGGCTATGGGGCTGAAGCGCTTGTCCTCCTGCGAGAGGCTGTGCAGGGTCGCGTCTATGGCCTGCTTCTCCGAGCAGACCAGTCCGATCTGCACCCCGTCCGCCTCCTGCAGGGCAAAAACCTGCGGCCGGAGCATGGAGGTGTCGGTGATGCCGATCAGCTGATAGCGCCGGGTGTAGGGGTCATGCCGGGCGATGATAAAAAACCACGGGCCGTCAGGTGAGCCATGAATATGGGACGCCTGAATGGCGCGGTAGATTTTCTGCTTTTCCGGGGGCAAACAGTCAAAATCCATCTCGCCGGTCGGCGCCAGCGCTTCGATGATGTACTCAAGAGGATATTCATAAACCCGGTTCCACAGGTCAAACAGAAGTACCGATACTTCCGTGTCAGTGAGAAACTGGGGAACAATATTGCGCTGCCGGAGATACTCGCTCACTGAATGGTAGTTGGCAAAATCGCCGTTGTGCACCAGCGCCTCATGCATGCCGATAAAGGGGTGCGCGCCGCCCGGATGCCACACCCGTCCCTTGGTGGGGTAGCGCTGGTGGGCGATCCAGATATGGGCCTTGAAATTTTCGAGCTGGTAATACTGGGCCACCTTCTCAGCGTAGCCGACAATTTTCAGCACCAGCATGTCCCGGCCATGTGACAGGACAAAGGCTTTTTTCTCGCCCAGGGAGGCATAGAACTGCTGGTTCAGGCGGTATGAATTCTGATAGACGAACTCATCTTCAGCCTTGCGCTGCGGCATCGCCTGCAGCCCGCTCCTGGCTATGAAATCTTTGAGAACATTCTCCTGCACCCGCACAAAGTAGCGCCATACATCGGGCGGCCGCGTCTCAAGGCCTTCGATATCCCGGTAGTCATCAACCGCGGGGATTTTACCTGAGCTGTCAATTTTAAAAAACGGCAGCACGCATTCGCGCTCGACCTGTTCCCGGGCAGCGGGGTCAAGAAACGCGATCTGCAGCAGGTAGTCGTCGTCTAAAATCTCCCGGGAAACCCCCAGGTCATCAGCGCACAGCCCTGCAGCCGCAATGCCGCCGCCCTTGCCGTTGCCCCGGTTGTGCATCTGCACCGACGGCTCAAAGATATGTTTGCCGCCGACCGGAATGGAGGAAGCGAACCCGGTGACTCCGCAGCCGCCTTCTTCCTCTGCCTTGTAGCATGTGGTGCGGGAGGCTTGATCAATGAGCCGCCTCCGCGAAGCGAGAATTTTTTGTGCAATAGCTGAATCGTTCATTAATAAATCCTGAAACCTGCTATCTGAATCCTCAACAGTTTTGAAATTTGGATTTTGTAATTTGACATTGCCGTACCTTTCAGTTTCCTCCGCCAACCGCTCTCCTGCCTTCATCCTTCTCCCGCTGGTAGTCAAGGTGGTACAGGCAGTCAGTTCTGCCCACCAGCTCTTTGATGCTGCGCATGCCGAAGCTTTTCAGTATCTGCACCAGCTGTTTGCGCCACGCCGTGTAGAGATTTATCACGCGCTGCGCGCCCCATTCAATGGTGATCATCTCCGAGAGCCGCGGGTCAGTGCTGGCAATGCCGCGCGCGCAGCCCCGGCCACTCTCGCAGTTATGGCAGCGCACGCACTCTAGCGCCACCATATCGGCAGTGCCCACCACCACCCCGTCGGCGCCAAGGGCGATTGCTTTGGCGATGTCATGGGCAGTGCGGATGCCGCCGCTGGCAATGAGCGTAATCTGATCGCGGATGCCCTCGTCTTTTAAAAACTGGTGCACCTTGGGAATCGCGTATTCTATGGGCATGGCGATATTTTTCTTGGCAATGTCCGGCGCTGCGCCGGTGCCGCCGTAGCTGCCGTCAAGATGGATGATGTTGGCGCCGGCATAGTAACTGCCCACCGCCACCATGTCCACATCAGTCGGCGTTGAGACTTTGACCGATACCAGGGCTTTCGGGTTTATCTCCTTGATCCAGTCAACGTGTTTCTTGTGGTCTTCCACGGAATAGACGCTGTGAAAGGGAAACGGTGAAAAGAGGGCGTTGCCGACCACCGCTTCCCGCATCTTTGCCACGCTGGCGGTAACTTTGTCCCCCAGCAGATGGCCGCCGAGTCCGGGCTTTGCTCCCTGGGCGTATTTGAACTCGACGATGCGCACCCGCTGAATGGTGTCTTCGCGGACGCCGAACAGGCCGGTTGCCACCTGGGTTATCATGTGATCGTCATACGGAGCAAGATGCTCAGGATAGCCGCCCTCGCCGGTGCAGCCGAAGGTGCCCCAGAGCGTTGCCGCGCGCGCGCGCGACAGCATGGTGGAGAGGCTCACCGAGCCGAAGGACATGCCGCCGCCATAGACCGGCAGTTGAATGGTGATGCGGGGCCTGCCGTCATTTCTCCGGTTCAGCTCGATGGTTGTTGAAATTTCATCATCAGGAATTACCGGCTCCGGCATTTTTTCAGGAAAATTAAAGCGCATTTTGTCAAACCCGCCATTGCTTCTCCCAATGCAGTATTCTATATCTGAGCGCGGCACCTCCCCGGTTTCTGCCATGTACCAGGTGCTGATGAGCAGGTCGCTCGGCCAGCGGTAATCACCAAGGGTTTCGCAGAGAGGGTTTACCACCAGGCGCAGCGCCTGTACCGGGCATTTATCAATGCAGTAGAAGGGATTATTCTGGCAGCAGAACCCCAGACAGTAAAAATCCCTGGGCTTTTCCATTTTGGCCCCGGCTTTTACATGCACGCCTTCCGGGCACAGCTCTGCGCACTTGCCGCAGGCAATGCACTCCGGGCCTCTCCTGATTTTGTACTTGCCGATGGGATTTCTGAAGCGGGAGGGGCTGCTCTTCACCCCGGGCGCTGACCACTGCTCTGCCGCGGCTGATTTCTTGTTATTTTTTACCTTCATATACGCTCACCAAATATTTTTCCGAAAATATCAGCTTCCAGGTCTTCAAAAAACATTGCCCGTCCCGCCTCGCCGCGCAAACGCCGCACTTCCCTGATGCCCATGGCTCCCAGAATCTCAAGGAGCTGGTTGCGCCAGGCAGACATGAGGTTGAGAACGCGCTGCGTTCCCCAGGCCGGCTCGATAGCGTCCATGGTCACCGGACAGGGGCGTTTCTTCTCACAGTTTTTGCACAGCCGGCACTCAAAGGCCAGGAGCAGGGGAATATCCATCACCGCCGCATCAGCACCGCAGATAATTATCTTTGCCACATGCTCTGCCATGGCAATGCCGCCGCTGGCAAGCAGCGTTACCTGGTCGCGCAGCGACCGCTCCACCAGATGCAGGTGAGCCCTGCGAACCATATCTTTAATGAAGCGCGGGGTTGCGGCGCCGATTTCATTGCCGTGCTCATCAGCACAGAGATGTATTATTTCTGCTCCCTGCAGCGCCAGCTCTTCGACGGCCGGCAGTTCATTGCCGTCAAGGGGGAGCTTTATGGAAATGAGCATCTCCGGGTGGTTCTGCTTGATTTCCTGCCAGAGCGGGCGCATGTTTTTTGAATAGATAACCTCCACCGCGCGATGGCCGGAAAGTTTTCCTTTGAACGACGGATATGATTCCTGAGAGATACGGGGAATTATATGCTGTTTATAGTGCGCCAGGCTCTTGTCATACTGCTCTGCCGCGACGATAAAAAAAGTCCCCAGCCGTGCTGCTGCCATGGCCAGCGTCAGCCGCACCTTTTCCGTTACGTGGCCGAAGGACGGCGTGGCCATCACCAGGGGCAGGGGCAGCTCCAGCAGGGGCGGGGGCTCAGAGAGCAGCTCGCCAGTTGCCCCGAAGCGCAGCCGTTCGAGCTTCCTGCCGATGTCAACCGAGGTATTGATGTACTCCCGGCCGTGAATCCCGTCACGCGTGGGCCGCACGATCTCGGACATGTCGGTCCACATGCTGTCAAACCCGGGCCCGCTGAATGGCCCGCCGTAGCCGGCACCGGAGACCGGAATCTTGCCGGTTTCTGCCTGGGTCCAGTTGGTGGAGATTATTTCCGGGGTCCAGTACGCATCGCCCATCTTTACATATTCAGGATTTACCGACTTGTTGAGCAGGCCTTTTTTACATGACTGCACGCAGCGGAAACAGTTCTTGCACAGATAATCGATGGAGTCTGTCATCTGCCCGCTGTCAAAGCAGCGCTTGTCATAGACATTGTAGACGCAGGCCTTCTTTGCACACTTACCGCAGCGCTGGCAGCCTTCCCTGAAATCAACAACCCCGGACTTCCCCTGCGGCGTGTACCGGGGCAGTGTTGGTTTAAAATCGATATGATATTTTTTAGGCATGGTAGCGCATTCCTGTATAATAAAAATAATAGGAAATTCTGAACAACGTACCGGGGTATTCGTTGAGAATGATTAAAACCCGCATGCGAAGAGTCTAAGCCGCCTGCTTTAATGGATTGGGGCCGAGCGCCTGTATCCTGCGGATAAAGTCTCCGGCTGACTGTTTGAAGAGAGCACTGCTTGTAGAGTCCAGGTGCAGCATCGCGACGCGCTCTTCTCCCAGCTTAAGCTCATTCAGTATGACCGCTATCTGATGAATCCGGTTTGCCGCCCGCAGGTTTCCTTCCAGATAATGGCAGGTGCCTTCAAGGCAGGCGACTATGCACACGCCATCCAGTCCCTTCTCGAATGCCTGCAAGGCATAGATGGCCTCCATTTTCCCTGTGCATGGCAGCTCAACCACCTTGATATGCTCAGGGTGCTCGAATTCCTCAACCAGCTTTTTAGGGAAAGACACTGAATTCTGGCAACAAAAAAAGAGGATGCTGGGGATAAAGCTATTCTCCATGTATCTTCTATGCCTTTATATATATAATATTTTTAAAGAATATACCACCGGCCCTTAATTAATAAATCTTTAAATATTTACCAGATATTGGCCCTGGATACAAATTGAATTTGCCGCCGGGCGGCGGCGCTGCCGGACCGTGCCATTTTACATCAGGAGGGGGTTTTCAACCTTGACATCGACAATATTTTGCCGGCACAGTATCAGCTCCCGTTCTCCTTCCTTAATATGTACATGCATCTGGCCGAGTATCTGGTAGTCACCGTTATTGATGGCGGTCGTGTCCCAGGGAACTGAAAACCAGTTGTCCCGGTCTGAGGATTCACCTATTTTTATCCATGTTTCGGTTTTCTTTTTTCTGAAATACCAGGGATTTACCGCCCGGAAGGGAATGCCTGAAAACCCAAGCTCTGTCAAATCTTCTTTTAGGAGCTCATCATCAAAGCTTTCCCGCAGCAGTACTTTGCCTGACAGATTAACCAGATTTTTTGACGGAACGATAAAATGTGGTCCCCAGTTTACCGGCATAATGATTACCTCGCGATTGTTGAATAACAGATACTATTTGTACCGGTTTATTTATATAGTATAGCGCAGGTGTCTTGCAGACAGAACCTCTCCTTGCAAAAGTTCATCTTTTTTAAGGAGAGGCTCTGTTACCGCACAGCGGTTTAATAATTCCTGGTCCGTACTTACCGTACTTATTATTCATGCTCAGGGATGAATAATGTCTTTTCTGCCATCACTTCAAGCGGATTGTTTACAGGATGGGCAGATACCGGTCAAGCTCGTATTGAGAAACGTGGACGCGGTAGTTATCCCATTCGATCTTCTTGTTTTCAATAAACTTGCTGAAGACGTGGTCGCCGAGCGCCTCTTTGACCAGCGCGCTCTTTTCCGTCTCGACGATAGCTTCATCGAGGCTGCCCGGAAGAGACGCGATTCCCCGGCGCTCCCGTTCGGCTTCGCTCATCTCAAAAATGTCTTCTTCAACCGGCTCAGGTAGTTTGTAGTTTCCTTCAATGCCTTTCAGGCCTGCCGCAAGCATTACCGCAAAGGTAAGATAGGGGTTGCATGCCGGGTCGGGGCAGCGCAGCTCGATTCGTGTAGCTTTCTCTTTTCCCGGTTTATACATGGGCACCCGCACTAGGGCGGAACGGTTGCGCCGTGCCCAGGAAATATAGACCGGCGCTTCGTACCCGGGAACCAGCCGCTTGTAAGAATTGACCCACTGGCTGAGAACAGAACAGATTTCCTTCGCGTGCTTTAAGATGCCGGCGATATAGGATTTACCCAAAGCGGAGAGATGGTATTCATCCTTGGCATCAAAAAAAGCATTTTTGTCGCCCTTGAACAGCGACTGATGGCAGTGCATGCCGCTGCCGTTCTGGCCAAACAGGGGCTTGGGCATGAAGGTGGCATAGACGCCATGGCGCATCGCAATCTCTTTCACCACCAGCCGGTAGGTCATGGCATTGTCCGCCATGGTGAGAGCATCAGCATAGCGCAGGTCAATCTCATGCTGACTGGGAGCCACTTCATGGTGGCTGTACTCGACAATAATGCCCATATCGTTAAGGGCAAGAACAATATCACGCCTCAGGTCACTGGCCACATCAAGGGGGGTCAGGTCAAAATAGCCGCCCCGGTCAAGAGCGATGGGCGGGCCCTCCTGGCTTTTGAAAAAGAAAAATTCAAGCTCCGGGCCGGTGTAAAAGGTGTAGCCCTTGTCGGCAGCTTTTTTCAGCATGCGCTTCAGAACATAGCGGGGGTCGCCGTCATAGGGGCTGCCGTCTGGCTGCAGAACATCGCAGAACATCCGGGCCACCGGCGTTTCGGTGCCGCGCCAGGGAAGGAGGCAGAAGGTACTGGGATCAGGCATTGCCACCATGTCGCTCTCCTCGATGCGGGCAAACCCTTCAATGGAGGAGCCGTCAAACCCCATGCCTTCCTCAAGAGCTCCCTCCAGTTCATCAGGGGTTATGGCAAAACTTTTCAAAAACCCCAGAACATCAGTAAACCAGAACCGGATAAACCGCACTTTCTGGTCCTTCACCATCTTCAATACATATTCTTTGTCTTTGGTCATGGTAATCTCTCCTTTCGTATAGGGACTTTAGCACCGTTGCGGTGCAGTCTGAATGACCCCTGTCAATTGTTGCTGTAACTATAGCAGAGCAATGTATCCTGTAAATATCTTTGATGTAAAATGTATGTAACAAGTTGTGATGCACGCGGGGCTCGCGATTTGTGACTCGCTTGTCCGCCGTAGTTTTAACGAAGGCGGATGACCTGTCTGTTGCGGCTCGTTAATTGGTCAACAAGTGGAAGGTGAAAGGTGAAAAGTGAAATGCGGGAGGCGGGCTGAGGGATTTTTAGCACCGGAGTTTATTAAACAGTTGGGACTGTCTATCAGGCTGTTGAAAAACGCCCATCTGCGGCGTTTCCCTCATCCTTCGTCGTTGCGGCGTACCCCGAAGTACGCCTCACTTCGCAGGATTTCGGGAGCCTTGCATCTGTGCATTTTTGACCAGCCTGGGAAAAACAGTTTTTTTAACAACCTGCTAGCGGATCCCGGTTTTTTCCCGCACTTCCTGCATGATCTGCTCAGCCATTTTTTTGCAGCGGTCTGCGCCTGCCTCAAGGGCAGCGGCAACCATTTCCGGTGTCTCGCGCAGCTCCCGCGCGCGCTGCTGGATGGGCTCAAAGTGGGCCATCATGTTGTTGAATAGAAGCTTTTTGCACTCAACGCAGCCTATTTCCGCGGTGCGGCATTCGCGGTTGATGCGGGCAATATCTTCGGGAGATGAAAAGACCTTGTGCATGGTAAAAAGGTTGCAGACCCCGGGGTCCCCCGGGTCAGTCCTGCGTATCCGCCGCTCATCAGTGACCGAGGTCCTGAGCTTCTCCCAGATTGCTTGCGGCTGCTCAAGAATACCGATGTAGTTGTTCAGAGACTTGGACATCTTGGTTTTGCCGTCGGTGCCCATGATGCGTGAGGTGGGGGTGAGGACCTCCTGGGGCTCGGGGAAGGTCTCGCCAAAGCGGTTGTTGAATCGCCGGGCGATCCTTCGGGTGAGCTCTACGTGCTGCACCTGGTCTTCGCCGACCGGGACAAAGCCTGCTTTGTAGATAAGGATGTCTGCCGCCTGCAGCACCGGGTAGCCCAGCAGGCCCATGTTTATGTCCTCGCGGTGCTGCTGGGACTTTTCCTTGAACTGGGTCATGCGCTCAAGGTCGCCGATCGGGGACAGGCAGTTAAATATCCAGGTCAGCTCAGTATGTTCCGGCACCTGTGACTGCACAAACAGGGTGCAGTGCTCGGGATCAAGGCCGCAGGCAAGAAGCGTTATGGCCGCCTCCCTGATATTGTCCCGCAATGCCTGCACCTCATACTCGAGGGTCATGGCATGATAGTCAACAATGCAGTATACGCAGTCATAATCATGCATGAGCTTCACCCACTGCTGGATGGCACCCACATAGTTACCCAGAT
>Ga0209253_10001141_pt1 | contig 23156 bp, 23 predicted proteins | sample FrelakmetBRP12BR_FD_187145 | JGI IMG/M metagenome (GOLD analysis project Ga0209253, IMG submission 187145) | Freshwater lake sediment microbial communities from the University of Notre Dame, USA, for methane emissions studies - BRP12 BR (SPAdes)... | ecosystem: Environmental > Aquatic >...
CGACGACAACGGCCTGCTGTTGCTGGACATGAAGGACCTGCGCGCGATGCTGCAGTACGTGGGCGAGAACTCGAGCCAGTTCACGACCGAGTACGGCAACATCAGCGCGGCCTCGGTCGGTGCCATCCAGCGCGGGCTGCTGCAGATCGAAGAACAAGGCGGCGACAGGTTCTTCGGCGAGCCCATGCTTGACATCAGCGACTTCATGCAGACGGTGGACGGCAAGGGGGTTGTCAACATCCTCACCGCCGACAAGCTGATGAATGCACCGCGGCTGTACGCCACCTTCCTGCTGTGGATGCTGTCGGAGCTGTTCGAACTGCTGCCCGAGGTGGGCGACCTCGAAAAACCCAAGCTGGTGTTCTTCTTTGACGAGGCGCACCTGTTGTTCAAGGACGCACCGGCGGCGCTGGTCGAACGCATCGAGCTCGTCGTGCGCCTGGTGCGCAGCAAGGGGGTGGGCGTGTACTTCGTGACGCAGAACCCGCTGGACGTGCCCGACACCGTGCTGGCACAACTGGGCAATCGAGTCCAGCATGCGCTGCGCGCCTTTACGCCGCGCGATCAGAAGGCGGTGAAGTCGGCTGCCGAGACCATGCGCGCCAACCCGAAGATCGGTGACATGGCCACCGCCATCACCGAGCTGGCGGTGGGCGAGGCGCTGATCAGCTTTCTCGACGCCAAGGGCCGGCCGAGCGTGACCGAGCGTGTGTACGTGCTGCCGCCGGGCAGCCAGATCGGGCCGATCACGCCCGAGCAGCGCAAGGCACTGATCGCCAGCTCGCTGGTGGCCGGCACCTACGAGAAGACGGTGGACCGCGAATCGGCGTACGAAAAGATCAAGGGCCGCGCGGTGGCGTCGGGCGACGCGGCCACCAACACCACGGGCACGCCTTCGGTACCGATGGGCGCGCTACCCGGCAGCGCGCCGCAGCAACCGCAGGGCAGCGGTATGATGGACGGCCTGAAGGACGCGCTTTTCGGCAGCACCGGGCCGCGCGGCGGGCGGCGCGCGGGGCTGGTCGAGGCGGCAGCCGGTTCGGCCATGAGGAGCATCGGCTCGGCCGTCGGGCGCGAGATCATTCGCGGCGTACTGGGCTCGCTGCTCGGCGGCTCCAAGCGCCGTTGACGCGATGCAAGCTCTCAAGTGGATCGTCTACGGCCTGCTGGCGCTCGGTGTCGCTGTGCTGACCCCGTTCCCACTCGGCCCCTCGAGCTCGGCAGGAAGGCGCTTTGCCAAGAACTCGGGTCGGCCACGACCCAGTGCCCATGTGTCGCCCCGAGCACCCTCTGTTTTCGTGCGTCAACCCGCGTAAACCTCGTTGTCACGTTTCTCAGCGCTTGACGGGGTTTCACCCCAAGCGCACCATTCGGCCGAACTGGGCAAGGAAACCCATTGGAATGCCTATCCATCCGGAGAGGGAAGGAGCTATGCCGGTTCCGGCATCCGTCGCAGTGCTTCCCGGATCACGTCTGCATCCGCCCCGCGACGGTGAGCGTTCTCGCTGAGATAGCGGCGCCAGGCTCTGGCCCGTGGCAGCCCCTGGAATAGACCCAGAATATGGCGGGTCATGGCGGTAAGGGGTACACCCTGGGCTAATTGCCTTTCCACATAAGAAATAAACTGCTCGATTACCTGATGGCGGCTGGGTGGTGGCGCGGCGGCGCCAAAAAAATACTGGTCTATGGGGGCGAGCAGATAAGGATTTTCATAGGCGGCGCGGCCAATCATGATGCCGTCCAGATTGTTCAAATGCGCTGCGATCTGGTCCAGGCTGGTGAGACCGCCGTTGAGAATAATTACAAGATGAGGAAAGTCATCCTTAAGCCGGTGCACCACATCGTAACGCAGCGGCGGAATCTCGCGGTTTTCCTTGGGACTCAGTCCCGTCAGCCACGCTTTGCGGGCATGGATGATAAAGACTTCACAACCGGCGGCGGCGACGCAATCGACAAAGCGCACGAGTTCCTCGTAGGAATCCCGCTCATCGATGCCGATGCGAGTCTTGACCGTGACCGGTATAGTCACGGCCTCCCGCAGGGCCACCACGCAGTCCGCCACCACATGCGGTTCGGCCATCAGGCAGGCACCAAAGCGGCCGGACTGCACCCGGTCGCTGGGACAGCCTACATTCAGATTGACCTCGTCATAGCCTAAGTCCGCGGCGATGCGAGCGCACCGGGCCAGCTTTTCGGGCTCGCTGCCGCCCAGTTGCAGGGCCACTGGATGCTCAGCCGGATCATAGCCCAGCAGATAGTCACGGTCCCCATGCAGGATGGCGCTGGTAGTTACCATCTCTGTGTACAGCAAAGTATGGCGAGTGATCAGGCGCAAAAAATAGCGGTCATGGCGATCGGTCCAATCCATCATCGGGGCGACACATATTCTATGCCGAGACTTGGTCGCTTGGCGGCTAACTATTTCCATCCCATTTACTGCCCTTTTCTGCTATTTTTCTGCTACGGGTGCTATGGCTCGCACTACACTGGGGCTGTGTAGCACCGAAACATGGAGGGAGCAAGAATGGCATCAATCACCGCTTGCCGTCGCAAGGACGGCACGATTGGCAAACCCTGTAAATCAGAATAAAACAAGCCGGTGATTTGATCCACCAGGAATCGCGCACCTTCGACCGCCGCCGTCTGGCCCACGCCTCCTCCAGGCCGGGTGAACTGGAGATGGAACTGGGAGCACCAGACCGGGCGCGTATCGGCAACGTCACGATAGCGGAACTGATCCAAGGGAAGGTGGCCTTGCATTCCGCTTGCATGAAGGAGGCCGATTGCGAGCCTCTGCTGGCCGCCGGTTTCAGCCGGGAAAACATCTGGGATATTGGCGCCATCGCTGCCTTCTTCGCTATGGCCAACTGCCTGGCTGGGGTTACGGCGATGCGGGCCAATGAAGAATTCTATCTGCTGGGCCGGTTGCCCAGGCAGCAATAAACCGGAGCAAATCCATGTTGAAACTTTGCGGGTTTAACGTGAGCAATTACTACAACAAGGTGAAACTCGCGCTGTTGGAAAAGGGCATTCCTTTCGAGGAGGAACTCGTCTATCCAACCGGCGATAAAGCCCTGCTTAAGCGTTCTCCCATGGGCAAGGTGCCTTTTCTCGAGGTGGAAGAGGGGGCTATCTGCGAGTCTCAAGCCATCCTCGAATACCTTGAGGATCGCTACCCCACCCCACCCCTGTATCCATCCAATGCCTTCGAGGCCGCCAAATGCCGCGAATTGCTTCATTTCATCGAGCTGTACCTTGAACTGCCGGCCCGTCGACTTCATTCCGCCGCCTTCTATGGCGGTACTGCCTCGGATACCTTGCAGGAAGAAGTCAGAGTGCAGCTTGAAGAGGGTGTCAAGGCGTTCGCGCAGCTCGCCAGATTCGAACCTTACCTTGCCGGCGGCGAGTTCAGCCATGCCGATTGCGCTGCCTTCGCGCACCTGCCCGTGGTTTCCCTGGTTACCAAAATCATCTATGGCAGTGATTTCCTTGCCACTGTCAAGGGCATAGCGCCTTATCTAAAGCTGCTCAACGAACGCCCCCACATCTGGACCATCAACAAGGACCGCAAGGCCGGCATGGAAGACTTCCTGTACTTTCAGAAGAAGGTTTGAGGCTTGCTTTTACGTTTGTTGCCCTTCTCGCAAGCTTTGTAAAGGTGGCCGCTTCAATACCGAGCGGGCGCCCAGCAGGCCCGCCGCACCAACGCCCACCAGGCCGGCGCCACTACCCAGCAGCCACAGCAGAGGGCTGGCCCGATAGGGGAACTCGAATACATACGTTGCCAGTGCGTGGCCCAGCAGCGTGGCCGCCAGGGCCGCTAGCAGCCCTGCCAGCAGGCCCAGCACTGCAAATTCCGCCAACAGGCTTTTGAGGATGACCCCCTTGTTTGCACCCAGAGTACGCAGGATGGCGCTCTCGAACAGCCGCTCATCCTGGGTGGCCTGGATGGCGGCATAGAGCACCACCAGCCCAGCCAGCAGGGTAAATAGGAACACATACTCTACAGCCAAAACCACTCGGTCGATGATCTCCCTGACCTTGGTCATGATGGCATCCACATCCAATACCGTCACCGAAGGATAGGCGCGTACCAACTCGGCCAACAGGGGTTTTTGGGCCTTGCCGATATGAAAGCTGGTGATCCAGGTGGCCGGGTAATCCTCAATCACGCCCGGTGGGAACAACACGAAGAAATTGGCCCGGAAGGAATCCCATTCCACGCTGCGCAGGTTAGCCACCGTAGCTTGTATCGATTGGCCGGCGATCTGGAAACGCAGGGTATCGTTCAGGGTAATGCCTAATTCCTTGGCCAATCCCTGCTCAACGGAGAGTTGGGGGTGGCCGTGCTTTTCCTCGCGCCACCAGTGGCCGGCGACGATGCGGTTATCATCCTGCAGGGTTGCGGCCCAGGACAGATTGAACTCCCGCTCCACGAGGCGCTGGGCGCGGGCATTGTCGTAATTTTCGGGGTGCACCGGACGCTCATTGATGGCCGTTAGCCGGCCCCGCACCATAGGGAAGAACGGGATATGATCACCGAGACCTTGCTGCTTGAGAAAATCCTGCACGCCGTGCACTTCCTCGGTCTGGATATTGATGAGGAAATGATTGGGAGCATCTGGCGGCAAGGTGGCACGCCAACTGGCCAGCAGGTCGTTGCGCACCAGCGTCAGCACCAGCAGGACCATGATGCCCAGCCCCAGGGCGACTACCTGTACTGCGCTGCCGCTACTGCGCCGGGAGATGTTGGCGAGTCCAAAGCGCCAGGCTACCCCTACCCGGCCGCGCAGCAGGGTAAGTCCCTTGACCAGTCCCCAGGCCGCCGCGCTCAGCGCCAGCAAGGTGGCGAGAACGCCGGCGAATACATAGATGGCAAGTTTGGTGTCGCCCGCTTGCCAAAGTAACAGAACCGCTACGGCGCCAATGGCCGGCCCATACAGCATCAGGGCACGCTGATTCAAGGGGCCGACATCCCGGCGTAATACCCGCAGCGGAGGCACGTCGCGCAGCCTGAGCAGCGGCGGCAAGCCGAAACCAAGCAGGGTAAGCAAACCCGTGGCCAGAGCTGGCGCCAGCGGTCGCCAGGACGGCAGCGGTAATTCACCATTCCCCGCCAGGGTGCCCAGAATAAGGCTCAGACCCTCCTGAGCCACGTAGCCCACGAGGACGCCCGCACTGCCGGCCAGCAGGGCGAGCCATAGCAGTTCGAACACAAACAGGCGCAGCACCACAGCCTGGGTGGCGCCTACGCAGCGCATGATAGCCACACTGTCCCAGTGGCGGGCAGCGAAACGGCGCGCGGCGATGGCAATCCCCACCCCGGCCAGGATGACGCTGATCAGGGCCGCCAGACCCAGAAAGCGTTGCGCCCGTTCCAGGGCGACACGCAGTTCCGGGCGGGCGTCGCGCACCCCCTGCACCTGTTCGCCGGGGGCAAGGCGGGTTTGCGCCCACGCCCGGTAGGTATCAATGGCAGCCGTTTCACCGCTAACCAGCAGTCGATATTCCACCCGACTGCCGGGCTGTACCAATGCCGTGGCCGGCAGGTCAGCCAGATTCATCAACAGGCGCGGAGCGATACTGAAGAGATCCCCACCCCGGTCCGGTTCATAGGCCAGCACTTTCTCCACCGTTAGTGTGCTGACCCCCAATTCGAGGCGCCCCCCCACAGCCAATTTGAGCGCCTGGAGCAGGCGTTCATCCAGCCAGACACTGCCCGGCGCAGGGATAGCGCGGGTTTCCTGGGCCGGGCCGAATGGGCGCTCGCTTACCTGCAGCGATCCCCGCAGGGGATAGCCGCGGCTGGCTGCCTTGACCTCGGCCAGCGACGTTTCTTCGCCCGCCAGCACTACGCTGCGCAAGCTCAGGGTAGCAGTCGTTGCCAGTCCACGCTCGTTGGCCTCTTGGGTCAGGATTTGGTTCACTGGATCTGGAGAAACGACGACCAGATCGGCTCCCAGCAACTCACTGGATTTTCGCTCCATGGCCACCTGGATGCGATCGGTAAAAAACCCCACCGCAGCCACGCTGGCAACGGCGATCACCAGAGCCGCCGCCAACACCCGCAATTCCCCGCCTCGCCAATCCCGGTTTAGGGCGCGTAGGGCCAGCTTGACAGTGGAGCTTACATTCATCGTGATCTCGCTTAACCCACGCTGGTTGCAACAGCCGCCGTGGTTCTGGGTGGCGCCACTTCCGCCAGGCGGCCGTCTTCCAATTCCAGGCGGCGATCGCAGTAACGGGCCAGTTCCGGGTCATGCGTCACCATGATCAGGGTAGTCCCCTGCTCCCGGTTCAGGGAAAACAGGAGTTCCACAATCCGCTGACCGGTGCGCTGATCGAGGTTGCCGGTAGGTTCATCGGCGAACAGCACCGCAGGGCCACCGGCAAAGGCGCGAGCAATGGCTACCCGCTGCTGCTCGCCGCCGGACAATTGGGACGGGTAATGGCGAACCCTGGACGCCAGACCAACGCGCCCCAGAACCTCACGGGCGGCGCCTTCAGGCAGGGGATGCCCGGCGAGTTCCAGAGGCAGCATGACGTTTTCCAGAGCGGTCAGGCTTGGCAGGAGCTGAAAGGACTGGAACACGAAGCCGACCCGCTGAGCCCGTAGCCGGGCGCGGCCGTCTTCGTCGAGGCTATTGAGAACAACGCCCGCCAGCCATACCTGTCCTGTGGTTGGGGTATCCAGCCCTGCCAGCAGGCCCAGCAGGGTGGACTTGCCAGACCCCGAGGCGCCTACCACGGCCACGCTCTCGCCGCGCGCGATGGAGAAGCTCACCTCGCTGAGGATCACCAGATCTCCATCGGGACTGGTCACTTGCTTGCCCAGGTTTTTCACCTGCACAATGGTTTCCGTTGGGTTGTCGCTCATCGCTCTGTCATTAACCAAGTAGGTATTTGCATGCCCATGTTGAAAGCCTGTCACCCCCGTTTATTTATCCTGCTGGTGCTACTCTGCGGCCTGCTGGAAAGGCCGGTCTGGGCCGCGGCGCCGACGCTGCTGGTGCTGGGGGACAGCCTCAGCTCCGGCTACGGCATCGCGCTTGCCGAGGGCTGGGTGAGCCTGCTGGAAAAGCGCGTAAAAGATGCCGGGTTGCCCCACCAGATAGTGAATGCCAGTATCAGCGGCGACACCAGCCGTGGCGGCCTGGCGCGTCTGCCCGCCGCCCTGGAACGCTACCGGCCCGCCATGGTGATCCTGGAACTGGGCGGCAACGATGGCCTGCGCGGTTTGTCCCTCGGGGTGTTGGAGGACAATCTGGCCGCCATGATCGAACTGTGTCGCCAAGCCGGCGCGCAGGCAATTCTGATCGAGATGCGTATTCCACCCAATTATGGCCCCCGCTACACGGAAAAGTTTCAGGCCCTCTACGGTGAACTGGCCAGGCGTTACGATCTACCCCTGATTCCCTTTCTCCTCGAGGGGGTGGCGGGCAATCCAACCCTGATCCAAAGCGACGGTATTCATCCCCGAGCCGAAGCCCAGCCGCGTATCCTGGATAACGTATGGTCGGTATTGGAACCGTTGCTGACCCGGCCCGCTTCCCGGGCGAGCCTTTCCGCGCGGTAGCAACGAAGTGGTCAGGCTGGCCATAACCAGAGCAGCATTCCTCCACCCAGCAGCGGTGGTGCAAACAGCAGGGTGATATAGCCCAGCAACCGCCGTCCTCCTAAAATCGCCACCATGCCTGCCTTGAAAATCAGGTTGGTGAGCAGGGCGGTTAAAATCAGCCGCCAAGCCGTATCGGGTCGCAGATTGGCGGTGGTCACCAGCCGGGAAAGAGACAGGGTGATGGCGTCCACATCGGTGAGTCCGGATACCGCGGCCACCGGATACAGAGCCTGTTCGCCGAAATAGGTTTTGGTGAAGGCGAGTACAAAAAGGATGACGACATACAGCAAGGCCATGCCGACCGCTGCCCCCAGCTCAGTCGGGTTTTTCTGCGGCGGCATGGCGTTGGGGTGATGGCGCATCCGCCACCAGAGCAGGGCAGCCGGCGCCAGGGATAGTAACAACGTCACGGCGATGGGAACGGTGGCTACCGTCAACAACAGCGGCGCAACCAACCCGATTTCCAATAGTACCCGCAGGAATACCACGGCGGAGGCCAGACTAATCACCAGGGCCGCCAAGGTTGCCGCCGCGGGTTCGTAACGAACGCGGCGGGCATAGGCGAGGGTGGTAGCGGTGCTGGAAATGGCGCCGCCCAACAGGCCACCAAGCAGCACGCCGGGCTTGCTGCCTAAAAATTTATAGGCCAGGTAGCCAGACAGACTGATGCCGACTATAAGGGTCACCATCAGCCAGGCCTTAAACGGGTTGAAAACGTTGAGCGGACCGTAAGTCTGGTTTGGCAGCACCGGCAGGATAATGAAGGTGATCAGCACGAACTGCATGATCGCCTTAAGGTCTTCCTGTCCCAGGCGACTGGCCACGCCGTGCAGTTCCGGTTTGAAGTGCAGCAGCACCGCTACCAAGCCGCCGACGACCACCGCGACCTCCCAATGCCCGAAGGCCAGATAGCCGCCGAGCGCGAACATGAGCAGCAGAGCTACCTCGGTGGTGACACCGAAGTCGATCTGTTCATAAGGCTTGCGGAGTTTGGGCAGATTGCCGATCAGGAGTAGCGAGATCACCCCCAGGAAGCCCGCCACCATCACCCAGCCGCCGAATTCCAGGGCCAGCAGACCACAGAGGGTGCCGAACAACGAGGTCAGGGCAAAGCTGCGCATGCCGGCGAAATCGGAGTCGGTCACTTCGCGCTGCAGGCCCACCAGCAGGCCTAGCAGCAGGGCCAGGCCTAAGGGTTGGAAGAGGGTGGAGAGGTTATCCATGGGTGAGCTCGGGAACGAGTGGAAGCGCTGTGTTTAACTGCATGCTTATATAAGCAATACAGTGGCCAGACCCAGAAAGACAAAGAACCCCGTGATATCCGTCACCGTGGTGAGCACCACGCTGCCGGCGATGGCCGGGTCTATGCCAACACGGCGCATTAACAACGGTATGGCAACGCCGGCCAGGGCGGCGCACAACAGGTTGACTAGAATGGCAACGCCGATGATGCCGCCGATTTCCAGGTTGCCGAACCAGGTGATGGCAAGACCGGCTACCACGACCGCCCACAGCAATCCATTCAGGCCCCCGATGGCCAGTTCCTTGAACAGTAACCAGCGGGTATTGCCGCGCTCCACGTGGCCCAGCGCCATGCCGCGGATGACCAGGGTCAGCGTCTGGGTGCCGGCGATACCGCCCATGCTGGCTACGATGGGCATGAGCACGGCCAGGGCCACGATCTTTTCCAAGGTGGCTTCGAACTGGCCAATAACCCAGGCGGCCATAAAGGCGGTGACCAGATTGATGCCCAGCCACATCGCGCGGCGACGCGTGCTAATGACCACCGGGGCGAACATGTCCTCTTCCTCGTCCAGACCGGCCATGCTCATGATGGAGTGTTCGGCCTCGTCGCGGATCACGTCCACCACGTCATCGATGGTGATGCGTCCCAGGAGTTTGCCGTCGGCATCGACTACCGGCGCTGATATAAGGTCAAGCTGCTCGAAGCGCTTGGCTACCTCTTCGGCCGGCAGGTTGACTGGAATACCCTCGAAATCGCGTTCCATGACGTCGGCGACGGTGAGATCCGGATCGCAGGTGAGTAGATGTCCCAAGGGCAAAATGCCTAGATAACCGTCGCTGCGGTCGACGATGAACAGCTTGTCGGTCTGTTCCGGAATAGCGCCACGCAGGCGCAGATAACGCAGCACCACGTCCAGGCTCACGTCGGGTCGTACCGTGATCAGATCGGTATTCATGAGGCCGCCGGCGCTGTCCTCGGGATAGGAGAGCACCGTCTCCAGGCGCTGACGGTTCTGCAGGTCCATGGAGCGCAACAGTTCCCGGCTGACCGCTTCTGGCAGTTCCTGCAACAGATCCGCCAAGTCATCCAAGTCCAGCCCCTCCATGGCAGCCAGCAGTTCTTCCTTGTCCATGTCCCGCAGCAGACCGGCGCGGACCTCGTCGTTGACGTGCAGCAGGACCTCGCCATCGTTTTCAGGGTCGACGAGCTCCCAGGTGACCTTGCGTTCATGCGGCGGCAACGATTGCAGCAAATCGGCGATTTCGGCCGGATGCAGGGCTCTAAGCATGCGCCGCACGTTCTGGAAGGTGCCCCTTTCCAGGGCCCGCCGTAGACGCAGCAGGTAAGTAGGACGTGATTCGGCGTCAGCCATGGCAAACCTCCGTGGTTGGCATAGCCCGGCGGGGCGGCGGTTCAGGAGGGATGCGAGTTTAGCCGGGAACAGCGTGCGGGTCTATCGCGGATCCGGCCTATTCCTGAGTGATATTGAGCAACAGTTGGTTGAGCCTGTTGACGTCGGACGTCTGGAGAATGCGTTTAACTGTCTTCGTGAGTTCCCCCAAGTGACTGGCATTGACCGCTCGTTTGACTTCCATGATATTGGCCGGATGCATGCTGAACTGGGTCAGTCCCAGACCTAGTAACAGCCGTGTATAGCGGGGATCGCCCGCCATTTCACCACACATGCTCACCGGGATAGCAGCCTTTCGCCCGGCCTGGATGGTCATGTGGATCAAGTGCAACACCGCCGGGTGCAGGGGATCGTAGAGATAATTGACCTCATCGTCGATGCGATCGATGGCCAGGGTATATTGGATAAGGTCGTTGGTGCCAATGGAGAGAAAATCCAGGTAACGGGCGAAATAAGAGGCGCAGATGGCGGCGGCGGGCACTTCGATCATGGCACCCACGGACATGTTCTCGGCGAAGCGCTGTCCACGCTCGCGCAGTTCCCGTTTGGTTTCTTCCACCAGACGCAGCACCTGGAACAACTCCTGGGTGTTGGAAAGCATGGGGATCATCATGCGCACCGACCCGAATACCGAGGCCCGCAGGATAGCCCGTAACTGCGGCCGGAACAGGTCCAGATCCTTGAGGCACAGCCGGATGGCGCGCAGGCCCAGGGCTGGATTGGGGCAGGTATTGCGGCCGCTCTCCGCCTGCTTGTCGGCGCCCAGATCGACGGTGCGAATAGTGATGGGCTTGCCCTCCAGGGTCTTGATGACGTGCAGATAGGAGGCCAGGTGTTCTTCCTCGTCGGGCGGGTCGGAACGGTTCATGAAGAGAAACTCGGTGCGGTACAGGCCAACCCCGGCAGCTGCCACCTGGCGCACCAAAGCCGCGTCCTCCGGCAACTCGATGTTGGCGTGTAGCGTGATCTGCACGCCATCACGGGTAATGGCGGGCTGTTCCTTGAGTTTGATCAGTTCCTGGCGCTGGCGGTGTTCCTCCCGCTGCTTCCAGCGGTAATGTTCAAGAATGGCTTCGTCGAGTCCGGCAATGATCACGCCTTGCTGGCCATCGACGATGATCAATTCATCATCGCTCAAATAGCGACGGGCATTGCGCACGCCCACGATGGCCGGTATGCCAAGGCTCCGAGCCAGGATGGCGGTATGTGACAGCGGCCCGCCATGCTCCGTGATGAAAGCCAGCACGCCCTGGTGCTGGAGCAGGATAGTGTCCGCCGGAGTGAGGTCGTCGGCGACGATGATGCGCCCCTCCAGCCGGTTGGAAGTGACGTCGGCGTAACCCGTGTCGTCAGCCAGCAGGATGCGCTGAATGCGCCTCACCACCTGGTCGATATCGTCTTTGCGGGCACGCAGGTAGGGATCATCCATTTCATCGAATACCTGCACCACCAGATCGCGCTGGATCTTCAACGCCCACTCGGCGTTGCAGCGCTGGGTGCGGATCAGTGCAATGGGTGCCTTGGTCAGGGCGGAATCTTCCAGCATCAGCAGATGGGTATCGAAGAAGGCGGTGATATCGGCTGGCAACATAGCGGGAAGGCGCGCGCGGATATCCTTGATCTGCTGTCTGGCGGTAGCCAGGCCATCCAGAAAACGCTGGACTTCGTCCTCGACGATCGTCTCGGGGATGAGGTATTCGGTGACCTCTGGCTGGTTGCGCTGGAGTATGGAGGTCTTGCCGATGGCGTAACCTCGTGAGACGCCGACACCGTGCAAAGAGAGCGGCATGGACCTTTACTCGTCTTCACCGAAGCGCTGTTGAATGAGTTCTGCCAGGCGGTCCAACGCCCGCTGTGCGTCCTCGCCGGTAGCCTGGATTTCCAGACGCGTCCCTTTGGCCGCTGCCAGCATCATCACACCCATGATGCTCTTGCCGTTGACTTGACGGCTGTCGCGGAGCAGTCGGACATCGGCTGCGAACGTGGAAGCAAGAGTAACAAACTTGGCGGCTGCCCTCGCATGCAACCCAAGCCTGTTGATGATCATGACTTCTCGCCTCAGCACCCCAGGCTACCCCGCTTGTATTGGGTGGACATAACGATTCCCCGGCAGCCGCCACTAACAGCCTTTTTAGCCAGTTCCGGCAAGCTCAGAGTGGCATAATTTAGAACTCGAATCAGCATAGGCAGGCTCACGCCCGCCACCACGATAACGGACTCATCGTCCAACAATTTGGTAGCGACGTTGCTGGGCGTCGATCCGTACATATCGGTCAGTACCAGGACTCCGGCTCCGGAGTTCAACTCGGCAACCAGGGCGCGGGCTTGGGCGACCAGACCTTCCGGGTCCTGAGTGTTACCGATACGGAGTGCGCGGGCCTTCAGGGGGCAACCGTTCAGCGTAAATATGGCAGCCTTGAGCAATTCATCGCCAATATGATTGTAGGTTACCAGAAGTACCCCTACGCTCATGACAGCTCTCGATGCCGTGTCGTCACATTGGGTCGGGTATTACTGAAATAGCGGGCCAGAATTTCAGCGATAAAGACGGAGCGATGCTGACCGCCCGTGCAGCCAATAGCCACAGTCAAATAACTGCGGGTGCCAGTCTCGAAACAGGGCAGCCATCTTTCCAGAAAGTGTTCCAGATCCGCGATCATGGCCTCAACTTCCGGTTGTCTTGCCAGAAATTGTATGACCATATCGTCAAGCCCGGTGAGCGGTCGCAGATGGGGTTCCCAGTGTGGATTGGGCAGACAGCGCACGTCGAAGATGAAATCGGCATCAGCGGGAATGCCGTTTTTAAAACCAAAGGACTCGAACAGGATGGACAGATAATCTCGTAACGTATCATGGAGGCGGGTGCGAACCAAGTCACGCAGTTCATGAACGTTGGTATGGCTGGTGTCGATAATTAAATCGGCATGGGTGGCGATAGACTCCAATAGCCGGCGTTCTCGACGGATGGCCTCCAGCAGCGGAACGCTGTCCAGACTAAGGGGATGCTTGCGGCGGGTCTCGCTGTAGCGCTTGAGCAAGACCTCATCAGTGGCTTGCAGGAACAAAATCTCAACGGTTAGGCCGTTGTGGCGTAATTCCGCAAGAATGGATGGAAATCGTTGCAGTTCGTCCAGAAAATTGCGAGCGTCAATGCCCACGGCAGTGGATTGGAACAGCGCGTTTTCCCGAGCCAGAATGTCTTGTGCGAAGGGCTTAAGCAAGGTGATGGGGAGATTGTCGACGCAGTAATAGTCAAGATCCTCCAGAGTTGCCAGGGCGATGCTCTTCCCGGATCCAGACAAACCGCTGACGACGATTATGCGCATGGTGGGGTCTCCACCATCTCTTTTTGCAGGCGCGCTGACAGGTCCTGTTCGGCATGATAGCCGTTAAGGCGCTGAATGTGATCGCGCACCGCGCATTCCACCAGCACCGCCAGGTTGCGTCCGGGAGCGATGGGTAAAGTAATTTCTGGAATGCTGACTGCCAGCAGATAACGGTTAGCGCGGGCTCCCTGCAATCTCATGTCGGCGGATAGCGAAACCTCCTCCGATCGCATCAGGTGGATGATCAGACGCACGCGCTTGTTGCGCTTGATGGCGCTCTCGCCAAACATGCGACGGATGTTAAGTATCCCCAACCCGCGCACTTCCAGGAAGTCGCGCAGGGATGCGGGACAGGTGCCCTCGATGACATTGGCCGCTACCCGGGCAAGTTCCGGCGTGTCGTCGGCGATCAGGCGATGCCCGCGGCTGATGAGTTCCAGCGCCAGTTCGCTCTTGCCGGTGCCGCTCTCGCCGGTGATGAGCACGCCCAGGCCAAAGACCTCTAAAAACTCTCCGTGTATGAGGGTAGAGCCGCCCAGGCTGTACTGGTATTCTCTGATCCGCTTTAAGGCGATGGCGGGAGTGAATGGGGTTTGCCAGAGCGGTGTGCCGTTAGCATCGGCGGCGGCGCGCAAGGTTTGAGTTTGGTGGTGATCGCCACATACCAGTACTGCCCCAGCGTGAGGGCCCAGCAAGCGCTGAATAAGCGCATCACGAGTCGCTGTTTCCAGACTGTGCAGAAAGCCGAGTTCTTCCGCACCGACGATCTGCAGCTTGGGAGGATGGATGAGATTCAGCCGTCCCGCCAGCGTTTCATCGGACTCTACGCTGGTTTGTATCACGCGGTCAGCACCCGTTTCACCACCGCTCCAGCTTAGACTTAAAGCGGCTGCTAAGGTCTGGAAAATAGCGCGGGCGCGGATCGGCTCACTCATGTTGGCGAGGCGGTTGAAGGGTTCCAGTGGCTGAGCCGCTCGAATAATGCTTGATCGGAGTCGGCGACCCGCAGTTGTTCGCAAAAATCCTGGTCGCTAAACATTTCCGCCAGGTAAGCCAAAATCTTTAGATGTTCATCGGTGAAATGCTCGGGCACCAGCAAGGCGAACACCATGTCTACAGGTTGTTGATCGATAGCATCGAAATCCACCCCCTGCGTGAGTTTGACAAAAGCTCCCACAGCCTGTTTGCTTTGGCTAAGTCGGCCATGGGGCAGGGCTACCCCATGGCCCAGACCAGTGCTCCCCAACCGTTCCCGTCCAATCAGGCTATCGAAGATTTCCCTGACGGTGAAATCGGTTTGGTCCTTGGCAATCAATGCGCCCAGCAATTCAAGCACGCGCTTTTTGCTGGGAACCTCCCTGTTACAGACGACGCGTTCGGCGGTAAGCAGGTCTGTGATATTCATACTATTGGAACTATGATTGCAAGTTATCTAGGAGTGAATGCGAACTTTGTCGTCGCGATGTTTGTCGGTCAGCTTTTCCTTGTGCTTTTTGATCTGACGGTCGATTTTGTCGATGAGAGCATCAATCGCGGCATACATGTCTTCTTCCACGGCATCGGCATGGATGTCATTGCCGGCAACGTGGATGGTGGCTTCCGCCTTCTGGCGCAGTTTTGCAACGCTGAGAATGACGCGTACGCTGGTTACGTTGTCGAAATGGCGCTCGACGCGCTCCAGCTTGTCGTGGACATAGTCACGCAGCGCCTGAGTGATTTCGACATGATGTCCGGTAAGATTGATTTGCATTATAGACTCCTTGCTGGACTGGTCTTGCGTTGATTCGGTCAAATTGTCCATTGACCTGTCAATTCGCTCCCTGAGTTTTGTGTAGTATCCCCTGCTTGGGCTTCGGCCGGTGCATCCGGCCGCTTAAGCGAGGCGTTTGCGGTCTGTCGATGAGGGGATGGACATTACCTCTCGGTATTTTGCCACCGTTCGCCGTGCCACATTAATACCTTCCTTGCTTAAAAATTGAGCGATCTTGCTGTCGCTCAGCGGCTTTTGCGGATTCTCACCAGCGATCAGCTTTTTAATCATCGCACGAATAGCGATGGACGAGCATTCCCCCCCATCATTGGTGCCCACATGGCTGGAAAAGAAATACTTGAATTCATAAATACCCCGCGGCGTATGCATATACTTTTGGGTGGTGACGCGGGAAATAGTAGATTCGTGCATGTCCATGGTCGCGGCGATGTCACGCAGCACGAGGGGTTTCATGTGCTCTTCGCCATGCTCCAAAAAGTCTCGCTGGCGTTCGACGATACAGGTGGCAACTCTGAGCAACGTCTCGTTGCGATTCTGCAGACTCTTCAAAAACCAGCGTGCTTCCTGAAGGTGGTTTTTCAGATAGACGTTGTCCGTGCTGTTGTCGGCGCGCCGCACCATCTGCGCGTATTGAACATTGATGCGCAGCCGTGACATGTTTTCAGTGTTAAGCTCCACGCGCCACATGTTTTTATAACGATGCACGAACACATCCGGTGCAATGTATTTTGGTTCGGCGTTGGAAAACTGAGTGCCCGGATGCGGGTTCAAGGACTGGATCAAATCCACGATTTCCTGCAATTCTTCGCGGGACACCCTGAGCCGGCGCATGAGTAGAGGAAAATCGTGCTCCGCCAGGAGATCCAGGTGTTGTTGGACCAGTTCGAGGGACTGGGGCAGCCAGGGGGTATCCGGTGGCAGTTGCTGTAGTTGCAGTAGCAAGCATTCGGCCGGATTGCGGGCAGCGACTCCGGGTGGGTCAAAATGTTGAATGCGATGCAGCACCGCCTCGACTTCGTCCAGTTCGATAGCGAATTCATCCTTGAGGCCCTGGTAAATGTCTTCCAGGGACAGGGACAGATAGCCTGTCTCGTTGATGGCGTCGATAATGGCCGTGGCGATAGCAAGGTCGCTTTCGCTGAAGGGTGTTAACTGCATCTGCCAGGTCAGATAATCGTGCAGAGACTGCCCTCCGCTCCCCTGTTGTTCGTAAGGGTCGCGTTGCTCATCATCGTTTCTGGAATAACTGGTCGAGCCGTCATAAGAGTCATAAATATCCTCCCACACGCTATCTACCGGAAGATCTTCGGGCAGGGTATCGCTCACCGTGTTGAGTTCAGCTTCCTCGGCGGCGGGTTCCGCATCCATGCTATTGGGGGCGTCGGCCTGAGTGGGGGGCTCTTGTTGCTCGTCTGACCGCTCCAGCATGAGGTTAGAGTCAAGGAAACTTTGAATCTCCATCTGGAGATCCAGGCTGGAAAGCTGCAGCAGGCGAATAGCCTGTTGCAGTTGAGGGGTCATGGTCAGTTGTTGACCCAAGCGCAGTTGCAGGGACTGTCTCATGTTGAGCCGTTATAATGAGTCAATTCGAATAACCATATACAATAATGTAGCAGGTATTGTACCAGTATGAATTTTTCTGCTGCCTGGAATAAACGGCACGGGGTTCCGTAAACGACTGGCGGTTATAAGCGGAAAGATTCGCCCAGATAAACCTCGCGAACCTGTTGGTTGGCAAGGATTTCGTTCGGATGCCCTTCGGCGATTATTCGGCCATCGTTCAGGATGTAGGCGCGATCACAGATTCCCAATGTCTCCCGAACGTTATGATCGGTGATAAGAACGCCAATACCGCGTTCGGACAGATGCTTGATGATGCGTTGAATATCGATAACCGATAGGGGATCGACCCCGGCAAAGGGCTCATCGAGCAGAATAAAACGGGGATCGGCTGCCAGTGCCCGGGCAATTTCTACGCGCCGGCGCTCGCCACCGGAGAGGCTGATGCCGAGATGGTCCTGCAAATGGCCAACGTGTAGTTCGTTGAGGAGATCGTTGGCTAGCGCAAAGCGCTCCACCCGTTTCAGGCCGCGTCGAGTTTCGAGGATAGCCAGCACGTTGTCGAGCACCGTTAGTTTGCGAAACACCGATGGCTCCTGAGGCAGATAGCTTAGGCCAAGCTGAGCCCGGGTATGCATGGGCAGATGGGTGATGTCCCGCTCATCCAGGAAGACATGTCCTTCATCGCAAGGTATCAAGCCGACGATCATGTAGAAGCACGTGGTTTTGCCAGCGCCGTTGGGTCCGAGCAACCCCACCACATCGCCGCTGTCCACTTGTAAAGAAGCCGCATCCACCACGCAGCGCTGTTTAAAGCGTTTAACAATTTCCTTGGCGATCAGTTTAGACATGGGCCTAATTCTTCGGTTTGGGCTGTATGGTAAACTGAATCCGTCCACCCTTCGCCCCCCCCTGGGCCTTCACCAGATCCTCATTGAGGCTATATTCAATACGATCGCCAGTGAACACGTCCTGCCCCTGAGTGATCTTGGCATTAGTGGTCATCACGATCTGTGCAGTGGTGACGTTGTAGTCCACGCGCTGGCTTACTCCCTGAATTTCTTCCTTGTTGGCAGCTGGTTTGTAGCGCAGATTAACCGGTTTGCCCACGGCTTCCATGCGTTGGAAGCTGCCGTTTTGTAGGTAAACGGTGGCGGTATCCGCAGCCAGGCGCATGGAGCCTTGAATTATTACTACATTGCCCTCGTAAACGCTGATGCCGGTTTGTTGATTCAATTGAGCGCGATCGGCTTCCAGTTGAATGGGTTGGTTACGGTCTTCAGGCAGCCCGAAGAGCAAGGCCGGGCTTGCCAAGAGACTAAGGACGAGCAGGGTCTTAAGGCTTGGGTTGTTCATAGTAGCCTCGTACGGCAGAGAGTAATTCCATCCGTTCCTCATGCAGATAAGCCTTGAGACCCGTGGCGGTGACCACCCCACCAGGGGTTTCCGCGCGTGCTGCAGCGGCAGTTTCCGCATAACCGTCGGCAGGACGAATAAGCACATCGCGGGTGTTAATGACCACCGGCTGTTTGCCGCTGGTAGGAGGGCGGAACATGGTGACCGCGTCTTCCAACCGAATCACGTCTTTAGAAGGAGAGATCCAACCGCGTTCGGCGCGAATCAACCATTCGGGCGCCTGGCCATTTTTAAAAAACTCGATCTTGGGTGACTGGACCTGGGTTCCCCGTTGACCAGACAACTCTATCAGGTGAGGCGCCGTTAAGGTGTATTCTCGGATACCTTGGCTATTCATGCGGGTAGCCACGAAGTCATCGATGTAAAGCAGGGGCGCTTCGCTATCTAACACGGCGGTCCCCCGCAGCGACGATTCTACGTTGACGAGAAACCATCGGCTGAGGATCGCCAGGGCAGTCAACACGCCCAGATAAAGTATTCCTTTTGTCTGCAAGGGTTACTCGCTTTTGGTTAGCAGTGCTCGCCAGGGTAGTGCCGCTGGTAATAAGCCGCAGCGCTCGTGTGTTCCGCCTGGCTCGGCTCAGTGGTGGTTGTCCGTCGCCGGCCTGGTCACAGATACCTGGCTCGGGCTTTGTCCAGCCCGCCGCGAGCTTCCAGGAGCAGTTCGCAGACATCTCTGGCTGCGCCGCAGCCTCCCAGGCTCGGGGTCTGCCAGTGCGCATGGCGCTTGACGAATGGATCGGCGTCCTGCACTGCGATGGCAAGTCCGACCCGACGCAAAACCGGCAGATCGATGATGTCGTCGCCCACATAGGCTACCTGTTCGGCGTCGAGCGCCTGAGTTCTGAGCAGTTCCTCGAAGCTGGCCAGCTTATCCTGAATCCCCAGGTAAACGTGGCGTATCCCCAAATCTGCCATGCGCCGCTCCACGGCGGCGGACAGACGCCCGGAGATGATGGCGATGTCTACCCCAGCCTCTTGCAGCATTTTCATGCCATGGCCGTCCCTGGAGTGAAACGCCTTGAACTCATTGCCGTCATTGCCGAGGTAGAGATGCCCATTGGTGAGCACGCCATCTACATCGAAGATGACCAGACGAATCTGGGCGGCCTTGTGCAAAATGTCTTGCATGCCTGTGTTCCTTCTGTTTATACCACGCCGGCACGCAGCAGATCGTGCATGTTTAAGGCTCCCAGCACTGTTCCTGTTGCGTCGACCACGGGTAGAGCATTGATTTTGTGCAGTTCCATGAGGTGCAGCGCTTCGGCCGCCAGCATGCCCAGCTGCACCGATCTGCACTGGCGCGTCATGACCTGCGCCACGGGCGTGGTATGCACGTCGATGCGGCGGTCCAGGGCGCGGCGCAGATCGCCGTCGGTGAATATGCCGAGCATGCGGTTGGCAAGGTCTGTCACCACAGTCATGCCCAGCCCTTTGCGACTCATTTCCATCAGGGCCATACTCAGAAAATCCTCGGGCGCGTTGCGCGGAATCCGCTCGCCTGTGTGCATGATATCGTCGATCAAGAGCAACAGGCGGCGTCCCAACTGTCCGGCGGGGTGGGAGCGGGCGAAATCGGCGGCGGTAAACCCGCGCGCCTCCAGCAACGCTATTGCCAGGGCGTCCCCCATGGCCAGCGCCGCCGTGGTGCTGGCGGTAGGCGCCAGGCCTAGCGGGCAGGCTTCCTGTTCGACGCTGACGTCAATGTGAACCGTGGCGGCCTGGGCCAGGGTAGAGGCCGGGTTGCCGGTCAGTGCGATCAGCGGAACCCCCATCCGCTTGATGAGCGGGAGGAGGGTTGCGATTTCTTCGGTCTCCCCAGAGTTGGACAGCGCCATAACCACATCCTTGGGAATGATCATACCCAGATCGCCATGACTGGCCTCGGCTGGGTGCACGAAGAAAGCGGGGCTGCCGGTACTGGCCAGGGTAGCGGCGATTTTGCCACCGATATGGCCGGACTTGCCGATACCAAGGACTACAATACGCCCTTCACAGGCCAGCAGGTGTCTGCAGGCGCGGACGAAATGATCATCGATGCGGTCGATCAGCCGCGCGATCGCCCGGGCTTCGATGTCCAGCACGCTGCTGCCCAGTTGTTTGAGTTTGTTGTCGCTCATGCTTAGGTAGTCTTTGGGCATCTCGAAACATGTATGCCCCGCTGAGGATACCCGGCAATCATACACCTTGGCATTAGCTGCAAAAACTGCTTTGCTCACTGTCCCGTGGTTACGATTAGGCGCTGCGCGTTTGACACCGTACCCGCTTACGAGGAAACTTAAATACTTTTGGAACACGGGTGGGTCGCTACCGTCCCCAACTAAAGAATTCATTAATGCAGCCTACAACTTCCTCCACCTCGCAGGATAGTCTGGTCAGCGTGCGCGGCTTGCATTTTGCACGCGGCGAGCGCGTGATATTCGCCGGCATCGATCTGGATATTCAGCGTGGCAAGATCACTGCCATCATGGGGCCCAGCGGTACCGGCAAGACTACCTTGCTACGGTTGATTGGTGGGCAACTGCGGCCCGCTGCCGGCATCCTGGAGGTGGATGGCGAAAATATTCAGGCCCTGGCTCGGCGTGATCTGTACCGGCTGCGCAAGCGCATGGGCATGCTGTTCCAGAGCGGGGCGCTCTTCACAGATCTCAGCGTGTTCGATAATGTGGCATTCCCACTGCGGGAACACACCCGCTTGCCCGAGCGGTTGATTCGTACCCTGGTACTGATGAAGCTGGAGTCCGTGGGCCTGCGCGGAGCGCGCCAGTTAATGCCCAGCCAGCTTTCCGGTGGCATGGCGCGGCGGGTGGCCTTGGCTCGGGCTATCGCCCTGGACCCCATGATACTCCTGTATGACGAGCCCTTCGCTGGCCAGGACCCGATTTCCATGGGGGTTTTGATCAAGCTGATCCGCGTCCTCAATGAGGCCCTGGGACATACCAGCATTATCGTTTCCCATGATGTGAAGGAAACAGCGGCCATCGCCGACTATATCTATCTGATTGCCGATGGCCGAATTGTGGACCATGGTACGCCTGCGGAACTGGAGCGCTCGTCGTCGCCCTGGGTAGAGCAGTTCCTGCAGGCGCTTCCGGATGGTCCAGTGTCCTTTCACTATCCGGCGCCGGCTTACGAGGCGGATTTGCTGATGGAGGGTAAAGGGCGATGAGTGGGTGGTTGCAATGGCTAGGCCGGTACGCACTGGCCCGGATCGCCCGCTTGGGACGCGGCAGCCTGTTTTTCCTGCGGTTGTTGGGTGCGCTGTCGTTTCTATCCAACCGCCCCGGCTTGATTGTCAAGCAAATTCATTCGGTGGGATTTTTGTCCTTGCCGATTATCCTGGTGTCCGGGCTGTTCGTGGGCATGGTGCTGGGCCTACAGGGCTATATCAATCTGGTGGATTTTGGCGCCGAGTCCTCTCTCGGTACCCTGGTGGCGCTGTCCCTGGTGCGGGAATTGGGACCAGTAGTAGCGGCCCTGCTGTATGCTGGTCGGGCTGGGTCGGCGCTGACTGCCGAGATTGGTCTCATGAAAGCGACGGAGCAGCTCTCCTGCATGGAAATGATGGCGGTAGACCCTTTCAGACGGGTTCTGGCTCCCCGCTTTCTGGCGGGGTTTATAGCCATGCCTTTGCTGGCCGGGATTTTTACGGCCGTTGGCATACTGGGCGGCTATTTTGTTGCGGTGGAGCAATTAGGGGTGGACAGCGGGACCTTCTGGTCGCAGATGCAGGCTTCGGTACAGTTGGAAGACGATGTGATCAATGGCGTGGTGATAAAAAGCATCGCCTTTGGGGTGGTGGCGAACTGGATCGCCGTGTTCGAGGGCTATGACACCCTGCCGACTTCGGAAGGTATTGGCCGCGCCACAACCCGCACCGTAGTAAATACCTCGCTAGCGGTGCTTGGCCTGGATTTCGTGCTGACGGCTCTAATGTTCAGAGGTATTTGAGATGGCGACGACGAAGACGCTGGAACTCACCGTGGGGGTGTTTGTGGCTTTGGGCCTGGCGGCGTTTTTCATGCTGGCCATGAAGGTTAGCGATATCACCAGTCTGGCCGATGAAAAGGGCTACCGGGTTACCGCCAGCTTCGAAAATATCGGCGGCCTCAAGGTGCGCGCGCCAGTGACTATGGCCGGCGTGCGGGTCGGTCGAGTGATCGGTATCGATATTGATAGGCAAAACTATGAGGCGGTAGTGATCTTGTCGATCAATCCGAAATATGACCAATTGCCCGTCGATTCCAGCGCCAGTATTCTTACCGCCGGTCTGTTGGGTGAGCAATACGTCGGCTTGGAACCCGGCGGCGCGGATAATTATCTTAAGGATGGTGACCGGGTCAAGCTGACCCAGTCTGCCATGGTCCTGGAAAAGTTGATCGGCCGTCTGGTGACCAGTATGACCGCAGGAGACAAGGCCAAGTAAAGCGGGCGTCGCCCTTGCCCGCCATACAGAAGGCCAATGCTCTGGGGTTTGTCGCGAGATAACAGTGAATGTGGAAAATCTGATGAAAAGATTGCTTGCTAGGTGGTGCTTCCTGCTGCTGGGACTGGCCAGCGTCTGGGGTGCGGTTGCCGACTCGCCTCAAGACGTGATCAAGGAAACTTCCCAGCGGATGATCGCGGCTTTGAATAAAGACCGTCCGGCTTTACAACAAGATGCCAGCAAAATCTATGATCTGGTTGATCAGATCCTGCTGCCACATTTTGATTTCGAACTGATATCCCGGTGGGCGCTTGGCAAGTATTGGCGCAGTGCTAGCCCCGAACAGCGCACCCGGTTTACCGACCAGTTTCGCACCCTGTTA
>Ga0209253_10001142_pt1 | contig 23139 bp, 20 predicted proteins | sample FrelakmetBRP12BR_FD_187145 | JGI IMG/M metagenome (GOLD analysis project Ga0209253, IMG submission 187145) | Freshwater lake sediment microbial communities from the University of Notre Dame, USA, for methane emissions studies - BRP12 BR (SPAdes)... | ecosystem: Environmental > Aquatic >...
CGGTATCAAGTACGGCGAATCGCCCGAGCAGGCGATGTTCCGCGAGCTGTACGAGGAGATCGGCCTGTACGCTGAGCACGTCAGGATCGTGGCCCGCACGCGGGACTGGTTGCGCTACGACGTTCCTGAGCAGTGGATGCGGCGCGAGTTACGGGGCAATTATCGCGGCCAGAAGCAGATCTGGTTCCTGCTGCGTCTGATCGCGCGCGACTGCGATGTCTGCTTGCGCCGCTCGGAGAAGCCGGAGTTTGATGCCTGGCGCTGGCATCCCTACTGGGTGCCGCTGGACAGCATCGTCGAGTTCAAGCGCGACGTCTACCAGCAGGCGCTGTCCGAACTGTCGCGCTATGTTTTCCGACCGGCACACCGCTCCGCGGGTCGGAACCGTCCTGGCCAGGGCGAAGATCACGGGGAAACGGCACCGCTGGGAGATATTGGCGCCGGCGGCGCCGCCCTTTAGGCGGCATGCCGCCGAAGCGGCTGTCAGAGGATGACCAGGTTGTCGCGATGGATCAGTTCGCGCTCCTCAACAAAGCCCAGAACTGATTCGATTTCTGCGCTCGGCCGACGGGCGATGCGCTGGGCCTGCTCGCTGCTGTAGTTCGCCAGGCCGCGCGCGATCTCCCTGCGGTCAGGACCGACGCAGGTAATCACGTCGCCGCGCGCGAATTCGCCGTGCACCTCGACCACCCCGATCGGCAGCAGGCTCTTGCGCTCAGCGATGAGCGCCCGCACGGCCCCGTCGTCGATACGCACCCAACCCTTGACCTGCAGGTGATCGGCAAGCCACTGCTTTCGCGCTGTCAGCACCTCGGTCGACGCCAGGAGTTGTGTACCCAGACGCTCGCCGTTGGCCAGGCGAACAAGGACGTCCTGCTCCCGACCGCTGGCAATCACCGTGTGCGCGCCGCTTCTGGCGGCGCGCTTGGCCGCCAGCACCTTGGTGATCATGCCGCCGCGCGCGATGTGGCTAGTGGTGCCGCCGGCAATGACCTCCAGATGCGGGTCGCCCGCCCGGACCTCGGACAGCAGTGTGGCGCTGGAATCGTGGCGCGGATCAGCGCTGTACAGACCTGCCTGGTCGGTCAGGATGACCAGTGCGTCCGCCTCGACCAGGTTAGCCGTCAACGCGGCTAGCGTGTCGTTATCGCCGAACTTGATCTCGTCAGTAACGACGGTGTCGTTTTCGTTGATCACCGGTACGACGCCCAGTCCGAGCAGCGTGAACAGCGTTGAGCGGCCATTCAGATAACGGGCACGATCGGCCAGATCCGCGTGGGTGAGCAGGATCTGCGCCGTCCGGATGCCCAACGCGGCGAAGCAGCTTTCATAGGCCTGCGCCAGTCCCATCTGGCCGACCGCGGCTGCTGCCTGCAGTTCGTGCACTTCACGCGGTCGCCGTCTCCAGCCCAGGCGCTGCATGCCCTCGGCAATCGCGCCGCTGGACACCAGCAGCACCTGCTTTCCTGCGCCACGGAGCGATGCGATCTGCTCTGCCCACCGTCCGATGGCCGCCCGGTCGAGCCCGCGGCCCTCATTGGTCACCAGGCTGCTGCCGACCTTGATCACCACCCGACGGGCTGCCTGGACTGCCGCCGGCGCGTTCATGGCGACTCCTCGGTGGCATTCGAGCTTCGCCCATCGACGGGAACCGCATGTGCAGGTCTTGCTCGCTCGCTCAAGTGCCGGTGCACTGCCACCATCAACTCGCGACAGCCCTCACCCGTTGCGGCGGATACGAAGAACATCGGCGCCTTCGTCCGCAGGCGGCGGCGAAACTCTGCGGCCAGCTGTTCCCGCCGCGGTGCGTCGATGAGATCTATCTTGTTGAAAACGAACCAGCGCGGCTTCCGCCCGAGTGCGCTATCGAACTTCTTCAGTTCCGAGACGAGCGCCCGCGCCTGCTGGATCGGATCGATGTCGGTATCGAGTGGGGCAACATCGATCACGTGCAGCAACAGGCGGGTTCGGCTGAGGTGCCGCAGGAAACGATGTCCAAGCCCAGCCCCTTGCGCCGCGCCCTCGATGAGTCCCGGCACGTCCGCAATCACGAAGCTCCTCTGCGCATCGAGGCGCACCACGCCCAGGTGCGGATGCAGCGTCGTGAATGGATAGTCCGCGACCTTCGGCCGAGCGTTGGACACCGCCGCGATGAGCGTTGACTTACCCGCATTGGGCAGACCGAGCAGGCCGACATCCGCTAGCACCTTCAATTCGAGACGCAGAAACCGATGCTCGCCCGGCTGTCCCGGCGTCTTCTGCCGCGGCGCACGATTGGTGCTCGACTTGAAATGCAGATTGCCCAGCCCGCCGCTGCCGCCCTTGGCGATCAGCGCGCGCGCGCCACTGACCGTCAGATCGGCCAGCGTCTGTCCAGTTTCATCGTCCGTGACCACGGTGCCCACCGGCAGGCGCAGCTCCACGTCCTGCCCCGAAGCGCCGTAGCAGTCCGCCCCACGGCCATGCTCGCCGTTTCCGGCAGCGATCCGACGCTGGTAGCGGTATTCGATCAGGGTATTGATGTTGTGGTCGGCGACAACCCAGACGCTGCCGCCGCGACCGCCATCGCCGCCGTCGGGCCCACCCTTGGGAATGAACTTCTCGCGCCGAAAGGAGGCGCAACCATTCCCGCCTCGCCCGGCCTGCACCTCGATCCGCGCTTCGTCGACGAACTTCATCACTCGAAATCGAAAAGAAAAAAGCCCTGCCGGCAACGAACAGGGCTTGACTGTCTGGAACTGCCGGCCTTCGGCCAGCAGCCGCGGAGGACTACTGCTGGCCGAGCAGCACGCTTACCGTACGCCGGTTCTGTGCGCCCCGCGTGTCAAACTGCACGCGACCATCTATCAGCGCAAAGAGCGTGTGATCGCGCCCAATGCCGACGTTGTCACCGGGATGGAACTGCGTGCCACGCTGACGAACAATGATTGAACCGGCGCTGATCGCCTCGCCGCCGTAGACCTTGACGCCGAGCCGCTTCGCCTGTGAGTCGCGCCCGTTCCTGGATGAACCACCTGCCTTCTTGTGTGCCATGTTCCTACCTCTATGCCCGACGCCCGTCGATCAGGCAATCGTGTCAATGCGAACCTCGGTGAAGCCCTGCCGGTGACCGGCGTGCTTCTGAAAGTGCTTGCGCCGCCGCATCTTGAAGATCGTTACCTTCGGGTGCCGGCCGTGACCGACAACGGTCGCCTTTACCACGGCCCCGGTCACACGCGGCGTTCCAATGCGCACTTCGTTGCCTTCGCCTATGGCCAAGACCTCGTCGAAAGTTATTTCACTGCCCGGTTCGGCTTCGATGGTCTCGACCTTGATCGCCTCGCCAGCCGCGACCCGGTATTGCTTGCCACCTGTCTTGATCACTGCGTACATTGTTTCATCCTGGCCGGAGGCAAGCCGGCATTGCGACGCGCCGGCAAAACCCTCGGCGGTGCCCACTGGTTCTGGAAAGCTTTGTATTTTCGCCGCTCACGAGCCGGCTGTCAAACCGCACGCCGGCACAGGCTACCGCCGCACGTCTGCAATGACCACGCCGCCCGCCGGTGCGGACGACTGAGTTGCCAACGCCACCCACCTATAATTCGCTTTCTGCCATAAGAAAATACGCGAGCACCGCCTTGACATCCGTGCCGACGGAACCGAAAGCCGCCACCAGTTCCTTGGCACAGATACTGGCGCCCGTTGCCGAGGACCTGTGCTCGGTCGACCGCGAGATCCGCGTCCGCCTTTCCTCCGACGTGCCCCTAATCGGCACCGTTGCCGATTACATCATCGCCGCCGGTGGGAAGCGCCTGCGCCCTGCGGTGCTGTTGCTCCTTGCCGGTGCCCTCGGATATCGCGGCAATGCACGGTTGCTGCTGGCGGCCGTGATCGAGTTCATCCATACCGCCACCCTGCTGCATGACGATGTGGTCGATGAATCCGACCTGCGCCGCGGCCGGGCCACGGCGAATGCGCGGTTCGGCAATGCGGCCAGCGTCCTGGTTGGCGACTTCCTGTACTCGCGCGCCTTCCAGATGATGGTCGAGGTGGGCGAGATGCGCGTCATGCAGATCCTCGCGGACGCGACCAACCGGATCGCGGAAGGGGAAGTCCTGCAATTGATGAACGTCCACGACCCGTCGGTCGACGAGCGCCGATACCTGGAGGTTGTCGGGCGCAAGACCGCGGCGCTGTTCGAAGCCGCCGCGCGTATCGCGGCAGTGATCGCTCGCGCCAGCCCCGAGATCGAGGACGCGGCCGCGAGCTACGGTGCCTGCCTCGGCATCGCCTTTCAGATGGTCGACGACGTACTCGACTACTCAGGCCACGTCGAAGACATCGGAAAGCAGCTCGGTGATGACCTGCGCGAAGGTAAGGTAACGCTGCCTCTGATCCACGCGATGCGTGGCGCGAACGACACTCAACGGCAGCAAATCGAGCTCGCGATCCGCGAAGGCGGCGGCGATTTCGCAGAGATTGCACGCATCGTGCAGACCAATGGCTCTATCGCCTACGTTCGCAGCAGGGCCGGCGGCGAAGCAGCGCGCGCGGCCGTGGCGGCGCGGCAACTGCCGCCGTCGGTGTGCAGGGATTCTTTGCTAGACTTAACTTTCTTTGCGATCGGCCGCGACCGCTGATTCGAAAGCGGCGCATCGCGAGGCGGCAGCGGTGGCCCGGATCTGGCCGCCAGCTGTATCGTCGGGGTGTAGCTCAGCCTGGTAGAGTACTGCGTTCGGGACGCAGGAGTCGGAGGTTCGAATCCTCTCACCCCGACCACTTCTTTTCTTGCCCCTGTAGGCGGCAAGGCCCGGGGAGGCGCTCCGGTGGAAAGCCTCCTTCTCGGCGAAATTCCGTGCCCCCGTTTTGCCTCTTCCGCGTTGACCTTCTTGTCGACATCGTTCGCCTGAGCCGCGATGATGGCAAACGGTCGCCTGCGCCATCTCATGCACGAAGTCAGCTCGCCGCCTATCTGGCCGAGCACCTGCTCCACTGCGTGAGCCGAAACGTGATCTGACAGAGAAGCCGACCAGACTGTTGCGGCAAGAAATTCGCCGGTCAGCTCGAATCGACCCCGTCGCTTTCAGAGTATCCGCGTCCCGCATCTCCCGGAGGTGCTCCACCGCCGTCTTGTCCGTCCTGCACTTGCGGGGATTAGCGCGCGCCGAGTCGCGGCGTGCCATCCAGATGTCCGCACCGCGCCGCGGTTGTCTCACGTTGGGTACATCCGGCGCCGAAGCGAATTGGCATCGCACTCGTTTTGGATCGCTTCTTGGAACGTTCGCAGCTGCCGCGGGGCGGCCGACTCTTGAGCTTGGTACGGGTGTGCTCCACGTCTTCCAGATCGAGCCATTGAGCGTACCCCTGGGTCTCCCGGTTGTGGCTTCCCGACTCCCGTTCCCGCGGCAAGGAACCATGGTTTACATGGGACGGATTAGGCCGTTTCCACCGCCACTGCACACCCCACCTGCTTTACAAACACATCATGCATGGGCACTATTTTCCCGCTTCGTGGGCCCTCACTCGCACCGGCATGCAGACGGCTCGCCGGGCGAGCGGTTGAACGACAAGCCGTTGGGCATTCCTGAAGGTCGATCGTGTCTGCTGTCAGTCAGAATTCTGTTGTAGCTGCCAGTTCGCTGACCGGACTGGCGCGTGCGCTCGTGCAGCAAGGGAAGTTGCGTCCTGATCGGGCCGAATCACTGGCTCGCAAGGCGGCGCAGTCGAGCACGCTCTTCATCGACGAGCTGGTCGGCGCTGCGGAAACCACTGGGCTCAAGAGCGGCGAGATCGCGCGTTTCGCCGCCGAAACGTTCGGCCACCCCCTCCTTGACCTCGCAGCTGTCGACGCTGGCCAGTTGCCGGGCGACGTGATTGACAAGAAGCTGGTCAGTTCCCTGCGCGTGCTGGGAATCCGCAAGCGCGGCAACCGCCTGGCGGTGGCCGTGTCCGACCCGACCAATGTGCAGGCTCTAGACCAGGTCAAGTTCCAGACGCAACTGGCCCTCGAGATCGTCGTCGTCGAACACGAAAAGCTGCTCAAGCTGATCGAGTCGACCGTCCAATCGGCGGGCACGGCACTTGAGAAGTTTGTCGGCGACGAGATCGACTTTGGCGAACTGCTGGCGGATACGGCGGAAGCTGCGGCCCAGGACGAGTCGGCGATCGACATCGATGATGCGCCCGTCGTGCGCTTCCTGCAAAAGTTGCTGCTCGATGCAATCAGCGACGGCGCTTCCGACCTGCACTTTGAGCCGTACGAGAAGTTCTACCGCATCCGATTCCGTGTCGACGGCATCCTGCGCGAGGTGACCCAGCCACCACTGGCAATCAAGGAGCGGCTGGTGACGCGGATCAAGGTACTGTCAAGGCTAGACATTGCCGAGAAGCGGGTTCCGCAAGACGGCCGCATGAAGCTTGCGCTCAGCGCGCAGCGGGCAATCGACTTCCGGGTCAGCACCCTGCCTACGCTCTTTGGCGAAAAGGTCGTGATGCGGATCCTCGATCCCAGCCAGGCCAAGATGGGCATCGATGCGCTCGGCTACGAGCCGGCGCAGAAGGCGGTGCTTCTCAATGCAATCCAGCGACCGTACGGCATGGTGCTGGTCACCGGCCCCACCGGAAGCGGCAAGACGGTGTCGCTGTATACGTGCCTCAACATTCTCAATCAGCCCGGCGTCAACATCTCGACTGCCGAGGATCCGGCGGAAATCCAGATGGCCGGCATCAACCAGGTCAACGTCAACGACAAGGCGGGTCTGACCTTTGCCAGCGCCATGCGCTCGTTCCTTCGGCAGGACCCCGACATCATCATGGTGGGCGAGATCCGCGACCTGGAGACCGCCGATATCGCCGTCAAGGCAGCACAGACGGGCCACATGGTGATGTCGACCCTGCACACCAACGACGCGCCCTCGACCCTCACGCGCCTGGCCAATATGGGCGTGCCGCCGTTCAACATCGCCTCATCGGTCATCCTGATCACGGCGCAGCGGCTGGCGCGAAGACTGTGCACCTGCAAGGAGCCGGCCGACTTTGGCGAGGATGCGCTGCTTGCCGCCGGCTTCGTGCGCTCGGACCTCGATGGCTCCTGGGTGCCGTACAAACCGGTCGGCTGCGACCGCTGCAAGGGCACCGGGTACAAGGGGCGCGTCGGCATCTACGAAGTGATGCCGGTCACCGAAGCCATCCAGCACATCATTCTCAAGGGCGGCAGTTCGATCGAGATCGCAGGGCAGGCTCAGCGCGAAGGGGTCAAGAACCTGCGCCTGTCCGGCCTCCTCAAGGTCAGGCAAGGCGTCACTTCCCTTGAGGAAGTGCTCGGCTGCACCAACGAGTAAGTCCGCAGTACGGAGCCGAAGAATCCATGGCAACAGGCGCAGTCGCAAGACCCCGTGCAGCAGCGGCGCAGGAATCGCTGTTCTTGTGGGAAGGCAGGGACAAGACTGGCAAGGTTGTCCGCGGCGAAATGCGGGCCGGCGGAGAGTCCGCGGTTGCGTCGGCGCTGCGGCGCCGCGGGATCGTCAAACCGAAGATCAGGAAGCAGGTTTTCTCCCGGGGCAAGAAGATCTCGGAGAAAGACCTTGCGCTGTTCACCCGCCAGCTGTCGACGATGCTGCGCGCCGGCGTACCGCTGATGCAGAGTTTCGACATCATCTCGCGCGGCCATTCCAACCCATCGATGTCGCGCCTGCTGGTGGACATCCGCGCGGATGTGGAGACGGGCTCCAGTCTGAATCAGGCCTTCCGCAAGTATCCGTTGTACTTCGACCCGCTGTTCTGCAATCTGGTGGCGGCCGGCGAGCAGGCGGGCATTCTGGAAACGCTGCTCGACCGCCTTGCGACCTACAAGGAGAAGACCCTCGCGCTGAAGGGCAAGATCAAGAAGGCGCTGTTCTACCCGGTGATGGTCATCCTTGTCGCCGTGCTGATCACGGCGGTCATCATGTATTTCGTGATCCCGTCCTTCAAGCAGGTCTTCACCAGCTTCGGCGCAGACCTTCCGTACCCGACGCTGGTCGTGATCGCGATGTCAGACTTCGTCGTTGGCAACTGGTACTGGATGCTGTTCGGCTCGCTCGGCGCCGTGTATTTCGGTTTTCAGGCATGGCGCCGCTCGCCGACTTTCCAGCGCCTGGTCGATCGCTACATGCTGAAGATTCCGGTTATCGGGGAATTGCTGCGGAAAGCATCGGTTGCCCGCTGGGCGCGTACGCTATCGACCACCTTCGCTGCCGGTGTTCCACTCGTCGATGCCCTCGACTCGGTGGGACCGGCCGCCGGCAACGCGGTGTACAGGGATGCGACCAAACAGGTCCAGGCCGAGGTCAATGTCGGCACGAGTCTGGCGCAGTCAATGCAGAACACCGGCGTGTTCCCAAGCATGGCGGTGCAGATGACCGGCATTGGCGAGGAGTCGGGGGCGCTCGATTCGATGCTGTCAAAGGTTGCCGACTACTACGAGCGCGAGGTCGACGAGACTGTAGATGCGCTGGCCAGCCTGATCGAACCGGTCATCATGGTTGTTCTTGGCGTGATCATCGGTGGCATCGTCGTAGCCATCTATCTGCCAATATTCAAGCTTGGCCAGGTCGTCTGATCGAAGGTTCCCGCCGGGCTTCGTCGGTCGCGCTCCATCGCCAGCAAGACTGAACTCTTGACACCCGATCTTGTCTTCGCCGTCTGCGCCGGCGCGTTCGGCTTGGCGATCGGTTCCTTCCTTAACGTCGTCATCTACCGCCTGCCGAAGATGATGCAGGCAGAATGGCAGGCGCAGTGCGCGGAACTCGAAGGGCACGCAGCGGAACCCGCGCCGCGGTTCAACCTGCTGGTGCCCGGATCGCACTGCCCCGCCTGCAAGACACCTCTGCGAATCCGCGACAACTTGCCGCTGCTGTCCTATCTGGCGGCGCGTGGCAGGTGCGCTCACTGCGGAGGCGCCATTTCCATGCGCTATCCGATCGTTGAGGCTCTGACAGCGACACTTTCGGCGTGGGTGGCCTGGCACTTCGGATTTGGCCTTCCCGGCCTGGCCGCCCTGGCGTTCACGTTCGTCCTGATCGCGCTGACCTTCATCGACGCCGATACGACGCTGCTGCCGGACAGCCTGACGCTGCCGCTGCTGTGGGCCGGGCTGCTTCTGAATGTCGACGGCACGTTCGTTCCCCTTCAACAGGCGGTGATCGGCGCAGCGGCTGGCTATCTGGCCCTCTGGACGATCTATTGGCTGTTCAAACTGGCCACCGGCAAGGAAGGGATGGGTTACGGCGACTTCAAGCTGCTGGCTGCCCTGGGCGCCTGGTTCGGCTGGAAGATGCTGCTTCCGATCCTGCTCCTGTCATCGGTGGTCGGCGCCATGGTCGGCATCGTGCTGCTGCTTCTGGCCCGCCGCGGCCGGGATATCCCAATCCCCTTCGGACCGTACCTGGCGGCCGCCGGCTTCATTGCGCTCGTCCATGGCGATGACATCGCACGACGCTTCGTCCCCTTCTGATTCGCACGGCTTCGCGGTTGGCATGACCGGCGGCATCGGCAGTGGCAAGACCGCGGTTTCCAGTTTGTTCGCTACGCTCGGTGCCGCGATCATCGACAGCGATGCCATCGCCCACACGCTGACCGCGCCGCACGGCGCGGCGATCGAGGCAATCGCGCGGGAATTCGGCGCGCATTACATCAGCGCCGACGGCGCGCTGGACCGTCAGCAGATGCGCGAGCTGGTCTTCCGCGATCAGTCTGCCAAAGCGCGGCTTGAGGCCATCCTGCACCCGCGCATACGGGAACAGACGCAGGCAGAGGCGGCTGCGGCCGCTGGCCGCGCGCCATACATCATGTTCGTCATCCCGCTGCTGATCGAAAGCGGCTCCTGGCGCAGTCGCGTCGCTCGACTGCTCGTGATCGACTGTTCGCTCGCGACGCAGGAGGCGCGCGTCTGTGCGCGCAGCCGCCTGGATGCCGCGCTTGTGCGCGCGATCATCGCCCAGCAGGCCTCGCGGACTGACCGGCTCGACGCGGCCGATGATGTCCTCGTCAACGAGGGTCCGCAGGCGCATCTCGTCCCGCGCGTGAAGCGGCTGCACCATTGCTACTGCGAGCACGCGCGCGGGAAGAGCCGCCGCGTGTGATATTTTCCGGCATGGTCAGCAGGCGAGACGGCGTGATCCTTTACGAATACCCGTTCACCGAGCGCGTGCGGTCGCTGCTCCGCCTCGAGGACCTGTTCGACAAGCTTGGCTTCTTTATCGAGCAGTCGCACTCGTACTGCCATCATGCGGCGTTGATGGCATTGTTCGAGATCCTCGAAGTCACCTCGAGGACCGACCTCAAGGGCGACCTGCTGCAGGAACTGGAGCGGCAGCGACAGGTCCTGCAGGGGTTGCGCAACAATCCACAGGTAGCCCAGGACGCCCTCGCTGGCGTGATTGCCGACATCGAGCAGTCTCAGCAGACCTTGAACTCGTCGGCGGGCAAGGCGGGCCATCACCTGCGAGACAACGAGTGGCTGACCAGCATTCGCAGCCGTGCCGGCATCCCCGGCGGTACATGCGAATTCGATCTGCCCTCCTATCACGCATGGCTGATGCGTGACGGAGACAGCCGTCGTCATGATCTTCGCGCCTGGGTCCAGCCACTGGAGAAGTTCAGCAGTGCCATAGGCATGGTGCTGCGCCTTCTGAGGGAGAGCGCGCATCACTCGGCGCAGGTCGCTGCCCAGGGCTCTTACCAGCAGGCCTTGCAGGGGCGCAGTTACGCGCTGCTGCAAGTGCGTGTGCCTGCCGATGCCGACGCCATCCCCGAAATCAGCGCCAACCGCTACATGCTATGGATCCGCTTCACGGCGCCCGATGGCGATCTGAAGCCGCGTTCGGTGGACCGCGATGTCAGGTTCGAACTGGCATTGTGCGCGCTGTGAGACGAGTTCCCGGCGTCACCTGCCCGACGTGCCACGCCGAGGTCGAGTGGACCGAAGCCAGCACGTGGCGCCCGTTCTGCAGCGCCCGCTGTAAGGGAATCGACCTGGGTGACTGGGCCAGCGATCGCTTTGTCGTCGCTGGCGACAGCCTGACTGATGGAGCCGGTGACGCTGTTCTTGCGGCGTCCGAACTGAGCCAGTAGCACTCCCCCCGGTTCAGGCCGGCGCGGCGGGCGAACGCAGATCGATCCAGCGGCCGTGGCCTGGACAGCTGGCCAAATCCGGCCATTCGCCTTGCCCAAGGTCGGGCAAGAATGCGGGCAGTGCGGCGGCGGTCGCACGCAGCTTTTCAGCGATGCTCACCGATCTGACCAAGACGAAGTCGCATCCGTGGCTCGATGCGATCCGCAGATCCTGCTCGCGATCGACCCAGGCACCGCACCAACCACGCGCCGTTCCCCTCGTTTCTGCGAGCGCAATGGGTTCAAGGACCGCACCGTCGGCGCCCGCTGCGTCCTGTACGCCCGTTCCTGCGGCCAGCAGCCAGTTCCTTCCGCCCCTAGTTGCGCTGCGCAGTTGAGCAAGCGCAGTTCTGTGACTCTTGAGTCGCCAGTCGGCATCCATTACGACGATCCGTGCTGCGCCGTCCGCCGCAGCACGCTGGAGATCCACCGTTCCCCCCACAAGCGCCGGTGCGTCCCGCGGCGTGATTACCAGTGCCACTTGCGGCAGCAGCAACCAGCGCAAGGCCGGCACGGCCGCCGGCAGCAGCGGTCGTGGCAGTTCACCCGCCGGATCGACGAAGCGCAGCCGTTGCCCCTCGCGCGCGTGTGGCTCCCCACGCCACTGGCAAACGAGGCGGAACTGCAGTTCAACGTAGGCGTGTGGATAGTCGAACTCGAAAGTTACCCACGGGAATGACGGCCCGATGTCGATGCCGAGTTCTTCGTGAAGCTCGCGCGCGAGCGCCACGGCAACATCCTCGCCCAGCTCGATCTTTCCTCCCGGAAATTCCCAGTAGCCGGCGTAGGGCTTGCCGGCCGGGCGATCGGCCAGCAGCACGTAGCCGTCAGCGCGTGCCAGTACGCCGACCGCGACCCGTGTGACCTTGCGGCGAGGCAGTACAGCGGTATTCATCGACGGCCGCTGTCGATGCCCAGTCTGCCTGCGTAGTCACGCGCGAACTGCAACGCCACCCGGCCGGACCGCGATCCGCGCTGCAGGGCGAACTGCAGCGCTTCGCTGCGGGCCGCATCGACCTGCGCCGGAACGGCACCGAACCGGCCGAGCCAATGGGCAACGATGTCGAGGTAATCGTCCTGCCGAAACGGGTAGAAGGACAGCCACAGTCCGAAACGCTCCGAAAGCGAAATCTTCTCTTCCACGGTTTCGCCCGGATGGATCTCCCCGTCGTCCTGGTACTTCGCATCGAGGTTCTCGCGCATGTACTCCGGCATCAGGTGACGGCGGTTCGACGTGGCGTAAATCAGCAGGTTCTCGCTGGGTGCGGCCACCGATCCGTCGAGCGCTGCCTTTAGCGCCTTGAACGACGACTCTCCCTCCTCGAAGGAAAGATCGTCGCAAAAGAGGATGAACCGCTCCGGCCGTGCCGCAACCAGGGCGACGATATCGGGCAGGTCGGTGAGGTCGTTCTTGTCGACCTCGATCAGGCGCAGTCCGTCAGCATGAAACTGCGCCAGGCAGGCGCGAATCAGCGACGACTTTCCGGTGCCACGAGCGCCGGTCAGCAGCACGTTGTTGGCCGGCAGGCCGCGCACGAACTGCTCGGTGTTGCGCAGGATGGCCGCCCGCTGTTCGTCAATGTGCCGCAGGTCGTCCGGGGCAATCCTCGCCACGCGCCGCACCGGCTCAAGGTGCCCGATCGGCGCACCGAGGTACTGCCGCTTGCGCCAGCGAAACGCCGGCGCAGTCCAGTCCACTTCGCGATGCGGCGGCAGCAACGGATCGAGCCGAACCAAGAGCGCCTGAAGTGCGGCGGCGATGTCGCTATTTCCGGCATTGGCCATGGCTTTGGCTGTCTCTTCGCTAGGAGCGGTAGTCGGCGTTGATGCTCACATACTCGTGCGACAGGTCGCATGTCCACACGGTCGATGCCGCTCCACCGCGGCCCAGTTCAACACGCACCGCGATCTCGGCACCTTTCATCACCCGCTGCCCGTCTTCCTCCCGATACTGTGGATGGCGACCGCCGTCGCGCGCGACCCAGACGTCATTCAGATGCAGCTGGACCCGGCTCTGTTCAAGGTCGGCGATGCCGGCGTTGCCCACCGCGGCGAGGATGCGGCCGAGGTTGGGGTCCGAGGCAAAGAACGCCGTCTTCACCAGCGGCGAATGGGCGATGCTGTAGGCGACGCGCGACGCCTCTTCGGCGGTTGCCGCGCCGTCGACAATGATCTCAATGAACTTGGTCGCGCCCTCGCCGTCACGAACGATGGCCTGCGCCAGATGCTGCGCCACCTCGAGCAGCGCGCCTCGCAGCACCCGCACGCGCGGGTCATCCGCAACCTCAATCGGCGCCACCCCGCTCGAACCGGTGGCAATCAGGATCAGAGAATCGTTGGTCGACGTGTCGCCGTCGACAGTGATCCGGTTGAACGAGGCCTCCGCGATATCCATTGTCAGCTGGCGCCACAGCGCCGGCTCGACGGCGGCGTCGGTGGCGATGAAGCCAAGCATCGTCGCCATGTTCGGCCGGATCATTCCCGCGCCTTTGGCGATCCCCGTCACGGCGATCGGGCGGGCATCGACTTCGATCCTTCGCGATGCGGCCTTCGGCACGGTGTCGGTCGTCATGATCGCCTCGGCCGCCTGCCCCCAATGAGCGGGTGCCAAGCGTTGCACCGCCTTCGGCAGGCCGGCCAGCAGCCGTTGCACGGGCAGCGGCTCCATGATGACGCCGGTCGAAAATGGCAGCACCTGTGAGGCAGCGGAGCCGATTAGCCGCGCAACTTCATCACAGGTTGCTTGTGCGTCGGCGAGCCCGGCTGCGCCGGTGCCGGCATTGGCATTGCCCGTGTTGACGACCAGCGCCCGGATGCCGGCGCCCGCCGTCAGATGCTGACGGCAGACCAGCACCGGTGCGGCGCAGAAGCGGTTGCGCGTGAAGACGCCGGCGACACTCGCTCCTTCGGCCAAACGAACGAGCAGCAGATCCTTGCGCCCTGGCTTGCGAATGCCGGCCTCCGCCCATCCCAGTTCGACGCCGGCCACCGGCAGCAGGGTGAGAGGGTCAGGCGCGGAAAGGTTGACGGGCATGGGATGTTGATCCGTGACCGGGGATCCGTTATCGGTTCAGCGAAGCGCGAGCCGTCCGGATCGTGACACGGCCTGTTACGCGGGCATCATGTAACGGAGAAAGGAGGCGCGGCAGCCGGGTCGATCACGTTAAGCGGCGCACCGTCTTCACGCCAGCTTGCCGTGACACTGCTTGTATTTCTTGCCGCTGCCGCAGGGACACGGGTCGTTGCGTCCGATCTTGTCGCCAAAGCGCTTGAACGGCTGCGCCTTCGACTCCTCGGCCTCGCCAAGGGCCAGCGTCTCCCCGGCCTCCTCCTCCGCCTGCGCTGCGGCCGCGAACTCGGCATGCTGGGCGCGTGCCTGCTCCATCCGCCGCTCGCTTTCCTCCTCGATCCGCTGCTCGGCGGCAGCCACTTCTTCCGCCGTCTGGATGCGTACGTTCATCAGGATCCGGATCACGTCGGCGCGCACCCGGTCGATGAGCGAGCCGAATAGCTCGAACGCCTCGCGCTTGTACTCCTGCTTCGGTTGCTTCTGCGCGTAGCCGCGCAGGTGGATCCCTTGACGCAGGTGGTCGAGCGCAGCCAGGTGCTCGCGCCAGTGCTGGTCGACCAGCTGCAGCATGATCGAGCGCTCGAAGTTGCCGAAAGACTCGGCGCCGACCTGGCCCACCTTGGCTGCGTAAGAATCGTCGGCCGCCTTCAGCACCCGCTCGAGCAGGTCCTGGTCCGTCAGCTTCTCCTCGGCTTCCAGCCACTGGCGCAACGGCAACTCGATCTGCCAGTCGTCGACCAGTGCCTTGGCCAGGCCGTCCGTGTTCCACTGCTCCTCGACCGACTCGGCCGGCACGAAGCTGCGGAACAGATCCGTGAAGTGGCCGCGCCGAAGATTGGCGACCATGTCGGCCACGCTCTCCGACTCGAGAATGTCGTTGCGCAGCCGATAGATCTCACGCCGCTGGTCATTGGCGACATCGTCGTACTCGAGCAGCTGCTTGCGGATATCAAAGTTGCGCGCCTCGACCTTGCGCTGCGCGGTTTCAATCGAGCGGCTGACCATGCCGGCCTCGATCGCTTCGCCTTCCGGCATCTTGAGCCGATCCATGATCGCGCGCATCCGGTCGCCGGCGAAGATGCGCAGCAGCGGATCCTCCATCGACAGGTAAAAGCGCGACTCCCCCGGATCGCCCTGACGGCCCGAACGCCCCCGCAACTGGTTGTCGATGCGGCGTGATTCGTGGCGTTCGGAGCCGATGATCTTCAGCCCGCCTGAGGCCACCACCTGATTGTGCAGCGACTGCCATTCGCCGCGCAGCTTGGCGATCCTCGCCTCCTTTTCGCCTGGCGCAATGTCGGCATCGGCCTCGACGAATTGCACCTGCTTCTCGGCGTTGCCGCCGAGCACGATGTCGGTGCCGCGGCCCGCCATGTTTGTGGCGATGGTGACCGCCTTCGGCCGCCCGGCCTGGGCAACTATTTCCGCCTCGCGCGCGTGCTGCTTGGCGTTGAGCACCTGGTGCGGCAGCCCCTCCTTCTTCAGCAGGCTCGACAGCACCTCGGAGTTCTCGATCGAGGTCGTGCCGACCAGCACCGGCTGCCCGCGCGCGTAGCAGTCCCTGATGTCATCGAGGATCGCTGCGTACTTCTCCCGCACCGTGCGGTAGATCTTGTCCTGCTGATCGAGTCGGATCATCGGCTGGTGCGTCGGGATGACGACCGTCTCCAGCCGGTAGATCTCCTGGAACTCGTACGCTTCCGTGTCCGCCGTGCCCGTCATGCCGGCCAGCTTGCCGTACATGCGGAAGTAGTTCTGGAAGGTGATCGAGGCCAGCGTCTGGTTTTCCTGCTGGACCTGGACTCCTTCCTTGGCCTCGACGGCCTGGTGCAGGCCTTCGGACCAGCGCCGGCCAGGCATCAGGCGGCCGGTGAACTCGTCGACGATGACGATCTCCCCGTTCTGCGCCACGTAGTGCTGGTCGCGGTTGAACAGGTGGTGCGCACGCAGCGCGGCGTTCAGGTGGTGCATCAGGATGATGTTCTGTGGCGCGTACAGGCTCTCGCCCTCGGTCAGCAGACCCATCCTGACCAGGATGCCCTCGGTCTTTTCGTGCCCCGACTCGGAGATATGCACCTGGTGCTGCTTCTCGTCGACCCAGAAGTCGCCCTCGCCTTTCTCCTCGAGCTGCCGCGTCAGCAGTTTCGGCACCTCGTCCATCCGCTGGTAGAGCGCGGTGTGATCTTCGGCCGGCCCGGAGATGATCAGCGGCGTTCGCGCCTCGTCGATCAGGATCGAGTCGACCTCGTCGACGATCGCGAAACTCAGCCCACGCTGGCGCCGGTCAGCGACCGCGTACTCCATGTTGTCGCGCAGGTAGTCGAAGCCGTATTCGTTGTTGGTGCCGTAGGTGATGTCAGCGGCATAGGCGGCACGCTTCTCGTCGTTCGGCTGCTGCGAGACGATCACGCCGACTGTCATGCCGAGGAACCGGTAGACGCGCCCCATCCACTCAGCGTCGCGCGCGGCCAGGTAGTCGTTGACCGTGACCACATGCACGCCCTTGCCGGCAAGCGCGTTCAGGTAAACCGCCAGCGTGGCCGTCAGCGTCTTGCCTTCACCGGTACGCATCTCGGCGATCTTGCCGTCGTGCAGCACCATGCCGCCGACCAGCTGAACGTCGAAGTGCCGCATGCCGAGCGTTCGCTTGGCCGCCTCGCGTACAACAGCGAAAGCCTCGGGCAGCAGCTGGTCGAGGATCTCGCCCTTGGCGAACCTCTCGCGGAATTCACCGGTCTTGCCCTGCAACTGCTCGTCAGTCAAGGTCGAAAGCTGCGGCTCAAACGCGTTGATGCGCCCGATGCTGCGCTGGTAGTGCTTTAGCAGCCTTTGGTTGCGACTGCCGAAAATTCGGGTCAGGAGGCCGGAGATCATGGACATGGGGCGGGATTTCCTGGGCGCGCGGAGCGGGGTGGGCCCGTACGAGGCGATCAGGGGCTGATCAGCGCCTGGCACCGATGGCCGGCGCGGCAGCCATAAAGTATGTCACAGTGACGCACCCCAGCCGCGGCACCCTGGCAGCAGCGCGTACGCCACCACCTGCCTCGCCGCGAGGACGCGGAAAGCGGGTCAGCGGCGGCGCGGACTCAGCGCAGCCAGCGGCGAGTCACCGCTCTGACGGCCAAGGAAACGCGCCGGATTCTGAGGAATGCCATTCACATGGACCTCAAAATGCAGGTGCGAGCCGGTTGAGCGACCGGTCGATCCGACGCGTGCAATCTGCTGTCCCTTGCGGACGATCTCTCCCGAACCCACTTCCATCTTGGAGGCATGCGCATAAAGTGTCTGCAGGCCGTTGCCATGGTCGATCACGACCATGTTGCCGTAGGCAGGGTTGTATTCGGCCGCCGACACCACGCCGCCTGCCGCGGCCATGATCGGCGTGCCAACCGGTGCCGCGAAGTCCAGCCCTGCATGCATTGACATCTGCCCCGAGAACGGGTCGAGTCTGGAGCCGAAGCCAGAGCCAACGAAGCCTTCCGTGACGGGTGTGTTCTGCGGCAGCAGCGCTGTGCGAACCTGCGCCGACAGCAGTTCGGACTCCACAACATCGAGATAGTCGGCCCGAGACTCAACGCCCCGCGCGACGCGGTCGACCTGGCCGCTCAGTTCCCCCATCGACAATGGCCGCGCGTCGCTGGACTCGACGCCGCCGCGACCCGGCAGGTCGCGGAAGTTGAACTCCTCGGGGCGGATGCCGGCAAGCTTCGCCACCCGCTCGCCCAGCGCATCCAAGCGCATCAGTTGCGCCTGCATCTCGCCCAGCCGCCTGGCCATCGCACTGACGTTATCGCGCATGAATTGCTCGTTACGCTCGATTTCATTGCGCATCAGCGAAGAAGCAAGATCACGGACGTAGGGAATTTCAAACGCTGCGGCAACGCGGAAAGTGACCGCGTACAAGCCAACGACCGAAAGCAGCACTGCGACCGTCAGGCCCGAAACGGCAGCCGCAAACATCCGCGGACTCAGCGTTACGGTTCGAGCGCGCGACAGGCGCTGGTCGACCACGATAATCTGCACTTATGCAACCTCCATCGCCGCGCGCCCGATCCAGCCATGAGCTGCGCTCACCATGTTCTGCCAGCGCCGCCGTGCCGTTGCGCCGGATGTTCCAACCATGAAACCGCCCCTCAAGTCGGCGGCCGAGGCTCTGGCCGAAAGCCCCCTCGCGGGGCTCTTCGATCAGGCCCGTCTGCTTGGCCGGATTGCTTCAATCGTTGCCGAGATCAGCCAGGAAGCCGCCGCCGGGAAACACTCCTTGTCGCCGGCACGCTGCTCTTTGGACGGCCGAACGGTGATCATCACTGTCGGCACCCCATCGCAGGCCGCCAAGTTGCGGCAGCGCGCGGCAGCGCTGGACCAAGCCATACGGGAACGCCTGCCGGAAGTTACTGCAATCCGCATCCGGCTTCAACCCAGCAGTCCGGTCGACCTCCTCCCGGCGACCAGCCCCGCGGATGGTACCTCCTCGGAAGGGCAGGATCCCGCTCCCCTGGCAAGCATCGCCGCAGCACTCCGGTTCGCCGACGATCTGTCGCGGGAACTGCATGATTCCCCGCTGCGCCGTTCAGCGCTTCGCCTGCAGGCGTCCTTGAGGGCCAAGCTGCAAGGCGGCAAGTAACCAAAGGAGCCAGGGGAACCAGGACCGCTGCCATCACCGCAGTCGAGTCCGGGTTCACCGGTGTTGGTCGGAGCCCAGTCCGTGGCTGCCCCGGGCAGCACTTGGCACCGAAGGTCGTCGCCCCCGGCAGAAAGCTCACCGAGTTGGCCCTGGCCGCCCTGGAACGCGGTCGCCGAACCCCGTCAGGCGGTAAATGCGGGTTGCCGGAACACCGCCGGCGCCTGGCGCTCGTCGTCGAAGCTCGTCACCTCGTAGGCGCTCTGATCTGCCAGAAGCGCCCGCAGCAACTGGTTGTTCAAGGCGTGACCGGACCTGTGCGCCGAGTAGGCGGCAATCAGCGGCCGGCCAAGCAGGTAGAGGTCGCCGATCGCGTCCAGGATCTTGTGCTTGGCAAACTCGTCGCCCGAGCGCAGCCCGTCAGTATTGAGCACGCGGTATTCGTCCATCACGATCGCGTTCTCGAAGTTGCCGCCCAAGGCAAGCCCGGCGGCGCGCAGCGCCTCGACTTCGTTGACGAAACCAAAGGTCCGCGCGCGTGCAACCGCTGTGACGTAGGGCTCGCGCGCCAGGTCGACCTCGACATCCTGCTCGGTGACGTCGATCGCCGGATGATCGAAGGCAATCGAGAACCGCAGCTTGAAGCCGAAATGCGGCGACAGGCGTGCCCACTTGAGTTGCCTGCCCTCCCCCTCCCTAACCTCGACCGCCTTGAGCACGCGCACAAAGCGCTTGGGCGCGTTCTGCTCCTCGATGCCGGCCGACTGCAGAAGGAAGACGAAGCTCGCCGCGCTGCCGTCCATGATCGGGATCTCCGGCGCATCGACGTCGATGTAGCAATTGTCAATGCCCAGGCCGGCGAGCGCGCTCATCAGGTGCTCGACCGTGGCCACGCGCGCGCCTTCGTTTTCGACCGTCGAAGCCATCCGCGTGTCGCCGACAGCGAGCGCGCTCGCCGCGATCTCGACCGGCGGGTCGAGATCAATGCGGCGAAACACGATCCCGGTGTCAGCCGCCGCCGGCCGTAGCGTCAGTTCGACCTTGGTGCCGCTGTGCAGCCCGATGCCGACCGTGCGCGCAACCTTGTTCAACGTCCGTTGCTTGAGCATCATCGTGCGATTGTAATGATCGCCTGCTGCGCCGCGACATCACTACTGCTGGTCATTGCCCGAGACCGGCCCGAGAATGCGCGAGCCTTGGCCACCGGCGAATCCCCGCTATCCGTCAACGATGACCGACCGCGCACCCACTCCGCCCCGCACCTCGATGGAACCGGCGATGCCGCCCCGCTCATCGCCATTCCCGCCGGTCCGGCGCATCGATGCGGTCGCGCCGCTGCGTTGGCTGGCCGCGGGCTGGCATGACCTGCGCGCCGCCCCGGCACCCAGCCTGTTCTATGGTGCGGCGTTCGCCTTGATGGGCTGGCTGATCCACTTCGTCTTTCGCCATGCGCACGAGTACACGTCAGCACTGACGGCCGGCTTCCTGCTGATGGGCCCGTTCCTGTGCACGGGTCTGTACGACATCAGTCGGCGACTGGCGGCCGGGGAGAGTGTCACGCTGGCCCAGACCATGACCGCCTGGCGCGCCAATCTCGGGGCTTTTTCGCTTTTCGCCCTGGTCCTCACCGTCGTCATGCTGGTGTGGGCGCGCGCCTCGCTGATCACCTTCGCGCTTTTCTTCTCATCTGGCATGCCCAGTCTGTCCGGCTTCCTCGGCCGCGTCGTCAGCAGCGAGCACTGGGATTTCGTGCTGACCTATTTCGCAGTCGGCGGCGTGTTCGCGACGATCGTCTTCGCCCTGAGCGTGGTATCCGTGCCGCTGATGCTGGCACGCGGCACCGATACCGTCGTGGCAGCCATCACCAGCGTACGCGCGCTGGCCACCAACCCGTTGCCGCTGTTTCTGTGGGCGGCGTTGATCGTCCTGCTCGTTGGAGCGGGCTTCGCCACGCTGTTCGTCGGGTTGCTGATCACCGTGCCGCTCGTTGGCCATGCCACCTGGCACGCCTACGAGGACATCGTCGGTGATCAGTAGCCGCCCACAGCGCTGCGCTGCGGCCGGGGGACACCCGCCGGCCTCACGCGCACCGACCGCCGACTGACCGTCGCCGCCTAATCCGCCTGCTTGCGCAGGAACGCCGGGATATCGAGGCGATCGTGGCCGGCATCCTCCATCGCCGCCACCCGCGCCGCAGCCGATTCCCGCGAGCGCCAGACGGCAGGCTGGTCGAAGTGGCTGTAGTCGCCCGCCGCAGAAGTTGCCGCCGACGGAGCGACGCTGAGCGGGACGTTGTCGGTGCCGGTCTTGACCACCGTGAAAGGCGTCGTCTGCTTCTTCGCTGCCGAACGGCCCAGCCCAGTGGCAACAACCGTCACGCGCAGGTCATCACCGATCGATTCGTCGCACACGGTGCCGAAGATCACGGTCGCATCCTCGGCGGCGAAGGCGCGGATCGTGTTCATCACTTCGCGCGTCTCCTTCATCTTCAGCGACTGACTGGCCGTGATGTTGACCAGCACGCCGCGCGCGCCGGACAGATCGACGCCTTCGAGCAGCGGGCTGGCCACTGCCTGCTCGGCGGCGATGCGTGCGCGGTCCAGGCCGCTGGCGGTGGCCGTGCCCATCATCGCCTTGCCGTGTTCGCCCATCACGGTCTTGACGTCCTCGAAGTCGACGTTGACCAGGCCCGGGATGTTGATGATCTCGGCGATGCCGGCGCAGGCGTTGTGCAGGACGTCGTCGGCAGCGCGAAAGCACTCGCCCATTTCAGCGTCCTCGCCCAGCACTTCCTCGAGCTTGTTGTTCAGAATGACGATCAGCGAGTGGACACGCTCCTCGAGTTCGGCGAGGCCCGCATCGGCGATCTTGGCGCGCCTCGGACCCTCGAACTCGAACGGCTTGGACACCACCGCCACGGTCAGGATGCCGAGTTCCTTGGCAACCTCGGCCACCACCGGCGCGGCGCCGGTCCCGGTGCCGCCGCCCATGCCGGCGGTGATGAATACCATGTGCGCGCCACGCAGCGCATCGACGATGCGCTCACGTGCCTCGACTGCCGCCTGCCGGCCGGCCTCGGGCTTGCTGCCCGCGCCCAGCCCGGTCGAACCCAGCTGCAGGATGTTCCTTGCCGAGGAACGCGCCAGCGCCTGGTGATCGGTGTTGGCGCAGATGAACTCCACGCCCTGCACGCCGCGGCGGATCATGTGCTCGACCGCATTGCCGCCGGCGCCGCCGACGCCGACCACCTTGATCACCGTACCGGGCGTTTCCGTTTCCAGAATTTCAAAAGCCATGCCTGCCTCCTATGGGAAAAGGGTGAAATGTGAAACGTGAAACGTGAACTGTCGGTGTGACGGTTCACCCTTCTCGTTTCCCACCTCACGACGAAAGAACTCCATCAACATCACTGCGTTGCCTCCGTGGACCTGCCTCCGACGCTTCACTAGAAGTTGCCCACGATCCATTCCCGCATCCGCTTCAGCGTCTGTCCGAACGAGCCGGTCTGAGCCGCCGCCCGACGGCCGCGCTGGCGCTGGGACTGCGCTTCGAGGAGCAGTCCAACGACGGTGGCGAAGCGCGGATTGCGGATCACGTCGGCCAGCGGCCCCTGGTAGTGCGGCCAGCCGACCCGCGCCGGTTTGAGAAACACGTCCTCGGCCAGTTCGCCGATGCCCGGAAGCAGGGCAGTGCCACCGGTCAGCACGATTCCCGACGACAGCATTTCCTCGTAGCCGGAGTCGCGGATCACCTTGTGCGCCAACGTGAATAGCTCCTCGACGCGCGGCTCGATCACCGCTGCCAGCGACTGGCGCGACAGCAGCCGCGGCGCGCGGTCACCGACGCCGGGGATCTCGATGCGGTCGTTCGGATCGGCGAGCACCTCCTTGGCCACCCCGTAGCGCTGCTTGATCTGCTCCGCGTCCGGGATCGGCGTGCGCAGCGCCATCGCGATGTCGTTGGTGATCTGGTCGCCGGCGATCGGGATCACCGCCGTGTGGCGGATCGCACCACCGGTGAAAATGGCGATGTCGGTGGTGCCGCCGCCAACGTCGACCAGCGCCACGCCAAGTTCCTTCTCGTCGTGGGTCACCACCGACATGCTCGAGGCCAGTGGCTGCAGCACCAGGTCCTGCACCTCGAGCCCGCAGCGGCGCACGCACTTGACGATGTTCTGCGCCGCCGACACCGCCCCGGTGACGATGTGCACTTTCACTTCCAGGCGCACGCCGCTCATGCCGATCGGCTCGCGGATGTCCTCCTGGCCGTCGACGATGAACTCCTGCGTCAGCACGTGCAGCACCTGCTGGTCGGTCGG